>Ga0307427_1001091_pt1 | contig 14664 bp, 13 predicted proteins | sample SalMarWE160190MG_FD_202162 | JGI IMG/M metagenome (GOLD analysis project Ga0307427, IMG submission 202162) | Salt marsh sediment microbial communities from the Plum Island Ecosystem LTER, Massachusetts, United States - WE1603-190 | ecosystem: Environmental > Aquatic > Marine > Intertidal zone >... | reverse complement strand
TTTTCAACAACGGTATCCAACCTATAACCACAATCCAGCTTCTTTCCTTTATACTTTACGGGCAAGGGTTTCTGTCTTGCAACTGATAAACCTTGGAGACTCAGCTCATAGCATAAGCATTCTTCGTACTTGCCCTGTTAAATCTCACCCAATGGATGCTCCTGGAATTTTGCCATCTTTATGTGAGGGAAAACCTCACAATTCCGTATAAAGCAGTATTTAACAGGGTGAAATTCAAGTAAACCGGGCCCAAGGGCTTTATGTACCTTTCACCCTGTTAAATAAGATTTGAGCCTTTTCTTTAGAAACATCTTTCCATGGTACGGTTTAAAATATTTTTCACGCTTTTTTGCATCTATTTCATCAATGCAGGCTTCATAATAAATCAGTTTAAATGGACACCTTTCTTTTGTTGATTCCACTTGGCCCTTATTATGCTGCTCAAATCTTAGCTTGAGGTTTTTGGTAAAGCCTGTATAAAAATCCTTGTCCCTTATGCTCTGCAATGCATAGGCATAAAACATCCTGAACCCAAGCTATTTAACAGGGCAGGTAGCTGCTCCGATGATCTTACTGCTTAATTTATTAATATCCACTTCATTCCTATCGCCCAAAGGGCTGAGATACTTTTCCCTTGTCCCGCTTTTCTCAAGCGGGACAAGGGAAAAATCTTTTCTCTCTGCGGTGAAACATAAACTTTTTCTTAAGTCAATGCTTGCATTTTTTTTATCTCTTTGTAAAATATAGAAGCTATTAACACAATCAAAGAAAAAAGGGAATTATTTATGAATATGCAGGGACCATTTAGATATTCTTCTGTAAACAAGAAGGGACAAGATCAATCAAGTTATGGTGAATTCGAGGCCACAGAACTATACTGCCCCAAGTGTGGAAAGGCAGTGCCAGTAATAAAATCCCTTCTATTGATCTTGCCTGAAGGTGACAAATATGAATATCGATGCCGATTTTGCGGCACCACAGTCGGAGACAAAATTGACCGGCACGGTCAGTATTATTCTGTTTTGAAGATGTAATTGATACGTCAGTGGTGAGTTGTCGTTAGTTTGTTGTTGCTGCGAACCAGCATTACAAAAATTTAAAAAAAACGCTAATTTCTTTATTGACATGACCATTCAGTTGAGATACAATACCATAATATGAGATACAAGGAGGTGATTAATAATGCCAGTAAGCCTTAGAATACCGCCGAAGAAGGGGGAAATTATTAAAAAGGCAGCCATGAAAACTGGAAAAACAAAGACTGGTTATATCCTTGAAGCAGTAGATGAGAAATTAGGTTTAGTCAAAAATCGCGAACAAACAATCAGGGACCTTGCTGGCTGGCTGTCACATGATGAAGCAGAAGAATTGAGGAAATCCCTTGAAATTTTTAATAAAATAAATGAGGAAGATTGGGATTGAAATTAGTATTGGATAGCAATACCTATAGTGATTATGCTGAGGGTCTACATGATGCTGTAGACATGATAGCCACTTATGGCCAGTATATCTTTATCCCCTCCATTGTTCTTGGCGAGCTAAGCTACGGATTTATGAAAGGCAGGAGGCAACAATTTAACGAAAGAAAACTCCGGCAGATTATCAATCAGTTAAAGATAGAAGTCATCGATGTGAATATAGATGTCGCCAGAAGATACGCTGCTATCTATTTATCATTGGAGAAAAGGGGATCTAAGATACCCATCAATGATGTGTGGATCGCGGCATGTTGCATGGAAGTCGGTGGTACGCTTCTGACGAGGGATAATCATTTCAAGCTTGTTGATCAAATAGAGTCTATTGTGATGAAGAGTTAGTATAAATATATTCCTTTATTTTAATCATGTTAAATTGTACCAGACTAACAATTTAAAGTGCAGCTCCAACATAAAAATCTAAACAAGGTATAATGCTTTGAAAATCGAAGGATTAATAAAGAAGAAGTATGAAAACTAGAAAAAGCTCCATTTCAAAGGCAAAATCTTATAGAAATCGGAGAATTTTGGGATACTCATGATCTCGCTGAATTTTGGGATAAAACTGAACGTGTTGGATTTAAGGGCCATTCAATCTGAAGTTACCTGCTATGCATTAGATAGGCAGTTATCAGAGCGGATTCAGGCTGTTGCAAAAAAGAGAGGCGTATAAGCAAACACTTTCCTTAACTTAATAGTACAGGAGAAATTGTTGTCGAAAAATATGAAATATCTAATTAAAAATCTAATTAAAAGTCCTTGACATTTTTATCTTTAAGTGTTAGAAAGCGTAAAATGTTTTTATTTCCAGCAAGAAAGGAGGTGAAGGAGGTTTATTTTTTTCAATTAGGGTTATTTTTTTAAACTAAAACACTTAGGAGGAAAGAGCTATGCGAAAATTATTAGTTTTACTTGCAGCCGTTGCATTTGTGTTTGCCTTTACTACACCTGCCGCGGCTGATGTTAATTTTTATGGCTATGTAGGTTTTTGGACTGGGATGGATGATCAGTCTAAAGAATTTGCAGGATTGGGTTATGACGATAGTGATTTAATTTGGCAGCGCGATGAGGGTAACAGCCGCTTTGGTGCTAAATTCAAGAAGGGACCTTTCGGAGCTAATGTGGAAGTAAGGGCTTATCCCGGGACCTCTGTATCTGATAGACAATTTAACGCCTCATATAACTTTGGTCAGGGCACCCTTACTATTGGGCAGCAGTGGTCCAATGGTTTTGCCAATATTTTCGGCAATAATTCCCTGAATGTTGACATGTGTTCTTATGGTGCTTACGGTGGTAGTCTCCGGGCTGGCCAGGTACACCTTACGTTTGGATCGCTGAAGATAGGCCTGGCGAAACCCGCCGCCGCCCGCGTTATAGACGCAAAAGGTACTACGACATACCTAGCTACGGGGCCCAAAACTACTTACAGCACCGAGCTCGACACCTCTCTCCCCAAGATAGAGGTCAGCTACGATCTTAAGGCGGGCCCAGCCGCTATAAAGCTATTTGGTGGCTATAACAGCTATGATGAGGTTGATGCCAATGACAAGAGCTACGGTATCGACTCTTATGGCCTTGGTGGCAATGTCAAACTTGGTTTTGGTGCTACCACGGTCCAGGCTACTGTCTGGACAGTGCAAAACCCCGCAGAGTATGGACTTTATAATTACGCGGGTACATTTAAAGCAACCCAAGTTGTAGCTGGTGGTACAATATATGATGTGAGTGGCATGGGCTATGGAGTAAATGTGAGCTTTAAGCTGAGCGATACCATGTCAGTTCAGGGAGGCTATGGTATGGTCGAATATGAACTGGATCGACCAGGAACCTGGGAGGACGAGATGGCTGGCTATTATGTTAACCTGCCAATCACCATTGCAAAAGGTTTTACCATAACTCCTGAATTCGCCGTAGGCGATCAGAAGGATATAGTACAAAACGGTGTATCGACAGAGGAAGGCGACATTACCACATACGGCGTCTATTGGAAGATTAACTTCTAAGACTTCTATTTAGTCAGTCTTAGCAACAAAAAACCCGGGGTTTTAATTAAGCCCCGGGTTTTTGTATCTTTTTAGGTTTGACTTTGATTACAATTTTACTTAGGATTAACATTAATGATAAGAAAGAGATCTAATATTTTCGGCAAAACCATAGCACTTTTTTTATTATCCCTCCTTTTCCTCCTCCCCGTGCCGGTCCTTGCATCCACTAAGACCTTGGTTCTTTTTCCCCTGGTTATCTATGCTGATCAATCTAAGGCCTACCTTGGCCAGGGGATCAAAAGCATGCTTATTTCCCGCATCTCAGGGGTGGGTATAGAGATTGTACCTGATGAGAAATATATTTCTTTTTTGACTGAAAAAGAAGGAAAGGGAATAACTTCTCAAAAAAGAGCAGAGGAGCTGGCCAGGAGTCTTAAGGTAGATTATGCCATATTTGGCAGTATCACCGCTATAGGAGGTGGCTATAGTCTGGATCTATCCCTACTTAAGGTAGAGATAGACGGGTCCAAATTGACAAGGCTCTCTAAGGCAGTGGATGAAGAACAGTTAATTCCACAATTGTCTGATGTTGCCTATAAATTAAGGGCACTCATAGAAGGAAAGGGAATACTATCTGCCACACAAACGGCGGACAAGCCCGCCACACAAACGGCAGGTAAACCTGCACGCAAAACAGAAGAAAAGGCCACTGTGTCACCACAGCCGCTGACAGCAAAGGGTATCTTTTCACAAATAGAGGGTGATAAAAAGGAGCCAAAGACCATAGAAAAGGGTCTATCTTTTAAACCCACCAAGGAATACCAGGGATTCAAGCCAACAGGTAAGATCTCAATAGGTATGTCTGTTATGGCCTTTGACATGGGAGACATGGATGGCAAGGAAGGAGTTGAGTTGGTGGTTCTTGGCCGTAAAAAGCTCCTAATCTACCAGAGGCAAGGGGCATCCTTTGTCCTCAAGGACACTCTCAAGGCAGGGTTCGGTGAGGATTTTTTGAAGGTAAGTGTCGGCGATGTGGATAAAAACGGCAGGGCTGAGATCTATTTGGTAAGCCGCTATGGCGAAAGGGCCCGGGGTACTGTTTTGGAATGGGCTGGGGAATTTGAAAGGCTTTTTCGCCGGACAGGCCACATGAAGGTAGTAAAGGTTCCGGCTGGAGGTAGATCCCTGGTAATCTTTCAGGATAGCAAGGTTGATGAGTTCTTTAGCGGCAGGATATATGTTATGAAACATGGTGAAGGAGGAAAATTAATAAAAGGTGAAAAACTGCCTGAACTCGAAGGAGGCCAGTTTTATACATTAGCCCTTTTTGACCTTGATAAGGATGGGATCCTGGAATGGCTTGGATTAGGGAAACCTGATTTAGAAGAACAATCCAATATTTATGTATGGGACCAAGAGGGTGACGTCCTATGGAGCGGTGATAAAAAACTTGGAGGTACTAATAATTCTATTCGCTTAGGAGAAGCAGCCCCTGGAGATCTACCACCTAGGATTTCCTTTAACAGCAGATTTGTAATAGCCGATATTAACGGAGATGGAAACAGGGAGATTTTAGCAATAAAAAACATACACATAGTAAAACACTTGGGCAATTTTAAGGTCTATACTAAATCCCGTCTGATCGCCTACAGTATAGAAGGGACAAGTCTTTCTCCAGCATGGACAACAAGAGACATTGATTGGTGTTTAACTGATATGCAGGTCGAGGCTCAGATCCTTTTTCTGGCTGCGCAAAAAGGAAAGGTAATTACTATAACCAAGGGGTCAAGCTGTATTATGTGGTTTGAATAAAAGTAAGGCTTGATTTATCTGATTGGTTTAACTGCTTTAATTTATGGTGTATTTTGGATTTAAAGCCATTTATTGATTGTTTTTAAGAGTCAGGATTATTTATCACCTTTTAGCTAAGAGCCTGAGAGTAAAAAGATTGAAAAATATTAAATCATTTTTATTTATCCTCTCCTTTATCCTCATCCTTTCACCAGGAATCCATGCGAGGGAAATAGTTAAAGTAGCTATCCTCCCCTTCCAGATAAACAGTCCTGAGGATCTCAACTATCTGAAAAATGGAATATTGGATATACTTTCTTCCAGGATAACCGTGGAGGGAAGGGTGATCGTTTTGGAGAATGTCGTGGTAACCCAGGCCATAACTCAATTCCCAAGAGATCCCCTTACCGAGAGAGGGGTAAAGAGTATCGGCAATCAACTTGGCGTGGATTTCATCATTTACGGGAGTTTAACCAAGATCGGTGATAGTCTCAGTGTAGATGCCAGATTATTTGATCTTAAGGAGGATAAATTTGTCACTCCTTTCTTCGCCACCTTTAAGGGAATGGATAATATTATCCCTGAAATGGTTCACTTTGCCTCCAGGGTAAATGCCAGGATTATGGAGAGAGAGCATCCGCAGCCTACATCTCCACCTCCTACAGCCATCGCTCCACCATCTGACCTTAAGTCAGCCTTTATCACGGCCAAGGGTGAGAGAGAATTCTGGAAGAGTCAATCCCTTCCCGTAGAGATTAAGGGCGTTGATATAGGGGATGTGGATGGAGACGGAAAGAATGAGACAGTTGTTATAGGGACTCGAAGCATAGATATCTATACCTATTCAGATGAGAGGCTGTTATTAAAAAAGGGCCTTCAGGGCAGAAGAGCAGATAATTATTTATCCCTGGATGTAGCTGATATAAATGGAAATGGGGTAGCAGAGATCTTTGTGAGCAACGTGGTAAATGATAGCCTTGAATCTTTTGTTATAGAATTTCAAGGAGGAGAATTTACCAGGATTGTGACTGATGAGGGCTATTTTTTCAGAGTGATCCACACAACAAAAGAGGGCAAGATACTTATTGGCCAAAAGATGGGGCTGGATGGAATACTTTATGGTAGTGTATACAAGCTGGCATGGAAAGACAATCGACTTATGGAAAGCAGAAAGTTTCCCCTTCCAAAGAAAAGTATTGTCTGTGGTTTTAATCTGATTGATGTGAATAAAGAGGGAGAAGAGGAGATTGTGTTAATTGATAATAATGACTCCTTGAAGGTGTTTTCCAGTAATGGGGAGTTGCTGTGGAGGAGTGTTGACATATATGGGGGGACGAAGGATTTTTTGGTATTGTATCCACTTGGTTTGGAAGAGAGGGGTGAGGGACTCGAAGAGCGGATTTACCTTCAGAAGAGAGTTCTCTTTCGGAATCAAAAAAAGGGATCAGAGGTAATCATTGTAAAGAATATTTCCGCCACTGGAAAATTATTTGCAAGGGCAAGATCTTACAAGGAGAGTGAGGTATATAGCCTCGTCTGGGATGGCCTCGGTTTATCGGAAAATTGGAGGACAAAGAAGATTCATGGATACACCGCTGATTTTCAAATCAAAGATATGGATAATGATGGCAGAGATGAATTGGTAGTCGGTATTATTGATACATCTACCGGTTCAATATTTGGCAAAAAAAAGAGTTTCGTTTTGGCCTATGAAATGCTATGAAATGAAAGATTGACAAATCTACAGTAAGGTGCTATGGGAAAAAAAGTGTTTAGCTAAATTTTTAAAAGAGAGGAGGTGAAGGGGATAGGCAAAGGGTTAGCAAGGTTACAGCTAACATTATAAGGAGAAAAGAGTAAAATATAAGGAGGAACAGATGAAAAAGAATCTCATATTTCTTATGGTAGTTGCAATAGTTGCCCTGTTTGGGTGGAATAATTGTGCCTCTGCTGATCCTGCAAAGGTTATGTTCAAGGGTACCTATAATATCGTTGCCGTTTCATCAGACAATGTCCAAGATATGGTGGATGAAAAAAATGGGTTAAACGCTGATAAAAGAGATTATGTTATGCAGAGGTTCCGGCTTACCAGCATTGCGGCAACTGAAAATGTGAAAGGTGTCCTCGGCTTAGAGATCGGCTGGGATGAATGGGGCAAGACTTATAGCGCGCAGAGTGGTCTCGGTGATTATAGCCAGACCGGAGGAGGTTCAGGGGCCACAGGTGGTGATACCGGTGTTGTTGCAGACACCCCATCGACCAATATAGAGGTGTGGATGGCCTATCTAGACTTCAAGATTCCTGATACCGGACTGAGCATTATGGCAGGAAAAGCGCCCCTTTTCACCTATCAGCAGGTGATACACACTGGCGCAGGTCCCAGCCCTGGTATACAGGCTACCTGGGCATTAGGAGGTGGATCGAAACTTAAGGTATACTGGACACATCTGGTTGAGGGTAAAGACCCAATGGCTCAAGACTGGACTGGCGAGGGAGATAGTGATTACGATTTTTACTATGCAGAGTACGGCAATAAAACAAAGGCCATGAGTTGGGGTGTGTACGGCGCCTATGCCAGGGACTACAGGGAGTGGAGCACATCCATGGGTTCATTATATTATGGGAATGTTCTTACCTGGCCAGCTGTTAAACAATATGACACTACGAGTAATTGGTTAGGTGCATATGCCAGTTTTATGGCAGGCCCTTTAAAACTTATCCTCCACGGCGCTTACTCTACATCCGACTTTAAGGCCGTACGAGGGCTTACACAGGATCGGGATGGTTCAGGATACTACTTCAGGGCAATGGGATTCATGAAGACTCCTGTCGGCTTGCTTAATGTAGGTACCATGTATACCCCTGGCGATAGTGATAGAACTGACCATGCTTGGGATGGATTCAGAACCGTTGAGGGACCAACCAGGTATCCTTCTCTGGGCTTGTTTGGACCTGGACCTAACCTCTTCCTCTGGGGCAATGGAATAGCAGCGGAGGAGTATACCCAGGTTTGTCTTCCTCCAGGGGGCACTGATTACTTAGGCAGATGGTATACCAATGTTGGTCTTACTATCCCCATGGGAAAATATAAGTTTATTGGCGAATTATGGATAATGAGGACTGTGGAGGATCCATCAGATCCGAAAATATATAATCAAGCCTATAGAGATGAGGAAATCGGTAATGAGTTAGATTTTGAGCTCCATTACGCCCTGACCAAAAACCTCACCCTTCAGGCGGAATTCGATTATATGATGGCTGGGGATTACTTCGCGCAATCAGCAAGCATAAGTCCTGATGCAGCCTATCTTGCTGCCGTGGGCGTTAAGTACGCCTTTTAGGCTCAGACAATCAGGCAATTATAAAACCCGGGGGATTCACCTCCGGGTTTTTTTATGGAATATTTATGGAACCTGAACCTCGCCACCGGAGATATCAAAGAGAAAAGGATTAATTAGATCGATCTTGATAGTGCCTAAAGCGGTCTCACTGAATAGAGCCTTGTCTGCCACCTCTTTAGATTCCTTGGAAAAAAACCTTAAATCAAAATCCTTTATCTCACTTCTGTGCCCAGCCTTATCAATTATATAAAGGGAGAGTCCCACGTTAACATTCCACAACTCCTCAAAAGGACTGGTGGTCAGGTAAAGATAGCCAGAGAGATTTCTTCCAGTGTCCTCTTTGATCCTTATAGTATCAACTGGATATGGAACCCAGCCATCCTGTATAAGGGAGGAGATAACAATCATACCCATATCACCATCTTCGTCAAAGGCATTAACATAGATTTTCCATGTATCTCCTGACACAATCGTCTCTTTAGCAAAGGTAGCGGTAATAATCGGAGGGTTAACGCCATATCTGGCCTCTTTCTCTAAAACGGTGGCACAGTGAGTACATAAGAAAAGAATCATCAAAACAGATAACCATATCGAGCGTCTTGATAAGGTGATACTCCCTACCTTTGAGATTGAGATTCTCAATCTTACCAAAATATCCATATCTTAAATGTTTCCTTTTTTATCCTTATTGTTTCTACTATACTAAACCGGAATAGAGTTAAAAAGTAAAATAATAAGCAATAGAGAAAGCTACATGAAGGTGTCTAATTTATTTTGCTACGTCCTATAGTAAGCGATACTTCTTTTTAAGGTTATTAGCGGCTGGAAACATAGGTTCTCTTTCTGGATCCGCAAAAAGACAAGGTTATTAATAGTAGGTTATGGATTCAGCAGGATTATGTGGTTTGAATAGATGATAGCTTATTTGTGGACGTTCAAACGTTCAGGGTTCTGCGTTTTAACCTCTGAACCTCTGAATCCCGATTTTATCGGGAAACCCATGAACGGGTATGTTTAATCTACTTCTTTCTCTCCTCAAATTCCTTGAGGGATTCCTGCCGTTCTTTTGTAAACACACAGGCCAAACAGGCCTCAATTTCATAGTCCATTAGTGCCTCAAGGCTCACCTCACCCCGTGCCATATTAAGCCCTTTTTTAATCATCTTAATAGAAAAGGCAGAGTTTTCTGCAATTTTTCTGGCCATCTCCTTTGTTTTTTCTATCAACTGATCTGATGGAACAGCCTTATTAACAAGGCCTATTCTTTCAGCCTCAATGCCGTCGATATATTCTGAGGTAAAGAGAAGCTCTTTGGCCTTTCCAGGGCCTATTAAATCCTGGACCAATCTCATAGCGCCTCCGGTAACAGAGGATGTAACTCTGGCCTCTGGGGAGCCGATCTTAGCCTCTTCTGCAGCTAACCGAATATCACATGCCAGGGCCAGCTCATAGCCTGAACCTAATGCATAGCCATTGATTGCTGCGATTATCGGTTTTTCAAAACGGATAATTTTCCGTGAGGTCTCCTGAAGCTCAACGAGATAATCTCTATAGTCCTCTATGCTCCTATCCTTTGAATCCTTGAGATCCGCTCCGGTGGAAAATGCCCTTCCCTCTCCTGTGATAATCAAAACCTTTATTTCAGGATCATTCTTCACATCCTCTAAGGCCTCCTGAAAATCAAGCCAGAGTTGCTTGTTCATGGCATTTAATACCTGTGGTCTATTCAGTTTTATAGTTGCAACTCCTTCTTCTTTTTCATAAATTATACATTCAAAGTCCATTTTTCACTCCTTCCGTTTTTAGCCGCAGATTAACGCAGATTATCCCCTCCGGCCTGTAAGACCTCCGGCCTGGAAGGTTGATTTTTTTCTTTATATTTAAACCTATCTGTGTTTACCCTGTTGAATTTCCCGACTTATCGGGAACACCCTTTGGGCGATTCAACAGGGTGAATCTGTGTGAATCCGTGGCTAATTTCACCCTATAATCACCCGGGAATCCACAATGGATGCACCCTTTTCATGGACGATCACCGGGTTTAAATCGATCTCTTTAATTTCAGGGTTATCAATGACAATCTCAGAGAGTCTAACAAGAATATCTTTTATAGCCGCAATATCCTTTGGCTTTTCCCCTCTTATTCCTGTTAAGATTTTATACCCTTTTATTTCTTTGACCATTTCATCAATATCTTCCGCAGCCATAGGAGCTACCCTGAAGGAAACATCCTTTAGAACCTCAACGAATATTCCCCCTAAACCAAACATGATAACCGGGCCAAATTGTGCATCCCGGATCATGCCGATGATGCACTCCTGCCCTTTTTTTGCCATAGGTGAGATAAGGGTTCCTACAATATTCTCTTTTGCCGCTACCTTTTGAGCATTTGTCATTATCTCCTTAAAGGCAATTTTTGTGTCTTCTTGGTTTTTGAGGCCCAGCTTTATTCCCCCTGCATCGGATTTATGGATAATCTCTGGGATGACTATTTTCATTGCCAGCGGATACCCTATTGTGTTGCCTGCCTCAACTGCCTTGTCTACATTATTCGCTAATTCCGCTTCTGGTAAAGAAATGTGATATTCCTTAAGTAACTCTCTTGATTCTGTCTCCAGCAGATTATGCCTTTTTTCTTCCCCCACCTTTTTAAAGAGCTTTTTCACAGCAGGGCGTTCTTTAGCTGCTCCTGTGGGTATTTGCATCCGGCTAATCTTTTTCTGATTGATGGAAAAGTGCATCAGTGCACTCAGGCACTGGGCGGCCCTTTCAGAAGATTCAATGACTGGCACCCCGGCAGCCTTTAATATATCAAGTGATTTTATCGGGTCTCTGGCAAAACTGGTGTGAACAAAAAGGGGCTTTTTATATTTTTTTACTAAATCAACCATATCTTGTGAGGCCTTTTCCTCTAATTCGGCCACATGAGGTGCAATGATATCCTTAAAACCTCCAAAAAAGCCTGTGATGAATATTCCATCTACCTGATCATCTTCCATGCAAACCTTCACACATTCGGTTATCATATGAGGGTTTTCTTCTGCTGTTCCCCCATAATCAATAGGATTACTGGCTGGCATACCTTCAAGCAAAAAAGGCTTCATTTTTTCCTGGGTTTCCGTGCTCAAAACAGGGACATCCATTCCATACTTTTCAGCATTATCTGCTGCTATGGAATTGTCGCCACCCCCCTCTGATAAAATCGCTACCCTATTGCTCTTAGGAAGAGGACAACTGGCAAATACTTCTGCCATATCAAACAGCTCATCTGCATTAGATACCCTTACAATACCTGCCTGCCTGAAGGCGGCATCCACAATGACCTCATCGCCTGCAAGAGAGCCGGTATGAGATGCAGCGGCCCTCGCCCCGGCGCTTGATCTTCCGACCTTAAGGGCAATAACCGGTTTTTTCTTTGCGGTCTCTCGAACAACCCTGACAAGATTATTTCCATCTTTAATGCCTTCCAGATAGGTCATGATAACCTTGGTATCAGGATCATCTTTCAGATAATCTATGTATTCATGAAAATTAACCCCTATCGCATTTCCAACACTAATTATTTTGCTAAAACCAACCCCTCTCATCTTAGCATAGTGTGTCAATGAATCTATTACATTGCCACTCTGGGCAAGAACCGAGATCGACCCTTTTTCTATCTGGGGAACTCCTAAGAAATTGATATCTGCTGAGGAGCTGAACATGCCGCTACAATTAGGGCCAATAACAAAGGCACCGGTCTTGGCTGCTTCATCTAAAATTTCTGCCTCTATTTTTTTTCCTTCTTCTCCGCTTTCTCCAAGGCCGGCGGTAATAATGATGATCCCCTTGGCACCCATTTTTACACTATCTGCCACAGCAGAGGTGAGAAACCTGGGTGCAACAACAATCATAACCAGGTCAACCTTAGCATCAATCTCTGTAATACTCGGATAGGCCTTTCGTCCAAAAAGCTCGGATCTTTTCGGGTTAATCAGATAAATATCTCCATCATATCCACCTTCAATTAAACTCCTTGTTCTCCTTTCGGCTGCCTTTCCTGGAACCTCGGAGGCACCTATTACAGCCACTGATCTGGGGTTAAATACATTTTCTAACGATCTTTCCATAGGTTATTCTCCTAACGCGGACAAGCTGAAGCCAAAAATCTATTTGCCACAAAGTCGCAAAGACACAAAGGAAATATATGTTCTTCTTCGTGTCTTAGTGCCTTAGTGGCGATAAGAAAAAAGTATCTGCCCAAATAATGCTACATGACATTTTTGGATTTTCACTTCACAGTTCGCACGGGTAGGGCTCGGAAATTCTTCTTGTTTAGTTGAAGAGTCATATATTGGTATCCCTTTCTAAAGCTAAAGGCATAGGATGAGATAGCCCTGCTCTCAGAAGACCAGGCCCATGCGCAGCTCAATGTGATGGCAGGATGAATCCTTACATTTAGCCCACAATCTGTCTCATACTTGGTTCTATCTTTATTATACAAGGTCTTTAGCTCTTTGATTGTTGGCATTCGCCAATCTGAGTATTTATATCCGGCTATAGGAGGGTTTTCACAATATATCTTTGCATTATGCCACGTAATGTCCCCCATATTGTCCGATGAGGCCCACATCAGACTGGTGAGTGTATCTGTGACCGTCCCATCTCCATTGTCTATGAAGCGTTCATCGGCCTGGACCGTGCTAACAAGAAAAACCATAAGTAGGCAAAACATTACTGATATGGTAAAAAATTTTCTAATCACTTCTTCCCTCCATCTAAGAGTCCCTTAGTTTGAAGATTGGCAGCATAATGCAGTTATAGGTCAGAATCGGTGGCCCCCTTTGGAATGGGAACCACAAGCACAGGTCGCATGCTCCGCCTCAGTATCTTTTCAGAGACCGATCCCAGGAAGGTATGACTCAGTATTCCCTTGCCATGAGCCCCCAGAATAATAATGTCGCTATCTATCTTCTCAGCGGTTTTCAAGATTTCATCCACTGCATCTCCTTCATGAACCAGGATGGAGGAAACCAGGTCACTTTCACCTTGGAGACCCTTGAGTTCTTTTTGGCTAAAGTCATGTAACTTTGTTCTTATGCCCTCGATGACCTCTCTGGATCTCTCTCCCCGCAGCTGATAATACCGGTCTTCCCCCATCTGTGTAATGATGGGGACCTCCATAGCTGAATCTATTTTGGGTAAAATATATAGGATTGTTATTTTTACATTCAATGCCTCTGCCAAGGTCATGGCATAACGGAATGCAAATGCAGAATTTTTTGAAAGGTCTGTGGCGTATAAGATGTTTTTTATTGATGGGAGCATTTTTTTCTCCTCTCTGTCATCCCCTATGAGTTTTCTCTAGCCAAAGCCCGGGATCGTGGTAATTGGATTAGATAGAGGAATCCGATCAAACCTATCCCGATAAGAGGCCAAACAAATTTATTCCCAAAATGCAGGTATTCCATAAATACTTGTGGTCGAAGTCCCATAAGCACTATCGCAGCTAAAAGAACAGATTCGTAGATCCTGTTTTTGGCTATGAAATAGTTTTGGGTCAAGGAGGCAAAGGCAAACATGGCTAAGACTCCAGTTACAAATACAAATACAATATGCAACCATGAGGTTATGCCAATCAGGAGCAGATCGGAATTAAAGACAAACATAAAAGGAAGAATGGCTGTCCGAATGTCATAGGTAAATCCCTGAATACCTGTGCGAATGGGGTCTGATTTTGCAATAGCCGAGGCCGCATAGGCAGCCAGGCCCACTGGCGGTGTATCATCAGCCAGGATACCAAAAAAGAAGCAAAAGAGATGCGCTGCTATAACAGGGATTACCAGACCGTAATCTGCTCCAAGTTGTAAAATGACCGGCACTGTTAAGGAGGCCATGACAATATAATTGGCTGTTGTAGGAAGCCCCATCCCCAGAATAAGGCTGGCAATGGCAGTAATGATGAGCAAGAATACCAGATTGCCCCCGGCAATGGTGTCAATCACCTCAACAATCAGTCCTCCCAATCCCATGGCAACCACACCAACTATGATGCCAGCGGTAGCCACGGCAACGCCTATTCCCATCATGTTT
>Ga0307427_1001088_pt1 | contig 14684 bp, 14 predicted proteins | sample SalMarWE160190MG_FD_202162 | JGI IMG/M metagenome (GOLD analysis project Ga0307427, IMG submission 202162) | Salt marsh sediment microbial communities from the Plum Island Ecosystem LTER, Massachusetts, United States - WE1603-190 | ecosystem: Environmental > Aquatic > Marine > Intertidal zone >... | reverse complement strand
AGGCGTGCGATGGAAGCGCAGGCCGCCAAGCAGCGGCCCAATGATTCGGTTCTGAGAGACTTCCCGGCTCAGAATCGTGGCGAACCTTGCCGGGAAGAACGTAAGGGGACGTACCAGTGGCTACAGGAAAAGTGAAGTGGTTCAATGACAGCAAGGGCTTCGGCTTCATTGAACAGGACGGCGGGCCGGACGTGTTCGTCCACCACACCTCCATCCAGGGCGAGGGGTTCAAGTCCCTCGCCGAGGGTGACGCGGTTGAGTTCGACGTGGTCAAGGGCGACAAGGGGCCAAGGGCCGAAAACGTGCAGCGGGCGGATGCATCGGCTGCGCCGCCCGAACCGCCGCCCGTGCCTCAGCCCCCGGCCCCGCCCGAACCGGTCGCCGAAGCCGAGCCGCCGGCCGAACAGGAAACGGCCGAGGAGACCGACGTGGGCGAGCCTGAACCGGCCGCCGAAGCCGAGCCGCCGGCCGAACAGGAAATGGCCGAGGACGCCGACGTGGGCGAGGCCGAACCGGCCGACGAAGCCGAGACGGAGAAAGAGACCGAGTAGCACTGGCCCGGCCGGTCCGGCACGACAACCGGATGCAAGAAGGGCGCCATTTCGCGCGGTGGGTCTCCGCACCCACCGCGCACGAAGTGGCGCTGGCGTGTTAGAGCATTTCAGGTTCCGCGCACCCGGTTTAACCCCACCGCGCGTTACGGTGAGAACTGGCCCGCCTCAACTCCGCCACGGCCGCTCGCGTTTGACCTTGGCCAGCGCCTGCTTGCCAATCTTGGTGTCTTCGGCGATCTCGAAATCGAACATGCCGATGAGGGCGTGGTCGGCGCCGCTATTGAAGGCATAGGGCAGGGCGTCTTTCGGCGGAATGGCGCCGGCCGCCATCAGCTTGTAGGCGATCCACGGCTTCGTGACCTTCTTCATCACCTCGATCGTCTCCTGCGGGTCCTTGCACCAGTAGCCGGGGAACTCCGAGTAGGGGGCCTTCAACTCCTCGGGCTTCGGGGCGGTGGGGTAACGGTGATGGTGGAAGGTCTTGATGTAGAAGTCGGACTCGATGCCGCGTTTCTCGCATTCGACGATGACCCGCAGGTCGTGTGCGCCGATGCCGGACGGCACGCCGTGGGCCTTGGCGATGCCGACGGCCTTCTCGATGAGGTCGAACTTGCCCTGGGCGACGAGTTGGTCGCCGCGAACGCCCCAGACGTAAATGGCGTCGGCCCCGGCGTCGATCAGGTCGTCCACCTGCCGGATGTAGTCGGCCATGCCGGGTTTGCACTCGGCGGTGGGGCAGATGATCGACTGTATCTTCCCACCTCGCTCGCGGCGGTATTTCCTGAGGGTCTTCATGATGGCGGGCGGGTTGTGGACCGACAGCGTGTTGATGCCGTGCCGCTGGGCCAAATCGAGTGTCTCGAAGATCTTCTCCTCGGTGTTGTAATGTGCGGCGAGGTTGTAGACATACTTCAGGTCGCGGCTGTGGGTGTAATGGGTGAGCAGGTTCCCGCCCAGGATGATGCGGCTGACCACCAGGTCGCCGATCTTGCCGCAGGGCAGGGCGTCGGCCTGCGGTTGCTTCGCGTCCGGCTTGGCCTGTGCAGCGTCGGCGGGCGTCTCGGCGGCCCCCACAGCCAGCGCTCCGCCGGCCGAGGCGAGGAGCGAGTTCTGCAAGAATGCGCGACGCTTCATTTCAGATGGCACGGTAGGTCTCCTTTGCAAAGGCAATGTGCCTGTTAGTGTAGCGAAGACGGGGCGGGCGTGCAAGGGGGTCGGCGGGGCTGACGGCAGGGGCGCCGTTCACTTCCCGCCCGTCTGCTTACGATCGTACGCGGCGCAGATAGCGTCGTACTGCTCGCCGGTGATGGGGATCATGCAGCCGTGGCGCGCGCCGGCGGGCAACTGACCTTTGCATCGCGGGGCTCCTTGCGGGTGACGCCGTGTCAGCATAAGCGGGGGCCGGCGACTGTCAAGAAGCGAAGAACGTCCCCGCGATCATCAGACCGTTGAACAGGGCATGGGCGATGACGGGGGCCACCAGGCTACGCGTCCGGTAGGCCACGTACCCCAGGGCCATGCCGAGGAAGAAGAGCGGCAACAGGGCCTGCGGCTCCGCGGTGAAGTGGGCCGCCGCAAAGACGGCGCTCGTAACCACCAGGCCCGGGATGATCCCGACGTGCCGGACGAGCGTCATCAGCAGAATGCCGCGATACAGAAACTCCTCGGCCAGCGGCGCGATGACCACCGCCATCAGACCCGCCAACGCAAACGCCCACGGGTCGGGCGTCTTGAGAATCGCCTCAAGCACGGGATGCGGCGTCACGGGGGCCTTCAGCATGTGCAGGAGCACCGCGTTCACCATCAGTGCCGCCACACACACGGGCAGGATGGCGGCAAAGCCGACGACGCCGTGCGCGAGGCCGGTGCCGAGATTCCCGGCGCGGACGCCGACCGTCGCCGGTGTCCATCGCCCGAAACCCCGTAACACGGCCAGCGCCAGGAGGGCGGGAACCGCCTGACCGATGAACATGCTCGGACGAAAAGGCTCCGGAAATGGGAGCGGTTCCCACGGCAACAGACCCGCATCGGCGGCCGCATCGTAGCCGAGCGTCAGAGTGACCCACAGCCCTTGCGCCGCAAGGAACAGAAGCAGGCCCGTCCGGAACGACAGCCGCACCGCGGGGAGGGCACCGTCGATCGGCAGCGGCACGGGCCGGTCGGTGATCCACCACCGGCCGATCCGCACAAACACCACGATGCAGACCGGCAGACACAGGCCGACCGCAACGAAGAGCCACACCGGAGGCAGTTCCGTCACGGCGTTGGTTGCGGCCAGGATCATCCGGGGTTCTCAGTCGCGACAAGACGCCGGTGTGAAGCAAGTGACACACGTGCGCGGCGGGTGTCCGCACCTGCCGCGCCGCTCACCGTGCCGCCACATGGACTTTGCGGTGGCGCGGGCCGTCGCCTTCACAAAAGTAGACGGCCTGCCATGTGCCGAGGACCGGCCGCCCGCCCGAGACGATCAGCACCAGCGACGGCCCGAAGAGCGACGACTTGATGTGGGCGTCGGAGTTGCCCTCGGCGTGGGCGTAGGCGTCCGAGCGCGGCACGAGGCGGCTGAGGTCGGCGGTGATGTCGCGCGCGACGTCCGGGTCGGCGTTCTCGTTGATCGTGACGCCGGCCGTCGTGTGCGGCACAAAGACGACGGCCAAACCGTCGTCGATGCCCTCGGCCCGAATCGCCTCGGCCACCTCGCCGGTGATATCGACCATCTCGACGCGCGACCGCGTCCGAACGCTGAAGGTCTGCACGGTAGGCCTCCCTGACACACACTTGTGGATGCGGGCCGGATTCTAGGCGGGGCCCCGGCGGGCCTCAAGCAAAAAGGTTGACAGGCCTGCGGAAGGCGACTAAGTGACGGAGTAACTGGGCGACTCAGCCATTTCACAACTAGCCGCGAGTGTGAGCGAGAGGCCGCGCGAAGGGGCGACGCATGTCCAACATCCTCGACGACATCCTGGCTGCGAAGCGCGACGAGGTCGCGGCGCTTCAGGCGCGCGCGGCCGACCTTCAGGCGGCGTGTCGCGATGCACCGCCGCCGCGGAGCCTGGCGGGGGCGCTCAGGCGGCCGGACGGCGAACCCATCCGCGTCATGGCCGAGGTCAAACACCGGTCGCCGTCGGCCGGCGTCATCTGCGACCCCTTCGTGCCCGCCGACATTGCGAGGGCCTACGAGGACGGTGGGGCAGACGCCGTCAGTTGCCTGACCGACGAAGCGTTCTTCGGCGGTTCCATCGCGCATCTGCGCGAAGTCCGCGCGGCCGTGGACCTGCCGGTTCTGCGAAAAGAGTTTATCATCGCGCCGGTCCAGGTTTACGAGGCGCGGGCGGCCGGGGCCGACGCGATTCTCTTGATTGCCGAGGCGCTGGAGGCCGGCGAAATGGCTGACTTGGCCTCGCTCGCCGCCGACCTCGGCATGGATGCCCTCGCCGAAGCCCACAGCGATGCGACGCTCGAGAAAGCCATCCGCTGCGGCGCGCCGCTCGTGGGCGTCAACAACCGCGACCTGACGACGTTCGACGTTTCCCTCGAGACGACCGAACGTCTCGCCCCCCGCGTCCTCGACGCCGGCCGCATCCTCGTCGCCGAAAGCGGCATCCGGACCCCCGCCGACGTCTCCCGCCTCCTTACCTGCCGCTGCCACGCCATCCTCGTCGGCGAAGGGCTGTTGCGGTCGGGTGACGTGGCGGGGAAAGTGGCGGAGTTCAAGGCGGCGCGCAGGGTGTAGGCGTAGGCCGCGGCGTGCCGCGGCGCTTTCGGGGGGAAAGCATGGGCCGCTACATCCGTGTGTATGTCCCTGGGGGGACCTACTTCTTCACGGCGGTAACCTACCATCGCCGGCCGATTCTGACGAGTGAAGCAGGTCGGCGGTGTCTGCGCGATGCCTTTCGTTCGGTTCGGGCCCAGTGGCCGTGGAACGTGGTAGCGCTGGTCTTGTTGCCGGACCATTTCCACACGGCCTGGACGCTGTTGCCGGGCGACACCGACTACTCGCTGCGCATGCAGAAGGTCAAGGAAGGGTTCACGAAAGCCTTCCTGGCTTCGGGCGGACGCGAGATCGTTCCTACGGCCGCCGAGAGAAGGTACAGCAGGCGCGGCGTCTGGCAACCCCGGTTCTGGGAACATACGGTTCGTGACGAGGCCGACCTGAAACGGTGCGTGGACTACGCGCATTGGAACCCCGTCAAGCACGGTCTGGTTGAGCGGGTGGTCGATTACCCGTGGTCGTCGTTTCACCGGTACGTCAGGCTTGGGGAGTATTCGCCGGATTGGGGCACGTGCGACCCGTGCCCGGGATTCGAGATGCCCGAGTAGCCGTCGGTTGCGGTGCGCCTCTGCGGCTGCAAGGCATGAAGCCGCGGCACGCCGCGGCGTACGCGAACCGGCCGGACCGCACACGAGCCGCGGCACGCCGCGGCCTACGTGAACCGGCCGGGGTGCACACGCGCCGGGGCACGCCGCGGCCTACAGGGCTTCGTCGATGGCGATGATGTGGTCGGCCACCGCGCGGCGGAGGGTGTTGAATGGGCCGAGTTGGGCGGCCTTGGCGGGGTCCACCGCGTCGAAGCCGTCGGCCGGGAAGGTTTCGCCGCCTTGGGTGTAGGCGGTCCAGTTGTCGATGATGGAGTCGGCGATTTGCTTGAGCAGCGCCTCGGCCGCACGCACCTGGGCGGCTGCCTTGCGGGCCTTCTTCGCTTGGGCGATTCTTTTTTCGAGCGCGAGGACATACTTGAGGTCGTCGATGCCTTCGCGCGAGCGCTCGTAGTCGAGCGTCGGCCACACGGTCTTGCCCTCGGTCCGCACGAGTGAACCGCGCTCGTTTCGCAGGTTGTAGTACCACTCGACCTTGCCGATCACACCATATTTCGTCATCTTCCAGAAGAACAGGCCGAAGGGGAACCGGCTGCTGCCGGTGTTGACGAACCAGGGGATGGCGCCGGTCTTTTCCGTGAGTTCGGTCAGGAACTCCTTGTTGACGAGGCGGCGGCCCTTGTTGTGATGGTCGATGCCGTCCCACCCGTTGTTGATGGCGGCCACGTTCAGGTAGGGGGCCATAGCCATGACCTCCATGTACCCGTTCATGTCGCTGGTGGTGATCATCTCGGGGAGTTCTTCCCACGTGAGGCGGGCGAGCCGGCCGGCGAACTCGACGCCCTTGACCCCCTTGTTCGTGAACTCGTCGCCGATACTGAAGATGACGGGAACAGGGTGCTTGAGCGCCTCAGCGTGCAACTTGTGCATGACCTCAAGGTACTTCTGCTGGAACCGTTTCGAGTCGATGGAGCCGTAGCCGGTGAGGCTCGAGATGGTCAGGCTCATCGGCGTGGCAAAGTAGACCGGCTGTGTGAAGCCGGCCGCAAGGTACGCCTTCAGGAACGCCCCGAGTTCGCTCGTGTCGTCGTCGGTGATGGGCAGGTGGAAGTTGTAGAGCGGGCCGACGACGGTCATGCCGTGGTCGCGCATATCGGCCAGGTGCGCCGCCAGGACCGCCGGGTCTTTGGGGTTGGAGTAGTTGTAGCCCAGCGCGTACGGCGGTTCCTCCAGGCGGATCGGCAGCACCTCCAATTCAATCGCCAGCCGCGCGACGGGCTTGGAGTCGCTCGTGACCGTGCAGACGCCCTTGTACGTGCCGGGTTTGGCGTCGGCGGGAACCTTGACGGTGACCCAGAAGCGTTCCTTGCTCCATGCGGGCATATCCCAGGCATGGCCGAGGTCCATGAGGAGGTCACGTCCCTTGCCGTGGAACGCTTCGACGGAGCGGACTCGGACGTTTGCGGCGGGGATGGTTCCGGCGGGGCCCTTGAGTTCGCCGCCGGCGATCATCACGCCCGCCAGGCGCTGCTTCGGCTGGAGGGCGAAACTGACCGGTTCGACCTCGCCCGGGGCGGCGAACATCGTCGCAACCGCGGACGGCTTGCCGCCCAGGGGCTTGATCGACTTGTCCTGGACAGCCATGGTGTCGGTGACGTAGAGGTCGATGTCGGCCAGCGCCGGAAGGCAGAGCGCCAGCAGCGATATAAAAGCGAGTGTGTGTCGCATCGTGCGCGCTCCTCGGAGATCCCCCCGCCTGCCGGCGGGGGCCAGGTGGGTCTCGCTAGTCTTTCACGCCGCTTCCGGATGGAACGAGTTTCGCGTCGTCGAGCCAGATCGTTCCTTTGCCGGTGACGTAGATGTAGAGGCCGTAGGTCTCGGCGTCGGGGTCGGGTCGGCCTTCGAGGGTAACGCGTTCCCACTGCGTGCCGATGCGTTTGCGGAGGGTGCCGCGCGCGCCGGCCTCGAAGTTGAGGAACAGTTGGTTCTCGCCCTCGCCCTTGGCCCAGATGGTGAAGACGTACTCGGTGGCCCCCGGCGCCATGGGGAGTTTGGGCGTCATGATGCCGATGCGGCCGGGGTTGCCTTTGCACGTGATGCGGGCCGAATGCTTGCCGGAGTGGACGTAGGCGGGTCGGTCTTCCCATCGGTTCTCGTAGTCGCCGCCCCAGGACCATCCGTTCCACCAGAGCCAGCGGCTGCGGTTGGGCCGGGAGTTCTTGTTGATATCTTCGAAACCGCCGTTCTGGATGAAGTTGAGCGGAGGGTTGGTTACCGAAAGCATCGTGGGCTTGAAGCGCCCGGCGAGGCGGTTCTGGAGCATGGTCTTGCGGCGGGCGTAAGCGGCGCCTGAGAGCAGGCCGGCCGCCTTCTGCTTCTCGACGGCCGCCAGCGCCGCCTCGATGCGCTCGGTCGGCCACAACTTGGCCGTCAGTTGCTCTTTCGTCTCCGCCGCCACCGCCAAGACGGCGGCGAGGCAGAGCAGGGCGGGTGGCATCCAGCGGGTCGGACGTGGCATGACGGGCTCCCTGCGTTTGGCGACGTCATTTGTCACTCGTCACTTGGGACGACCCGCCAACCTCACACACCCTCGAGCAAGTGACCAATGACCAGGGACAAATGACCAATGACCAGCCGGGCACCGGACCCGGGACGCGGACCAGTATGTTCGGCGTCTGTTGCCGAATCCGTTTCGGGGTCCCCTCCCGGGTCCCGATGCCCGCACGGCTGCGTCCATGATGGCGCGCGCGCAGGGGCGATGCAAGCATTTGTCGCGTGTCGCCGGCGCCGGTTTTGGAGGTTCCGCGGTTGACGGCAGCGCGTTCGCGTCATATACTTTGGCGTTTATTGCTCTGATGGGAGTGGGTGGATGAACGAGGTCGTGGCAAAGACGGTGCTCGGTCCTGACATCCTCCGCATGGAGGTTGCCCATCGCAAGATCGCAAGCAAGGCCAAGCCGGGCCAGTTTGTCATTCTTCGTCTGACCGAAACCGGCGAGCGGTTCCCGCTGACGATCGCCGACAGCGACGCCCAGGCAGGCACGATCACCCTCATTTTCGCCGTCGTCGGCAAGTCGACGACGCTGCTGGCGGACATGACGGTTGGCCAGCGCATTCTTGACCTCGTCGGCCCGCTTGGCGTCGCCAGCGAGATCGAACGCTACGGCCGCGTGCTCTGCGTAGGCGGCGGCATCGGCACGGGCCCGCTGTATCCGATCGCGAAGGCCCTGAAGGAGGCCGGGAACCGGCTGACGGTTGTCATCGGCGCCCGGTCCGGAGACCTGGTCATTCTGGAAGACGAATTCCGCGCCTTCGCCGATGAGGTCCGTGTGGCCACCGACGACGGCACGTACGGGCGCGAGGGCTTCGTGACCGACGTCATCGCCGACCTCTTCGCGGAACGGCAGACGTTCGACAAGGCCTGGGCCATCGGACCGGTCCCCATGATGCGCGCCGTGTGCAAGGTCACCGGCGAGGCAAGCCTGCCGACGGTCGTCAGTTTGAACCCGATCATGGTGGACGGGACGGGCATGTGCGGCGGCTGCCGGGTGATCGTCGGGGGCGAAGTCAAGTTCGCCTGCGTGGACGGACCCGAGTTCGACGGGCACCAGGTCGATTTCGATTCGCTGGCGCGCCGGCTGGCCGCCTACCGCGGCAGGGAGCGGAAGGATTACGATGCCTGCCGCATCGGACTCCATCCCCGCCACACGAACGATTAGTACGACTACGCTACGTTCCGCGCGGCGGCCTTCCCAGGCCGCCGCGAACGCAGTTGATGCCTGTTCCTGGTGGCCTGGGAAGGCCACCAGGCGGACAAAAAGGCGGACTAGCGTTGTAGGATTAGGCCGCTCGGCCTCCTGCAGAGAAGGGCCGCTCCGGAATGACCGCACCGAAGGGCGACAAGAAGACCGGCACGCCGCGCGTCCCCATGCAGGAACGGCCGGCGGCTGAACGGGTCCGCGACTTCAACGAGGTTCCCCTCGGCTACACGCCCGAAGAGGCCCAAGTGGAGGCCGGCCGGTGCCTGCTGTGCAAGAAACCGCAGTGCGTGACGGGCTGCCCCGTCGGGATCGACATCCCGGGCTTCGTGAAACTCATCGCCGAGGGCCGGTTTGAGGAGGCGGCCGACCGCATCCTCCTCGTCAACGCGCTGCCGGCGGTCTGCGGCCGCGTCTGTCCCCAGGAAACGCAGTGTGAACAGGTGTGTGTCCTCGGCAAGAAGGGCGAGCCGCTCGCCATCGGGAATCTCGAACGCTTCGCCGCCGACTGGAAACGCGCCCGCGGCAGTCGCCCCCTGCCGCCCGCGCCTGAACCGACCGGCAAACGCGTCGCCGTCGTCGGGTCGGGGCCGGCGGGGCTGACGTGTGCGGGTGAACTGACCGCGCGCGGTCACGGCGTGACCGTCTTCGAGGCGCTGCACAAGCCGGGCGGCGTCCTGGTCTACGGCATTCCGGAGTTCCGCCTGCCGAAGGCCGTCGTGCGGGAAGAGGTGGACCGCCTGGCAGCGCGCGGCGTGGAGATCGCCACCGACGTCGTCGTCGGCAAACTCGATACGGTCGATGAACTGCTCGAGGAGTACGACGCCGTGTTCGTCGGCGTCGGGGCAGGGGCGCCGATGTTCCTGAACGTTCCGGGCGAGGACCTCGTCGGCGTCTTCAGCGCCAACGAGTACCTGACGCGGGCCAACCTGATGGGGGCTTACGACCCGGACCGATCCGATACGCCCATCGCGCGGCCGAAGCGCGTTGCGGTGGTCGGCGGCGGAAACGTGGCGATGGATTCGGCCCGGACGGCGCTGCGGCTGGGCGCCGACGTCGTGACCGTCGTGTATCGGCGCAGCCGGGTGGAGATGCCCGCCCGCGCCGCCGAAATCCATCACGCCGAGCAGGAGGGCATCGTGTTCAACCTCCTGACGACCCCGACGCGCATCCTCGGCGACGACGAGGGACGCGTGGTCGGCATGGAGTGCCTGCGGATGGAACTCGGCGAAGTCGACGACTCCGGCCGCCGGCGGCCCGTGCCGATTGAGGGGAGCGAGTTCGTCCTCGACGCCGATGCCGTCATCGTCGCCATCGGCAACCGGCCCAACCCCATCGTGCCGCAGACCACCCCCGGTCTCCAGACGACGCGGTGGGGAACGGTTGTGGCCGACGAGGCGACCGGACGCACGATGAAGGAGCGTGTCTGGTCGGGCGGCGACATCGTGACGGGCGCCGCCACGGTCATCAGTGCGATGGGCGCCGGCCAAGCCGCCGCACGCGACATCGACGCCTACCTGCGGTCGCCCCAGCCGCCCGAGTGGACGTTCGACGCCTGCGACTTGCCGGGCGACGGCGACGTTCCGCGTACTTCGTCTGGTCCTGCTCAAGGTCACGCAGGCGGGCGTTGATATGCCCCACTGGCCCGTAAAAGGCTACCACCCTCGCGAGGCTCTCTGAGGGCAGGTTCTGTGCGTCTCCTGCGGCCGCTTTCCAGAAATCAGTGCTGAGGGGGTGTCGAAAGAGTGCGAATGCGCGGGTGATGAAGACACCCAATCAGGCATCAAACGGTTCTCGATTGCCCAAGCCGTCCTCTTTGCCGAGAAAGCACAGGCGCGCACATCGACGACGAGCGCTTTGGCGACGGCTTCCCTCCGTCTGCTTACCTGGCACCCGCTCACCCACAGATTAATCAGCCCGGCAAGGAGGGCACCCAGCACAACCGTGACCGCAGAAAACACAAACTTCCAAAACCATTATTTCTCATGCATGTGTCAGTGAGCCCTTCGGCGGCGCGTCCTCTCCATTCCTCTACGCGTCTGAGATGTCCGGGAACTGGTCCGGCTGCGCCTTTGCCACGGCGCGCAGGATCGCTTCGGCGGCCTGGATGGCCTTCTCTGCATCCTCACGAGTAACGGCTTGGTCCACGCGGTAATCGCCAAGGTTGCGCGTCCTGAGAAGGCGCGAGTAGCTTTCGCCAAGTTCGCCCTCCCACAGTCCGGTGTTGACAAGTTCACGGTGGACGGCCGCCTCGACCGCCGTGTGCTTACGGAACACTTGCCCTCTAACCGCGAAGAGCCCAGACGCGGCGTAGAAGGCGGCGTAATACGCGCGAGATGCTGCGGCCTTTGGGCTGACCTCAAGGTCGTGCCTCGCCACGATCAGCGCTTCGTTGGCAGCCTTCCAGAAGTCGGCAGCAAGTTCATTCACGCCGGGATGCCCTCGCGTTTCGCGTCCTGGTACAGCGGCAGTTTCTCTTTCTGGTATTCCCTCAGATCGACTGGCTGAGCGTCAATCGGGCGACCCAATTCCAGGACTAGAGGGTAAAGCGCATGGATGCACGTTCCGCAGTCCTCCCACCACTGGACGGATCCCTCGAGAAGAACAAGCACGTCGATATCGCTGTCGGGCTCGGCCTCACCGCGCGCTTCCGAGCCGTAGAGCACAACGCCGCGCAGACGTTCGCCGAAAGCGCTCTGAAGAGCGGACTTGACACGCGTCAGCAGTTCGTCGCGGTCCATGGACATCTTTCTGAACAGGGCCCGGGCGCGGATGGTCCGACACGCCGGGGCGGCTCGCCGCAGGGGCCGTCTACGCCAGTGCCTCGTCCAGCGCCGCCTTGAGGCTGTCCTTGGCGGTGACGCCGATGAACCGCTTGGCCACCTCACCACCCTTGAAGATGATGAGCGACGGGATAGCCGTGATGCCGAACTTGCCGGCGGTCTCGCGGTTGGGGTCGCAATCGACCTTGCCGACTTTGACCTTGCCGGCGTACTCGCCGGCGAGTTCTTCGATGATGGGGCCAACCATCCGGCACGGGGGGCACCATTCGGCCCAGAAATCGACCAGGCACACGCCCTCGGCCTGCTCGACTTCGGCGGCGAAGTTGGCATCGGTCAGTTCCACGACGTTTTCAGCCATCTGCTTCCTCCCATACGGTTAGAGGGTACACGGGTGTCAGTAGCCCTGGACCGGGGTTCGCTCGGCCCGCGTTTCGGTCCAGGCCTGGGGGTTGCGCAAATACTCCTTGGCCTGAAGCGCCGCCAGGACGCCGTCGGCGCAGGCCGTGGCCAGTTGCATGGCAGCGCCGGCTCGGCAGTCGCCGGCCACAAACACGCCCGGAACCGATGTCTGTAACGTCTGGGGATCGCACGCGATGTAGCCGCGATCATCCATGTCCACCGTGCCGCGCAGGAACTCGGTGTTCGGCACGGTGCCGACGAGGATGAAGACGCCATCGACCGCCAGGGACTCGGTTTCTGAGGTTTCAACGTTTTCCAGGACGACGTGGTCGATGGCGGCGCCGGTGTCGTCCGCGACGATCGCCTTGGGCACGTAGGGGAGTTTGACGTCGAGGGTCCCGGTCTTTGCGGTTTCGTAGAGTTCCTCGACGAGGATCCGCTGCGCCCGGAACTCGCGCCGGCGGTGAATCAGGGTTACCCTGCAGGCAAACTGAGTCGCCAGATAGATGGCATCCTCGACCGCCGTATTCCCCCCGCCGACCACCAGCACGTGCTTGTCCCGGTAGAACGGCCCGTCGCAGACGGCGCAGTAACTGACGCGGCCGGCCTGGCGCAGTTCCGTCTCGCCCGGAACGCCAAGTTGGCGGTATTGGCTGCCGGGAGCGAGAATCACGGCACGCGCGCGGTACGATGACCCGGTGGACTCGACCTCAACCTCCAGCACCCCGTCGTCGCCACGCCGAAGCCCGGTGACGGCTTGACCGACCAGGATCTCGGCGCCGAATCCCTCGGCCTGGTTTCTCATTTTCTGAATCAGGTCCGGGCCGGTAATCCTCTCGTGACCGGGGAAGTTGGCAATGTGGGCTGTCAACATGATCTGGCCGCCGGGGAAAGGGTCCTTCTCAAGAATCGCGGTCTTGTAGCGGTCTCGGCCCGCGTATATCCCGGCCGCCAGCCCGGCGGCGGCCGCCCCGACGATGACCACGTCGTACGTCTTCGGGTTGCTCATCCAGGTCGTTCCTTTCGACTTTCACCTCCGCATTATAGGTGTCGGCTTCGCGGAGGGTCAAAGCAAAAAGGTGTTAACCCGGATTTCCCGGATGAACACCACAGTTCATGTATAATGACGAGACAGCCGGAGGACGCGGAGGCAACGGGGATGGTTTGCCCGGACCGGCAACGAACGCCCCTACGCAGGCCGCTTTGGGCGGCATCACGCCCCGATGGCAGGCCAATGCCCGGTTAGGTGTGCGGAAAGGCCTTGCCCATGTCCGGAACACGCAATACATTCGTCGCACAGGCCGACGACGCTCGTGGGCCGAGGCTATCCGGAAACTGCCGGGTTGACCGGTTCCCGCGAGCCGGTAACGTGACATCAGCAAGGCCGCCGTTGTCGCCTGGCGGCGGCGCGGGCGAGTGGTAAGAGCGACCCCGCATCCTCTCGGCAAGGGAGATCGCGCGATGAGCGGACGCGTTGGCATGTGGCTCGGTTTGGGGCTCGCGCTGTTTCCGGCCGCCGCGGCCGGTGCGCCGGCCGAGTCCAGCGGCAACACCGACGGCGTCGTGACGTGGCATTTGGGGGTACTGGACCCGGGGCAGACGGCCTCCCGCGTGGTGCTGTTGGCCTATGCGGACTCGTACAAGGAACTCGCGGCGGTCCTGGCCGGGGCGCGCAAGGAGTTCGCACAGATTCCTGCCCTGCCGGCCGCACCGGGCAAGGCGGTCGGCGCCTCGCCGGTCTGGATCAAGAACGCCCACACCAACTTCGCCCTGGAGGGTCCGGGGCACTATTTCTGGGAGGGCAAGGCCCAGAGCCTCGCCTGCCGCCGCGGCGGGCAGATCAGCCGCTTCGGCTGGTACGTGCACTACCAGGACGGCCAAGCCCGGCGCGCGGGCACGCCAATCTCCGGCCCCACCAGGGGCGAGGGCGAGAACCTGAACGTCCTCTCGCCCGCGAGGCGGCTGGCCGACGACCAGGCCGTCGTGACCGTCGAGACCGCCGACGGGCGGCTTCGCCTGCGGCTGCGGGCCAGGATGGGGCAGGGGACCTGCGCAGGCATGGAAATCCAGGTGACCAACGTCGGCCCCAAAGCGCTGACCGACGTGAAGGTGTCGGCCTACGCGAACCTGGAGTCGGCCCACGACCACCAGAACGACTACTCCGTTCTCGACGCGACCACAGGCAGCCTGTTGACGGTCGACTCGCCGACGGGCATGTGCGTGGCGATGACGGGCGTTCGCAAGCCCGACGCGGGCTACAGCGGCGTGTGGCCGTCGCAGGTGGCGCTGGCGGTGGCACGGGGAGAGCCGGCGGCGCGATGGAAGCCGTTCCTTGGCTTGTCGGGCGAAGTGAAGAAGCGGCTGGCCCGGACGCCGGCGAGGCCGCCCGGCGGGATCTACGCGGCTTATGCCCCCGCCGGTGACGCCCAGCCGACCGAGCCCCCGACGCGAACTCTCTCGGCCGACGAGGCCCGCGCCGTGCTGGAGAAAGACTGGCTCTTCCAGGCCGAGGGTAAGCCGTTGGGGCGGCGGGCCGGTGAGGAGATTCTCTGGGCGCGGGCCCTGGCGCGGAGACTGAAGCAGACCACGCCCTCGCTGGACCTGACGGCGGAACTGAAGGCCCTGGACGAACTGGCCGGCAGGCCGGGGATCGCGGCTTCGGACGAGCCCCGCCCGTCCCCGCGGGACCCCAAGGGCGTGCCCGCGGGTTTGTTGGCGTGGTGGAGTTTCGACCGGGACCAGGCCCGCCGCGTGGAGGACGTATCCGGACAGGGCCGGCACGGGCGGCTGGTCGGCCGGCGAACGACGGCGGCGGGGGTGTTCGGCAAGGCGCTGGACGTGGGCGGGGGGCACGTCAACGTCGGCACGGCCCTG
>Ga0307427_1001087_pt1 | contig 14692 bp, 3 predicted proteins | sample SalMarWE160190MG_FD_202162 | JGI IMG/M metagenome (GOLD analysis project Ga0307427, IMG submission 202162) | Salt marsh sediment microbial communities from the Plum Island Ecosystem LTER, Massachusetts, United States - WE1603-190 | ecosystem: Environmental > Aquatic > Marine > Intertidal zone >... | reverse complement strand
TTTCCCATACCGACATATAACATCATGGCTGGATTTGACTGGGAAAACCCAAATCTTGAAATGATCTGGAAGATGACAGGCAAGTATGGGATCCCCTATTTTTCCAATTTTGTCAACTCTGATATGTCCCCTGAAGACGCAAGATCCATGTGTTGCCGGCTGCATCTTGACAACAGGGAACTTTTTAAAAGGGGAGGTGGCCTATTTGGGGCATATCCCCTGACAGGATCAATTGGTGTGGTAACCATAAACCTGCCACGGATAGGGTATCTTTCTGAAAATGATACTGACTTCTTTGAACGCCTCAAAAAGATGGTACTTCTTGCAAAGGAGAGCCTCTCCATAAAAAGGAAGGTGCTTGAAAGATTCACAGACAAGGGTCTTTATCCCTACTCAAGGTTTTATCTAAGAAAAATCAAGCAGGGTAAAGGGTTTTACTGGGTGAATCATTTCTCCACCATCGGCATTATCGGCATGAACGAGGCCTGCCTAAATTTCCTGGGCACAAATATTGGAAGTGAAACGGGTATAGAGTTTTCACTCAAAGTCATGGATTGTATCCGTGACATCATTGCAGAAATACAGGAGGAAACAGGGGATATCTTCAACCTGGAGGCAACACCGGCAGAAGGCACCTCATATCGCCTTGCCATTCTTGACAAAGAAAGATTTCCAAAAATCCTCTGTGCCAACGAAAATGAATACCGGAAAGGTGCATCACCCTTCTATACCAACTCCACCCAGCTCCCTGTAAGCTTCACAGATGATCCCTTTGAAGCACTAGATCTCCAAGATGACCTGCAAACAAGATATACAGGCGGGACAGTCCTCCACATGTACCTGGGAGAACAGCTCGGTAACATTGAGGCCATAAAGGGGCTTATCAAGAAGGTGGTGACCAATTACCGGCTCCCGTATTTCACGCTCACTCCAACCTTTAGCGTGTGTGCCTCCCACGGCTACCTGAATGGCGGACAGGAGAGGTGCCCTGTTTGTAATAAAGAGACCGAAGTCTATTCAAGGGTTGTTGGCTACTTGAGACCCATAAAACAGTGGAATAACGGCAAGCAAGCCGAATTTAGCATGAGAAGGGTCTTTAAGGTAGCTTAATCTGTCCATAGGACCAATAAAAGCATACTCATGAGATTAAGACCTATCAATTTTAGGAGGATCAAATGAAAAGGATAGGAATTTGTAACAATAAAGGAGGAGTGGGGAAAACTACAATTTGCTTCTGCCTTGGAGGGGCATTGGCAGAGATGGGTAAAAAAATATTGCTTGTGGATATGGATCAGCAGGGCTCCTTGAGCTCTTCCTTCCTTCCCAACATCCACGACCTTCCATGTGTGATTACAGATGCCCTCCTGAATGATAAAAAGTCAATTAAGGAGGCGGTCATAAAGACGGAATTTGAAAACATCGACATCGCAAACAATTACAAAGGATCACCTCGTTTTCTTTTTCCTCTTTATTTGAATAATGGTACCGGTGATAGTAAGTGCGATGCCAACAAGACCTCCAACAGCCTCGCGTAACTGCCTGCTTTTTCTCTTTCCAGTGGCACAGTACGTTACAAAATGTTCACAGTTGTTGAGGGCAAGTGAATAACTATTATCAGACAGATGCTTTTTTGCAAGGCTGAGGGTCTCAGAAGGTGGCAAACTTACGCCTTTAAGCTTTCCACCTTTGAGAAAATCTTCTATATCTGTTTCCCTGATCAGTGGGTCTTTTTTCTCTTTTTCTTCCCCGGTATAATGAATAACACTCCCGTCTCCGGCGTATATTCCATGATGAGAATATACAAGACGCCGTACATAGATATGATCACTGAGGTTTAGGTCTTTTTCTGACAAACTCATACTATTTCTCATTAAGGCTAAGTCTGTTCTAAACTCCATTGATTTTATTCTTTAATCTTCCAGAACACTTGAAAGTTACCACCCTTCTCTCACCCAGCATCAAATCATTCCCGGTCTGAGGATTTCTTCCTTTCCTTCCCCTTTTTCCTTTTACACAGAATTTTCCAAATCCACTGATCAAGACATCTTCACCACTTTCCAGGGTCTTTTTGATGATCTCTATAAGGAATTCAACCACCTGTGTGGATCTGATTTTGGGGAGGCCTGATTGGTTATAAATGGCGTCGACAATATCTGCTTTAGTGAGGGTCATGGTTGGTGATCCTGTGGGGTAAGTTTTTAATTTGTTATCACTGAGCCAAATTACTTTCAGCACATCATTTTGTCAAGGGATTAACTGGCCGTGTCGAGGTTTGACCCTGCTGGTATCTTCATGATCAATTTATTTATATTGGGTTTTTCCAGGTATCCTTAGAGGATATCATACCATATAATAATGGTAACGCTTCCATACAATTCGCTCCACAAATTTACTTTTCAGTATGTCATTCGATTAAATATACCAATAAATTCAAAGGGCTAGGTGAACCCCCCCCTTGGCATAGAAAATGCTTAACATAAAAGTGGTTGTTTTGATTTATTTTTTCGTCTTCTGTTGAGGGTGAGATAGTGCGCCTGTATTTACACAATTATATAAAAGGCGGCAACTTTAGCTCAATTAACGGTACAAACTTTGAACGAGGCAATAAATATATCAGGATTGTGCTCATTTGTTTCTCATAAGTGCTCACCATCGTGCTTGCTCTGCTAAATACAGGCTTTGGTGGCCCCCTGCAGAGATGTAACTGAGTGACGATTTTAATCCGCCTGAGCGGACAACGTTGTTTGTCTTTTTGAACAGATACCTAAAACAATTGTACGCTCTTTACAATATATAACTTTCCTATTGTAGGAGAAAGCGATGCCATCTAAACGCCCTCCCACTCCATTTGAACTGGAAGCATTGGAACCTCGACTGTTGCTTTCGGGTGACCCGTTGCTCGGAGCGACCCAGGTCGTGGCTCCTGATATAATGGATTCATTAGACCATGCTAAAAAGGAATCAGAGGCATGTGAACAGGTAATCCTTTCCGAATATCAGGATCATCAAAGTTCCGTGGAAGGGGCTAATCCCTATATTTCAGGTAACGATCAAGAGCCAAAAGTTGTTGTAGATTCTTCTCAAGCCGAGAATGGTTTTCAGTCTTCCCAAAAAAAGGACGCCGGTGAGCTGATCCTGTCCATGAGCGAGATAGACCGGCACGATCTGACCCTGCGTTTTCGGGACCAGGGCGAGGCAGTCATGGATCTCCTGGATTCGGCCAGCGAGGATGTCCTTTTTAGCCGGCCTGTAGCAGACATCGGCTTGATTAAATTCGCGGGCCAGACAGACGTGGACGATACCCTGCGCCTCGATTTTGATGTTCTCCCGCTATCCGGGACACTGGATATTGACTTCTCAGGCGGGTTCGGTGGTTTTGACAGCCTGGAGCTTATAGGAAATAAAAACCTTGATGTGGCATACACAGCCATAGGGGCCGATTCCGGTGAGATCACTCTAAGCGCAGGAGATTGGGGCGGCGTAATTGCTTTTTCCGGGCTGGAACCCGTGTTCGTGGATGGAGAGGGAGGCGATTACACCTTCTCAACAATGACAGACCTTGAGGACAATATCCGGATCGAAAAACTCGACGGCAGCACCAACCGCATCTACGGCACAAGCGGCGGCACGGCCTTTGAGACAGTTGAATTTAAAAATGTTGGAACATTTACCCTTGAAACCGGATCGTATAACGATACTGTTCTGATCGAAGAAGAAATCGTCGGCGCTGATGATTATGAGATAGACCTTGGCTCCGGTGACGATACGCTTGTAATCGAGCAGGCCTCCAGCAGCAGCCTTTCGGATTTGCAGGGTGGAGCCGGCCAGGATGAACTCATCGTCAGCGTGCCGAATGGGGTTTATCGCTTCAATGCGGTCGAAAATATCACAGGCACAGGGGGCTTGGACCCGGTCACGGTTACGATGACGGATCACGGGCTATCCACCGGCAATGAGGTGACGATTTCCGGTGTGCTAGGTAAAACGAATTGCAATGGAACGTTTACCGTGACCCGGGTGAGTGCCGCCACCTTCACCCTGAACAGCGTGGCCGACTCGAACGACTATGTATCCGGCGGAACCGTATCCGGGGCGACCCTGACCGACCGGGTGGCCGTGTCCGGGTGGCAGTTGTTCTATAACGATGTGGAAACAGCCCTGGTGAAAAAGACTGCCGGTGGTGGAGAGGTTCTTGTCGGTATTGACAGTGAACTGGAAGCAACCCTGCACTCCCTGTCCGATTTCTACACCTTACTGGAAGGTCACCAGGAATTTGGCGCTGATTTGCCCATACTGGGCATGTCCATGAGCGAACTGCTTGATCCCGGGGCTCTATTCGAGCAGGTATACAACGATTATAATACCGGCGGTTCGGCAGGTACTGCGGCGGCGGTGCAGAGCTTTTTCTCCAACTGGTCTGCGGAGCTTGCTACGCTGGATCCTTCGGTGAATGCATCAACCGATCAGGTGACCGTTTCCGTGTTCGAGCAGGCTGACACCGGAACAGCGCTCACCGATATGCTTAGTATCGACTGGACGGTCGAGGGAGCGCGGACCGGCGTTTCCGATACCTTCACAGGTACGTCGCTACTGAGCCAGGCGGGCGTCACCTTCCCTGATGATCCTTCCTGGTCGTTTAATGCCGGTTTTTCCGCCGATCTCAGCCTGCTGATCGATGCCGGCGGAAGTCAAGCGACAGAAATAGAATTTAACAATATTACCACAAACATTACCACTTCTGCGTTCAGCCTGGCCGGAGAAACGGTCAATATAGGAATACTTGGCGGCACCCTTCAGGCAGGCGGCAGTCTGGCTATGAGCAAGACGGCCCAATTTGTCAATGCGCGCCTGAGCAGGGCCGAATTGGATACGGTTGATACCCTTGATGAGTTACATGACCGGGTCTCTTTTATAGGGACGGCGGCCGCAACAATTCCGTTTACTGTCAACGCTCCGACTGGTTTTGCCATCACTGGCAGCTCGTCCGGAGAGATTCAGATCGGGGAGGCAAATGCCACGCTTTTCGGGTCCGACGCAGCATCCACCCTGCCAGTGGATCTGCCGGAGTGGGCTGGAAACTTCACAGCCTACACCGCTCGTGATCTCCTGACCCCGCTCAAGGATTTTGCCAACTGGCTTGATGACATCCAGACATCGGAGTATTATGAAGCATCGGTCCTATTTGCCGAAGACGCAGAATTTTCAGAGCTTTTCAATTATGGCGATATTTTCAGGACAGGTGTTGTTGACGCCCTGACAGAGACAGACGGGAGTTCTCCGAATTATTCCACCCTTCAGGAAATGGTGGAAAAATCCGATGACGTGGCGATCGAGTTCAATTCGAACACCGGCGAGGTAAGCATCACGGCTCAGGTGGAAAATGCGGCATCCTCTGTCACGGAATCCGCCACGCTGAATTTGACCCAGACGGTGGGAAGCATTGAGAACATCACCGGTACCGGCGAATTGGTTGACCCCATAACGGTCACGCTTACAGGCCACGGACTTGCCACCGGCGACACAGTGACCGTATCCGGTGTTGCCGGCAAGGTGGGCATCAACGGTACATTTGATGTCACCGTGGTGAATGCAAACTCGTTCACGTTGGACGATGCGAGCTGCGACCGGGACTATGTCGGCGGCGGAACAGTAACACTGGTGGAAAACGGCGCGCTGGCACAGATCTCCGGCGGGCAGGTCATTATGACCCCTGATATGGACATTACGTTTGTCTACGGGCTGGACGGCGCCCTGTCCGATGAATCCCTGAGTCTCGAAGGGTTCAGCTCTACCCTCATGCCCCAGGATGGTATCCTGGACAGCGATGCGGTGTTTACCGTTAGCGTGGATGGTTCACCCCATAGCGTGACCGTTTCGTCAGGCAGCACCGCGGGCAATACTTCTGTAACGGATCTTCTGGAAGATATCAATACATCCCTGTCCGCCGGTGTGAATGCGTCGCTGGATACCCTGAACGGTGTGTATATCCTGCGGTTTACGCCAAGCGGAGCCCAGCGTCTCTCCATCACCAGCCCCAATCAGACGGCCATCGACATCCTGGGACTGGAAGAAACCTCTGCCTCGCTGCAGGCGGCCGCGTCCATTGGCGCCATAAAGGTGGAAGGTGACAACGCGGTCATGGTGGTTCAGGCCGGAACCGAAACGCAAACCATTACGATCAGTTCCTCGGACACCGGCGACAACTCCTCTTTTGAGGCGGTCAGGGACGACCTGAACGACAAGCTGACCGCCTTCACCAATACTGTGACCGCCGAATTGAACGGCACCCTTCTGACACTCAAGTCCGAAACCGGTCCGCTGCAAATCAACAGCGCCAACACTCAGGCGCAGGAGCTGCTGGGCTTCGAAGCCGGTCAGACCACTGGCGATATCGTGGCCAGCAACCCGGTGAACACGAGCCAGGTTTATGACTCACTGCCCGATCTAACCTTTTACATGGAAACCCAGGACAGCGGTGGACCGAAGCAAATCACAGTCTCTGCTTCGGCCATGAGCGGCAACTCCTCTCTTACCGATCTGAAAAACGATCTTCAAACCGCCGTCAACAGCGCGATCAGCGGTGTGACTGTAACAGAGAACGGGAGCTGCCTGACCTTCACCCACACAGGGACACTGCTCCGTTTTACGGCGGATGCATCCACCGTAACAGGACAGGCGGCACTGGATGTTTTGGGGTTTCAAAGCGGGGACACGGAAAATGCATCTGCCGAGAAAAGCCTGTGGGTGGATGCCGACGCCACCGCTGTTGAGGGGCACTTTACCGCATCTCTCAGTGATGATCCCGATTCGGGAATTTATAATGCCGTCGAGGTGGATTTCGATGCCACAACAAGCCTTGCCGAAGATGTCATCCTGACGCATGGTCTTGATGCAACAGGCACGTTGTCTACGGATCTTTTAAAAACCACGGGATTCACCTCAACAACCAGCGGCGATGCCGACGGCAGCGGCAACCAGGTGTACCTGCATCTTCACGGGAAGACATCGTTGAGCGGTGGCAGTGAAAGCAGTTTCACCCTGGATATTAAAATAGAGGACATTTCAGATATTACCACAACACAGTTGACGCCGACGGTTGATGACATTGTGGAGAACATGACGCTTTCCGGGGTCGTGGATGCTATTCAAGGGGTTTACGACAACTATTTTCTGCAGGCCGCAAGCGGAGATATCCTGTCTGGAGAGCTTCCCTTTGTAAATATTGATGCATCAGATGTCAACACCTTTGCGTCTGAGTATCGCGAGGCGGTGTCCAAAACAGAATCCTGGATGCAGACACAGACATTGCCGACACTGCAAGGGTTGGAACAGACATTGGAATCTGAACTGGGTCAGCGGTTCGATGCCATGAGTGTCGTTTTGGCATTTGTGCCAGCGGGTGACGGGTTGACCGTTCAGATAACCGGCACGCTTGCGCAAAGCGTGACCAAGCGCTTTTCCGTGGATCTGTCTGCCCTGGAGGCTCTTTCCGGACAGAATTTAGAAAATATTCCGGATAAAAACGGTCTCTTGACTTCAGTCAGTCCGGTAGAAGAGTTTGAGGTTTCCTCGACAGCCGACTTTACCGTCGAATTGAGCATTGCCTTCGATGCCCAGGGAGCTGCCCAGGCCGATCTGCTCAGCCCGTCAACAGTGACCCTGGATGTGGAAGCAGATAAGACAGACTTGTCCTTTGACGGGGTAGTAGGGATTGCCCAATTTGATGGAATCACAGGGTCCCTGGTGCTGGACGCAGATGGTACCACCGGAGGGGCTGCGGCCCAGTATACTTATGCGTTGAACGAAAACAAGGACATTGACAGCATTTCCGCGTCCGACCTGAGCGTTGTGCTAGTCGGGGCCGCGACCCTGACGCTCAACAGCAGCGACTGGAGCGAGACCCTGTCGGTCAATGTCTCAAACCTCCAAACCTTTGTTCAGGAACAGACCGGGTCGGTACAGTTCACGATACCGGTGCCGGATCTGGATGTGAGCGTGGACAACGCCGTGTTCGACCTGCTGCGCGATCCCAGTAATCTGGTGACCGGAGTCAACCAGGTCTTCGGTGACATTATTTCAACAATTCGCTACGGATTCGAAGCGCTGGAAGTGATCCCGCTGGTGGGAGAAGAAATCAGTGAAATCACCGATCCGTTCTTCGAATCACTGGATAACGCCCGGCAAGGGGTGACCGATGGCCTCCTGGCCTCCATTAGCGAAGCCACAGATGCGAATAGCGGCGGAGTCCTTGACGTTTACCAGGACCTTCTTGTCGAAGTGTTCAGTGACACCCTGGGTATTCTCAACGACCGGGCCGATGACGGAGACGATGTGGTCGATGAAGACGACATCGTCATCACCGTGGGAAACCCCGAGCTCGGGCCGGACCACGAGTTTGTCCAGTTCGATATGCACCTGGGTCAGACCTACGGACTCGTCCTGCCTTTTGCCGGATTAAGTCTGAAACTGGGTGATCTGGACCTGGACGATATTATGCCCGACTTCGGGTTTTCCATCGATGTCCCTGATGGCATCCACATCGATTTCGAGTGGGCCTTCCATTTCGGTTTCGGCGTGAGCGCCCTGGAAGGGTTTTATTTCAATGCTGCGGCCAAGGAATTGAGCCACGATATCTATCCCCAGGACTGGCACTACGATTCGGCAACCGATACATTGACATTTACAGATGACACCAGTCACGATCCCAGTGCCTCGGATGTGGAGGAGGTGATTTTTTCCATCGAGATTACCACGCCGGGGCTAAGCACAGATGTGGCACTGGGGCTGATCCAGGGAGAAATCACCGACGATGGAACTATGGTGCGCATTGCCGCGACCATCGACCTCACGGCGGATGACAACAAGATGAACATTGCCGAGCTGTTTTCCGGCACGGCGGTCAATTTCGGACTGGAAGGCGATGCCAACCTCAGGTTCAATGTAGATGCCAACATGGAGCATATTGATGAATTTCTATCGGATGCCATCAGTTCCTTCGGCATCAGCGGATTCGGCGGCTTCGGCCTGCCCCGGGTCCTGTTCGATCTCAAGTTCGATCTCGGTTTTGATTTGACCTATCCGAACAGTGGAGATTCCTCTGTGGAATACGACATTGGCAGGTTACAGTTCGACCAGGTTCAAGTCGATCTCGGAAAGCTCATGAACAGCGTGGTCAAACCGGTGGTCGGCGGCATCCTGGATGCTCTGGGTCCGGTGCTGGATATTATAGGCCAGAGCAGTGAGGCCGCTGGATGGATCGCCGATGACCTCCCCGGACTGTCTGACATCGGCATTAATGTGTCTCTGCTTGACATGCTGGGCGTCGATCCAGCACAACTCAACAACTTCTACGATGCCATCGACGCGGTGATCAGGCTCAACAACGCCATCGACGACTGGTCCGGTGATCAAAACGCCATGATGCAGTTGGGCTGCTGGGAGGTGGATCTGGATCCCGAATCCGTAAACTATATCGGCAACATCAATGTACCGCTGCCATGCGACGGTTTTGCGCAGGACGCGGTTGAAGATGCTCTCAGTGAATATGCCGACCTACAAGATGCCTTGAGCATAGCCCAGCAGGCCGGCGGCTTCCAGTTGGCCATTTTGCAAGCCGACAGCATTATGAATATGCTCATGGGACGGCCCTTTGATATTATCGGCTTTACCCTGCCCCAGCTGGATTTGACCATGGGGCATGATGTGAGTTTCGGGTTTGGGCCATTGAGCTTCGGGATCGATATCGGTGCCCGGATTCATCTGGGCGAACTGGGGATCATGTACGATTCGGTAGGGCTGGAAAAGATCATCACTGCTTTTCAAAATGACATTGAGCCGGATTACTTAGATCTCCTGGACGGATTATATATTCCGAACGAGGTCGGTCCCGAACTGAGTGTCGAGGCATGGGCCCGGGGCAGCGGCGGCGTGGACATCACCATAGACTTGTTGTTTACCGAGTTTACCATCATGCGCGCCGAAGCCGCATTCTGGCTTGAAGGCGGCATCGGATTGGACATCCTTGACCCCAATGAGGACGGCAAGCTGCGGTTGGAGGAAATACTGGAGGTCACGGATGGTTTCGATGAGCCAGCGAACCTCTTGTGGCTCTTCGATGTCATGCTGGATCTGTCCGCCGGATTTTCGTTCGAAGGAGAATTCATGGAGGTGACAGTCAGCTCGAGCGATCTGGGGTTTGACACCTCCATCAATGTATCCCTTTCGCTACAGGACGTGTTCAGTGCTGTGGGCGGTGATCGGCCTTCCTACAACCCGGTGCTGGCTGAGGTAGTCGACAACAGCGGCACGCTGAGGTTGAACACCGGGCCGCACGCCTCGTCCCGTGTCTTCGAAGACGTAGAGGACGAATCGGCGGTCAACTATACCGTAACCGGATCATCAGGCAACCTGACAGTGAGCGATGGAAACGGAAATATGACAACTATCAGCGAGACCGTCAACAAGATCGTGGCCACCGGTACGGCATACAACGACACCTTCAATTTGAGCGAGGTAAGCGACATCCCGGTGGAGATCAATGGCCTCGGTGGGAATGATACGATTATCGGCGGCAGCGGTAATGATACACTGTTGGGCGGCACCGGGGTGGATGTCCTCACCGGAAACGCCGGCAACGATACCCTCTATGGAGAACTCGGCAACGATACCCTTAGAGGAAACGCCGGAGCAGATACCCTCGACGGCGGACGTGGGGACGACACCATTTATGGCGGCAGCGGCAACGACACCTATCTGTTTGCGACCCTCTGGGGAGCGGATACTATCAGTGAGGAAAGCAATTCGGATACCGGGGACACCATCGACCTTTCCAATGTGTTTTCACCGCTGGCGGTAACAGTTGGCTCATACTATAAGGTAGAAGACCAGCGACAGAGCACCAATACCATCACCACGGCAGGCATGCAGATCGAAAATTTTATTTCCGGAATGGGGGATGACACCTTTACCATTACCGGTACTTCCGTCAACCAAGCCATCCTCAATGGAAACAAGGGCGCCGATGTCTATGACGTCACCTTTGGGGGCGGAGTGAGCAAGTTGCAGATCAACGACACCGGCAATGACGGCCGAAACGACTGGCTTAAAGTGGCCGGCAGCGGTTCCGGAAACATCTCTTTTTACAAGGACAGCACAAGTCACAGAATAGCACAGGGCTCCGACACCATCGATTTTGTCCATCGTCCCACTACCCTTGACAATGTCGAGGCGTTTCAAATTACCGATACGGCTGTGACGCTCATCATCCCGGATTCCGTGGAAATCAAGCGCGATCTGATCGCCACCGCCGATGAAGTGGACTGGGACGGCCTCATCCACGCCGGCAATGTGGAGATGACCACAGCTCAAGACATCCTGGTTGATTATGACATCTGGGCACGAGACAATTTCGGGATACGGCTTGAGACCAGCAGCGGCGACATCTATCTGCACCAGGGACTCTACAGCTCTGCCGACTGGGTTACCAGCGTGGGGGACGGAAGCGGCATCATCCAGCTCTGGACGCCGACAGGCAATATTTCCACCGACGGTAACGGCTGGTTGATGACCGACGGTACGTATGCCACGAATTTCGGGAGCGGCAAGAACTTTCACGAGGCGATCGACTGGGCGGTGAACGATGGCAAGTTTACAGTGGTGACCGACGTAAACGGGGTGCCAACAGGTCAAATCATCGTCAGTGGCGCGCAGACTTATGACCCCTACAATAACGGGTTGCAGCTTCGCGACAGCGACGGGGCTGTCATACAGTCCGCTCGAGGCAGCCTCTTAATTTCAGCGCAGGAATTTGCCGGACAGCCCGTGGTACTGGACGACACCGGCATACCCATTCAATATTTCGAGGCCAGTCCCCTGGCCCTTTTCACCGACGTGTACGGCATTGCCTTCGAGGTCACGTCCGGCGGTGTGGCCAATGTGGTGGAGATGAATGAGATTTACGCCACCCGCGCGCGGGATATCGTGGAGGACAACGACCGGTTCGGCGGGGACACCGGCATACTGGACGTGACGAGCCTGGCTGGCAGTCACTTTATCACCCAGCCTTTGCAGGCCAACGGCCAGGATATCGAACTCGTAGGTGACTGGATCGAAATCCTGGAGACCATAGAAAGCCAGGGGGCCAACCTGACCCTCATGCCCTCCTCCACGGACCAGACTATCGGCATTGGGTATGGTGCCGTGGGAAATTTCAATATATCTCAGGAGGAACTGAACCTTTTGTCGGATGGATTCCAAACCATTTACATCGGCCGTATGAACGGAATTCATGACATCAACGTCGGGATGGCCGACGGCGACCAAGTCGAAGTCAGTGATCCGCTTGTCCTTCGAAATCCTAACGGCGGCCAGATCAACATCAATGCCCCGCTCGTCGGTTCAGACAACGCCTCTCTGACTATTATCGGATCCGGTCATACGACGATTATTGCGGCAGATGATTCCGTTCCCGGAGAGATCAACATCGGGGATGCCGTTGAAATCGAAGGCGATATTACACTGGAATCCACAGGATCTTTCATCACCATCGGTACGCCTGGAAATAGATTAGATGCATTCGACAATGTGGGGACCACAAGCGGAACGGTGACCAACGATGACGACACCGACACACTGGAGCTGATTGCAGCGAGCAATGTCCTGGTGAACGGCCCCGTGGGACAGGTCGATCCGCTGTACGGCCTTACGGTAACTGCCGGCGCCAACGTCATATTCGAGGGCCCGGTGACCGTGGAAAACGACCTGATCATTACTGCTCCGGGTAGTGTGACGTTTAAGGATGACGTTTCTGTGGGAGGTGAAATTCGCATCATTGGTGCGGAAGATGTGGAATTCCAAAACAATTTGACTGTCTATGGCGATATCGAGATCGAGGCCGATGAAATCGACTTCGGCCTAGAGACAGGATCGGTCTTGAGCGAAACCGGAATTATCGTTCTCAAACCGACCACGGACGGTCTGCGGATCGATGTGGGGGATCCCCGATGGATACCTGAACCAACTGCGGGTGTTCTCGACCTGGACACCGACGATCTGCTGGCTATTAATCAGGCCACAACAAAGTTAATTATCGGCCGGCAGGATGTTGATAACCACGCCGAAGCCGATGCGGGGTTGATTCGTCTGGGCGCCACCACTGCGCTGAACAATCCGGTGTTGCGGCTGCCCTATGAATTTTACGGCGGCAGTCTTGAGGTGGTCGATCCCGAGGATGTTTACGGCTATTACCTCAATGCATTCGATTCGCTGGTCATCGATGTGGCCAACGACGTCACCATCGCCCATGACATCCTGGTTTCGGATCGCTACGATGCGAATGCGCGACTGGTCATTTACTCCGAATCCGGTGAAATCCTCCAGACAACGGATACCGTCGGAGACGATACATTGATCAAGACACCGCGCCTGGAGATGCGGTCATATGAGGGCATCACCCTGATCGATACAGCGCTTCTGGAGTGGAACGGCACCGGCTACACGTGGGACGGCACCAATGCCGGATCTCTGGTTGCCATTAACGAAGGACCTACAGGCGACATCAGTATCAACGAGGACGCCTCGGGCGGCGATGTTTATGTCGACGCCCTGGGACAAACTCATACGTCCGGTACGGGGAACATCCTGCTGACCACCGAAGACGGAAACATCACGGTGCGTGCCAGCGGCAGCGTACGGGCACCCGAAACTCGGATCCCGAACAACAGCTATGCCGTGCGTACGGCTGGGACAGGTGGCATCACACTGACTACCGGTGGCGAGGACAAGACCATCACCCTGAACCACGTGATCATCGCGACCAACGCCAGTTCAACGGCTGAGATCGAACTCAACGCCACGGATGCCATTCATATCGTCGAAGGGATCAGCACGGCAGGCGCCGTCGATATCGACCTGAATGCCGATAACAGCATTGACCAGGATGCAAATATTACTTCCCTGGGCGGCGATATCACTGTCTCGGCCATGGAATATGACGGGGTGACCACCGATGACTATGCCATCGACATCGATATGGCCGACGGTACAATCACAAGCACAACAGGCAGCGGCACCATCACATACACAGCCCAGCGAAACGTCAAACTGAGTATTCTTCAAGCCGCTGATGATGTGTCGGTAACAGCCACCACCGGCGCCATCACCGACAACCTTACCGGCGAAGCCCCCAACATCATTGGTGAGGCCGCTACCCTGACATCTGCCATCGGTATTGGTGCCTCCGGCGACAACGATATCGACACCACGATAATCACACTTGCTGCGACAAACACGACAAGCGGCGACATCTTCGTCGAAGAGACCGATACTTTGATCATCGGCAGCACCGGTGTGGAAACCCAGAGCGGCAACGGCAGCGTTGTTGTCACCACCGTTAGTGGTGACATGACGGTAAATGCGGCGGTGAGTGCTCATGGAAACGGTAACATCCTTCTTCAGAGTGAAGCAGGCACAGCCGCACTGGAGGCGATCGTACAGAGCGATACAGGAAACATCACCATACGTGGCAATACGAATGTAACCCAGACAGCGGCAGGTGATATCCTGACCACCACTGGCACCGGCACCATCGATGTCGAGGCAGAGACCGGTTCCATTACCATGGCAGATGGGGCCATTGCCGAGGCCAATGATGCAAATATCCGGTACAAGGCTGCGGTGAACGTATCTCTTGGCG
>Ga0307427_1001084_pt1 | contig 14701 bp, 12 predicted proteins | sample SalMarWE160190MG_FD_202162 | JGI IMG/M metagenome (GOLD analysis project Ga0307427, IMG submission 202162) | Salt marsh sediment microbial communities from the Plum Island Ecosystem LTER, Massachusetts, United States - WE1603-190 | ecosystem: Environmental > Aquatic > Marine > Intertidal zone >... | reverse complement strand
GATGCACGTGGGGCTCTCTCTGTGGAGCAAAGGAATAATTATATACTTGAAATAAGGAAATTAGCAAATATGGCGGCTAAAAAATGGATAGAAATGTACTCATAGAGATTGGCACAGAGGAAATACCGGCCGGATATTTAGAGCCTGCCGCCTGTTCTTTTGAAAAGGGTCTGCGTGATCTCTTTTCTTTAAATAAAATACCATATTCTAAAATAAATATTTTTTATACACCAAGAAGACTTGCAGTTATAGTTGAAAATATTGCCGAAAACCAAGAAAAAGTTGTAAATAAAATAAAGGGACCTCCTGCAGCGCTTGCTTATGAGGATGGTAAACCTACTAAAATGGCAAAAGGATTTGCTTCTTCAAAGGGTATATCTATTGATTCTTTAATAATAGAAAAAATAGATGGAAATGAATATGTTGTAGCGGAAATAGAACAGGAAATAAAAAGTACAACGGAGATACTTAAAGAAAATTTGCCTTCTGTAATAAAAAACATAGAGTTTCCTAAAAAGATGCGTTGGGAGAAGACTGATTTCCTTTTTGCAAGACCTATCAGATGGATTGTTGCAATGTTAGGTAATAAGATTATACCAGTTTGCCTAGCCGGAGTTAAAAGTTCAAATACAACTCTGGGAAACCGCTTGATTTCTAAGGATAAAATAAAGGTAAATCCCTCTGATTATAAAAAGAAACTTAAAAAATCATACGTTATAGTTGACCCCGAGGAGAGGAAAAAGACCCTAAGGGTTCTAATAGAAAAGGAAGCCCAGAAAATTAAGGGTGTACCTTATTTTTCACCCGGGCTTATTGATGAAGTCTCTAACCTTATAGAGTATCCTTTTGTAATTCTAGGTTCCTTTGATAAAAGGTTTCTTACCCTTCCCGATAAAGTTGTGACTTCAGCAATGGAAACCCATCAGAGGTATTTTTCGGTAAAGAAAAACAATAAGCTCATACCTTACTTTATTTCAGGTATAAACAACAAACCCAACAAAAAAATAATTAAGGGCAACGAAAAAGTACTTACTGCAAGATTGGAAGACGCGAAGTTTTACTGGGAGGTAGACAGGAAAGTACCGATAAATGAGAGGCTGCCAAAATTATCAGGTATAAAGTGGCATAAGAATTTGGGGAATTTATTTGAAAGAACACAGAGGCTTGTTGAACTTAGTAAATGGATGGGGGAGAGCGTGGACAATATAGACCTTTCTGTATTAAAAGAAGGCGCTAAGCTTTCAAAAGTTGATTTGACGACTTTAATGATAAGAGACGGGAAGGAATTTACGAGCCTTGAGGGTTATATAGGATCCGAGTACGGTAGAGCAGAGGGTTTATCGGAAGAGGTTTGTAAAGTAATTGAGGACCACTATAAACCCAGGAATATAGGAGATGAACTTCCTCGTTCAAAAGAAGCAGCAATTGTATCTCTTGCGGACAGAATAGACCTTATCGTAGGAAGTTTTTTGGCCGGTGAAAAGCCTACCGGTTCCAGAGATCCTTTTGGTTTGCGCCAGGCTATGAATGGTTTTATGAAAATATTATTAGAATTTAAATTTTCTTTCCCTCTTGATAAACTGATTAAAAAGAATCTTGAGTTGTTTTCAGCGGGAAAAAATAAAGAAATCTTTGAGGAAATCAAACGATTTATTATAGAGCGAGAAGGAGGAAACCTTCAAAGCAAAGAAATCAGATATGATATTGCAAAAGCTGTTCTTTCGGAAAAATGGAATGTTATTCTTGATTCTTATCTGGTAGCTAAGGCTATGATGAAGGTCCGGGAAGACCAGTTAGAGTTTGAAAAACTTGTGATAGGACAAAAGAGAGTTTCGAATATATTAGAAGGGAAAACTCCGGGTAAAGTAAACAAATCACTCCTAAAGGAGAAAGAAGAGAAAGAATTATTTGATAAGGCAAGAGATATTGAGCCGGTTTTAAAAAGATTTATAGGTAAGAGAGATTATATTAAAGGAATAAATCAATTGAAGAAAATAAGCCCGTATATTGATAACCTTTTCGACAATGTTTTAGTAATGGATAAAGATGAAAAATTAAAAAATAACAGATTGGCACTTCTTTATTATGTAAGAAGTTTATTTCATCTTTTCTGTGATTTCGAAGAAATAATAATAGATTGAAAAAGTTTACCGCACCACAAAAATAATCTCACACAGAGCCACAGAGCACACGGAGATAATAGGACGCAGATAAACGCAGATTGAAAAGGATTTGTTTTTTTAAATTCCTCCCAACCCAAAAATATTTAGACAGGATAAAAAAGGGATTAACAGGATTTTTTTATTTTTCGCTAACAGTGAACGCAAAGTCTAAAGGCTAAGTTAAACAACAAATAATACGAATAGCTAAACAAGTTTTTTTCTAAATCCTAAATCCAAAATCCTAAATCCCAATTTAGTCATTTTAATATTTAACTTCCTAACTGTACCACCATGTGTATGAACTCTCTCGAAGTTTCAAAATAACACCCTTGACAAGAAATCCTTTCTTCACTACAATTATACTTTAAGGAGGTTAGTATGAAAAGAAGTTATTACTTATTACTTTTATTGTTATTATTTTATTCCTGTACTAATAATGGCATTGAAGAACAAGTAGATTACCTCCCAAACGCGGATGGAAACTGGTGGGAATATCAATATTCCGACTCATTAACAGTGAGATTGGAGCTTTCAGGGATAGAAACCTTTGGCAGTACAGAGGTTCAAAGATTAATCCGGAATGATGAAGGAGAAATAGACATGGATTATCTGTCGAAGAAGGAAACAGAGATTATTCTTTATTCCTCTTCTTACTCCTGGACTGCCTATACTCTTGCAAAACTTCCTTTTGAGGAGGGCATTTCATGGGAGGCTTTCCGGATGATAGTATTAGGCGATACGACTACCATAGCTGCCCATGTTGAAGAAAAACAGAGTATATCTGTCCCTGCCGGCGAATTTGCCGATTGTTATCCAATTTACTATGAAAATCAAACATTAGGAGAACCAATAAGAATATATTTTGCCCCTGATGTAGGTCCTGTGAAATTTGAGTATATTACTGGAAGAGAGGAGGTGTTGATGGATTATGAGGTTGATTAAATATTTCTCTTTTATTTTTATCTTTTATCTGATTATAGGTTGTGATGAGGGAGGGGCTCCGTCTGCAGGAATAGTTCATCCAGATACGCTTTACGTCGATATAATCTCTACCATAGATGCACTTCACACAGGGGAGATAATTCTTTTCATTACTGAAGAACAATTGGGGAAATGGATTGATCTTGAGGTTATTGATCCCGATGATCCTGCTGATGCATTAATTATTGACCCGAATGGGGATTACGGAGACGATAATGGATACCTGGGTGGGGAAGACGAATATCTACCTGCAGATGAAGCCACACTTCATAGTAGCAGAGAGGATGCATATTATGGGGAATTCCCTATAGAGGAGATTAAAATAACCGGAGGCAGAGTGAGTTTTTGGATAAGGGTATATCCTGATAAGGAAGGGACCTATCACCCAGGAGACAATTATGAGATAAAGGGAGAGTTAAGAGGAGAGGATGCAACAGCGTATACTCCTACCTTCTATACCTGGAAGAAGATGCGAATCGAATATGATTATTTTACAGGGTGTGAGCTCCCTGATACTTCCTGGTGGGTCATAGAGAAAGTTTATAGCGGAGAGGACCTAATTGGAAATTATGATCCAAGCAGGAATCCTTATGTGGAATTCAAGAATGATAAAGAACATTTATTGAAAGATAATGAGATAAGTGAAGATATATATTTGCCTGACCCTAGTGTGCCTGCGAATATAGCTACATGGTATAATAATGTACGAGAAAAAATCAGAAATACATACAGAGATTACTGGGATACCGGTAGATGGCCCTTTTATCTTGTGGCAGCAGATTCTATCGATACGACAGGGTGTGCAATTTTAGGGCATGCATACTGGCCATTTCGAGATCCTAATGTTGCTTACCCAGATTCAACAAACATGGTTTCTTTAATCTACGTTAAAAAATGCGAAGAGTGGGAAGACTTAGGATATACTGGTCTCACAGGGGTAGTTACTGCTCACGAACTCGGACATTTTATTGCATATTTAAAGGATTATAACATAGAACCTTGGGAACATTCATCGCAGAGCTGTTTGATGAATACGCAACAGGGGTTTAACAATCTACTGGCAGACCCAAGATTCTGTTCAAAGTGTATTTATCATATCAGAGGGAATCCCAGAAAGAGGGGACCTCTTGTATTTAAGAGGAGGTGATTGCGATGGTATCAATCTACTTAATTACCTTACTGATCAATACCACTCCTGAGGAGTGGAGTAAATCTGTGTGGGGAGAGCCTCCGGTAAAATTAGAGGCAAGGATTAATAATCCGAAATCTTACTATTACTCCCATGAACCAATCTGGTTAGAATGGTGGTTTTATAATGTATCTAAAGAGACACTAAAAGTTTGGTTGCCTTATAGCGGAAGCTTTGGGAAAAGCATTCTTAAAATTGAAGGTGAGAAGGATGGAAAAAGATTTGCACCTCAGTTTAGAATATCAACCACTTGGGGTGTTAAGGATTGGGAAAAGCAAGGCGGAGAACTTCTTCCACCTGGTGATACTCTACATCAGATAATTGATCTTTCGTATTGGTTTGTAGATTTTCCCCAAGGAGGTAGATTTCATTTGACGAATTTAGTCTATACTAATACAATGGTTGGCGTACTTCATTTCAAACCAAGGCCTCTGCATAAGCCTTTCTGGTGGGGAAGTGTAAAGGCACCGTTAAATTTTGATTTTATTGTGAAACCTCCTGAAGGAAAAGACAAGGAAGCGTTAAGTTTATTAAAGAAGGCTAAAACACTGGATGAATATATAGAGATACTTCACCGGTATCCGAACAGTTACTATGTTTATTTTGTATTTGAGGATAAAATCCGTTTTATAGTAGAGGAAGACTTAAAGGAAAAAAGATATGAAAAGTATTCCAAATTATTAAAAGAGGTTGAATGGTATATTGAGAATTTTAAGACTCCTGAACATAAATTTCCGGAGGTATACTGGGATGAATATAAATGGATAGAAAAAAGAGATAAACTTATGATGGGTATAAAAGAATACAAAGAGAGAAACGAAAAATGATATATATTTCTTTTCTTTTAATATTGGGTTTTAACGAAGAGGTTAAGATTAATTGGGAGAATTTATTGCAACAGTACGGAGTGAGTAGTTCATTGCTTAAAGGGAATCCTTCTGATAAAAATCCTCTCTCCGGGAAAGATATGAAACTTATACCAATGAATCTTCTTGATGAGCCGGTAGAGATTGAGAGATTTACAAGGAATGTTACAATGGAATACTATAAAACTCCTGTGTTTCGTTCCTTAAGAAGTTCAATGTTCTTGTATACTCCCTGTGGAAAAATGATACTTGCTGTGGATCCCTCCTGGTCAAGAGTATGCTGGGTGATAGAAGGGGGTGTTGATATTCACGCGTTTGGTGAAGATATCTTTTATGAGCCAAAAGATATTGCAGGGAAATTCCCGAATATATTTATTACTGACCCCTGGGAGTCCCGTATCTCGCATTTCAAGATAGTAGTAGATAGTATTTATTTCCAGCAAAGGTGGATCAAGTATATAAGAGAAGTAAAATTTATAAAACATATCGGAGAAGATACTCTTCAATTTCCTTACGGTGTAGATTATTCTGATAATGGAACCCCTGAAGATATTAATGATGATAAAATCTATGTTACAGATCAAAAAGAAAATTCCATTTACAAGTTTAAGTTAGACGGTGGACTACTTGAAAAATATAAAGGGAAACCATATAGTTTTAATTCACCCCAACACATAGCTATAGGAAAAGATAATGGAATAAACACAGACGAAATATATGTGCTTCAATCTTTCAAAATAACTAAATTTCCAGACATCCTACCTTCTTCACCGGATTTCTATATAGAGACCTATCAGTTTCCTCAAACCTCAAAGATTCATTTAACTTCAATAGCTGTTGACTGGTATGGGTATCCTTATGTATCAGAGTACTGGGCGGATAATTCCTATGATAGAATAGTAAAATACAAAAAAGACCTCTCGGATACCCTATGGAGTTATGGTTCTTATGGGTTTGGAGAAGGACATTTCAATCACATCCACGACATTTACATCTACCAGGATGAGCTCCTTGCGACTGAGAGATGGACAGATTCCTCCGGTATCTCCTATTACTGGATTGAAGGGGTTAATGATACTGAGCCACCTGTAGTAAAAATACTTTCTCCGCCTGATACGACCTACGTGAATGGGGAGATAAAGATAGTTGGTACAGTGAAGGATGATTATCTAAAATACTGGCAGGTTTATTATGGAGATGGGGTTTCTCCCGATAAATTCAATTTAATCGACTGGGGAACAAACGAGAAGAAGTGTGAAGTCTTAACCGAGTGGAATACCTCCGGCGAATCTGAAATAATTAGTATTCTTCTTCTTGCCCGAGATGAAGGTGGAAATATTTCAACGGATACAGTGAGAGTATGGGTTGGCGAACCTCCAATCGATCTATCAATAGGTGATAAAAAGCGCTGTAAAAGTGGAGAATTTAAACTTCCCACTGATGTAGCGGTTGATAACACATTTAATATCTATGTATCGGATACACATAATGATAGAATTCAGAAATTTAACAGGGAGGGTTCTTTCCTTTTTTCCTTCGGTAGTCATGGAAAAGGACATTGCAATTTTATAAAACCTGCGGGAATAGCGACACGCAGTCATAAAATCTATATAGCCGATTTAAACAACCATCGTATTCAGGTGTTTGATACCAGCGGTTCCTATCTCTATGAATTCGGTAGCCATGGAAAAGTACGTTGCACGTTCAATCATCCATTTGACGTCGCTCTGTATGAAGAGGGCGATATTTTCGTTTCAGATAGAAATAATCACAGAATTCAAAGATTTGCAGCAGAAGGAGAGTATATCTCGTCTTTCGGAAGCTTTGGCGATAGTACGGGTGAGTTTAATATTCCCTGTGGAATAGATATAATAGGCAACCAGATAGCTGTTTCCGATAGAGAAAATGACCGTGTTCAGATTTTATCACTATCAGGTGAAGTAAAAAGAATTATTAAAAGTGAGTTTAATCGTCCTTATGACGTGGGATTTGATTCGGATTCTTCCTTATATGTTGTTGATTGCAACAAAAACAGAGTTCAAAAATTTGATCGTTTTGGCAATCATTTACTTACCATCTATGGCGATTCATTAAAACTACCCATGGGATGTGAGGTAAGCGACGCTCTTTATGTTTCAGATACTCACAATAATAGGATACTAAAATTCAAAGGCTGGTTCTCCTTACTCGGCACAAGCAGATTTAAGCTGTTTGAAACTCTTCTTTCGAAGAAGAATTCCCTTTCTTGTGTCTATCCCAATCCCTGCAGTAAAGAAGTGAAAATATATATGGAAACTCAGCCGAAATTAAGCGCGGTAACTCAAAGCGTAGAATCAACAGGAGGTACTTCTTCTCATTCAGTGCAATTAGATATTTATAATATTACCGGGAGAAGGGTAAGAAAGTTATTCGACGCGGAAATAAACACCAACCAATATCTTTTCAATTGGGATTTAAGAGATAATAGTGGAAATGTTGTCCCTTCAGGGATTTACTTCTACAGATTGAAGGTTGATGAAAAACACGAAAGCAAAAAGATAGTTGTGGTTAGATAAAGTTATTGAATCCGCATTATTAACAATAAACTTTTTTGCGAAAAAAAGTTCATTTTGTGCTTCGTTATGATATACGGTTACGGATAAATGCAGAATGAAAGTAAACTTGCCCCATAACGCTCACTTGACAAAATTTAAAAAATCCGTATACTTCTTTGTTAGTATGTATTATATAAAGTCAACCAGAAATACGAAATAAATGATAGATTCAAATTTTTTCTCAGGGTGCGAAACCAGAGTATTATTATAAATTAGGATAGAAAGGAGGAAATAAAATGAGAAAATCAGTAGGAGTATTGTTAGTAGTTGTGTTGCTTCTTGGAGTAATCAGTTGCGCAAGCAATCAGGCAAAAGGTACTGTTATTGGAGCTGCTGCAGGAGGAGTTGTTGGAGGTTTAATCGGTAAAAAGGCTGGAAATACCGCCGCAGGAGCTATAATAGGCGCTGTACTTGGTGGCGCCGCGGGAAATTATATCGGCAATTATATGGACAAACAAGCTGATGAAATGAAACAAGATATTGCGGGCGCAAAGATTGAGCGAATTGGCGAAGGTATCAAGATTACCTTTGATTCCGGTTTACTGTTTGACGTAAATAAAGCTTCATTGAAAACAGCAAGCAGGGATAACTTGAAAAATCTTGCCATAATCCTAAATAAATACGAAGATACCGAAATAGTATTAGAAGGACATACTGATTCGGACGGTTCAGAAGAGCATAACCGTCAGTTGTCCCGTTCGAGAGCAAACTCAGTTGCCAATTATCTTCAGAGTTTGAAGGTTAAAGAGACTCGTTTTACAGTGATGGGTTACGGCGAATCCCAACCTGTTGCCAGCAACGAAACTGTGGAAGGCAAACAAATAAACCGCAGAGTCGAAGTTGCTATTTTCGCAAATGATAAACTTAAAAAGGCTGCGGAGAAACAAGCCGGTTAATTAAGTATTTTTTATTTGTAAAAAAGAGAGGAGACATAATCCAGTCTCCTCTTTTTTTGTAGTTGACACGAGCGGAGAAACACATAAAATAAATATAAAGAGAGGTATTAATTATGATCAAGAGAAAATTGAGTATTATGTTAATAATATGTTGTGTCCTTCTAATTAACTGCGAAGAATTTCTTACAACGGTTTCCGGTAAAATTTACGCGGACAATTGCAAAGTTGTCCTTGCAGTCAAAGGAGACTTGGACTTACTTCACTATCTGAATGCTATACACGGAATTGATGAAGTATCTTTGCGTGATGATGATATTTTTAGAGGTTTTGATCTGGCAATAGGGAACGATAGTTTATATAATATTACGATGCTGTCTTTTGGTGAAACTTATTTTACTGCAATAGTAGATGATGGTGAAATAGAAGATGAGCTTGATTCTCTGGATCATATAGGATTTTACGGAGAGCCTGATACGATAAATATTCCCGTTCCTGATACTATTTTTATATACAATATGCCAACGACTATAAATGTCCGAGATAGAGTAGATGAAAGTGATGTTGATATCGAAAATTTTATTAAATTTAAATGGTTCATAAAATGTTATGAAGCGGCCAATTAATCCGTATTCTTTACTCTGTTTTTTTTTGAGCAATCTCTATGTTCCTCTTGATATTACTTCACATGGGTTGGAGACGGTATCAAACTTGCAATGACATTACTCGTAACGACGGTACTTGACTAGTACATTAACAATGTAGTAAAATATTTTGATGGAAAGTTGTGTGGCCTCTGTGCTCTCTGTGAGTTTTTTGTTTTTCTCTGTGTACTCTGTGGTAAATTTTTTTTATTTTTTTGACGTATTTTCTTTTTCAGAAAGGTAATAGCTAAGACGTGCTAATTCTGAAGAAAGATCAATATTACGAATAATGAAGTCATCTGAGAAGTCGTTAAAAGAAGAGAGATAGGAAGGGGTAAAATTCAGTACCGCTTCAATAGGAGAATTTTTTATTTTATTTATTACGTTAATTATTTCTTCTGGTGGAACCGCGATTATAGCAATTTTTATACCTTCTTTTTTGATTTTTTCCTTAAAATTATCCATATCGTCAATCTTAATTCCCCTGATTTCACTTCCTATTTTCCTTCTATCTTTATCAAAAGCTAATGCAATTTTAAAACCCTGACTCTTAAAACCATAGAAATTAAGAAGAGCTGAACCAAGTTTTCCCACACCAATTAGCGCCACTTTTGTTTCTTTACTTGGAAAAGCGATTTGTTTTATTTCTTTAAGCACTTCTATAGTGTTATATCCTACACCGCGTTTACCCATTGTTCCTATGTATGAGAAATCTTTTCTTACAAGAGTTGGTTTTATATTCAACCTGCTTGCAATGTCTTCTGAAGAGAAACTTTCTTTTTTTTCTTCACAAAAATCTTCAAGGCATCTTGCGTATATATATAACCTATTTATAACTTCGTCTGGTACTTCTGGTTTGTTTGAAATTCTTCTTTTCACTTTGTGATTATAATAACAAGTACCTCTTTTGTCAATATTTTTTTTACCGCAGAGACGCAGAGAACGCAAAGCCACACCACCCCCACATTTTTAATTGTGTTTCTTAAGCCCATCCCAACCAACGAAAAATTTAGAGAGGACTATATGCAGTTAGAAAAAAGCCCCTTGAATATCTTGCAGAGTGGATTATTTTATATATGTGGATTATTTTATATATAAGGAGGTAATATGTATGCAATAGAATATAAGGGAATCGTAGTAAAAATTGTAAGGGGTGATATCACAGAACAGGATACGGATGCTGTTGTCAATGCCGCGAATAAAAGACTTTCACCCGGAGGTGGAGTAGCAGGCGCGATTCATTCCGCGGCTGGTTCAGGTTTATGGGTAGAATGTAAAAAAATCGGCCATTGTGAAACTGGTCAAGCTGTTATTACTAAGGGATATAAATTACCCGCAAAATGGGTTGTTCATACTGTAGGTCCTGTGTGGGCAAGCCGTCACGAAGATCCTGAGATGCTTTCTGCTTGTTATAGTAATTCTCTTACTATAGCTGATAAACATAATATCAGATCTATATCCTTTCCCGCAATTTCGACAGGAGCTTTTGGTTACCCACTGGAAGAGGGGGCTGAAATTGCCGTTAAGGCTATCTGTGAAACAATCGAAAATCTTTCTTCGGTTAAGTTAATTCAGTTTGTCCTTTTTGACGATAAGGCATATAACATTTTCGAGGAAAAATTAAAAAATTTAGAAGAAAAAGAAAACAAGTAAGGAAATTGGACGCAGATGAACGCAGATTTTTAGGATTTGAAATACCGCACCCAACCCAAAATTATTATCACACGAAGGCACAAAGAGCCTAGTGCGGCAAAGCCTCTAAAATGTAAAAATCAAATATCAAAATATAAAATTACATATCGAAGTTTAAAAATAAAAATAAAAAAAACAAATAAAAAATCCTTTTGAATCTGCGGAGATCCGCGTCCTATCTTTTTTAGTTTTCGTTTTTTAATCTGTCATTTTGCTTTTTAATTTTTGATATTTAATTTCCTTTGTTCAGTCTTTCATCAATAAAACTACAGCAATTGCATTATCTTCAGTATGGGATAAAGATATGTGTATTTTAACTCCTTCCATTTCACTTCTTAACTTTTCATTTAGAATTTTAATTACAGGTTTTTCTTCAGTTCTGATTTCTATTGCTTTCCACCCGTAATTATGATTTTTTGCTTTATAAAAGGATTCCTTAACAGCAAATCTTACAGCATAACACTGGCTTTTATTAATTTTATTTTTGCAATATTGCTTTTCGTTTGTGGTGAATATTTTGTCTATAAAATTATCGCCCCAACGGTCTATAGCCTTTTTTATTCTGTTTACCTTAGTTATATCTATCCCAATCATTTATCCTCTCATTTATCCTCAAAAATTATTACAGTATCTCTGGATTTTATCATACCTAATTTTTCTCTTGCGATTTTTTCGAGAAGAAAAGTATCTTTTTTTATCCTTTTTAAAGAATCAAGCAAAGCTTTTTCCTTTATCTGGAATTCTTGTCTCTCTCTTCTCAGGTTGTTTTCTTTTCTTTTGAGCTTAATAATATTTATAAAACCATAGGCTCCGAAAAAGAGATAGTAAAGGATTCCGCAGATTGTTAAAACTAAAAGAGTCTTTTTTAAGTACTTTTTTAGAAGTTTATTAGAATGCTTTGAACCTCGCGGCATCTCCTAATTCCTCTTCAATTCTAAGCAGCTCATTGTATTTTTCTAAACGTTCACTCCTTGATAGGGAACCTGTTTTTATTTGACCCGTGTTTAAGCCAACCGCGAGGTGAGATATAAACGTATCGGCAGTCTCTCCTGAACGGTGAGAAACAACAGCTGTCCAGCCGTTATCTTTTGTCATTTGTATTGCTTCGATCGTTTCTGTTACGGTCCCAATCTGATTGAGTTTTATTAAAACCGAGTTACTTGTATTTCGTTCTATACCTTTCTGGATTATGGAGGTATTGGTTACAAAGAGATCGTCACCAACAATCTGGATTTTATCTCCCAATTCTTCTGTTAATTTTTCCCAACCATCCCAATCGGCTTCAGAAAGACCGTCTTCAATTGAAATTATAGGATACTTATTAACCCATTCTTTGTAGACGGAGATCATATCTTGCGAAGATAAAGACTTCCCTCCAAAATTATAAACTCCATCTTTGTGAAATTCGGAGGCTGCAGAGTCTAACGCTATTGCAACTTCCTCACCCGCTTTGTATCCGGCTTTTTCGATGGATTCAAGAATTAAACTCAAAGCCTCTTCATTGGTTGAAAGGTTTGGAGCAAAGCCCCCTTCATCTCCTACACTGGTAGCATATTTCTTACCAGAAAGAATTTTCTTCAATGAATGAAAAACCTCGCTTGCTGCCCTGATTGCTTCTTTAAAATTAGGTAGTCCTACGGGAACTATCATATATTCCTGGATGTCAAGATTGTTATCTGCATGTTGTCCACCGTTTAGGATGTTACATTGCGGAACTGGAAGCTGACACGCGTTTGTTCCTCCGAGGTATCTGTAAAGAGGTATATTTAAAAAGTTACTTGCGGCTCTGGCGACTGCCATGGATATAGCAAGAATAGCATTAGCTCCAAACTTACTTTTATTTTCAGTTCCATCCATTTTGCACATTGTAATGTCTATCAGTCTTTGATCAAAGCAATTTTTACCTGCAATTTCCTGCCCTAGGATATTTTTTACGTTGTTAACCGCTGTAAGAACACCTTTCCCGCCATATCTTTTTTTATCATTATCTCGAAGTTCCAGAGCTTCTCTTGTTCCTGTAGAAGCGCCGGAGGCAACAGCTGCTCTGCCAAGGATTCCTGATTCTAAAAGACATTCGGCTTCTATAGTGGGATTACCTCTTGAGTCGATGATTTCTCTTGCTTTAATATCAATTATTCTCATTTGTATTTGTCCTCCCTAATTTTTACCTACGCCCGGAAGGATTCGAACCTTCAACCAGCGGATCCGAAGTCCGCTACTCTGTCCAGTTGAGCTACGGGCGCAAACATATTTATCGATCTTTCAGTTGAAAACCAAGTTGATTTTAATAATTTTCAGTTAATCACTCGAATATATTATTACATTTTTGTTTGTCAAGAGAAAATAGAGAGTAGTGAGCAGTGAGTAGTTGAGTAGTTAAGAAAAAAAAAGCAAAATTCGTGTCCTTTTTGTCTTAATCTAAGTATGAGAATAAATAATATAAGAATCTGTGATAATCTTGTGTAATCTCGTGATTGTGGCACATGCCACATACAATAGATCTATATTCATGGTTCTTAAATACTTAAGCAAACAAGTGGTTCAGTTTAAATGAATAAAATGCTCGGGCTAACCATTCTTCAGGAACGCGGTCAATTTCCCCAGCGAGGAAATTGCCGCTCGCGCTCGGCCTTGCTCCTCTTGAAACACAAGTGTTTCGAGAGACCGTGCCCGCTTCTGCCTCCGCGACGTCCTTCAGAACGGTTAGCCCTCGCTTATTTACAAAAAATCCAAGAAAAATTGATGAATGTTCACTTTAGAAGTATGTGGCATGTGCCACAATACGTGGTTAATATAGTTCCTACTCTTGACAAAAATACACTAATATTTTATACTTCCCATATGCTATTCATACTTCTAATAGGATATCTTTCTGTTTTGCTTCCGGAACCCTCTATAAGGTTTCAGAAATGGATAGATCAAGGAGAGATTGAGCTTCCTTACGGGATTTCGCCTTTATTTGAAGATACTAATACTGTTGATATTTCAATACATTCGTTTGTAGATACGATAAATTATGTTCAAATCTGTCCCACAATTAAGCATCGATTTGGAGAGTGGGGAGGAGAAGTTTCTCCTTATCTCCGCTGGGGAGGGGATTCCCTTTATCCTAAAAGGAAAAAATTTGGTGTTTATTCGGATTTTATTAGAGGGTCTATTTTTTACAAAAACGATAAAATCTTATTTGCCTTTGGTAAAGATATATTTTCTTTAGGTCCTGCGTTTGAAAACAATGCATTGCTTTCCCCCAATATTCCGCTTAATTATTTAAGCTTTACTTTTAAAACGCCTAAATTTGCTTTTACTCATATAATTTCACGTTTAGGTAATTACGAAGGCGTAGAATACGAGTGGGATGATACTTCTTCCGGTAATCTAACAAATGTTAATAGATATCTTGGAATACACCGTCTTGAAATAAAACCAACAGATTGGTTTGCTTTTTCAATTTCTGAAGCAATGTTGATAGGGGGTGAATCTTTGGGTTTTCCCTTTGAATTATTGTCGCCGCTTACAATCTACTTTGTTGAACAACATAACAGGAAACAGAATACTAATATTTTATGGAATCTTGATTTAGTGGCGGTTAGAGGAAAATTCCTGTTTTATTTTGATCTATTTATCGACGATTTTCAGTACGAAGCAGACCCCTGGAAAGAACCAAATCATATAGGACTATA
>Ga0307427_1001083_pt1 | contig 14712 bp, 17 predicted proteins | sample SalMarWE160190MG_FD_202162 | JGI IMG/M metagenome (GOLD analysis project Ga0307427, IMG submission 202162) | Salt marsh sediment microbial communities from the Plum Island Ecosystem LTER, Massachusetts, United States - WE1603-190 | ecosystem: Environmental > Aquatic > Marine > Intertidal zone >... | reverse complement strand
CTCGCTTTCCAACTTGCTTGCGCATTATTGAAAATGCCAAATCCATAATAATCTTGTCTATCTCGTAAATCCTGTCTAAAATGGATCTGGGTAGTTACAGAAAAAATATTTTATTCTCTCTGGATTGATGAGAAGCCAAGCAATGGATATCAAGCTGGAATTATCACGTTATCCGATAGAAATTGTGCATGAGTGGGATAACGATATGATTTGGCGTACTATTCTTGGGAGGGTAAAGGGATTTTAGAATGGATAAAAATATTGAGAGCATTCCTAAATTGCATGGATATAATTGTTTTGCTTGTGGAACTGCAAATCCAATAGGACTTAATCTTAGTTTTTACAAAAAGGGAGAGTATGTTTGTTCAGATCTAACCCTCGGAAAAAACTTTGAAGGATGGGAAAATATGGCACACGGAGGGATAGTGTCAACCCTTTTAGATGAGGTCATGTCCTGGGCTATGATTTATTTCAAGAGAATCTTCTTTGTTACAAGAAGTATGACGATAAAGTACAAAAATCCCGTTCCATTGCATAGATTGTTGACCGTTCAGGGCACAATATTAGAAGGAGAAAGAAAGCGTTTATGCAAGGCTAAGGGATTGATCTGCGATGAGGATAAAAACATCCTGGTCAAAGCAGAGGCCACATTTGCCATTTTATCAGACAAAGATCTCTATCTCGTGCCAGATAAGTTAAAAAGAGATATGAATAATCTCTTTAAAAAATTTTAATCATAGAATCTAAGTCCCTCGATTCATAAATTCGATGACGTATTTATTTAGACTTCGGCTGAGCGACTCGACGTGAGCTCGCCGACACGTCTCAGTCGAAGCCCTCGGGACTAAGCTTCACCAATCCCAGACTACTATCGTGTATGACCGAAGAAAAAATCAGATTTTTATCTAAAAACCTGCTCATTGAAGGCCTGCTATGCATACAGGAAGGAGAAAAGGGTGTGGTAGTAACTCATCCTCACTCACTTTATGGCGGCACTATGTATAATCAGGTTGTAGAGACAGTTGTTGAGGTCTATCAGGATAAAGGCTTTTCAACCCTGAGATTTAATTTTAGAGGTGTTGAGGGAAGTGAAGGAAGTTATGACGAAGGGAAAGGGGAGCAGGAGGATGTGAGGTCTGCTTTAAAGTATATGTATAAGAGGGGAAAGAGAGATGTTGACCTGACTGGATATTCATTTGGGGCATGGGTAAATGCCAAAATTAACGACAGCCACTCTCTATGCAATAGAATAGTAATGATTTCCCGTCCTGTTGCCTTTGTAGATTTTACCTTTTTATCCTTTAACCCAAAGATAAGGTTAGTAGTCGCTGGTGGTAAAGATGATATTGCACCAGCAGATAAGATAACGAATGTTATCAATACATGGAACCCAAAGGCCCATTTTGAGGTGATTGAAGGAGCAGACCATTTTTATACTGGCAAGATAGAGTCCCTAAAGTCTACTTTGTCTCGCTTTATAAGTTGAATAATAATGTCAGTGGTCAGTTGACAGTTGCCCGTAGTAATAAAGATAAAGAGATATGGTAGTATACGATTATCAGTTCAGTTGGAGAAAAGTTGACTACGCCTGAATAGCATGGTTTTGGAGTGATTTGATTTTTTGCAAAGGACATCGGACAACTATCAACGGACAATACTTTTTAGATTAAAAAGTAAAAAATCATGAATCGTCTTGCATCCATAGAAATAGGAACAAATTCTATTAGGATGTTAATTGCTGAAAAGGGTATATCGGAGAATACCTTAAAACCTATTTTGAGAAAGAGGGTCATTGCAAGACTTGGCAAAAATTTCAACAAGAAAAAAGCTAGAATAATTGAGCCTGAACCTATGTCTAAAAGCATCTCGGTGCTTGAAAATTTTTTTGATATTGCACACCAATTTGATATATCATCTCCTATTGTAGTGGCAACAGGTGTCGTAAGAGAGGCACGCAACCGTAATGACTTTATTGCCTTAATTAAGAAAAAATTAGGGCATACTATAAAAGTTATTACAGGGGAAGAGGAATCTCACCTGACGTGTAGAGGAGTTTTATCTTCACTGGATTTTAGGAGAGAACCTCTGGTTATTTTTGATTGTGGTGGGGGAAGCACAGAATTTATCTGGACAAATACTAACAAATGGGAAACCATATCAATAAACCTTGGTGCAGTTATTTTAACAGACGATTATTTAAACACTGACCCCCCAAGTGATAAAGATATATATCGTATTTTCAAATATATTGATAATAGTTTTAAAGTAAAACTTGAATATATTAAAGCGTTATGTAAAGAAGCGTTCACTCTTGTTGGAACCGGGGGAACCATAATTTGTCTGGCTGCAATGATACATGGTATTCAAGAAACAGAGTTTAATGAAACATTAAATGGATTCGTAATTAAAAGAAAAGATATTAAAGCTCTGTTCACCAAAATAAAGGGAATTCCAAGAGCAAAAAGGCTAAAAAAACTTGCCGGCTTAGAACCCGGAAGAGAGGACATTATCGTAGCTGGCACTATAATTGTAATAAAAATTATGGATTATTTTGAAAAAGATGAGATAATAGTTAGTTATTCCGATTTACTAGAGGGCCTACCTTTACAATATATGGAGGGAGGAAAGAATGGATGATCAATTTATGATAGAAGGGTTGACCTTTAATGATCTTGTATTATTACCTGGAGAATCGAAAATATTGCCGAAAGACATAGATGTTAAAACTAAGCTTTCTCGAAATATTTCTATTAACATACCTATTGTAAGTGCAGCAATGGATACGGTTACTGAATCTGAAACCGCTATAGCATTGGCCAGGCAGGGTGGATTAGGGTTCATACATAAAAACATGTCCATAGAAAAGCAGGCTTTAGAGGTTGAAAAGGTAAAAAAATCAGAAAGCGGTATGATTATCGATCCTATTACTATTGATCCTGAGCAGAAAATTTTAGAAGTGCTAAACATTATGGAAAAATACAAAATTTCTGGAGTACCTGTTGTGAAAAAGGGAAACTTAATGGGGATAATAACCAACAGGGATCTAAGGTTTGAAACAAATCTGGATAAGAAAGTTAAAGATGTAATGACAAAGGATAATCTGGCCACGGTACCAGTCGGAACAACCTTAGAAGAATCAAAAAGCATGCTCCATGAAAGAAGGATAGAAAAGCTGTTGGTTGTGGATGATGCAGGTAAATTGAAGGGGCTTATAACAATAAAGGATATTGAAAAGATAAAAAAATACCCTCATTCATGTAAGGATCATCTTGGCAGACTGCGTGTTGGTGCAGCTGTTGGTGTTGGGCCTGAAAGGGATGAGAGAATTGACAGGTTAATAAATGCAAATGTAGATGTTGTTGTTATTGATTCTGCGCATGGACACTCTGCAGGTGTCATAGAAGCAGTAAAAGAGACCAAAAAAAATTTCCCAAACCTGGAGTTGATAGCTGGAAATGTAGCCACATCAGAGGGAACGAGGGCCCTTATCGAAGCTGGTGTTGATGCAGTGAAAGTCGGCATAGGCCCAGGTTCAATATGCACAACAAGAATAATTGCGGGTGTTGGAGTGCCTCAAATGACGGCCATCATGGAGTGCGCTCAAGAAGCAGCGAAAAAAAATATTCCAATTATCGCTGATGGTGGTATGAGATTTTCTGGTGATATTACCAAGGGTATAGCCGGAGGAGCATTATCAGTTATGATTGGAAATCTCCTTGCCGGTACAGAAGAGAGCCCAGGAGAGACAGTTCTTTTTCAAGGCAGAACATATAAGGTATACAGAGGTATGGGATCTGTAGAGGCTATGAGAGAAGGGAGTGTAGATCGCTATTTTCAGGAAATGCCAGAAGGAGAAACAAAGTTGGTACCAGAGGGTATAGTTGGAAGAGTGCCTTATCGAGGGCCTTTAGCAGATACCACCTATCAACTGATAGGAGGCTTAAGGGCAGGCATGGGTTATGTTGGTGCAGGCGATATTGATGAGTTGCAGGCAAAGGCAAAATTTTTAAAGATCACTGCCGCAGGCCTAAGAGAAGGGCATGTGCATGATGTAATTATAACCAAAGAAGCATCCAACTACCAGCTTGAATAGAGATTCAATAGTGCCCAAAGAACATGCGTATAGAAGAGGCATACATCCCAAGGACTTGATATCATTCAGGATATTGATCAATGAAACTGACCTCTCGGTCAGTGCTTCCAAGGATTTGAGTAAGCAGACCAGAGATAGGGTACATCACTATCGAAGGCAACTGGAAGATTATATAAAAGCAAAACCGAAATTTCTTTCCACTCTCCTCCCTTATCCCGAAGATACTTTTGCCCCTGAGATAATACAGGAGATGATTTCAGGCACGAGAATCTTTGATGTTGGTCCAATGGCAGCAGTAGCAGGTACAATAGCGCAGCTTGTTGGCAGAGACCTTCTACACTATACTGATGAACTTATTGTTGAAAATGGTGGAGATATCTTTCTGAAAACCGAAAGACCTGTTACAATTTCAATCTTTGCTGGAAGCTCAAAGTTAAGCGATAAACTCGGTATTATAATATATCCAGAGCAAATGCCAGCTGGTATTTGTACTTCATCAGCTACTGTGGGGCATTCCCTTAGCCTTGGGAAGGCTGATTCTGTGTGCATTATTTCCAGCAAGGCATCAATTGCGGACGCAGCAGCAACGGCACTTGGAAACAAAATAACCAATCAATTTACGCTTAAAAGAGAAATTGAATCAATGAAAGAATCAAAAGATATTAAAGGTGGCGTGGTAATCATTGGTAAAACAATGGCAAGCTGGGGAGAGATCGAATTGACAAAGGTTCAGCAGTAGTATAGAAACTGTCGTATTCACTTCCTTTTCTGTATGTTCATATACCCAAACATTCGATAGTTAACAGCAAACAACCTTGAGTATATCTTATGAAAAATATTGCAAATTTTCTTTTTGAAATAGGTATATTAAAAAAAACCCCACGGTCTGGTTTTCAATTTTTGGGTACAGGCAATGAGTCAGTTGCTGAGCATTCGTTTAGAGTTGCCGTGATAGCGTACCTCCTCGCAAAAAATGAGCCAAAAGCAGATATGCAGAAAGTTGTCCTCATGAGCCTTTTTCACGATTTTCATGAAGCCAGAACAGGCGATCACAACTATGTTAACAAAAGATATGTAACTGTGAATGAGAATAAGGCAGTGAATGATTTGGCCCGAAAACTCCCTTTCGGCCAAGAAATTGTATCCTTAATCGATGAATTTAATTCCAGGGAAACTCTCGAGGCACAATTATCTCAGGATGCTGATCAACTTGATTTTATCCTCGAACTAAAAAGGCAACAGGACTTAGGAAATATATCTGCTGCTGAATGGCTAAAATATTCAGCCAAGCGACTTATTACTGATTTTGCTAAAACACTGGCTGATGAAATTGTTACCACAGATAGCAGTGATTGGTGGTTCGAAAAGAAGCAAGAGTTATGGGTTAATGGACAGAATGAACATACATAGCTATTACTTGTTAAAGGGAAAACGGATTATCCCTATCACATTTTTTATATCAATAATAATTCATATAGGCATAATTATAGCCTTTCAGGGTATTTTCCCTTTTAGCCTCCTCAAAGCTGAGCGCAGAACCTATAAGGTAGACTTGATACGCCCTCCTATCAAAGAGATTAAGAAAAACAGTAAAGAAAGCGATCCTGCTATTAGTCAAATTCATAGTGAATTGCCTGTAGAAACCAAAGAGGCAACAATTTCCTTAAACACTAAAGATCCAACCTATCATCCATATACAAAGATAATAAAGGAAAAAATATTTAATTACTGGATATATCCATTATCGGCCCAACAGAATTTTATTCAGGGCAGTCTTCTTATAGTGTTTAGGCTTGATAAAAATGGCAACCTCATTAATTGCAACATAGACCGATCCTCTGGACACGAAATCCTTGATAAACATGCCATTAAAGCTATAAGGCTCTCAAACCCCTTTCCTCCGTTTCCTGAAAATATTACGGTTCAATTTCTTAATATACACGCCTCATTTGCTTATCAGTTAACATTTGAATAGTAAATTTTAGTAACATTTTAGCTCTTATGTGCCTGATCGAAAGGCCGTCATTGCCTCCTGAATAAGTTCTTTTTCCTGGCCAAAATATCTGGGTGAAAAGTGAAAAAGTCTTAGCTCTTTCACGCTTGCTCTTCGAGCTACAAGGCCAGCCTCTTTTGCTGTCAAATGATACTTTTTTTGTGCCATATCTTTGTCCTTATCTAAAAAGGCCGCCTCAATAAAGAGGATGTTTGAATCCTGGGTTAAATCGACAGCTTTTGTTATATTTTCACTGCTTCCGATCATATCGGCAATGTAAGTAATTTTTTGACCTGGTGAGATCATGGCAATTTTTTCTTTCAGATCACAAAGAGTAAAATCTTTTTTCCTTATTTTTTTGTCTTTATCCTTCCAAATTACCGTAAAAATTTGAGCTGAATCGCCTTCTTCATAGACTGCCTTCTTGAATTCTCTCAGCCATGGACCAACCTGTAGTCCCAGTTCCCTTAGCCCTTCTTTAATTATATTGATAGAAAAATTTTCTTTGAGTGTTAGCCCAATACAGTCTATTTTGTGATCCAGAATTACAGCATTAACTGAAAAGTGTTTCTCGGAAAGCAAATTCCCTGTAAATGGAAGCTCCTGAGGAGCCCCATCAGGCTTAAATCGTTTTTTGCTGCTATATCTCTGCCTAAACATCTTTTCTGCATGTATCTCTGTCACATGTATAGAAAGAGTGTTTTCGTAGTTCTCTATAAGATTCCAGGTGTATGAGCTGAGTTTAGCTTCCACTTTTTGAATAAAATCCGAGGGACCAAATAGATAAATTTCTTTATCTCGTCCAAGGAGAAGGCGAAGAAGGGCATCAAATCCTATAAAATGATCCATGTGGGTATGTGTAACAAAAACATGGCTAATCTTTAAAAGATCTCTGGCAGACAGCTTTGATAAATCTCCTAAGTCGAACAACAAAGCCCTCTTTTCAAAAAGGAATGGGATAAAAAGACCGGGATCTGAAAAAGAGTCATTTATCAATTTTGGATGAAAAGATGGTTTCATAGCTATTTTCCCTTGAAGAAAGGTTGCACATCTGTTATTTACTTTCAATTAAAAAAATAAAACTCTACAGGTTTTTAAACTATGGCAAAAAAGAAGACAACCAGAAAAGAGCTCCTTAAAAAGGACGATGAATTTATTAGCCTTTCTAACAGATTTTTTCAGTACGTTTCTACTCATGGAAAACAAATTCAATACCTGACTGTAAGCGTAGTGATTATTATTGCCATCGTTATTGGCATTAGCCTTTATTTCAAGCATTTAAATAAAAAGTCCCTCGCTGCCTATAACCTGGCCTATACAAATCTGGTGTCAGATTCTTCCTCTGACATAAGTGAAGATACTATTAACAAATCGATCGAGGAACTTGATAGTCTCATAAAAAAATATGGCTGGACAAAGATGTCTACACTGGCCATCCCCCAACTAGCCTATCTAAAATTTGGTCAGGGTAAATATGATGAGGCTATATCACTCTATCAAACGTATCTAAAAAAAGATAAATCTGCTTCTATTTACCATTTGATGACCCATTTTGGCCTCGCTGCTGCATACGAAGCCAAAAACGAGCATCAATCAGCCATACAACATCTTAAAAAGATAATTGATGACGAAAATAATTTTCTTAAAGAAGAGGCTATGTTTTCTCTTGGTAGGATCTATGCCCTGAGCGGCCAGCAAGAAATGTCAAAGGAAACCTTTAAAGACTTTTTAAATCAGTTCAAGGAATCATCTTTGGTTCCATTAGCAAAGGCAAATTTGGCAAAATAATTTAAAAAAAGGAGAAAACAAATGAAAAAAACATATCTGGCTCTATCGTTGCTGTTGGTTGTACTTCTTCTACCAGCATCATCATCGGCTTTTGAGATCGGAGCACGAGGCTACTACTGGTTCCCCTCGCTTGATGGGAATGTAAAAGTGGATGAAGCCAGCATCATCGGCACAACAATTGATTTTGAAAAGGACCTCGGAATTGAGGATGAGAATTATCCAGCATGTGAGGTTTTCCTTGGGGGTGGCAGACATCATTTCTCTTTGACATACACAGACATTGACTATTCGGGCAGAAAAACGCTTACGAGGGATATTACTTTTAATGAAGAGATATATAGTATCAGCGACCTGGTAACCTCCTTCATTGAATACAAGATGATGGATTTTCTATATCAATATGATTTTTTAAATCTGGAAAATGTGCTCGCTGGATTTTCTTTAGGTGCTGTTTTACAGGTCAAATATTTGGATGGTAAGGTAGGTTTGAAGACAACAGGAATTGATGAAAAAGAAGACTTCACCCTTCCTATTCCTATGATTGGACTTAATCTGCATATAGGAATGCTCGCCGATGTCCTTGAGGCCAGATTAAGGGGAACTGCTATCGGTTGCAGGAAATACAATATATGAGCTCATGGCTGATATATCATGGACTCCCCTCCCCTTCTTAGATATTCACGGCGGTTATAAAACCTTTGTCATAGACATAGATGAAGATGATGTCATCTTTGACTATGATATGTCTGGTCCTTTTGTCGCGGTTACTTTGAGTTTTTAGTGCTGATTTTGGGGGCTTTAAAGGCCCCCTTTTCAGCTCAAACCCTTCCTTGAGTCTTATTTCACAAAAATATCTCATCCCCCATCTGCATTTTATTGACTTATAAGGTAAGTAAGCTTTACCTTCCTAATAATTGGCTCGAAGCAATGTGGCATTTTGGCTTTTCCCTTGACATCCAACCATCCTTTTCACATACTTTTTGTAGATAACAAATAACAGCGTTCTCACTATAATGGAGTCATGAAGAATATTCTCACTTTTATCATGGCCGGGGGGAGAGGCGAAAGGCTCATCCCTCTTACACTGGACAGGGCGAAGCCTGCAGTTCCCTTCGGTGGTATCTACAGGCTTATAGATCTTACCCTGAGTAACTGCATAAATTCACAACTATATAAGATAATTGTTCTCCCTCAATATAAATCACAATCACTCACTGATCATCTGGAAGATGGTTGGAACATATTTAATCATAAGCTTGGACATTTCTTAAAAATTGTTTCACCTCAACAAAGGATCAGTGGAGACTGGTACCAGGGAACTGCTGATTCTATTCGTCAAAACCTCTATCTCATTGAGCAAACAAAACCAAACCATGTTCTGGTCCTATCAGGTGATCATATTTACAAGATGGACTATAGTCGCTTTCTTCGCTACCACTTAGAGAAAGATGCGGATCTGAGCATTTCTCTCATTGAATTAGGAAAAGAGATGGCTCCTCAGATGGGTATTGCTGAAGTAGATGATGACTACCGCATCCATGACTTTCAAGAGAAACCCAAGGAAAATCCCAAGACCATTCCTAACGATCCCAACCGAGTGTTTGCATCCATGGGTATTTACCTATTTAAAACAGACGCCCTCTTAAACGCCCTCAAATCGAACAATAAGGATGATTTTGGTAAAGATATAATTCCCTATTTAATTCCTAACTCGAGGGTATATGCCTATCCCTTTCAGCAGCAGAATATAATAGAAGATTATGCCTACCATACACTGGAAAACGGTGAGCCAAAGCTTATATTAGAACCCAAAACCCGTGATTCTTCTTACTGGAGGGATGTTGGCACCTTGGACGAATATTGGAACGCCAACATGGATCTAACTGGATTGGATCCTTCTTTTAATCTCTACGGTAAAAACTGGCCTATCCACACCTATCAGATACCAGCTCCACCTGCAAAATTCATCTTTAGCAATGAAAGGCCTGAAGGCTTTCGAGTAGGTAAGGCCCTCGACTCTATTGTTGCCCCAGGTTCTATAATAGGTGGAATCGTAAGGAATTCAGTGATTTCTTATTATGTGTTTATTCAGAGCTGGGCAACCGTTGAGGAATCAGTAATAATGGATGATGTGGTAGTGGGAAGTAATTGTAACATCAAGAAGGCTATCATTGATAAACATAATGTGATTCCATCAAACACTAAAATCGGTTATAATCCGAAAAAAGACAGAAATCGTTTTACAGTAACACCCAGAGGAATTGTAGTGGTGCCAAAGGGTTATTTTAAATGATCACTTGAAAGGGCTACCGCCCACGCATACACATCTCGTAAGGCAAGATTATTAGCCTTTGCTACTCTTCTGCATTCCTCATATTCAGGGAAAAGTGCAGTCTTTCCACCCTGATTTATAACCTTTTTGACCCTCATTTTACCCCATGGAGATTCAACCATCAACTCTCCCCGTGTTAAAATGGATCTCTGGCTATAGTTAAATCGAATCCCTAATGTAGTTGACTCCTTGAAGATAATGTTACTAAGCATATCCTTGTCTTCAGGCTGGCCTATCACCTGGAGCTGGATACCAGGCCTATTCTTTTTCATCTGGATATGGGAAAAGGTAACATCCTTGGCGCCTGCATCAAAAAGTCTGTCCATCAAATAACCCAACAATTCGGGGCTCATATCATCTAAATTTGACTCCAATACTACCACTGTTTCTGATCTCTGTTTATCGATATCGTTTCCAATCAGAATGCGCAAAAGGTTAGGCCTATCAGCCAAGGTTCTGCTCCCTACACCGTAACCTACTCTGTCTACAATCATTGAGGGCATAGGACCAAAAGAAGAGCAAAGTGAGGTAATTAAAGCAGCCCCTGTAGGTGTAATCATTTCAACTTCCTGACCGCTATCATAGACAGGAACACCCTTTAAAAGTGCTATTGTTGCTGGGGAAGGCAGGGGTATCTTTCCATGGGCGCTTGTTATAATTCCTTTTCCAATAGGCATTCTTGAGACAAAAAGCTTCTCAATGCCCAAAAGATAAATTCCTACAACTGATCCCACAATATCAATAATAGAGTCAACCGAGCCAACTTCATGGAAATGGAGTTCATCTGGTGAAATGTGGTGTATCTCACCTTCAGTGATTGCCAGTTTTTCAAAGATAGAGATACATTTTTCACTAACTGCTAACGGAATATCACCGCTTGTAATTATTTTTTTTATATCCTTTAAATATCGAGCTTTCTGATGCTTTTCCTTGAGGGAGACATGAAACCGTGTCCCAAATATATTATTTCTTTCCTCCTTTTTTGCTGATATCGTGTACCCGTCTAAATTAAGCCCGGATATGATACTTTCAAGCTCTTCAAAGGACAAGCCGGCATCGAGCAAGGATCCGACGAGCATGTCACCGCTTACACCAGAAAAGCAATCAAGGTAAGCTATTTTCATATCAACCTGATTACCTTATAAACCCTTGGCCTTTTCTCGAGCTTCCTGTTTCTTTTTGCAGTCAATGCATTGGGTAGTAACAGGCCTTGCCCTCAATCTCTCCTCACCTATCTCTCTTCCGCATATCTCACACATTCCAAAGGTCCCATTATCTATTCTTTCAAGGGCCTCTTTAATCTTTTCAATCAACTTTCTTTCTCTATCCCTTATCCTTAATAGAAAGTTCCTGTCAGTCTCCAAGGAAGCCCTGTCAGTAGGGTCAGGAAAATTATCCTTAAGATTAGTCATTCCATTAAGTGTCTTATAAGCCTCTTCAATTAGCTCATCAAGCTGGCTCTGGAGCAAGTCCTTAAAATATTCAACCTGTTTTTGATCCATCGGCTAAATCCTCAATCGCTAAATTCATAATTCAAAATTCCTCAGTCCTATATCCCCTTTATTTTACCCCAGAAATTTTTATTCTTCCCTCTAACCTTTTTCTCTTCGAGCGCACTAAACTCCACCAGTAATTCCCGCTGTGTCTTGCTAAGCTTAGTAGGTATATTAACGACAACCTGAACAAAGAGATCGCCTACTCCCCTTCCCCTTCTTAGGCTCGTCATGCCCCAACCTTTAACTCTGATAATCTCTCCTGGTTGAGCCCCCCCTGGGATAGTAATACTTGCTTTTTTGTTATTGTTCAGGACAGGGATAGAAATCTCAGCCCCTAAGGCTGCCTGCAGAAAAGATATAGGAACCTGACATTTCAGATCATCCCCATCCCTAACAAAAAATTCATGATCCTTAACATAGACTACTACAAAAAGATCTCCTGGTGGTCCTCCTTTTTCTCCAGCCTCTCCTTCTCCCTTAATCCTCAATTGTATACCATTATCGACCCCTGGCGGTACCTTTACCAGGACTTTTTTTTCAATCTTTACTTTTCCTTTGCCTTTACATTCGCTGCATGGATCAACTATAACCTGGCCTGTGCCATTGCATGTTGAGCAGGTTGTTCTTATTTGAAAAAAACCCTGAGAACGGATAATCTGACCTTCACCATGACAGTGAGGGCAAATTTCGGGCTCACTTCCCGGCCTGACTCCGGTACCTCCGCATATCTCACAAGACTCCCATTTGTCGAAAATGATTTCCTCTTCTTTCCCTTTATAGGCCTCTTCAAGGGTCAATTCCAAATTGTACCGCAGGTCATTGCCTCTTCTTGCTCTCGTTTTCCTCGAGCGCCTTGTCCCAAATCCAAAGAAATCCTCAAATATATCTCCAAAAGTGGAAAAAATATCCTCAAAACCGCCAAATCCAGTAAAGCCTGTTCCTCTTAAACCATCATGACCATAATGATCATAGATGTTCCTCTTTTCCCTGTCCCTCAATACCTCATAAGCCTCTGCGGCTTCCTTAAACCTCTCTTCTGCCTCTCTATCCCCAGGATTTCTATCTGGATGATATTTAAGGGCAAGCTTACGGTAGGACTTCTTTATCGTATCCTCATCTGCATCCCTGGAAACACCAAGGATTTCATAATAATCTCTGGTTATCGGCATGGTTATTCCGTGTTATCTAAAGGTTCATCGCTTCGAGAAACCTCTACATCGTCTTGCTTATCAGGGCTTTCAGATTCTTCGAGTAAATCATCCCCTATTAAATCTTTTTCTGCTCCATTGTCTTCTATAAGATTGGTGTTTTCCCTTATTTTAATTTTTCCAGCAGCAATCTCTCTCAAGGCGGTTACTATTTCTTTGTTTGTAGTGGTAAGAAGAGGTTCTTTTCCCTTCCTAAATTGAATAACCCTCTTTACTGCTAAATGTGCTATCATAAATTTATTATACCCAGTCTTTAAACAATCTTCTATTGTAATTCGAGCCATTATAGAAACTCCTTAAAAAAAAATAATTTTTTTTTGTAACTTGCTTTTTTTAAAAAGTAAAGATATTTTTTATATTTACAATAAAAAGGGTTATTCTTATTGAACAATAATCATCGAATTTTATTTTTCAAATAATACTATATTAATTCTTCTCTAAACTATAGTATTATAATTCCACTAACGAGAAAAAATTATGCTTGCGAGTGTTTTTAGCAGCTCTGTTATAGGAATTGATGCCTATACAGTGGAGGTCGAGGTGGATATATCGAGGGGTCTGCCATCTTTTTCCACCGTAGGCTTAGCAGAAGGGGCAGTAAGGGAAAGTAAGGATCGGGTCAAGGCGGCTCTTAAAAATTCTGGCTATAATTTTCCTGCTGATAGAATTACTGTCAACCTTGCCCCTGCTGACATAAAAAAGGAAGGTAGTGGCTTCGACCTTCCTATAGCAATAGGAATATTGGCAGCAAACGGGATTATTCCCCATTCAGCTTTGACAGATCACCTTATTATTGGTGAGCTATCTTTAGACGGTAGCATAAGGCCTATCAGGGGTGCTCTCTCTATGGCCATAATGGCCAAGGAAGTCGGTCTAAAAGGAATCTATCTTCCTTCAGAGAATGCCATGGAAGCAGGCGTAGTTGGGGAAATAAATGTGTATCCTGTTAATGCACTTTCAGAGTTAGTTCAATCACTGAATGGCATAGAAGGCCTCGTGCCAATCCAAATAGATCCTGATTTCATGGGTACTCAACGAAACTATGATGTCGACTTTAGTGATGTACGTGGGCAAGAAAATGTTAAAAGAGCATTGGAAATTGCTGCTGCAGGTGGTCATAACGTCTTGATGATCGGCCCACCAGGTGCAGGAAAGACGATGCTTGCACAAAGACTTTCAACGATACTGCCGAACCTTACCTTTGTTGAATCCCTGGAAACATCCAAAGTTTACTCTGTTATGGGCCTCATGCCAAAAGGAAAAGGTCTGCTAACAATTAGACCTTTCAGGGCTCCGCACCACACCATTTCTGATGCAGGCCTGATAGGTGGTGGCCAGATACCAAAACCTGGAGAGGTTAGCTTATCCCATAATGGGGTCCTTTTTTTAGATGAAATGCCGGAATTTAAAAAAAATGTTCTCGAGGTTCTTAGGCAACCAATGGAAAATGGTCTCGTTACCATATCCAGGGCAAGTTCTACAGTAACATATCCGGCTAACTTTATTCTGGTCGGTGCTATGAATCCATGCCCGTGTGGCTTTTTTGGCGACCCAAAGCGGGAATGTACATGCTCTTATAGAGAAATACAAAGATACAGGGCACGGATATCCGGGCCTCTTATGGATCGCATCGATATACATATAGATGTACCATCAGTGCCTTTCAGAGATCTCACAGGGACCAGCCAGGGTCAATCTTCTTTTGATATCAGCAGGAGAGTAATAAAGGCAAGAAGTATCCAAGAAAATAGGTTTCATAAGTCAAAGATTCATACCAATGCCATGATGAACAGCAGACAGAT
>Ga0307427_1001081_pt1 | contig 14741 bp, 8 predicted proteins | sample SalMarWE160190MG_FD_202162 | JGI IMG/M metagenome (GOLD analysis project Ga0307427, IMG submission 202162) | Salt marsh sediment microbial communities from the Plum Island Ecosystem LTER, Massachusetts, United States - WE1603-190 | ecosystem: Environmental > Aquatic > Marine > Intertidal zone >... | reverse complement strand
TGGTCATAGAATTGGTCTTAAACCATACCTCTGACCAGCATATCTGGTTTCAAAGGGCAAGAAAGGAAGGCCCTAATTCCAGATGGGGAAAGTTTTATGTCTGGAGTGAAACCCCAGATAAATACCAGGAGGCGCGAATTATTTTTAAAGATTTCGAATCATCCAACTGGACCAGAGACCCGATATCTGGCTATTATTACTGGCATCGTTTCTATTCTCATCAGCCCGATTTAAATTATGATAATCCGGAGGTCCAGGAAGCTATGTTAAAAGTGATTGATTTCTGGATGAAAATGGGGGTTGATGGAATACGTATGGATGCGGTTCCCTATTTATTTGAAAGAGAGGGAACCAATTGTGAAAACCTGCCGGAATCACTGGATTTTTTAAAAAAAATACGTTCCCATATGGATAAGCATTACCAAAACAGGATGATACTGGCAGAAGCGAATCAATGGCCAGAAGATGCTATCCAATATTTCGGTCAAGGAGATGCCTGCCATATGGCTTTTCACTTCCCGCTAATGCCCCGCATGTTTATGGCTCTAAAAATGGAGGATCGATTTCCCATCATTGATATTTTAGAACAAACCCCATCGATTCCGGAAAACTGTCAATGGGCTCTTTTTTTAAGAAACCACGATGAATTGACCCTGGAAATGGTCACTGATGAGGAAAGAGATTATATGTATCGAGTGTACGCCCAGGATACTACCGCCCGAATTAATTTGGGTATTCGCCGACGACTGGCTCCCTTGTTGGATAATCACCGAAGAAAAATGGAAATTATGAATATACTCCTTTTTTCTCTACCGGGAACCCCGACCATCTATTATGGTGACGAAATTGCCATGGGAGATAATCACTTCCTGGGAGACCGGGATGGAGTGAGAACCCCGATGCAATGGAGCACAGACCGTAATGCCGGTTTTTCTCGAGCTAACACCCAGAAACTATATCTCCCGGTCATCATCGATCCGGAGTACCATTATGAAACCGTGAACGTGGAAAACCAGGAAAGAAATCAAACATCATTTCTTTGGTGGATGAAAAGAGTAATCGATATGCGAAAAAAATATAAAGCCTTCGGTAGAGGGGAAATTGAATTTCTTCATCCGGAAAATTACAAGATTCTGGCTTTTATTCGTCGATATCAAGATGAAATTATCCTGGTAGTGGTCAATCTATCCCGGTTTTCCCAGGTGGCTGAATTGGATTTAGCCCAATATGCCGGATATCATCCGGTAGAAATTTTCAGTAAAAATCAGTTTCCGGTCATCAAGGAAACTCCTTATATATTAACCATGGGATTTCATGATTATTTCTGGTTTTCCCTCCAAAAAGAAGATGATCCGGGAATGACTAAAAAAAGGGAACAAATCCCGGTTCTAAGTACCCAAACCAATTGGTTAAACCTTTTTAAAGGTAAAACGGCTCAATTATTGGAAAGTACAATTATCCCCTTTTTCTTAAAAGAACAGCGCTGGTTTGGCAAAAAATCACAAATAATAAGAAAAGTTAATATCACAGAAAAAATACTGTTAAGAAATACGAATAGTACTTCTTTGTTGCTTTTTCTAAAAGTTAGCTATACTGAAGGAGTGGATGAGCATTACCTCCTTCCTCTTTCTTTTCTGGAAAAGGCAAAAGAGGAATATTTTCAGCGTGAAACGCCGCAATCCGTTTTATTTAAAGTTCATTCTGATAACCAGGATGGCATTGTCTGCGATGCAGTCCATGATACTACATTTCATCAAACCTTGTTCCAGCTTATTGCCAAAAGACGAATGATTAGAGGTGAGCAAGGAACAATTCGAGCCTATCCCGGTAAATATTTCCGAAAATTACGAAGAAAGGCTTCGACCTTTGAAAATTCCAGATTAATGGGAGTTGACCAAAGTAATTCCTCAATCATTTACGAAAAAGATGCCGTTCTTAAATTATTTCGCAAGCTGGATGAAGGAGCTAATCCTGATTTAGAGGTAGGAAAATACTTAACCGAAGAAGCCGGTTATGCCAACATTCCTCCTTTCTCCGGAGCAATCGAATTTCAGAAAAATAATCACTCAGTAATTACTCTGGGTATTTTATATCCATTTATCCAAAGTGTAGGAAATGGCTGGACTTATTCACAAGACGCCCTGGGACGTTACTACGAAAGGGTTCTTTCTAAAATAGGAGAATTGGATAAGATACCATCTCTCCCGGACTCTCTTTTTGATAGATTAGAGCAAGATATTCCGGAAATCTTTCAGGAGCTAATCTGCACTCCCTATATTGAAATGATCAGCCTTCTGGGTAAAAGAACGGCAGAACTTCACCTGGCATTAGCTCAACCCAGTGAAAATCAGGATTTTAGACCAGAATCCTTTTCTACCCTTTACCAACGTGCTCTTTATCAGTCTATCCAGACTTTAGTTAAAAGAACATTTCAGGATTTAAGAAAAAATGCCAGACAGCTTCCGGAAGATCTCCAGGATGAACTGACTCAAATATTGACCAACGAAACCCGAATATTACAATATTGCAAGATACTTCTTTCCAAAAAAATAAAAGGAATGAAAACCAGAATCCATGGAGATTATCATCTTGGACAGGTCCTTTATACCGGAAACGATTTCTATATTATTGATTTTGAAGGCGAACCAGCCCGGCCACTGGGGGAAAGAAGATTAAAACGTTGTCCTTTGAAAGATGTTGCCGGAATGCTCCGTTCTTTTCATTATGCTTCTTTTGCTCCCTTGATACAACAAGATACTTCAGGAGATTATAAAACGCTGGAACCATGGGCAAACCTATGGACCCACTACATCAGTAAAGTATTTTTAAAAGCTTATCTGGAACAATTTAAAGAGAATTCATTCTTGCCCGAAAAAAAGGAACAATTACCTCAATTGCTAAAAGTCTATCTCCTGGAAAAGGCAGTTTATGAAATAGGTTATGAGATGAATCACCGACCCAATTGGCTGCCGATCCCATTTAAAGGCATTTTATATGAATTAGGAGGGATTAATGAAGAAAAATAAATCCCATCAGATGGAATATTTTACCTTATTTAGTAAAGATGATATTTATCTACATCAAGAAGGAACCCATTACCGATTATATGAAAAATTAGGAGCACATCTGATAAAATTCAAAGAGAAAGAGGGCGTTTACTTTGCTATATGGGCTCCCAATGCCCAATCAGTTGCTATTATCGGAGATTTTAATCAGTGGCAATCTAATTCCCATTTGTTAAAGCAAATACATTCCGGCAGCGGCATATGGGAAGGCTTTATTTCCGAAATTGAAAAGGGAATGCGTTATAAATTCCACATAAAATCGCGGCATAGGAGTTACCAGGTTGATAAAGGTGATCCTTTTGCCTTTTACTGGGAAAAACCACCTAAAACGGCATCAATCATATGGGACTTAGATTATCAATGGCAAGACCAATCCTGGATGAGTCATCGAAAAGAATATATGGGCTTAAACCGGCCTTTTTCGCTCTATGAAGTGCATTTAGGTTCCTGGCGGCAACAACTTGATTCGACCAATGGTTCTCTGGATTACCGAAAATTAGCCCCTATCCTGGCAGATTATATGAAGCAGGCGGGTTTTACCCATGTTGAACTGCTTCCGATTATGGAACATCCCTTTTATGGCTCCTGGGGTTATCAAACTCTGGGGTATTTTGCCCCGACCAGCCGTTACGGCTCCCCCCAGGATTTCATGTATTTTGTTGAATATCTCCATCAACAGGGAATCGGTATCATTCTGGATTGGGTCCCTTCCCATTTCCCCGGCGATGAGTACGGACTGGTTTATTTTGACGGTACCCATCTTTACGAACACGCCGACCCACAGAAAGGTTTCCATCCTGACTGGCACAGCTACATCTTTAATTATGGAAGAAATGAGGTTAAAGAATTTTTAATCAGCAGCGCTCTTTTTTGGTTGGAAAAATATCATATTGACGGCCTGCGGGTAGATGCTATTGCCTCCATGCTTTATTTGGACTATTCCCGAAAAGAGGGTGAATGGATCCCCAATCAATTTGGGGGTAGAGAAAATCTGGAGGCAATTGATTTCATTAAAAAATTAAATGAAGCTATCTACCAAAATTTTCCAGATGTTCAAACAATTGCCGAAGAATCTACCGCCTGGCCGATGGTCTCCCGCCCTCTCTATTTAGGCGGCTTGGGATTTGGAATGAAATGGAATATGGGCTGGATGCATGACACCCTGTCCTATTTTTCCGAAGACCCTCTCTTCCGTAAATATCATCACCAACAACTGACCTTCAGTCTTCTTTATACTTTCAATGAAAATTTCGTCAGCTCTCTTTCTCATGATGAGGTCACGCACGGGAAGAAATCTTTATTGGAAAAAATGCCCGGAGACGATTGGAAAAAATTTGCCAATTTACGTTTACTATTTGGTTATATGTTTGCCCATCCAGGAAAACAATTGCTTTTTATGGGGGGAGAATTTGGACAAAGAAAAGAGTGGGATCATGACACCAGCCTTGATTGGTATTTACTCGATTACCCTCCTCATCAAGGAATCTTTAACTGGATTAAAGATTTAAATTATTTTTATAAAAATGAGAAGGCCCTCTTCCAATTCGACTTTGAAGCCCAGGGATTTGAATGGATCAATGCCAATGATTTGGAACACTCTGTGCTGATTTTTCTAAGAAAGGGTGAAAAAAAAGATGACCAGGTCCTGGTTATCTGTAACTTTGTACCAGTCCCCTGGCATCATTACCGCGTTGGGGTGCCGAGTAAAGGAATATGGGAAGAAAGATTAAATAGCGATGCCATTACTTACGACGGGAGCGGACAGGGAAATCTCGGCTCTGTGGAAACAACACCAAACCCCATTCACGGAAAAGATTATTCTCTTTCCCTTACCCTTCCTCCTCTAGGTATCCTTTTTCTAAAAAAGAGAGTGTAAATAATATGAATCCAAAGCAAAAAAAATATATTTGTATTCATGGACATTTCTATCAACCATCCCGGGAAAACCCCTGGTTAGAAGATATTGAATTACAGGATTCTGCCTATCCCTTTCATGATTGGAATGAAAAAATTTCCGAAGAATGCTATAAAGGGAACAGTAATTCACGCATTCTGGATAAACAAGGGAATATTATTAAAATTGTCAATAATTATTCACGTATTAGCTTTAATTTTGGCCCCACCCTTCTCTCCTGGATGGAGAAACATCAGCCTGAAATTTATCAAACTGTTTTGGAGGGAGACAAAATAAGTCAGAAACGTTACCACGGCCATGGTTCTGCTATTGCCCAAATCTATAATCATATCATTATGCCACTAGCCAATGACCGGGATAAATATACCCAGATTTACTGGGGTATCAAAGATTTCCAAGCCCGCTTCCGTCGGTATCCCGAGGGGATGTGGTTATCGGAAACAGCGGTCGATTATCGAACCCTGGAAATCATGGCTGATTTGGGGATTCAGTTTACCATCCTTGCCCCTCATCAAGCTAAAAAAATTCGTAAAATGGAAGAAAGTACCCCCTGGCAAGAAGTCAATCAAACAAGCCTTAATACCAAACAGCCTTATGTATGTCATCTCCCTTCGGGGAAATCAATTTATCTTTTTTTCTATAATGGTTCCATTTCCCACGAGGTTAGTTTTGGAGATATTTTAAGTAATGGTGAAAAACTGGCCAATCGGTTGCTCATTACATTTTCCCAAGATAATAGTCAATCGGAATTGGTCCATATTGCCACAGATGGAGAAACTTACGGTCATCATCATCGCTTTGGTGATATGGCTCTGGCTTATTGCTTACATTACATTGAAGAAAACAAACTGGCCACTATCACCAATTACGGAGAATACTTAGAATTTCACCCACCCGACCATGAAGTGGAAATTGTGGAAAATAGCTCCTGGAGCTGTTCCCATGGGATTGAACGATGGCGAAGTGATTGTGGCTGTCATATCGGTATGCACCCTGGCTGGCATCAAAAATGGAGAAAACCCTTAAGGGAAGCGATGGACTGGTTAAGAGACCAATCAATTCAAATCTTTGAGCAAGAAGCCTCTGCCTATTTTAAAGATGTATGGCAAGCAAGAAACGAATATATTTCAATTGTTTTAAATCGAAATCCAGACCATATCGAATCTTTTTTGCAAGAATACAGTTCCCATCCACTTAATTCAGAAGAAAAAACTAAAGCATTAACATTATTAGAGATGCAGAGAAATACTATGCTCATGTATACCAGCTGTGGTTGGTTTTTTGATGAAATTTCCGGTATCGAAACCCTTCAGATCCTGCAATATGCTGCCCGCTGTATTCAGCTTATTCAAAGGTTTGCCAATCATTCTCCAGAAGAAGAATATTTAAAAATACTGGAACAGGCTCCCAGCAATATCTCCCGTTATCAAAACGGAGCCAAAATTTACCAGTTATTGATTAAACCGGCAATAGTTGATTTAATAAGAGTAGCAGCCCATTATGCGATATCTTCTCTCTTTGACGGTTATCAAAAGAGCATTTTTTGTTATCAAATCAACCAAGGAAAAATAAATCGCTTGGAAAGCTGTAAATTAAAAATAGTTATCGGGCAGGCGAATATTCGATCAGAAATTACCTGGGAAGAAGACAAAATCAGTTTTGCCGTCCTCCACTTAGGAGACTACAACGTTAACGGTGGAGTACGAAGTTATATGGATGAAAAAGCTTATGATATCATGCAAAATGAAATCATTAAAGCTTTTGATCTAGGGGATGTGGCAGCCATCGTCCGGTTAATGGACCAGCATTTCGGTACAAACAGCTATTCACTCTGGTATCTGTTTAAGGATGAGCAAAGAAGAGTGATTCGGGAAATCATGAATCTCAATCTCGAACAAATCAATACTAATCTTCATCAGATTTATATTGATAATTATACCATGATGAATTTTTTACACCAGTTAAATATTCCTATTCTTCAACCGTTTTCTTCTATTGCCGCATACGAAACCAACCAAGAGTTACTGGCTTTATTTTCTCAGGAAGTCATTGATCTCGCAAAATTAGAGAAATTAGTCCAGGAAGCGCAGGATTGGTCTATTGCCCTTGATCAAGCTACTTTAGGATTTAAAATAAGCAACTGGGTTAATCAATCTTTAGATAATTTAAATGTGAATTTAAATAGCTTGGATAAGATCATTCAAATCATCAAAGTCCTCAATCTTTTAAAACCACTTGCTTTACAGCTGCATCTATGGAAAGCCCAGAATATTTACTTTGAAATGTATCAACAAGAGGAAATGAAAGCAATTCAGAAAAAAGCCGCACAAGGTGATGAAAAAAATCAAAAATGGCTATCCCAATTTAAACAATTAGGTTATATTCTCAATGTTGAGGTATCTTTACAATGAAAATAACCCTGACTGCTTATCGAATGCAACTAAACCATTTCCTGCAAGCAGGAGATATACTAAATCATTTTCCTGTCACCCTCATTTTCATCAATAAGGAGTATTCGTAAAAATGAAAGAAAGATACAGTGGTATTTTAATGCATATTTCTTCTTTACCATCAGAATATGGCATTGGGGATTTAGGACCACACGCCTATCAATTTGTCGATTTACTAGCTCAGAATAAACAGCGTTTTTGGCAAATTCTACCTTTAAACCCGACAGAACAGCAACACGGAAATTCCCCTTATCATTCCTTTGCAACTTTTGCTGGCAATCCCCTTTTTATCAGTCCTGAGGTTCTCTATCAAGATGGTCTCCTTAAAAAGGAAGAAATGATTAATTATTCCTTGCCTCAGACAATAAATATCGATTTTAACCAGGTTTATTCTCTCAAAAACAAGCTTTTAGACAAAACCTATCAACGATTTGCTAAATTAGTGTCATACCAGGGAGATTATCAAGAATTTTGCCAGCAAAATTTATTCTGGCTGGAAGATTACGCCCTTTTTCAATCGCTCAAGTCCTATTTTCAGGGGAAATCATGGAACCAATGGCCCTCGGAAATTAAAAATAGACAGCAAGAAACGATTCAAAAATTAAAGAAAGAACTGGCACAAGAAATGAATCGGGAAAAGGTTTTGCAATTCCTCTTTTTTCATCAATGGAGTCAACTAAAAAAATATTGTCAGAAAAAAAATATTAAAATAATCGGTGATATGCCTATTTACGTCACCTATAACAGCATGGATGTCTGGTGTCACCCTCAACTCTTCAAATTAGATCAGGATAAAGAACAAACTTATAAAGCAGGGGTCCCGCCTGATTATTTCAGTAAAACTGGTCAACTCTGGGGTAATCCAGTCTATCAGTGGGAAGAACATCATAAAGAAAAATATACCTGGTGGATCCAGCGAATTAAACAACATCTTCAAATGGTCGATCTTTTAAGGATTGATCACTTTCGGGGATTAATTACCTACTGGGAAATACCTTTTAAGGAAAAAACAGCCATTCCCGGTCACTGGGTAACGGCTCCCACAGAAGGCTTTTTAACTCATATCATCCATCAATTCCCCACCGTTCCCTTTATTGCTGAAGATCTGGGTGATATTACCGAAGATGTCAAAGCAATAATAAAAAAATGGCACTTCCCCGGAATGCGGGTCTTGATTTTTGCCTTTGGTGATGATTTTCCTCACAGTATTCATCTCCCTCACCATTATGAGCTTAATTGTGTGGTCTATACCGGAACCCACGATAATAATACGATTCAAGGATGGCAGTCCGAAGAACTAAAGCAAAATCAGAAAAAAAACATCACCCGATATTTAGGGAAAAAGGTCAACTTTAAAGAAATTCACTGGGACTTTATTCGTATGGCTCAAGCCTCGGTTGCTTTTTTAGCCGTTATTCCAGTTCAGGATGTGTTAGGATTAGGAAAAGAGGCAAGAATGAATAATCCTGCCTATCCCCAAAATAACTGGCTATGGAGAATAATGCCTCAACAAAGATTAAAGCTGGAACAAGATGAAATGCCAAAACTAAAAGAACTAAGCGAACTTTATGATAGAAAATCAGAATGAATCTTCTTAGCTTTTTATTTTAGACGATTAAATAAAATCAAATAATCTTTTAGCAGACGGGTAATTAAGAAATTCTTTCTAACATACTCCTTCCCTGAAGTACCCATCTTGTTTGCAATCTCTGAATTTTTTAAAAGATGAATAACCCTTTCAGCACATTCAGAAATATCCCCAACTAAATATCCTGTGCGACGGTTATCAACCTGCAAGGGGATACCGCCTACATTGGCCGCTACGACAGGCTTCCCCTTCCATAACGCCTCGGTAATTACCAATCCAAATCCTTCTCTTAAGGATTTCTGAATAATTACATCTGAAGCTCTCTGAAAGGCATTAACCTCTAAATTCCCTACGCCATTCAAATTGGATAGAAGATATATATCATAATCTTCGCCTGCATGTCGGGCAGTTTTTTCGTAATATTCCCAGCTCTCCGGATCCTCATTGGCAATCGAAGCAATAAGTACCAATTGTACATCTTTTACTTCTCTCTTTACCATCCTATACATATCAATAACTCCTAAAGGGTCTTTCCAGGGGTCGAATCTGGAAACTTGAGTTATAATTGGTCTATCTGGATCTACTTTATATTTTGTTACAATATTTTCAATCTCTTCCTGATCTAAATTCATATTCTTGGGGCTTAAGGGATCGATAGCTGGAGGAATTATGGTAATATTTTTTAATTTAAGGTCATCTTTTACATATTCTTTTAAAGTAAATATAGCAGCATCATGTTTTTCTATAAACGGCCTGATAAATTGCCATATTTTTTCCTGAGCACTTGTAGGGTCAATATGAAACCGCCAAATCCATTTTCCTTTCTTTTTTTGCCGATAATTCAATATTGCCACTGGCTGAGGATCGTGAATGACCACAAAATCATATTCACCTTTGAATAATTTTTCATTTAGTTGATTATTTTTTAAAAAAATTTCTTTCATCTCTTTGGTAAATGGGACATCCATCCCCTGCAAGCCATTATGTATACTCTTGGTTACATTGAAAAAATCATCTGAACCTTTTATTACCTGCCATTCAGCCTCTATCCCCACATCTTTCATTAAAGGAACTAAGGCAGATAGAATCTCTGCTACTCCGCCTCCAAATGAGGTAGCATTTATATGAACTACCTTTTTCCCTTGTAGAGGTAAAGCCAGTTTCTTAATGCTTTCAATTTCTTCCTTTCCTATAATATCGATATAATCGTTAAGTGATTTCCTCTCTGTTTTGACAATTTCTAACATATTTTTTTAACTCCTTTGCGAAAAAATTGATCATGTTTCATATCATTTAATATATAACATGTTTGTCAGTCAGTATTGGTTAGTTAGTTACCTGGTTAGCCAGCAAAATAGTATATAGTCGTTAGTATATAGTATTTAGTAAGAAATCAAAGAAAAACAATCAATAGACAGGCGAGACGCCATTCCTACGAGAAGGTTGGGAGATTGATTTTACATCTTTTGCATCTTTAAATTTGTATACTCCTACCCGCGTATTCCGCCCGCACCTAAACGCTATACGTTAAACGCTATACGCTCCACGCTAGTTAAGAAAGCAATTGGACATTTAGCACAATCGGGGTTCTTGCTGGTACATACGGTCTTACCGAGCATAACAATCTGAGCATGAAATTCGTTAAATAATTTTACATCTCTGTCTAAATTCTGACTGAAAAATTCCTGTATCTGATGATAGGAAGCATCTTCCGAAATTAATTTATGTCGGGAAAATATTCTTTTTGTGTAAGCATCAACTACAAAAAATGATTTCCTTCCGGCATACAATAATATACTATCTGCTGTTTCAAGCCCAATTCCATTTACCTTCAATAATTTTTTTCTTAACTCTCTGCCATCACCCGAAAACATTTTTTCAGTAGAACCTTCAAATTCTTCTATAAAAAAAGTTACAAAATTTTTTAATCTCTTTGCTTTAATATTATAATAACCGGAAGGTTTTATCAATTGGGCTAATTCTTCCTGGTTTATGCGATAAAGTTTCCAGGGTTCTAATAAATTTTCTTTTTTTAAATTATTTATTGCCTTTTCCACATTATTCCAGGAAGTATTTTGAGTAAGAATTGCACCCACCATTATCTCAAAGGGGGTATCCCCCGGCCACCAGTTCAATGGTCCAAAAAAATTATACAAATTTTTGTAAATTTTTAATAAAACATCCCTTTTTTGCATTTTTCGCCTGATTGTTCTTAAATTTACCAATTGACCGATTTGCCAATTAACCAATTAACCAATTAATTTAGTCGATAGTGAATAGTCGTTAGTCGTTAGTTTAAAACTCGAAACTTACAAAATCTTCCGATCTACCGGTCACCCGGTCACCCGGTCTTCCGGTCAATTTAACAACGATATATCTGTACTTCTTTTTTTAAAATTTGTAACTCACAACCTGCAACTTGTAACCTGTATTTTAACTGGTAAACTGGTTAACCGGGTAACTGGATAACTAATATCCTAAACGCTCCACGCTATACGCTATACGCTAGTTCAGCTCCACGCTATTTCTCTTTACTATATACTATTCACTATTCACTAACGACTATTAGAATTCTCCCTTATGGGCATTTTCTAAAAACTTGCAAATTAGTTTGATAGAATTTTCAATGTCTTCTTTATGACACATCTCTACCACTGAATGAATATATCTGGTAGGGATAGAAAGGGTGCAAGCAGGTACTCCCGATTTACTCCTCTGTATAGCCCCGGCATCAGTTCCCCCTCCCAGTAATATATCGGTCTGGTATTTAATTTTGTTTTCTTCCGCTATTTTTCTTAAAAAATCAACTAATTTTTTATTAGAAATAGTGTGAGAATCCATTAAAGATATGGCTGTACCTTCCCCTAAAATAGTAGCCCTTTCTTCTTCTTTGGTTCCCGGAATATCTGAGGCAATAGTAACATCAAGGGCAATGCCAACATCTGGCTCAATGGAAAACGAAGAAACAGTTGCCCCTCTAAGTCCTACTTCTTCCTGAACAGTTGCCACAGCATATATATCAACATAACAATCTTTGATTCTTTTTAATGCCTCAATCATAACATATACTCCAGCTCTGTCATCAAGTGCCTTAGCGGTGATTATTTTATTATTCAATTCCATAAAATTCCTATCTAAAGTAACGAAATCTCCCGGTCTTACTATCTTAGAAACTTCATCTTTTTTCATGCCTACATCTATAAAAAGATCTTTAATTTTGGGTAACTTTTTTTTCTCCTCCTCGCTTAAAATATGAATGGGCTTGGTGCCTATTACTCCCCCAATATCTTTCATCCCATGAACCACTACTCTTTGGGCTATTAGGGTTTTAGGATCAAAACCCCCAACCGGAGCAAACCTTAAAAAACCGTCTTTATCAATAAAACTGACCATAAAGCCAATCTCATCCATATGTGCAGCAATCATCACTTTTTTAGGAGCAAGCTTACCTGATAATTTTTTGGCTTTTTTTATTCCAATAACATTTCCTAATTTATCTATTTTTACCTCATCAGTTACTTTTTCCAATTCTTCCTTAGTAACTTTCTGAATCCTCTCCTCATAACCGGCAATTCCCGGTGTCTCACATAATTTTTTCAGTAATTTCAATTTTTTTCTCCTTCCTTAGATTTATTAAATTAGAATAAGTTGTAAACTTTTGTGCCTGGCACGAAAGTTTACCTTTTTAGTTTTTTATTTTGGAAAATGTAAATCAAAGCAAGAAAAGTAATTATACCCAGGCTATTGGCAAGAATATCTCCCAAAGAAAATTCTCTTTCCGGAATAAAATACTGGTAAATTTCATTAAATGTCCCATAAGAAACAGAAAAAACTAAAGCTAAAAAATAGTGAAATAATTTTAGGAGTAATACTTTGTCACTTAAAGCTGCCATACAAAGAAAAGCATGGACGCCATAAGCAAAAAAATGCATCACTTTATCCTGTCCATAAAAAAACTGCGCTACTCCAACTTCCGGTCGGGAAGAAAAAGTAAAAATCATAACAGAATAAACAATCAACAGCATCCAAAAAAATATTTTTCTTCCCAAACCGTCACCCATTTCTAAATGTTTTATTATTTAGCAAACAAGACTTTCTCGGCAGCTCCTATTCCTGAGCCCAGTTCAAAATCGTAATTAAATTCAGATAGAGTTTTTTCGATAATACTCATTGTTGCAACCACTTCATTTTCAGTTATGTTGCCCATATGCCCTATACGGAATAGCTTGCCCGCTAATACACCTTTGCCTGCAGATACTAAAACGCCGTTCTCATACAGTTTTTCTCTGAAAGCCAAATCCTCAATTCCTGAAGGATATAACACGGTTGATACAGTATTAGCCCTTATTTCTTTTGAAGGAAGTATTTTAAATCCTATTTTTTCTAATCCTGCTTGGAAGGCCAGGGCAAATCTTCTATGTCTTTTAAATCTTTCTTCCAAACCCTCTTCTAATATAATTTTAAGACCTTGATGAAGAGCATTGACCATATTTATGGCATGGGTAGAAAAGTATCCACTACCCGGTTCGCGCATAATAGGCAGCCATCGATTAATGTCCATATAATAAGAAGAAATATTTCCTAATGCATTTCTTCTCTCTAAAGCCTTTTTACTAAATACCAAATTAGCTAATCCCGGAGGAACACCAAGGGCTTTTTGGTTTCCTGCAAAAATAATATCAACACCCCAATCGTCCATGCGTTCTTCAATTCCTCCGGTAGCACAAACTGCGTCTACAATAAATAAGGTTTCAGGGAATTTTTTTATAACCTCTGCCACCTCTTCCAAAGGAGCGCAAACTCCGGTAGAAGTATCTACATGAGTCACAGTTATCGCATCAAACTTATTTTCTTTTAATTTTAGGGCTATTTTTTCAACTTCCACAATCTTGCCCCACTCGGAAGCTAAAACCTCTACCTCTATACCATAACCTCTGGCAATTTCTACAAATCTATTTCCAAAATAGCCGTGAGAAACCACTAATAAACGATCACCTTTTTTTACAGAATTAACCAGTGCTGTCTCCATTCCTAAGGTTCCTGTGCCTGGAATGGTAAAAGGTTGACCTTTTTCAGTCATAACAACAGCCTTTAAATTCTTTAAAGTTTCTTTTAAGGTTTTCACTAATTCAGGGTCTAAATGCGAAACCGTTTCTTTACTTAATGCATCCAGAATAGACTGATCAACTGGAGTAGGTCCGGGAATCATCATTAATTTCTTCATAACTAATTTTTCCTTTCTTTATTAAATTATTTTTTAGAGATTAAAAATAAGATTTATCTCATATATGTGTATGGTAATTTTTATTCCTTATTTTGTCAAATGGATATTATCCCATCTTTATAAATGGGAACAATATGAAATAAATCCAATTGGGAACAGAATTTTAAATCTTCACCCAAGCCGATACTCTCTAAATATCGACCATGTTGAGATTTTCGTAATATTTCCAAAATATTATTACTAAACTTTTCATAGAGTAGTTGAGTAGTAAAATTAGCATCTACTTCCTGATGATTACCGGGAAAAACATCCCTTAAAGAATTAACCATCATACCGGCACAGGCAGCATCTTCTAAAGAAAATCTACCCTCCTTTCCTGCACAGATTAACAAAATATCTCCCTGGTAATTAGTGCAATAATCACAAACCGCTTGTAAATTCAAAAAACTTCCAATAATTATCCTGTAAGCACTTTTAGCCATTTCTAATGTTTTTACTC
>Ga0307427_1001080_pt1 | contig 14741 bp, 14 predicted proteins | sample SalMarWE160190MG_FD_202162 | JGI IMG/M metagenome (GOLD analysis project Ga0307427, IMG submission 202162) | Salt marsh sediment microbial communities from the Plum Island Ecosystem LTER, Massachusetts, United States - WE1603-190 | ecosystem: Environmental > Aquatic > Marine > Intertidal zone >... | reverse complement strand
GATTTTGTATAATGCAAAATAACTCCTTGATATTAAATAACATTTTCATTTCCCAGACAAGATTCCAATAATTTCCTATTTTCAATGGGTTAAGGGGACTCACAACATAATGCTATTAGTGACAACCCATACAATCCCCGAACTACTTCCCAATAGTGTTAGTAATCTGCACTCCTAAATATTGAGGTTCTTTTTAGTTTTCGTAATAATTCTTTCCGACATTAGCTAATACCGGGCAAGTTGTCTCAACCCACTCTCAAAAATACCCATTCTGGCGCTCTATTTAAAAAAACGAATAGCAGAGTATAGGCCTATTGTTGATCTCGTGTTAGAATGTCTGTGGCAGTGCCTGGCGCTATGTCCGGCATTATCTTGGGGTAAAAGATCCATCATACCAATCCCTACCATATCATACCAATTCCATTTCATTTTAACCGCAACTGATCCCATTTCTCCAAGCCATATACCTTCGCATAATAGACTAAGCTCTATAGGGTAGGAAGGAGTCACAAGCCACCACCAGAGGTGTGGGCTTGTGACTATCTTTCACTCAAAAGGTTCTAATAATCCATGTTTACGAATTTCAAAGGTTGCTAAATGTCATTTCATAATCGTTGTTGACAGGTGTAACGTTCTGCATTACAATTCATCATGATTAAAAGCTGGAAACAAAAAGGCCTTAAGGACTTGTTTCTGACAGGCAGTAAGAAAAGTATCCGGCCCGATATGGCAGACAGGCTCCGCAGGCGCCTGGACGTTTTAGATGCTGCCAATTCCTTGAAAGCTTTCGGTCTTCCGGGTTTTAGGCTGCATCCTTTGAGCGGAGAGATGAAAGGGAAATACAGCATAAGAGTTACGGGAAATTGGCGGCTGACGTTTCGCTTCGAAAATGGCGACGTTTTTGATGTCGATCTGGAGGATTATCATGGAAAATCGACGAACAAGGAAGCCCACGCATCCCGGTGAATTGATCCGTGAGGATCTACTGCCGGAAACAGGAATCTCTCAAACTGACTTGGCCCAGCTAATGGGAGTTTCACGCAGGACGATTTCAGAAGTTATTCACGAGCGGAGAAGATTAACACCTGACATTGCCTTCCGCCTGGCTAAGGTGTTCAATTCTACCTCTGAAATGTGGCTGAATATGCAGCAAGCGGTTGATCTCTGGGAAGCAAGAAAGAATCATGGGCGAGAGTATGACAAAATTCGCCCTATTCAAGAGGCTGTGCCACTCTAAGACTATCATTCTCTAAGTGTGGTTACGATAAAAATGTGTGCGTTTTGTGTGCGTTTGAGCGGTCTGTGCCTGAAAAGGGGACATTCTGAGTTGACTTACAAATAATGAAGATGTAGATGGGGCCAAGCCCGCCAATCCGCCACAAAGACGGCGGACAAGAAACACGGCGGGCAAGCGTAACTAAATGAGTATTTTTCTACTCCAGAGAACTTGTGCTTAAATATTTATTTTTTACACAATCGGCTCCTCTATTATCGCTAATGATTTTAAACATCGGAATATAAAATCAGTGGATTTAGAAATTGGGAAAGTAGATGATTGAGAGATTGGGAGATGACAAATTACAATTTAAATATGTTAAAACAAACCATACGAAACTCAACGGAAGTGGCAGCGGCATACCTTTTCGGCTCTGCCGCAACAGGTGAACCGGTGGTAAATGATCTGGACCTGCTTGTCTTGATTTATCCTGCCATAGACAAGAACATCGCTTACTTCGATTTGCTTTACCGCATCTCCAAATCCCTGGATATACCGGTTGATCAGGTGGATCTCCTTTTTTTTGATCTTCAGGAAGCAGACCCATCAATCCTATATGAAGCTGTTAATAAGGGGATACTGATCAAGAATGAATCTCCAGACATGCTAAGCGAGATGATCGATAAGCTGTCCCTTTATTTCATGGAAAATGAGTTCATGATAAAACATGCTGCTCAGCTTAAACGTCAGCGACTGGAGGAATTTTGTGCAGATAAATCATGACCGCATTGAAAAGTACTTAAACGATATCGTTTCCGAAGTAGATGATACTAATTCGATTCTTTCAAGGCCGGACGAACAGATATTAGGTGATCGACATTTGCTTAAGAGCCTCAAGTATTCTGTTGTTGTAATTGCTGAGGCTATCAGTGGTCTGCTTCAGCATATTTTGGCCAAAAAGCACAATGTTGCGATTGGTGGCTATGCAGAAGCTTTTGTGAAGTCCAGAGAATATAGAATAGTCCCAGAAGACTTGATTGAGCGTCTTTTGCCTTTTTCCAGGTTTCGAAATATGTTCATCCATCAATACTGGAAAGTCGATGATCGGGTCTTTCTGGAAAATATTCGGGCGGGCATTGAGGATTTCCGGTCGTTTACGAAAATCATTAAGGATATATCTAAGACCGATTTATTCAATTCCTCAAACGATAAATGATCTGATTTCGGAGTTTATGGAAGGGTGAAAAGGGTAGCTGCACTGTGATACACAAACAGAGTGTTGGATTGGGGGGTTGATAGGTTTTGTATTCGGCGAGTCTCATACTACAAATCCTCCGCTCGGCTCAGAATAAATTCACCCGGTAACTCATTTTTTCGGCAAGCTCAGGATAAACTCTACCAGTATCCGGTATTTTAAACCAAGGTAGTCACTTTTAAGAAACACAAAAAACCAAGAAGCAAACCTTTAATCCTAAAAAAGGAGATTTGACATGCCTACAAGAGCTCAAAAAGAAGAATCATTAAAGCACGCAATAATTATAGCTAAGGATTTTGCACGGGGCGGTTCCTCTCAGGCTGTGGCCAACGTCTTACGGAATGTTTACGAGGAGATGAATAAAATTAAAGATGAAATCGAGGTGCCAGGAGTAAAGGCCGAATCACAACCAGAAGAGTAAAGTTTGCTCTTTTTTACCGGGCCGTTAAGTAGATTCCAAATTTTTAGATCTTCACTACTGCTCTCAAACACAGATTTTTCACACGCAATCACTGTTGAATGATAGTCTTAGAGGACAGCTCTTAGGATCACTCTGTCAGTTTTGCGAGAGCGCTCATGATAATGGGCAGAATTGGCAGTATAATTCTCTTGACAAGGTTAGGTAAATACAAATGAATAATGTTATTTTTGAGAAACGTTTAGATTTATTGAGAAGTAAGTTTGCCAGTCTTGGAGTGGATACCGTATGGATTATCCAGCCTGAGAATCGCCGTTATCTCTCTGGCTTTAAGGCTGCTGATGGACAATTGGATGAGTCATCAGGTTGTCTGTTTATATCCCTGGACCAGGCTCTTTTACTCACAGATTCAAGATACACAATCCAGGCACAGCAAGAAGTGTTTGGTTTTGAGGTCATAACTCATAAGAAAGGCTTACTTGATACTATACCAGAGATTTTTGATCGGTTAAATACACGAAGATTGGGGTTTGAAGGTGGTTACCTGATCTGGGATCTCTATCAAAAGGTAAAAGAAAAGGTAACTCAATATTCTACACCAGTTGAGCTTATCGCGCTTTCCAATCTTGTTGAAGAGATAAGGGAGATTAAAGTGCCAGAAGAAGTCGATATGTTAAGCAGATCCGCGCAGCTTATGGGAGATGTTCTTGCCCAGGTGATTGATGAATTAACCCCCGGTCAGGTTGAAAAGGATATAGCATGGAAAATTGAGACTCTGATACGAGAACAGGGCGCTGATGCTGCTGCCTTTCCACCTATTGTGGCCTCTGGTCCAAATGGCGCCTTGCCCCATGCAGTCCCTACAGATAGAATAATAGGTGAAGGCGAACCGATAATTCTCGACGTGGGTGCAAAAATTGATGGTTACTGTTCAGATATGACCAGGACCGTTTTTTTAGGCAATCCCCCATCAGATTTTAAGGAGATCTACAGGGTAGTTCGCAAGGCACAAGTGTTCGCATTAGAGTCTGTAAGACCTGGAATGAAAACCGATGAGGCAGACTCTATTGCCAGAGATGTTATAAAAAATGCAGGATTTGGTAATTTTTTTGGTCACTCTCTTGGTCATGGGATTGGCATGGCTCCTCATGAGAAGCCTTCTGTTGGACCACTTAAGCCAGAGGTATTAAAAGAGGGAATGGTGTTTACTATCGAGCCAGGGATATATATACCAGGGAAGGGTGGTGTCCGTTTGGAAGAAATGGTTGTACTTGAAGGGGATGGCGCAAGGATTTTGACAACAAATAAGAATTTTTATTTTTTTTAGACAAGATTCATCTTGCTTCAGCCACCAAGACCCGAAGCCCCTGGCCCAGACCTGGCATGTAATGCCTGAGTTTTATAGCACCGCCTCTTTAACATTAAGGTATTAATAGCTTATTACAATCATATCGCGCCAGGGCGGGCACCAAGCTTGTAGTATAATTATTTTAATGCCGGATTTGATAATAGGCACATCACAATGAGGTCTTCCTTCGCTGATGTATAAATATATCTAATTTTATTTCTTTGTGCCTTGGTGACTTAGTGGCAGAGTAGTTACGGATGGACTATACATATAATGAAACCCTATTCTGAAAATCAGTTATTAGATCAGTTTATTCATCAACTTAGGGTTGAGCGGGGATTGTCTACAAATACGATTGTGGCCTATAGTCACGATCTTATTAGCTTTTTCGATTTTTTAAAGCAGAAAGGAATTTCTCCTATCCACATTAGTCAAGAGGATTTAACATCCTTTATCGTTGAACAAAACATTAAACTATCACCTCGATCCATGGCCAGGTGTCTTGTTTCCATAAGAATGTTTTACCGTTTTTTAGTATCCGAAGGAGACATTGAATCTAATCCAGCCAGGTTGTTGGGTATACCAAAGATGTATCAACATTTACCTGATGTTTTAAGCAGGGACGAGATAGACTCCCTTCTTATGCAGCCAGATATAACGACAGCACTGGGAAAAAGGGATAAGGCCATAATAGAGATTTTATATGCTACTGGGTTACGGGTTACTGAATTGATAGGTCTCACGATGTACAATGTTAATCTTGAAGTCGGTTCTATCAGGACAATAGGGAAGGGCTCCAAGGAAAGAATCGTTCCAATGGGGAGTAAGGCTGTGGATTCTCTAAAAGATTATTTATCCAACAGCAGGCCAACTTTGTTAAAAAAAAGATACGCTGCAGGCGGATCACGTCTTTTTCTTAACAGCAGAGGAAGTCCTATAACGAGACAGGGATTATGGAAGATTATAAAAAAATATGCGTTAATGGCTGGAATCACTAAGAGTGTTACTCCCCACACAGTAAGGCATTCATTTGCCACCCATCTCCTGGAAGGAGGGGCTGATCTTAGATCAGTTCAGATAATGTTAGGTCATGCTGATATATCTACCACACAGATATATACCCATGTTACAGGGGAAAGATTAAAAGAGATTCATGAAAAATATCATCCCAGGCCATGAGTTGGTGCAATTCCTGAGAGTTTTAACAGGTTTTCAAGAAATTTTTATTTGACTAAATGTAAATTAAGGTTATAATTAAAAAATACATGACGCGGGGTGGAGCAGTCTGGTAGCTCGTCGGGCTCATAACCCGAAGGTCTCAGGTTCGAATCCTGACCCCGCTACCAATGATTTCAAGGGGTTACATCATTTGGGTGTAAGCCCTTTTTTTGTGTTTGGTGTAAATTTGGGGTAAAAATCTCTATTCCTTCCTTCATCAACCGCACAGAACTATCTTTTTGCTCAAAGGTATGTCCATAAAGATTTTTCATAAATTCCGCCCCATCATTCCGTGTATTTTTCTTAATCCACGAGTAATATTTGGTGTATATCATTTGTAAAGATCCGTGGCCTAACATCTTTTGAACCCAACCAATATCCTCACCTGCATCAATCATCATGGTAGCGAAAGTATGCCGGGTTTGCATCATTGGGCGATACTCAACTCCACCCTTTTTAAGGGCAGGTTTCCAGACAACTTCCCTGACATGATCAGGCTTCAAAGCTTTACCAGATATATCAAGGAAAACATGCTTTGATTTGCCATAAGTAAGCCTTTTTTGATCTTCCAGCCCCTCTATTACAGGTAGTAAAAGATCAATATCTCTAGTGGATTTTTTTGTTTTGGGACTTCCTTCCACCCCATAGACAAGGGTTTCGCAAATATGGATTATCCCCCGTTCCAGATATACATTTTTCCATTTTAGCCCAGCCATTTCACCAAATCTCAATCCAGTGAAAAAAGCTGTAATAAAGAAATTCTTAAAATGGGGATGAACATTCTCAATTACCAATTTTACTTCCTCAATGGTGAGTGGATTTATTGATGGCTCATCTGTCCTGAGGTTATCTACGAGAAGCATTATATTATTTTCTATAATCCCAGTTTTAAATGCCATGCTGAAGACCGACCTCATGGGTACCAAAATGTTATTGATCCTCTTGGAAGTACAATCTAATTCGGATTTGAATTCTTCCACATCAAGATAGGTGATACTTTTAATTGCTTGGTTTCCAAATTTTGGCAATATATAAAGGTTTACAGAGCTTCTATAATCTCTCATCGTGGAAGCCTTAATCTGCTTGGACTTTATCTTCGCCCATTTTTCTGCCAACTCTCCAAAAAGAGGACCATCTTCACTCGGATCTTCATTTCTCTGAATATCACCATAGACAAGAATTTCCTTCAAGTATTGGTCTCTTAGTTTCCTTGCCTCTGTTACAGATTCAGATAGCGCCTTTTTTGTCCGTCTTCCCTTAACCATACTTTCAAAATACCATATATCTTTTATTTTTCTTAAATGATGATTCTTATTCTTAGCCATGATCATATCCTCCATTCCTTTTGTAATTTGGAAGATACCCCAGGCTTTATCCTTTGAATCTCAGCAGGTCTTTTGAACTCTAATACCTTTGCCTTTTTTGTATGTTGATTTTCAAATCCCTCTATTGATTCCCTTGGATATAATACCCTTGTGGAACCAGGGACCTGAAAATATTCTAATTTACCTTCATCCCTCCAATTCTTGATTGTTGAAGGGGTAACTCTAAACCTGTCTGCTACTTCCTTTTGCGTCAAATATTTTTTCTCTAAATCATAGGCATTCTCCATTTTTCATGTTATCTCCTTATTATTTCAATTTACTGGTCTCTCCAGCACGGCTCTCGGAGTTGTGAGAGCAAGTTTGGTTTCCTTGTCACTCCAATAATGAAAACCAGGTATAGGGTGACAAGATTTTTACCGTTTGCCAATCAAAAAAGTAAAACATGATTTAAATTACCTTACTTTTACAGAATATCACTCCTTTCCTAAATTGATAGAGGCCACCATGGAGGTCTCAACAATCCCAATAGTTGAACTAGCTTCCACGGTCATTCGCATCGCTCAATCAAAATCAATATCTCTCTCACGTTGGTGACAACACCAAGGTGGCATTATTGACAGACAGAACAAGAGAAATAGTTTTTCCTAACAGTATAAATACTACCTCTTGCAAATGGGTGCCTTATCACTACAATGAATTAAACTTCTAATAACCATCCAAGAATGAGCGAAGCGAATTCAGTTTTAACTACTTTGCTTTAATATATTTATTTTATAGGCTGACTGACACAGCCACCTCCTGCCGCCTCACCCGGCCACTTCATGCCGCCTCATCCAGCCACCCTGTTTCTGCAATGAATGAATATTTTTGTCAAAGAGCAGTTGAAAAACATTCCTCCGGTCTCTTAATGAGAGGCTCCTATCGAGAAACAATGTGTCCTTGTAGTTGTCTCGTATAAACGTCTTGATAGTATCCGGCATCTTGGTACCCCTTTTGATTGGTATTGAATCGACAAAAAAATAGTCTTCCTTGCCATCCATCTCTGCATTCATATCCTCAAATCCTAACAGATAGAGATTATTGGCGCTCTTTTCCGCTCCATCAGTTATTTTGATTACTGCGCCACTATCATCGAATTTGTCTAAGGCTTTACATACGGTGCTCCGGTTTACTCTGCTTTTCTCTGCAATCGTCCTGGTGGAGACATTGGCAACTAACAATTTATTTTCTTGATACAGGAAGGCTATTAGCTCGCCTCTCTTATATCTCTTATCCTTCTTGGACACTCGTAGAACAGACGATAAGAGATAGACCATTACCCTGAACTCGGCATGGCTTAGAGACCTGAAGAACTCATTCTCGTGTATCCAGCGCTTGTCAAATATCAAAAACCCATTCTGAAATGCCTTTGACATTCTCTCACCCTCTCATTCCTTCATATTCTTGGATAAATGCGTCGCAAGGAATTTCTATAATTTTCACCGTCAATCCCACAATGGTATGAAAAGGGGACTCATTCCGCCTCACAAACAGGGCGATAAAATCCTTGCCTGCGTCCATCTCAGGGGCTAATTTTTTTGCTAGTGCCTTTGGTACGTATCCGAGTTTCTTATCTCCTATTGCGATTCGTATGGCATTTGAGTCGTGCGGATTGTCAGGTTCTCGCACCAAGGCAAAACTGCCTATGTCTTTACAGCCAAAGGTTCTTATATTTTCCTGGGCGTCGTCAAAGGTGACGCCTGTTATTCGTGTAATAATTCCATTCAATTTAATTTTCTCCTTTTCATTTCATTCTATGCCGCTTTCTCCAGAGCGGCAGTTTCTACTTTTTGTATTGCAATTTCATGATAAACGGGTGAAAGTTCAATCCCGATATACTTTCTATTTAACCTCTTAGCAGCCAAACAAGTAGTTGCAGACCCGCAAAATGGATCTAACACCACATCTCCTTCACGGGAGCCCATGGTAATAAGGTAGGACATCAACTGGATCGGTTTGACTGTTTCATGACTATTGGATATCTTTCCGTTGCAAGTCTTCTCTTTCGTACTAGCCTTATTCACCATAAGGAATGGTAAATTGTGTGTTATATCCGCTGGTATTTTTTCTGCCCAAGTATCCAGAGAGAAGAAGCGGGAATGTTCACCCAACGCAGCATCACTTACAAGGAGGTTGGCCGGGAAACGTCCCGCATCGTGGCTACTGCGCCTACAATCAGAATTCCAGTACCTTTCAGGAGACCACCTGATTCCTGTTTTCTGCACCCATTTTTCTCGATCCGACTTATACGGTATCCTGCAATCATCTAACCACGTAATTCCCTTTCCATTGTTGAGTGCCTGTTCTACATATGTTTTTTCGCTCATAGGTTTCATTGCTACAATAATCACTTCTACTGCTGGTTTTGGTTGAAATCCGCCGTAAGAACCGTCAAAGTGTTTGGCTTGTTCCGTTTCAGGATTTTCATCCTTCCTGAATTCCTTCCATGCTTTTATGAATTCTTCTTTTGTTGGTTTTCGCCCAAGTTTTCCTTTCACTTGTTCACTGCATTCTTTTTTATCTATTGCCAATGAAATTCTATGGCTTTTTGGCATCCCCTGGGCATATGTCCAATACAACGAGGGAAAATTGGTTATGAATCCGGCATCTTCTAATCTTGCCATCATACGGCTCAACACGTCTTGTCTCGGAGCAGACATAACAAAGGCAAACGTGCCTGGTTTCAGCACCCGTAGAACCTCTTTCCAGATATCGACAGTAGGTATCGCCCTATCCCAATCCTTACCCATAAATTTGATGCCATACGGAGCATCAGTTACAAGGAGGCCCACCGAGTTATCAAGTATAGGTTTCAATTTTTCCAGACAATCTCCAAGAATGACTGTATTGATATAAGGTGCAGTATCCAGTTTCCTTTCAGGTAGAGTGATGAGTGGATAGTGTTTCTTGTCTTCATCGTCATTCGTCTTTACCAGCATTGGAAGGTTGGGGGACCCGGATGGGTCTGGTTCTTCCGGGTCCGGTACCCAATCGATAACTATCTCATCCTTTGAAAAATCAGACTTGTAAGGGACCTGGATAGAACGGATATCCTTCTCACTCCTACTTTCGTTTGCAAGGATTTCAGTAACAGACTTCCCAAAACGGTCCACAAAATCGGATTCATTTTTTTTATCCTTTCTTTGAACTGCATTAGTATCGGGTTTTTTCAGATCCTCTTCTTTGAGACCCAATTTTTCCATAATCGCAGATTTATATTTCTCTTCCCGTTCATAACCTATCCCCAATCTTCCGCATTCATTTGCGACCTTGACTGAGGTCATTGTCCCTCCGAAGGGATCGAGGACTATATCTCCGATATATGAGTACAACTTGATCAACCTGCGTGGAATCTCCTCCGGGAACTGCGCGGGGTGTCCCTCTTGTTTTGTTACGGGCTCTATATTCCACACGGAATCGACCCACTCTTTATGTTCGTTTATCGAGATTATAGAATCATATTCGAGGTCAAAGGGGACCTCTCTGTCCCCATCTTTGCGGAAGATATAAATCTTCTCAGTATTTCTTAACATTCGCCATTCTGCGTGTTTACTCTTGTCATGGTAACTGCACTGTGGGTTGTTTATCCAATTTTTACCTTTCCTCCAGATAATCTCATCGATTAGTCTGATTCCATATTCTTGCAAAATCCTCTGGTATTCATGACCCATCAGTTTCATTTCTGGTTTCCCACCATCCCTTGTTCCAAAGGTATGGATGTCTGCAAAATTAATGCATATCTTTCCACCAGGTTTTAGGACGCGGTTGCACTCAGAGAAAACCTTATGGAGGTTTTTTTGATGTTCTTTAAAGGTAATCCCCTTTTCGTATTCCCTACTAACCCAGTAGGGAGGAGATGTAACGATAAGTCCCACACTCTCATCCTTGAGTTCTGACATATCACTCGCATCTTTGATAAATACCCCAGGTATTGCACCTTGTGGTATGTAGGGAATTAATTCCATATCCTGTGTCTGTTTTTTCTCTGCAGAGAGTATCGCATTGACCTTCTTTCCGACTTTCCCAGTGGAAACCCTTATCTTTGCAATAGTCTCCTCTGCAATCTGGATTTGTTGTTTTTTACTGTTCAGTTTTGTGAGGTGATACCCAGCGGTTGGTTTGAAGGTACCTTCTGCGATATGGTTTTGAACCTTTTCGGGGAGGGTTAATAGGTTTAATTTGTTGTAGATGGTCTTGGGGTCTTTCCCGTACCCAAGTTTGACAAGGTCTTTAATCTTATACCCGAATGTCTCCCGCATTTCTTTGATGTGAAGAGAAATCTCTATAGGATTAAGGTTTCTCCTGCACTCATCCGAGTTAATTCGATATGAAAGGTGTGCCGCGGTTTTCTCGTCGACTTCCTCTATTATACAGTCAATCTCACTAAACTCTAACTCTTTGACTGCACGCAATCGTCTTAATCCATCGATTACAAAATATGTTTCTCCATCTTTGCGGACTGTTATTGGTTCTTTGTCCAGACCTTCCTTTTTTATAATTCCTTTCAGTTCCTCCTGACCTGTGAAATCCTTGCGAGGGTGGTAACCCTCATGGATTTGGTTGAGATTTAGAGTCCTTTGATTCATAAATTCGTCCTTTTGCGGAATGTCACACAGAGAAAACTCTGTGAGAAGACCCTGACACCCGAAAATGTATTTTTTTCAAGATGTCTTCGTTCGGTGGGATCAATCACCTCTCCGCAAACGAAAGGACGGAATATAAAAGGTCTATGAATAAATTCTAATGTCTATGTCTTCCCTCTACCACCTCCAATCTTTTCTAGTTTTTTATAATATTTGATTGAAAAATATTGCCTCTCTACCTATAGTGACCTTTTGGGGGGTAAAATTGTAGTCCGGCTACATAAAATTTAAAAAAAATGATAAAAAAGTTATTTTTGGCATGAAATATGCTTACTTTAGGTAAACCATAAACTTAACAAAGGAGGATTACCATGCAACGGAAGACCCATGATATTAATTTTGGAAGCATTGATCATTTCCTTTATGTTCGGCTAAATTGTGTCTGTGCGGATCTAGGTTTCACTCTCAAGGAATTCATTGAACAGTCCTATTGCCTTGTATTGGAGCTGATTGATAAAAATGGTATAACCCACTTTGAGTATTTGCAGGGCACCTATAAGGACTATAAGGATTTCAGGAAACAGACCAGGTATGCCCCAAGGATGATTAAGAAAACACATCCTTTCGTTGTAGGTAATATCAGTGGAGCAATATATGACCATCTCATGGTCATCAAAAAGGAGCATCACTTCCCATGGATAAACATATTAACGGTTCTTTTAATGGCCATGCAGCTTGAGATGGACAAAAAGGATGAAGAGGGGTGGAAGGATGGCGAAATAAAGACATTTGTGATAGAGGAGTTTATGGCCAGACGCACAAGCCATGCTGCGCACTCACAACCAGCTACCCCTAGTCTTGAAGGTGGGTCCTTCCAAATAGAGAAGACAAGGAAGCGAAGAGAATATGAAAAGAGAGAGGGCATCTATCCAGAAAGAGAGGGATTTAGAAAGCTGGATGAATAAACAGGTTATATTTTATGCCAAGCATACTGCCTGGCACTGCCATACCCCTTAAAAATCGACGATCTAATGCATGCTTATATCATTTGCTACTGGTTTTTAAGATCAATCGCCAGAATCGAAATTCGAAGGTAATCAAGGGAAAGATGCCCCATATTGAGTTTTTCTAGAATCTGATTGAATGAGAAAAAAGGGTAATCGATAAAATAAAGAGGATTTTAAAGCATGTTTTAAGGTTCTATTTGCAGGTAGCAGTTTACATATAAAAAATATACCATAAACCCCTAATACCACTAAACAATAGAGACATTTCTACTTATATCTTTCCCGTAAATACCTGCCAAATCTATTCTGGTACATTTGTATATAAATAATAAATCTATTATCTCTATCTTGTTGGTTTGTCTACTGAGTATATGGGTAGGTGTAGTATCGATATACTGTAAATCTATTACTTTATTACTCTATTATTGTATTATTTATACTACTATATGTAAAGGTTAACGGTTTATTCTCAGATTTGAACCGTAGCGGCAAGATATCTCAGATTTTAAAAGACATGATTTATATGGCATATCAATATTTTATCACAAAGATGAGCGCAGCTGTGATCCATAGCAGTGAACACATATTTTGATGGTTGACCCATAAGTCCTATATCTTGTGGGTGTGACGCACGAAATGAGGCACAAGCTTTTAGTACAAAAAACTGCACTTTTGAATTTTATCAAGATTTTTACAGAAAAGAGTCGATGGTGCAATAGTGTTAATTTATGTTGATTTTTCAATTATATATGTTGTATTTTGATAACGCTGAGTGAAAGTGGCAAAAATCTCCTTTTCTTCTTCTCTCGCTTTTTACCCGCAATGTGCCAATAAACCGATTCGGTTGAATATATAATGTTAGCCCATAAGGAACAAAATGAACAAAATAGTAAAGGCTTCAGATACTGATATTGTTCCGCTCATTGAACGTGCAGTGATGAATGTGCGAGAGGATATGCGAGATAATCCATATATCCTTGAGGCGCTTCGTGTCCTTCCAGTTCAAGGTTACCGGAGCGCTATAGGTAATTTTTGGAATGCTGTAGTTGATGATCTGCGTAACAAAATCATGTTCCGCAGTATCAGCCTATTTAATAAAGAAGTCGATGTGGGTAGAGAGATAAAAAATTATGAAGACTTTCAGGATTATGTGAATGACGATCAGCTTATTGAGGGAGCATATAAAATAGGAGTTATTGGTTGGGAAGCATATAAAATCCTGAGGCACTCCAAAGAGGCTCGGCACATTTTTTATGGCCATCCGAAAAGTAGCGACCCTTCTCTGGTGAAGGTTTTATCGGTTATTGATGATTGTATTAAGTATGTGTTGAACGAAGAGTATCCATCTCAAATCATAGACATAAATGAATACATAGAGATCTTAAAATCTGAAGATTATGACAGAAACGCCGTTGCAATCGAAAATGCGCTTGGGGATTTGCCTGAAACATACAAGAACGAGTTGATAAATAGGCTGTTCACAATTTATATTCATCCAGACTCCTCAAGTACTCTTACATCCAACATTGAGTTTGTATCTCCGCTACTTTGGCAAGTTCTGCCTAAGCCAACGAAGGTTCAAATTGTCCGGCGCCTTGATCAAGAGTTGCCAAAAGGCAACGCACTGGTTACCGACAAAGTCTTTGATTTCGTCCACCTTGTTGGTGGATCGATTTATCTTTCCCATAATGCAAGGCGTTACAAAATAGAGCCATTGGTAAAGAAACTCAAGAGTAACCTGGATGACTGGGCCGTCGAGGATAAGTGCGTTCGAGAGTTGAAACAGTTTGCATCCGTGATTACAGAAGAGTCCATAGATGATTATGTGTCCGCTCTCACACATACATTCATCGGCTTCATTGGTGGTAGTGCGAGATTTTCTAGAACTGATTTTTATGCGGATGGTGCAGCGGCACATATACCAGGGATGTTTCAGACATTTAATGACCGGATGGCATCAGCATTCATAAAAACAATACAAGAAAGCAAACTCTTGAAAAGTCGTATCAGAAGCCCATCAAAAATGAAGAGATTAAGGACCCTTGCTCTTATCGTGGAAGATAAAGTATCAGACTCTTTCGAAGATCAAGAAATATTATCGCTTCTGGTCGATGAATCGAAGGAGGGGGAATTTTTTGAAAGGATCAAGGGCTAATATCTGCTTTCACACCGACGCCCAAAAACCCGGGCGCGTGTGAAGCAACGCGAACCCCGCAGTAAGATAAAAAGTTAGGCGCAATCAGGTGTGTAATTTACGGCGTGAAAGCATGAGAAACTCAACCTATAATTCTTATCTCAAAAATAGTTATTTAAAACAATAAGAAAAATATTG
>Ga0307427_1001078_pt1 | contig 14769 bp, 2 predicted proteins | sample SalMarWE160190MG_FD_202162 | JGI IMG/M metagenome (GOLD analysis project Ga0307427, IMG submission 202162) | Salt marsh sediment microbial communities from the Plum Island Ecosystem LTER, Massachusetts, United States - WE1603-190 | ecosystem: Environmental > Aquatic > Marine > Intertidal zone >... | reverse complement strand
GTCCGCAACCGACGGGTCCATGTCGCTCATCTCGGTGATAGCGACAACGAAGTCTCCAGACTCAAACTCCTTGGAGTCGACATCGGTTTCCTCAAGATCCGCGGTCTCCCACGACCCCGCGGTATCCCACAACACCTTGCGAATTTGCACCCCGATGGTGTCTTCCGCAAGGGGGTCAAGGTAGTCGCTCAGCGTCACCTCGGCCTCGAAGAAGCGGCTGCAATAAACGTGGGAGTCCGGTGCCGTTTCCTCGAAAACCAGTGATACAGGCTGAGACGCTCTCTCTGGGACCGATACGTCGGCAGTGAACCATCCCCGGACGGTCGGAGAAAGACCGATGTTGGTCGCGTCTGTGATCTCGATTTCGACGCGGTCGGCCGCGTCATGGATCAGGGGATTCTCACCGTCCGGCAAGACGAGCGAGGCCGTGACTTCCAGTACCTCTTCGCCGTCGTCGAACGACCGCTTCGCTTCCACCGCGATGACCTCGCCGGCATCCCTGAGCTGCTCGAGCGAGGCGTACGTCGCGCCCAAATCCAATCGCAACTTCAGGGGCTGCGAAAGAATGCCGTGGTCGTAGAAATAGGACGAAAGCTCCTGCACCGAACGCGTCGGCTTGACCTCGAACCCGGCGCTGTCGCAGCCGACATTCCCCGTCACTTGGTCCTCGACTGTGACCCGAACACCACAGTTATAGGGGACAAGGTACGCACCGGAGACCGTGGCGTCGAAGGTGTAGTGTGCTGCATAAGGCCGGAGCAGCGCCGGCGTCTCCCCTACCCTGGTCAAATCGACGGTAGCTGCAAGCGCATCGGCCACGTAAATACGCGCGGAAGTTGGGTCCGCCTCGTTGTCCGGAACGATGTCGGCCAGCGCGAATGTGACACTCCCTGCGACATGAACATCGCCCACCAGGCGTTCCTCGGCATCCTGCCGGATGTTGCTGACCTGCAGCGTCTCGATGACCACGTTCGGGACCGGGTCGCTGACGGGCCCCACCTCTGCGTTGGGATCAACGGTCTCGATAACTTCAGCGGCACTGCCCAGCGCGCCTCGCCCGGATTCGTCCACCTTACCGTGGACCAACTCGAAACTCACGACAGTCATGCGGACGGCATCTTCCGCTAGTTGGAAGCCAGCGACACTCTTGGCCTTAACCTTAACCTTCTGATCAGCCTGTGTGTCGCTTATTCTGATCCCCTCGACGTAGAAGGTGACGATCCGGTTTTCGTTCGAAAAACCCAGATCTCCCGCATCGTATGTGCCAGGGCCTACATAGTCGCTCACCTTGTCCCGCGCATGATTGCCGTCCTTTTTCCAGATGCGAAGGTAACCAAGCGCAGGTTCGTACGTATAGTCAGGGTCCTCGCCTTCTCGCGTCAGGGCGCTAGGGTCGGAACCGCTGTATGAAAAGGTCAACGACGTTTCGTTCACATCGATCAGGGCAGAGAGCTCTACGACGAGTTGCACAAAGCGCTCGCCGTTGGCAACGTCGTCGTCATTGCCGGGGACACCGTCCCAGTCGAAGCCGTCCGCGAAGTCCGGAATCATGTCGCCGTCTTCGGCGTCGTCATTGTTGTTGTTCACCAAGACGATCTTGCCCAACAGGTCTGTGCTGTCCTCGATCTCGTCCTCCTCCTCGTTTCGCTCCGGCGGGTCAAAGCCATTGTCGTTGTCGCTGTCCACGTCCAGGTCGAGTTCGGCGACGGTCACCCTCGCCACGTCCATGGCGACTTTGGAGCCTTTGACCGTCAGTTCCAGGCCCAGCAGGACTTCTCCCGCTTCGACGCCGGTGACAAGGATATCGACGTCACCGCCGTCCGGGCCGAGCAGACTCCACAGGCTGTTGCCCTCGCCGTCCTGGGTCGTGGACGCCGTGGTCGAGGTATCCAGCATCAGCACAGAATTCTCTACAGGATCGTGTTTCTTCCAGATCTTGACGTTACCGTCGCCTTCCACCTTTTTCAGGGTGATGACGGGGTTCTGGCCGGCTATAGCAGCCGCGGTTGCGGCATGGGCGATGACCTGCAGGATGCCCGGTGTGCCCTCGGCCGGATCCTCAGTTACCGGAACGATCATCCCCAACACACCGGGCCTGGCTTCATGCAGTTCCTCCTCTTCTTCACCGGGCAGCGTCCCGTTGTCCGTATCCACGTCGAAGTCCATCAGGACCGGTGTGGCCAGAATCTCGTCATCGAATGTGACGGTCGTTCCCTCGGGCGTGAATTCGGCCCTCAAGGTCACGGGGGCACCGGTCTCCTGAACACCTTCCAGGTAGAACGTGAGCGTGTGGTTGCCCGGCTCAAGAGGCCTGTCTCCCTGGAAGGCGCCGCCGTCCGCTTCGAACAACCGAACGGAACCCGGCACGCTGAGACTCAACTGGCCGCCCGTCACGGTCTCCACCTTGACCTTCACCTTGGCCAGACCGACGCTGTGCCCTCCATAGTTGTTTCCTTCGACCGGGAGGTTGGCCGTCTCGTTTTCCAGGTCGTAGTCCCAGGGATCGGAGCCCGGCAGGAACTCGTCGTGGTCGTTGTTGACGCCGATCACAAGGCCCGGCGATACCATCTCGACAGATTCTTCGTTTGCATTCTCCGAGGGCACCCTCGGCCAGCCCGGCGAGTCATTGTCCGTATCGGCGTCCAAGTCCACGTCCGGTTCGCCGATCGTCACGACGTCCATGACCACCTTGACGTTCGTGCCGCGGAGTGTGAGTTCCAGGCCCAAGAGAAGAACGCCCGCCTTGCTGGCGCCGATCTTGACTTGCAGATCGCCTCCTGTGGTGAGCCGGTCCCACAAGGGCGTCCCGGTCCCGTCGTGGCTGGTCTCCGAGGCCACCGACGTATCCAGCATCAAGACCCCGTTGTCCCAGACCCGCACGTCACCACTCCCCCTGATCTTCCTGAGACGGATGACCGGGTCGAAGGGCTCCAAGGCACAGTGAACCGTGGGGTCCGCTATCCAACGCAAGATGCCGGGTTTGGCCTGGTTCCAATCGTTCGTTATCGGGACCAGCATGCCGAGGCCACCCGCTTCGGCCAGATCCTCCGCGTCGCTGTCACCGGCCGTGCCGTTGTTGTCGCTGTCGACGTCGAGGTCCATGGGAACGGTCTGAAAGCCCAAAGCATCCTCCGCCGTCCTCTGACTTGCCGCATCGGGCGTGAAAGTGGCCGTTACCCTGCCGCCATCCGGACCGTCCACCCCCTCCGCGTAGAAAAGCAGGCTGTCGTCGGTGTCGACGTCGTGGTGCCCTTTCTCAAAATGTTTCGTCCAGCCGCTGGGAAGAAGGTTGCCGTCCTTGTCGAACAGACGAACGACGCCGTCAACATAACTTACCTCCAGCGTGCCGGCTTTCTCGGCGTTCAGCCTAACCTTTAGCTCCGCCAATCCCGTACTGTGACCGCCGTAGTTCGAACCCTCTATAGTCAACACGGCCGTGTCATCCTGGTAGTCTCGCCCTGTCCCAGGCGGAAACTGGTCGTGGTCGTCATTGACGCCAAGGGCGAGGCCCGGGTCGGCGGGAGAGATGTAAACCCCAGGCCATTCGTATTTATCCTCTTCCTTGGTTCGCGAGGGCTCGCGCGGCCAGCCCGGTGAATCGTTGTCCGTATCCGCGTCGATGTCTACGTCTGAGACGGACGTCCACCTCGTATCCGCTTTTCCTCCTTTGCCACGAAACTCCTTGTCTTGCTTCGCCTCGAAGATGGCCCAGAACTCGTCGATCGGTTCGATACCGTCGATACCGCAAACGCGCCACTTGTGTTTGCTGCCATCCACCAGTTCCCAAAGGTGGTCCGGATTGCAATCGATCATCTCGGACGACTTCACCGGGGTGCCAAGCGGCCAGAACAGGTCCAGACCGAGCGTCTTCTTCACCTCGATGTGATCGAATCCGCATCCGACGTTCTTCTCCTCCGTTGTGCCCGGGGAGACATCGACGTCGATGATGTCTTCCGGCCCAGGCGGCGGCGGATCGAGCGGCGGATGCTCGCCCTTCGACGGCACCAAGACACCCAGCAGTACGGCCACGAGGGCCGCCGCCAGCATGCTCAGTCCTCTGCCCGCGCCGGGCGTTGCGGTCGTCCTGTCGATCCAGTGGGTCATCGCCTTTTCCTCCCGTTGGCCGCCGAGGCACCGGCGGCGATCTGCGATTCAACGTATTTCAGGTGTCTGTCCCGCACCACGTCCGCCCACTTGGAGGCCGGGTATCGCTTCAGAAAATCCTCGTACGCCCCCTTGGCCTGGGCGTACTGCGCTTTCGTCTCGTACACCACGCCGATGAAGTAAGCCGCTTTGTCGGCGATGTCGCTTTTCGGATAACGGCGGACGACGTCCTTGAAGATCTCCGCCACTTTGAGAAGGTTCTGTTCGAAGTTGTTCGTGATCGTGCCGGCGTAAAAGAGCGCTTTCGGAGCCCATGGTGCCTGAGGGCACGCCTTCACGGCGGCCAGATACGCCTGTTTGGAAACTGTTTTCAGATCACGGCGATTCGGAATCATGTAAAGGCTGGCCGCCTTCCGGTTATGGGCCCAGGAGCGTTGAAGCGGCGTGGGGGCGTTTTCCTTGGTGTCGATCACGCGGTCGCACAGGGCGATGGCCCGTTCCTGCTCGCCGCAGTGGTGATAGATGTCGGCCAACTGGAGGATCAGTTTGGCGTTGGGGTCGCCCGCGAGGACCTCATCGGGCGTCAGTTTCTTTCTCGCCCTGGCCGCCGCGATCATCCGCTCTATCGCCGTCGGAATCCGGCCCGTGACCACCACGAACTCACGCGGCGGCGCCAGCGGCTCGGCCGCCTCGAACAGGGCTGTGGCCGCCTCATATTTCTGGTCGAGGTACGCCACGACGCCCGCCCGGACGTAAACCTTGTAACGCAGCGCCCCCAACGCCTTCTCGCCGAGCGGATCGTTCCCCTCCGCTGACGCCCAAAGCGGCAGAACCGGGGCCTCATCTCCCACGGCCCCCTCGTCCGTCCCGGTCTCTTTTGCCCAGGCCACGGCCGCCGACGCGTGTCCGGCGGCGGCCGGGAAGTTAAACAGTGTTTCCAGACAAACCTCGATCAGACGGACGTACGCCTCACCCACACGGGGGGCCTTCGGGAACCTCGAGACGTATCGCCCCAGAAACGCTACGCCCTCCTCACACCGCCCGGCCTCCGTCAGAAGCCGTCCCGCCTCCTGCAGGGCCGGCGCCAGACGCGGACTTTCGGGATAGCGAGCGATCAGGTCGGACCAGTACAGAAGGACAACCGCACGGGCTCCGGCCAACTCGGCAGCCCGCTTGCGGCGCTCGCTCTCCTGCTGCGCCTGCTCGGCGGGCGATCGAGACGCCTCTTCTGCTCCTTCCGGACGAGCCATGGCCTTGCCGAACTTCGCATCGGCTCCCCTGTGGATCAGCATGGCCAAACGGTAGAGCGTCTCGTCGTGCCACGTGCCCGCCGCCAGCATCCGGAGAGACGCTTCATAGGCCTTCCTGGCTTCCGAGGTCCTCTTTCGCTCCTCCAACACCGTGGCCTTGCCGAAAGACGCAAAGGCCCGCTGCGCCGGCGAGGCCCGCACCTTGCCCTCAAGCACGCGGTCGAAAAGACTCCCGGCCCGTGCGAAGTCGCGCGCCACGCCGTAGAGCACACCGATGGACAGAATCCGTGGAACCTCGCCGTCGCCTGCGCCGACGTCGGCCGGAAGGATCGGTTGACCGGCCTCCGACGCACGGACGAGACGGTCGAGGGCTTTTGCAAGAACCGGATGTTTCTTCTCGGCCGCCATCCGACGGGCGTGCTCGAACGCTCGGCCCGCCCGAGCCGTATCCGACTGGAGATACGCCGCGATCCCGTCACGAAGGTGGAGGCTGATCGCCACCGCCTCCCACGAGACCCGCGCCTTCGGGTCCCTCAACCCCTCCACGATCGCCGCGGCCCCCATCGCGGCGTACTTGCCGCCTTCGGCCGGATCACCTCGTTCTTCCAGATGCACGTCCGCCACCGCCACGTACGCCTGCCCCCGCCACGGACCCGAGGGCGATGAGGCAATAAAGGCCTCCCAGTGCGCCAGCGCCGCCGCCGTCTTCCCGAGCCCCGCCAGACAGTGACCCAGGTACAGGTCGCTCCGTATGGCGTACTCCGTCGCGGGGAACTCCTTCATCACCTCCCTGTAACCCTTCGCCGCCTCGGCAAACCGGCCCTTGCGGCGCAGCGCCTCGGCCTTCTCGAAGCATTCGCGTCCCGCGTCGGCGTCGTACTTCAGACGCCCCTTGGCCCGCTTGGCGGCCCCGGCGAACGGTCCCGCCGAAAGCGCCGAAATCTCTCGCGTCTTCTGGCGTTTGAGGAACGCAAGTGCAAAGTCCAACACCCGTCTCGCTTCGTCAAAACGGCCCGCCCTGACCTGGAGCCGCGCCAGTTCGATCGCCGCCTCCGGCGTGCAGGTGTCCGCCCAGTTCCTCTCGAGAACGCTCTCGAGAAGACGGATGGCCTGGTCGGCCTGGTTTTCCTCTTCGAACATGAGGGCCCTGGCAATGACCTGACGCTGGACGTTCGCGTTCAGGTCCGAAAACTTGGCCAGGGCATCCCACATCCGGCGGGCCTCGGTGCGGCTCCGGTCCTCGCCGTGCACCCAGTAGCACCGCGCCATCAGATGTTCGGCCTCCGCCTGCATCCGCCGCAGCGCCAGATCGCCGTCCCCGGCGGCGCACATCCTATCACGGACCGCCGCCGCAACCGGCGCGACGGTCTTGACGGCCTCCTTGTAGTCGCCCGCGTAGAACGCCTCCCAGGCCCTGGCCAACTCGCCGCGCACGTCCGGACGGGAGACGTTCGCCGGCCCCTGCGGCGCCCCGCCCGTTTTGCGATCACCTCGCTTCTTCGCGCCGTCTCTTTTCTTCGCATAAATGTCGCGACGTCCGCCTGATCCGACCGCATGGGTTTCGAACCCGACCACGAGAATCAACGTGGCGATCGAGAGCAACGCTGGCCACCACCAGCCCCCGGTACGTTTTCCACAGTTCATTGTGCCAGCCTCCAAGACCATCCGCGCAACATCACAGGGGAAAAAACCGTTGAGGGGCAAAAAGGTCTTCCGCGGGGACCTGCAAACCGTCGGGCGCGATTGTTGGCTACGCGCGCGGTTCCACGGCACAGGATTGGGATATCGAAACGGGAACGGTACCACCGGCACATTGCCGGCACGTCGTACGTCCGCATTGCCCCCCCCCCAGCTGTCCGTGCTGCTTCGGCCGGTGTCGCCTCACAGCACTTTCAACGCGTACCCGTATGGCCCCAGCCGGTCGCCGAACGGCAACCACCACCATACCGGACGTGCACATTATCACACGCAGGTCAGGTGCCTGTCAAACAAAAAGTTCTCGGTATTCTGTTCTGTTCGCAGCAAGGGGCGAAGTGACACCGCGACCGATCCGGCCGCCCTCTCCCCCCATCCCCGGCCGCCACCCGCCCGCCGCTCTGTCCGCAGGCTTACGGGCGGTCCCGTGGACCATCGTCCCCTCTCGCCTTGCCTCTTGCTCGGGGAACCGGCAGTCCGGACGTATTACACGCGTATCCGGCCGAAATGGCCAGAACCTTCCCGCGACACCGTGACAACCGTATGGCACGGAAGTAGGCCGCTGATATCAAGCTCGCATGTTGTTAGGGTATCACGGTGGGTTGGTATGCCCTGAGGAGTGGGGTTGGACGTTCCCGGAGGCCAACCTCTCGGCCCATGGGCATCGCGACAGGGCGTAAGACCGAGGCGCAGACGCCTTGGCGAAAAGGTGTGACATAATCGCGTTGGCGTGACAGGACATAGAAAAACCGGTGGACTACTATACGGCGTCGGGTTATATTTCAGCCAACGTTTGAAACGCGTTCGGAACGGGGAGCCACTTTCCCACGGCGGCCAATGGCCGCCGTTTCTTTTAACAGGCCCCGCCGCGCCGTAACTCGCGCCCGTAACGTAGCCTGGGGCAAGTGCTTACGCGCTCGCCGCTCTCTCGCGCTCCGAGAGTTTCATGCGACGTAGAGCGCGCCCGTGGCCCTTCCTGGCCGCTCGCTCTCAGACTCTCGGCCCTCTCCCGGCCGCCCGGTTAGCGCGAGCGTTCGGAACGCATCCGTGAAACTGGCAATTCCGACATCGCACACAGGGAGCAGTCCCCTACCACAAGAGGACAGTGTGGAGACGCTGCCCCGCGGCTGTGACAAAGCCTCCTGGCAAGGCCAGCGTCGGGCGACCTGGAGGTTCGCTCTCGAACTGCGGACTCAGTTGTTTTGGCTTGAGCGGCCCCATCGTCTTGCATTGATGCTCGTCTGGCGAGATAATGCTGCGATGGGCATGGTTGGCCCAGGTACTTCTCGTAGGACGAGGGCAATGGCCAAGAAGGCTGCCCCACCTGAGTTAACTGGTGGCAAGGGCTTCGAGTACGCGGACCACGTTGCGGCGTGGTTTATGCTGCAGATGCTCGCGGGACGCCAACCCCTTGGCCCTGACTACGGTACGGTCACCGGTGTGCACTTCGAGGCAAAGGAAAGCGGCTGGCTTCTAGACGACTTGCTCATGGGGTTGTCGGAGCGCGGCCGCGAGCATTCATTCGCCGTGTCCGTCAAGCGCCACCGCCAAGTCACGCGGAACGGCTTCCCGCAGGATTTCGTTCGAGCAGTTTGGGAACAGTGGCTGCATCCGCGACCCGAGTGCTTCGAGAGGGGGCGCGATCTTCTCGGTTTGGTGACGGGGCAACTGGCGGATTCGGTTAAGGGGGCCTGGCATGCTCTGGTCCAGGAAGCGATTCCGACGGCTCCCGAGCGACTGGTGGAGAGGTTGCGTACGTCGGGCCAGACTTCCGCGCTTGAGCGTAATCTGTTCGCTAGTCTTCAGTGTCCTTCCGATCTCCAGGTGCCCAACGAGACGGATGAGGTCGCCGCAGTAAGGCTGCTCAGTCACATCCGCCTGCTACATCTGGACTTCCGCGATGAACCCTCAGATGACAGGGCGTCCTCCTTGGCCTTGTGCCAAGTGGTGCTCCACAGCGGCGATTCGGCCGAGGCTGCTGAGCTGTGGCAGGGGTTGATCAGGATTGCCTCGGACCTGCGGGGTTCGGGCGGGTCCGCCAATTTGCCGGGTATCATCCGCACGCTCTGTGGACGGTTCAGCCTCAAAGACTACCCAGACTACGAGCACGACTGGGGGCAGTTGGCCCGGGTTTCTGGCGAAGCGATGGCTGTGGTCCGAGGCGAGATAGGCGGCCGAGTATTGCCCCGCGCACGTGATGTCAAGCAGATCCGCGCGGGCATGGAGAAGGCACGCGTGTTTGCGATCCTGGGCGAATCCGGTTGCGGAAAATCTGCCATTGCGAAAGAGATCGCGCATGACCCCATGGCGAGCCAAACACACGTCTGGCTGAACAGCGAGATTCTCGACCATCCTGACATGCTCCTGCTAGAGCGGCGTCTCGGCCTGAGCAACCATATCGTTGATGTCATGAAGAGCGTTGTGACTCCGCGAGCCTTGCTCGTCCTGGATGCTGTGGACCGCTTCTCTCCTCAGGCTTTGGCGCTGACGGCACACCTGCTTGGCACCCTTGGCCTAGACGACGCGAACACCCAGTGGCACGTGGTCATGACGTGTCAGCCGGAGAACTGGCAGTCCGTTCTTGGCCAGATGACGGGCCATGGCGCTCCCGGCTTCTGTTTTAGGCAATACGTCGTCGAGCCACCCAAGATGCGAGAGATCGACTCGTTCTTGACGGGCTTTGCTGGACTCCGCCTTCCAACCCTGAGCCATGACCTCAGGCCGGTCCTGCGGAATCTAAAAGTCTTGGACTGGGTTGTCACCGCTGCGAGCAGCGACCCCCAGGTTGACGCGCGAGGGTGGGTGGGGGTCTCAGACGTCGCCGATTGGCTCTGGGAGACCTGGATCTCGGCAGGGGCGAACCGATATGCCAGGGCTGAGGCTCTCAAGGGGATCGGCGAGAAGGAAGGGGAGACGCTTGGAATCGGCGTCTCGATTCGCCAGCTGACGGATTCTGACAGGGCTGTCCTACGTGAACTTGAGGTCTCGCGATTGGTTCGGGTCTTAGATGAGCGTGCTTACTTCACGCATGACCTACTGGGCGATTGGGCAAGGATGCGGGTACTCCTGGCCGAACAGGGCGGTCTCCCCGACCTCTTGCGCAGAAGGGCGTCCTCCCCGCGATGGCACCGGGCGATCAGGCTATACGGGCAGCGACTGCTTGAGAAAGGCGGGAACGACGCGACAGAATGGCGGCAGGTGATGGCGGCACTCCAGGGCGACTCGCACGATGAGGTGCTGGTACGAGACCTGTTTCTTGAAGCCATCATTTTCGCGGTCAATGCGAACCATCTGCTTGATCTGGTATGGCCTGAGTTATCGGCAGATGGTGGACGTGTGCTCGTTCGGCTTCTGAAGCACTTCCTGCATGCTGCAACGTTACCCGATCCGCGGCTGCCGGTGGTACTTGAGGATGATGGAGACATTGGCCCTCTTTCTTCTGTCATGCGTGTGCCTTACTGGCCGTACTGGCCCCCGATGCTTTGTTTTCTGGACCGCCACCGAGATGATTTGACCGTCAAACATCATCAGCCCGTAGCCGAGATTTGCTCACTATGGTTGGAGACAATGCCGCAAGAGATGCGGCCCGGCACCCCTTGGCCGTGGCGTAGTGAAGCGGCCAGAGTAGCGCTGCGTATGGCTAGGGAAGTGCGGGCAGCCAAGGCCCTAGGTGGCTCTTACCACTTCCGGGATGACACGGACAAGAAGTTGTACGAGGCAGCCCTCCGGGCGGCACCTGACCTGCCCGATGAGGTCACCCAACTGGCCCTTGAACTCTGCCGTCGCAGGGAGGAATCCGACGAGTTCAAGACGTGTGTGAAGATCCTGGAGGAGCGGCGAGAGAAGGAAATCGCGGAGTTCCTCAAGAAGGTGCCCGACCGCCCGATACCGCCGGAGCACTTGGTTTCTCTGGGACGGGCCGAAGGCCCAATGCGCCAGCCTTGGCCGGATGGGCCTACGGATCGGGTAGATGATGCCTTCCAGAAGGCCTGCTTGGAAACGTCGGCGTTGACGGGGCTGATAATTGCACGCCTGGAAGCTGCTCGAGAGGTTCTGTTGGCAGTTTGTATTGAGGAGCCTAAGCCCGAGGACCCGTTTGGTTACTCGGGCCTGATGATGGACCACCTGGGCACAGAGTATTGTCCCGGAATGCACCCGCCCATGTTCTTGCGCGGGCCGTTTCTTCAGTTCCTGCGACTCAAGCCCGAAGTGGGGCTCGACACCGTGATTCGGCTGGTGAATTTCGCCACAGACCGGTGGCTGGAATCCCAAGAGAGGTGGCACGCACACGAAGGTCGGGAGGTCGACGCCAGCCTGTACCAAGTGAGCCTGCATCTGGGAAGCGAGGGAGCCGCTCTAACGGGTGACCACCGGGTGTATGGGTGGTTCCGAAACCACTGGATCAGTGCAGGGCTGGTTGTGTCGGCGCTGATGGCCTGCGAGAAGTGGTTGTATGAGACGTTAGATGCAGGGCGCGACATAGAAGAGTTCGTTCGGCGGGTTCTTCGCGGATCACGTTCCGTCGCGTTTGCCGGCTTGCTGGCTGAAGTTGCCAAGAAGCAGCACTCGCTACTAGCGGGACCACTCCTGCCTTTGCTTGGCATCTGGCAGATCTACACCTGGGATCACCAGATCGTCCAGAATTCGGATGTCTGGCGGATTGAGATGATGTCCTGGTCCAGGCACGGAGAGCACATCTTCAACCTTGTTCGGGACTGGAACACGATGCCGCACAGAAAAGAGTCACTTCAGCAATTGGCTGCGTACTATCTGCTCACAGATGAAGGGGTCCGGGGGTTCTTCGATGAGGCGCGCAAGCGATGGGCTGCCGAACTCGCGGCCGCCCCGGGTAATGAAATCTTGGAGCTACTTATCGCGCGATTTGATCCTGCGAACTATAGGGCGTCCAAGGGCGAGGACGGGAAGACCTACATTGGGCTGGAGTGGCCGGAGCACCTCAGAGACAGAACAGAAGCCGATCTGCGGAGAAGCGAGACGGGGATGGAGGTGCTGTGGTTCCCACACAAGTGCAGGCGCCTCTTGGACGGAGAGGAGACTCTGAAACAGGAGGACCTTCCCGCCTTCTGGGATCAACTCCGTAAGATCGACGCAGTGGACAGGACCCAGGATCCGGCCCTTACCCGGAACCGCATTGAGGATGCGGTCTGCGGTGGGATAGCCGTTCTGCTGGTCAAGCACGGGGCATGGCTGGCGAGCGATCCCGATAGGGCTGGGTGGTGCATGGATCGCTTGGCCTCGGTTCTCTCGTCACCGCCCGACCGTGAGGCGTTCACGTTTCCCGAGACCATCACCACTACCAGTTGGTGCTGTTTCATGGCTGAGGCCGCTGTGGTACTGCTTGCCGAGAACGCAGAAAGCGAACCTGTCCGCCGGCTTGTCGCCGAGAGCGTGGCCGCTTACTTCCATTCCACTACCGCGCTCGCCATGCGAACGGGTTGCCGGTTCAGGGAGGAGATTGGTGATGACTTCGCCAGAATGCAGAACGTCGCTGTTCTGTGGGCGGCACTGAGTCTACGCATGCGGAGGGCTGAAGTTCTCCAGGTCGACAGAACACGGCTCCTTGCCTGGTATGACAGGTTGGTCGACGCTTTTGCCAAGAAGTCGATCCCGACAAGCCCTGTGCCCTGGGACCGGGTGGAGGCCATCTCGTGCCGGTTGCTCAAGCGGATGGAAGACCGGCATCGAGCCAGCGTCTGGGGTTCTGACGTCAGCGGCGCTGGAGGGGCTGCAGAAAGCAGTCAGACCACTGGTTCCGCGAACACTTGGCCAGCGGCTCCGAGGCCACCTCGCCACCGCCGCAGACACATACGATTTCCCGGGTTCGACACGGGTGTCCTTCAGTCCGCTTTCTCCTGGCTACCGAGCCTCGGCGCGGCCACAAACGGAACCGAGCGCCAAGCATGGCTGAGCACGTGGCACGAGCTGCTCTCCGTGACACTCCGCATGGTGAGTGCAAACGAGGAAGACGACGTCACTGAAGAGCTGTCCGGAACCCCTTACCGGTATGACCGTTGGGTGTTTGGGGCCATGGCTCGGCTTATTCCCCAAATGGAGCCAGCGGAGTCCCCCGAGCGATTCTGGAAACCGATTGTGAATCTCGGGCCTGCCGCCCACTATTGGGTCGAGGGTTTCCTGCAAGACTGGGTCTTGTACGGACCAGATGCCGCTGGAAACCCGGAAGTGTTTGTCGCCCTCTGGCGTCCGATGATCGAGCACTGCCTTGCCGCGCCTGCGTGGTCAGACCATGGGAGGGCGGCCTTCCGCATCGGTGAGATGTATGTTGAGTTGATGGGACTCGGCCTCGGCTCCGAGAGGATTGGCCGTGAGGAGTTTGCAGGGCCGTTGGGCTCAATGGTGGACCTGTATCAGCGCTGGGCGACAATCTGGCTCAGTAGCGGGCGTGTCATGCGGCATTTCGCGTCGTTCCTGACCAAGCCTGGCGCCAAGGCCCTTGTGTGCCCCGCGATCCACTGGATACGCGAAGCAGTCGTGGAGTATGACGACTACAATTGGCGTGGCTTCCGATCAGGCGAGGTGGAGTCATCGATTGCTGACGTCCTGTGGACTTGCTGGTCGCAGCATCGGGACGCTGTACAGAGCGACAACGCCCTCCGTGACGCGTTCCTGGAACTGCTGACAGTCTTGGCCAATCGGTTGTGTCCATCTGCCATGGAGCTTCGGGACGAGGTGTTGCGGTCACTGGCAAGATGAGCTGGCAGCGCATCATCATCTATCCAACAAGGTGGCCACGGTTCTCCCCTCCGTTAGCGCAAGCGTTCGGATCACACCCGCAAACCCGCCAAATCCAACATCCCACGCAAAGATCGGCCCCCTTCCGCAAAAAGACAATGGTGGAAGCAGCGCCTTGTCCTCTTGCCGGAAGGGAGCCTTCGCGTGCGACGCCACACCTCGCCCAAACGCCCCATTCTGAGTCCTGACGACCGCCGCCGGGAGGCCGTTGCGATCATAGCGCGGGGCCTTATCCGCCTGCGGCCGGCGACCGAAAAAGGCTCGGAATCCCCGCCGGAAAGCCCTTGCTCCGTGGCCGAAAACACCGCTCAGGTAATATGAAGGCCGTTCCTCCGTGGGGTAGATACGATCTACCCCGTTATAGAAGGTGAACCCTAATAAGGAGGAACGGCGATGCGTCAGGTTACCAAGAAGTCGGCAAGAAGCAAGGGCGCAGGGGTGGGTCGAGGCGATGCGGTCTACGTGGGGCTGGACGTGCACAAGCGGTCGATCCACGCAGCGGTTCGGGTCAACGGTCGGGAAGTCGAGACGGGCGTGCTGCCGGCGCGGGCCGGCGCGGTGCTGGCGTTTCTGGAGCCGTATCGGTTGGGGCTGAAGCAGGTGGTGTACGAGGCGGGTCCGACCGGCTACGGCCTGGTCCGCCGGTTGCGCCGAGCGGGCGTGCCGGCCGACGTGGTGGCCCCGGGCAAGACGCCGCGGACACCGGGCGTCAGCAGCAAGTCCGACCGGCTGGACTGCCGCGCGCTGGCGCGGTTCGACGAGGCGGGCCTGCTGAAACGCGTGGCGGTGCCCACGGTCCGGGAGGAAGCCGACCGCCAAGTGGTTCGGCTGCGGGACCAGGTGATGAACAAGCGGCGGCGGGTCAAGCAACAGATCAAGTCGTTCCTGCTGCAGCACGGGCTGCGGGAGCCGCGCGGGTTGAGCGACTGGACGCGGGCGTCGGTGGCGG
>Ga0307427_1001077_pt1 | contig 14779 bp, 10 predicted proteins | sample SalMarWE160190MG_FD_202162 | JGI IMG/M metagenome (GOLD analysis project Ga0307427, IMG submission 202162) | Salt marsh sediment microbial communities from the Plum Island Ecosystem LTER, Massachusetts, United States - WE1603-190 | ecosystem: Environmental > Aquatic > Marine > Intertidal zone >... | reverse complement strand
GAATTCGGATCCTGGATATTCCTGGGTGAAATACTTATTGATATTGAGCTAAAAGCAGACAAAGTCGCAGAGAACAAATGCATGGATTGTGAGATTTGCCTTACAACTTGCCCAAGTAAAGCTCTCACTGCACCGTACTCTCTTAACATAGAAAAATGCACGGCATTTCATACCGTTAATAAGAAAAATGATTTACCCTCATGGTTCCCAACGGATGAGAATGATTATATATTCGGTTGCGATATATGCCAGGAAGTATGTCCTTTCAATTCGAGCGCAACCATGACCAAAACAAAAGAATTCATCCCTGACGAAAGAATAATAAACCCATCCATAGAATATTTGGAAGCGCTATCGAAAGAAGAATTTAAGTTGCTATTCGCCCATACCCCGATTAACTGGGCAGGAAGAGACGTTTTCCTTAGAAATCTAAGAGCTTTCACTAAGCGGTATGCTCTTAAGACATGACGAAGAGAAAACCTACAATATCTACATGTTCTACATGTTAAAAAATTTGGGTTGTGTGATGGGTTTAAATTAAACACAATAAAATTGGGGGTGTGGTGTGGTTTCGTGTATTTTGTGTGTTTCGTGGTTAAAAAAGTTTTTGTAGGTTGGACTTTGTGTGTAAATATTTTTTATTTGCAAAAGATTGCGAATTTCGATATATATAATATAATATAGACTCAAGGAATAACTTATGCCAAGATTAATAAAAGCAGATACGGTTGATTCTACCAATGGGTGGATTAAAAAGCGTTTAGAAAAACTTAACGACCTTGATAGTTTTATTGCAAAAATACAAACTTCAGGCAGAGGGAGAAATGCAAAAAACTGGTTTTCGCCCCAAGGGGGATTGTGGTTCTCCATATTGGTTAAAAATTTCTCTGGTAATGCGGGAGCTCTCACTCAGCTTTGCGCAACTGCTACATGTGAAGTTCTCGAAAAACACGGCCTTTTAACTAACATTAAATGGCCTAACGACATAATCTTAAAAAGAAAAAAACTGGGCGGTATTCTTATCGAAAAAGTGCAGGGTGAATTTATAATAGGAATCGGGTTAAACCTCAACCTAAGTAATTCTGATTTCCCTATCCCTCTTAAAGATATCGTAATCACCTCAAAAGAAACATTACATAAAGAGCTCGACATTGAAGTAATTGCGAAAGAAATAATTAAAAGAATCGCAAAAGAAAAAAACAATCTTGAAGAAATTCACAGAAAATATATAAAACTAAGCGGCGCTTTAAACGAGAAGGTTAAAATAACCGACGGCAAGGAAACATTTACAGGTAAAGTTGTCGCTATACAACCGGATGGCGGAATAAAAGTAGCAAACGAAAACACCGAAAAAGTCTTCTACTCCGGAAGTCTTTCGTACTTAAGCTAAAAACTTTTCAAAAGAAACCACAAGATTTCACAGATTTTCACAAGATTATAGCCCACTACACTCAATTAATATCACCCAGAGACCTATCGCGGCAAAACCGCTAATACCCATCCCCCAAAATTATTATCACACAAAGACACAGAGAAAGCAAAAAAAAACACAAAGGTTTTTATTTTTCAAGCTAACAACTCTCCGTTCACTTTATCTCTTTAACAAATCCTTATTCTATTTCTTATTTGGCAGTTAAAACAGCCGTGAGTTTTCTGTTTGGTACGCTATTCTCACCAACAACAGGGAAATCACCTTTATAACACCAGTGACAGTACGCGATATTATTGGAATTGCAGATATCGCAAACATCTTTATACCAGCGTAAACTAATCTCTTCGGGAATCGTCGGATAAACTCCGAACTCACCACAGTACAGAGGTAAATTTTTCTCCTTTGCGAATTTTATCGCGGGAGACATTATTTTTGCCAGAGTGTCTTTTGTGAAATATCCGTTCGCGTATTCCCTCATTGCTTTAACCACTTTTTCCGAAAGTCCCTTATAATGCGATGTGTCGATGATTTGTCCCGGGTAATTTACTTCTCCCGAATATTCACTCATCACATTCCATGGTGCTTTGTGGTGCGTAAGCGCTTGAGGATCGTAAAAGTGGAAACTTAGAATAATATTTTTGTCATCTTCAGGAATCTTTAAATCGGGAAAAGTCGAAGCAATCTGCCATCTGTTTGAACCTACAACAATTTTCCTATTAGGTTCTTTTCCCCTTATAGCCGATATGACTTTCTTAAGGAGAGAATTCCAATCATCCGGGTCGTTTGCTACAGCTTCGTTCAATATTTCATAAGCTAACATTTCATTTGGATATTGTATCAATTCTTCTGAGAGCTGTCTCCACAAATCAACTAACTTTTCCTGTTCGGCGGGTTCGGTCCATAAAGGATTCGATTCGGCAATAAAATGATGAGAGCGGATAATATGCAAATCCACAATTACCCTTAATTTGGCCGTGAGAGCCCAATTGATCGCATTATGCAACAGTTCGAACGCTTCCTTTTCTTTGTTTCCAAGCGAATCCCACAGCTGCTCCTCATCAACGGGTATTCTGACATGGTCGAATCCTACAGATGCGATTGTGTCAAAATCGGCTTTTGTAATGTAATTTTTTCGTTCTTCTCCCCTCTTATCACTCTGCGATAACCAGTGACTAACATTGACTCCTGTTTTTAATGTAAATTCCTTGTTTGATTTAACGGTTTTTATATTAGAAGCACACATAAAAATCATCAATCCGAAGATGGCAAAAAGAAACAGACTAAAATTATTATGCATTATTAACCCTCCCAATTTCTATTTTTTTATTATAGAAGTAATAAAATCTATCTCGAAAATTAAATCTGTCAAGCTAAAATTTTTATCCCCCATCCCCTATTTTTTACCACAGAGGACACAAAGTTTTTTTTGCTGTCAGTTGTCAGCTGTCAGCTGTTTTTTGTTTTGACCAGTGGCTAATGACTGCGTATCGCTTCGCATTACGCCCCTTGACTTATGAGAATGATTTTTTAACTTTAAAGTATAATATGAGTATCGAAATTTTATGTTGTCTATGTATATGTAAAAGATGCGATTTTGTAATTACAGAGCGGAATCGCAAAACTTTAAATTTAAGACCAGAAATATAAATGAGCGTTATAGATAAAAATTACTTATTACTTCAATTTAAAGTTAGGATTTCTTCAAAAAAAGGAACTGAATTTCAAGGCTTTTTCGAGGATATTATGGAAGAAGCTTTCCCTGATTTCCAAAAAATAAGACCATATGGTAATAAAGGGGATGGTGGTAATGATGGATATAGAGAAGAGGCTGGTATTTACTATCAAGTGTATGCTCCAGAAACGCCTAAAATAAATGAATCAAAAGCAGCATCAAAGCTCAAAAATGATTTTGAAAGACTTAAAAAAGAATGGAATAAAATTTCCGAAATAAAAGAATACTACTTCGTTTTCAACGATAAATATTTAGGTTCTACTCAAGAATTAGAAAAAACTATGTCGCAATTAAGAAAAAATAATCCAAATATTACATTCGATACTTTTTTAGCTAAAGATTTAGAAAAATTATTTTTTTCATTGGATGAAACAGATATTCTAAATCTGGGTTTTGATATTAGTTCAAGAAAAGCTATTTCAAATGCCTATGAATATTTGCAGAAAATCGAAATTGAACTTGATAGAGAGAATGCAAAACTTGCGCAAAGGATGTTAGAAAACATCAAAGATGTTATTTCTGAATTAAATGCCGATGGACTATCTTTCGAGCACGAGATTTTAGAATGTAGATGTCTTCAAAAACTAGAGAAAATAGATGCAGCGAAGGAAAAATACGAAAATATTTCGACAAGATTTCCAGATGATCCGCGTTCTTTTTTATATTTAGCAGAAATTTATTTATTAGCAAAGGATTATAAAAAAAACAAAGAGTTGTTGGAGAAAGCAAAAAGCATCGATTGTGATTATTGGTTGCTGAAATTAGAGGAATTAGTCCGGAAAATCCATCTTGAAGATAGAATCAATGTAGAAAATATAAATGAGAAATCATTTCCTGATGATCCAAGGACAAAAGCTAATTTTTATCGTTTATATGCACATTTCTTGGAGGATTCTGGAGATAAAGCAAAAGCAGACAGTTTTATAGAAAAAGCCATAAATCTTAATCCAAATAGATTCAGTAATTATGTTGAAAGATTATCACTTATGGAAATGAGAATGTTATCTAATAATGATATCTCGCAAGGATTACGGGAAACTCAAATATTATTAGAAGAAACGGAAGGAATAAAAGAGAAGTTCTCCGAATATGGAGATATCGGTCCAAGAAATAAAGCGATTTTGAATTTCAAAAAACTAAATGCACTATATATACATATACAAGAAAATTTCTCGGAATTTGAGAAAGTTGCAGAAGAGACTTTTAAACTAGCGCTGACTTGTTATTTTGACAAGCAAATTGAGCAAATATTTACAGGTTTGCTTATGTTTGTATTTCTGCCTGATAATGATTTCAATCGATTGCTGGAATATCTCAAACAATCAAAGAAAGGGATTTCTGACGAACTATCAAGAGTTATTATATTACAATTTAGTAGGAAGAGTAAGCTTTTTACTGAAGGGAAAAAATACTTTGCACAAATCAACAATGATAAGCATCTTGATTTTATAAATGCGCTTGAAAGCGAAAATTTTGAAAAAATTTCAAATTTCCTAAAAGATGATATTCGTTTCGCAATTAATATAGCTATGACTTTAAAAAACTTACCTAATTTAAGCAGAAAAATAATTGAAATACTTCCAGAAGATAAGAATATTCAAAAGGATAAATATTTGGCTTATATATACTTCAGTGAAAAGAATTACGATAAAGCTTTCGAAATCTTAAAAGATGTGGATTTAGAAAATCTAGATTACTTTGAGTGTAAACACATATTTAAAATTGCTCAGGAAAAGAAAGCATGGGACTTTGAGGTCATAATTTTAGAGAAAATTTTAGAAAAAGAAAAAGATAAAAAAGAAATTTTCAATTTCAAAATACAACTATTTAATGCTTATCTTAATCTTAGAAAATATCCGGAAGTTATAAGAATAGGAGAGGAACTACTAGAACAAGATTTAACTGAAAATATTTTAGACAAAAAAAATAAAGAAGCATTAGTAGCTCAAACAATTTTTGCCTGCTTTGAAAGGGGAAAAGCTGAAAATAAATATTTCGAGAAATCTAATAAAATACTTGAAAGTTATCAACCAACGGAACCATCTTTTGAATTTAAAGTGAGTGTTGAAGCAGAAGTGTATCTCAATAATAATAAACCGGATAAAGCTTTAGAATCTTTAATTGAAGGAGTAAAGATCAAAAAAAATCTTATTCCAGAAGAATATGCAAGATTGTTTCTTTCCCCTTTTACAGAAGTTTGTAATCAAATTAATATAAAACTAGAATCATTAAACAAAATTGAAGAAAATACTTTTGTAAAACTCAAAAATGAGGATAGATGGTATTTCGTTGGAACTGATAATGAGTTAGATGCGATTAAGACTTCTGAAACTCATACCCATTATTCACTTTTCATTAATAAAAAGCTTGGAGACAAAATTCTTTTTGAAAACAAATATGGTTCAGAGCATAGTGAAAAAATAATAGAATACATTTTTACGATAGAAAGATATATTTTATGGCAAGCTAGTCATAATTTTAAAAAATTGGCTGAACTCAATGTTCTTGAGGGTGTGCAAAGGATTGAGATGCCAAGAAAAGGTGAAACCATTGATCCTAAATATCTATTGAAATTTCTTAAAGATATAAATAAAGAACCATTGCAGGTTTTTGAAATGTATTGTAAAAATATAATGCCGTTATCCATACTGGCTGTTAGTGAAGGTGGGCTTATAAATGCTATTGGACGTATCCAACATGAAGATAAAGGTTTTATTAATTCTAGTACAGGGACCATAGAGGAATTAGAAAAACAAAAAAATATTGCAAAAAAAGTTATAGATAAAAAGATGCCATTTTATATAGATGGCACTTCTGCTTTAGTTTTGGCAGAAACAGGTATATTTAAAAAACTTTATTCTCATTTACCAAATTTAAAAATTTCTCAATCTGTTATAAATTTCTTGATTGATACTTCTGGAAAATTTAGATATATACCGGGACAAGCTGGTCACATGGGATATTCTAAAGGTAGAATTATTTTCACATCTTTGGAACAAGATAGGAGAGATATAATGCAATCTAGTTTTTTAGAAAGCATTAAGTTATTTGAATCAAAACCTAAAAATATTACAGATATTTCTTTAGCAAATAAAAGAGATTGCTTTTCAGAACAAAAAGTTCCCGAAGAATTATGTGACGCTTGTATATTAGCACAAAAAGAAAATTTGCCAATTCTAACTGAGGATTTTCTTTACTTAAAGATGAATGAGTTGGAGACAAAGAAAGGTCCACCAGAATATTTTTCTTCTTTATTATTATTAAAAGTTCTTTATGAACAAGGGCAGGTTAGTTTTAATGATTATTTAGATTTTTTTGCATATCTGTCTTCCCATCGTTTCAGATTTTTATCATTAAACCACAAAGATATTGAAAAAGCTGTGCTTGGTGATGGAAGAATAAAAGTAGTCAATACTAAAAATATTAGAAAATTAAATTTTCCACTCACATTATCAGAAGAATATGGAGTTCGTTTTCAGGACTCATTTATGGTTGTGGTAAGATTCTTGTATGAAGCGTTGGTAGAGAACTCAGTTACATCCGGAATTTTAGTAACAACATTTATTGAGATCGTTGAAGTTTTTCCAACAAAAATGAATAAAAGGAATCTTGGACAAATGTTGTTTGAAGTTTGCCGTAAAACATTTGAAAAAAGTAAACCAAGGTTTATATTTTTTAAAAATAGAACTGTAGAAAAAAAGTTAGCTGCACTGGCAGAAGCAATAGAAATCTTTGATTCGAGTACTAAACTATAGACACCCCATATATAATTAATACATATAGACTATGTTAGCTCAGTAATATTAAAAAGGAGATATACTAATGTACTATTTTGCTTACGGCTCTAATATGGATGAAAAAGACCTTAAGAACTGGTGTGAAAAAAGAAAAAGATCTCTCCCTAAATGGATATTACTTGGAACTGCCTGTCTCAATGGTTATAAACTATCTTTTAACTACTACTCAAAAGGAAGAGATGGTGGAGCGGCAAATATAATGGAATTTTCAGATAATAAAGTTTATGGGCTTCTATTTGAAATAAACAATAAATACGACATTGAAACTATAAGAAAAAAGGAAGGATATCCTAATTATTACGGGGAAATTGAAGTTACTGTGATACATAAGAATAAAAGTATCGTTAACGTCAAAACTTACAAAGTACTTAGAGAAAAAGAAAAATTATATCATCAGAAGCCGACAGAATATTACTTGAATCTGATTTTGAAGAATGCACGCATACATGGATTTCCTTCTGAATATATTCAGTATCTTGAAAGCATTAGAACGCAATGATTTACGTAAGGAATATATTTAGAAAATAGAAGGGGTCAGGTCTTGTTTTTTGAATTCTCGAATTTAAAAATCTCCGGGTAGCCGTCGTCCTTTAATCAAAAACCTTCACATAACTTTTATAAATAATATACAAAAGAGCCAGTCTTTCCTGAATGCGAAGAGTAAAAAGCGGAAGGATTTTTTGTAAACCGAAGGCATAATCGATAAACGAGGGAGTATTTTTCAACAATAAAATTCCATTTTCTCTTAAATTTACAGTTTGATTGTAAATCTCATTCACAAGCTTTACATCAATTTTCGAGTAAATTCCGTGCCCCGGTAAAACTAACTCGGGAGAGAGCTCTATGATTTTCTTTAAAGAAAAAATCGCATCGTCAACGTTAGAAGACGGAACATTCAAGACCGCAGGACGCTTAAATGAAAAAGTCGCGATAAGGTCACCCATAATAAGCGTCGAGCCCACTAAAAAGCCAACTTCATCTGGTGTATGACCGGGAAGAAAAATAACATTAATACCATACCTGCTTTCACAGGGAGAAAAACAATCTTCAACTCTAACGGCATGACTCCCGACAGTAAGAATACTTGCGTAAAATTTCACAAGATAGCGAACCAGAGCTTCAAGTCTTTTCCTCTTATTTGTCTCTGTGGGATATATTCTTTTCAGGATCGAACTTTCTATCTTTTCCGTCTCAATAAGACCTACGACCGGAGGCTCTCTTTCAATAAAAATTTTTCCCAGCGGATGGCAGACGACTTTCATTTGTTTTTCCTGAAGAAGGTAATAAGTGAGTCCTGTATGGTCGGGATGACTATGAGTAAACCATATCTCATCTATATCTTTGAAATTTATTCCTGCTTCTCTCATAAGAGGATTAAGCGCCTTTGTTTTAATAACCGGATTATAGCCCGGATCTATAAGTATATTTACATCCCCCTTTATGAGTGTTGTGTTAGACGAGGGGACCTTCCTGAAATAGAAATATAGTTTATCGTTAAAATTTATTACTTTGTTCATTGTTACGAGTATCGTAATAGTCCTTCCCGCCTATGTCAAGCACCCCAACATTCGTTAGGTGGTTAGATCGTTAGGTAGTTTAAAAAATCCGAACCAACGACCCCACGATCCAACGAACCAACAATAAAAAAACAGGACCTGGTATCCGGTACCTGGTATCTAATACTATTATCCTCTTGATATTTTGGATTATTTTCATAAATTTATATAGGGAATTTATAAAACATTATCAGGTATAAATCCAAGTTCAGAGGGAACGAAAGTATATGAAAGTTTTATTCATTGGGGGGGACAGGTATCATCAGCCCGGCATGTGCCGAATTAGCTGTCGAAAAAGGATTTCAACTATATCTTTTAACCCGCGGTAAAACCAAAAGACCCGTGCCAGAAAAAGCTCATATCTTACGCGGAAACATTAGAGATAGAGCTTCAGCCGAAACAGCACTTGGAGATATGACCTTCGACGTGGTTGTAAACTGGGTTGCCTTTACTCCCGAACATATAAAAAGAGATCTCGAATTATTCGGAGGTCGGACCGGACAGTATATCTTCATAAGTTCAGCCTCAGCCTATCAAACTCCACCTAAAAAACTCCCTGTAACCGAATGTACTCCTTTATCTAACACCTCCTGGGAATATTCACGGAATAAAATTGCCTGTGAAAGACGCCTTTTGCAAGCTTACCGAAAAGGACACTTCCCGGTAACTATTGTGCGACCTTCTCACACCTACGACTGCACCCTACTGCCTATGCATAACAAGTACACATTATTGGACCGCATGCGTAAAGGCAAAAAAGTCATCGTACACGGAGACGGAACTTCATTATGGGTACTAACACACCATAGAGATTTTGCCAGGGGTTTTGTAGGTTTACTGGGTAACACTAAAGCTATAGGGGAAGCATTCCACATCATTTCAGACGAATTGTTGTCATGGAATCAAATCTACGAGATAGAAAATAAAGGGGTCAGGTCTTGTTCTTTGAATTTCTAGATTAAGAAAATAAAGGGGTCAGGTCTTGTTCTTTGAATTTCTAGATTAAGAGAATCTCCGCTCTGTTGTGTGAAGAAGTTAGTAGTTGGAAGTTAGGAGTTAGAATAAAATAACAAATAAAAAATCCTGTTAAATCTGCGTTAATCTGCGTCCTATTTTCTTTGTGTTCTTAGTGCCTTTGTGGCTAATTGTGGGTTATTATCTTAATAATTCTAACATAGTTTTTTTTGAGAAGACTTTAAGATCATTTTGATTTTCGATGAAGGGTTCTACATCGCTTACCACATAATTCCAGTCGATTTCTTTTATTTTTGATGAAGTTACTTTTTTCCAGTTTTCTTTTTTTATAGAAGGACCTTCATATTTTGTTTGCTTAAGAGCATTATTAAGATAGTTGAAGTTCGGACTGAGATCCTTCCATCTGCTGAGATAAAACCAGAGGTCATAATAATCTCTGCCCTTTGTATATGAACGCTGAAGGACCGCGTGTAATTTGCCGGAAAGAAAAGATGCCCTGTCGTGATGAATAAGCCCAAAGGGAAGATACTTATTTATTAGAGAAGATTTTGTATTATAGCCTTCGGGAGGTTTTGTATCCACTTCGATTTTTACTCTGAGTTTTTCTCCTTTTTGTCGACTTAAACCCGCTTCGGATAGAAGGTCGTTGAATTTTATAAAAGCCGATTGAACGGTACCCTTGAAGTTTGTTGTTACACTTAATCGGTATCCCTGTTGCTGTAAATGGTCCGTTATTTTTTTTACTGCTTTTTCTAAATCGAATTCGTTTTTGTTCAGCGTATGAAAATCCAGGTCTTCTGAAAATCTTCGTAAATCGAAAAGAATTCTTAAAGCGGTACCGCCGTGAAAAACAATGTAATCGAGTACCCCTTGCTCGAATAACTCCCTTAAAATAACATGTTGAAGATATTCGCGGAGTTTATTAAAAGATAGTCGGGGATTTTTCTCTTGTTCTACGATAGATAAAGCTCTTTCTTTCATGTAATCTCCTTCGAATAAACTTTAGTAAAACGTTTTACACCTCTTTTTACCTTTGGGCTGTCGAACGTTTCCGCGTACTTCTGAAGTTTCCCCTTTTTTATAATCGATAGATTCTGAAATCGCATTTCTTTTATTCTTTTTTCTGTCCATTCTCCTTTAATTAGGAAAAAGAGGTCGAGGAGAACTTTTTCAGGTTCCCCTAACATGAAGGATTTCTGATTGTTGGTGCTTCCTGCCTTCGGATAAATCGTGTATCCCCAAAATCTTTTTCCCTTTATAGAATGGTATTTAAAAGTACCTATCGGCGTATCCCATTTCGCGGTTTTTTTTGTGGTTACTGCTTCGTAGGTATGAACCGATTCGGGAATTATACCGTAGATGCTTAAAGCCGTTCTTAGGCTGATATAAGAAGGTCTGTATAGATAATTTGAAATGTATTCGGGAGAGGGTTCATTTCGTCGGTATTTGCCCGGAAGAAGATATTTTTTCTGCCTGAGTTTCAGCAGCTTTCCGTTGTTTACCCAGCGGGAGAGACGCGCTTCGATCTGCGCCCGGGGTTCTTCAAAAGCAATATGAACCTCGCCGCTCTCAAAAAAAGGTCTACTGCCAAATAAATCTATAAGTTTTTCGTAATTCATTTCTTTTTCCTACCATTTTTGGTAAGTAATAGAAATATATATCGAATTTATGATTTGTCAAGGCGGGAACTGGAATGTGAAAAACAAGGTTCCGAGTACCGAGTTAAAAGACAAAAAATCAGTGTTTATCTGCCTGCCCCGTAGGGAGGTTTACCCTGTAAAATGCAAAGCGATATTTAACAGGGAATGACCATATCGGGGTGTAAATCAGTGGCAATTTCTCAGTTGGTTTGTTGGATCGTGGGATCGTTGGTTCGGAAAATTTTCAAACTACCTAACGACCCAACCACCTAACGGCCTAACGATAACATTCTATAACTACGACTCAAAAACCTTCACATAACTTTTATAAATAATATACAAAAGAGCCAGTCTTTCCTGAATGCGAAGAGTAAAAAGCGGAAGAATCTTTTGTAAACCTATAACATAATCGATAAACGAATGAGTGTTTTTCAATAATAAAATCCCTTTTTCTCTTAAATTTACAGTTTGTTTGTAAATTTCGCTTATAAGCTTTATATCGATCTTTGAGTGATTGCCGTGTCCGGGTAAAATCAGCTCTGGCGAGATTTCTAAAATCTTTTTTAGCGAAGAGATAGCATTGTCGATATCCGAAGTTGGAACATTAAGGACCGCAGGACGCTTAAATGAAAAAGTCGCGATAAGGTCACCCATAATAAGCGTCGAGCCCACTAAAAAGCCAACTTCATCTGGTGTATGACCGGGAAGAAAAATAACATTAATACCATACCTGCTTTCACAGGGAGAAAAACAATCTTCAACTCTAACGGCATGACTCCCGACAGTAAGAATACTTGCGTAAAATTTCACAAGATAGCGAACCAGAGCTTCAAGTCTTTTCCTCTTATTTGTCTCTGTGGGATATATTCTTTTCAGGATCGAACTTTCTATCTTTTCCGTCTCAATAAGACCTACGACCGGAGGCTCTCTTTCAATAAAAATTTTTCCCAGCGGATGGCAGACGACTTTCATTTGTTTTTCCTGAAGAAGGTAATAAGTGAGTCCTGTATGGTCGGGATGACTATGAGTAAACCATATCTCATCTATATCTTTGAAATTTATTCCTGCTTCTCTCATAAGAGGATTAAGCGCCTTTGTTTTAATAACCGGATTATAGCCCGGATCTATAAGTATATTTACATCCCCCTTTATGAGTGTTGTGTTAGACGAGGGGACCTTCCTGAAATAGAAATATAGTTTATCGTTAAAATTTATTACTTTGTTCATTGTTACGAGTATCGTAATAGTCCTTCCCGCCTATGTCAAGCACCCCAACATTCGTTAGGTGGTTAGATCGTTAGGTAGTTTAAAAAATCCGAACCAACGACCCCACGATCCAACGAACCAACAATAAAAAAACAGGACCTGGTATCCGGTACCTGGTATCTAATACTATTATCCTCTTGATATTTTGGATTATTTTCATAAATTTATATAGGGAATTTATAAAACATTATCAGGTATAAATCCAAGTTCAGAGGGAACGAAAGTATATGAAAGTTTTATTCATTGGGGGGGACAGGTATCATCAGCCCGGCATGTGCCGAATTAGCTGTCGAAAAAGGATTTCAACTATATCTTTTAACCCGCGGTAAAACCAAAAGACCCGTGCCAGAAAAAGCTCATATCTTACGCGGAAACATTAGAGATAGAGCTTCAGCCGAAACAGCACTTGGAGATATGACCTTCGACGTGGTTGTAAACTGGGTTGCCTTTACTCCCGAACATATAAAAAGAGATCTCGAATTATTCGGAGGTCGGACCGGACAGTATATCTTCATAAGTTCAGCCTCAGCCTATCAAACTCCACCTAAAAAACTCCCTGTAACCGAATGTACTCCTTTATCTAACACCTCCTGGGAATATTCACGGAATAAAATTGCCTGTGAAAGACGCCTTTTGCAAGCTTACCGAAAAGGACACTTCCCGGTAACTATTGTGCGACCTTCTCACACCTACGACTGCACCCTACTGCCTATGCATAACAAGTACACATTATTGGACCGCATGCGTAAAGGCAAAAAAGTCATCGTACACGGAGACGGAACTTCATTATGGGTACTAACACACCATAGAGATTTTGCCAGGGGTTTTGTAGGTTTACTGGGTAACACTAAAGCTATAGGGGAAGCATTCCACATCACTTCAGACGAATTGTTGTCATGGAATCAAATCTACGAGATAGTAGCACTTGCTGCAGGCGCCGAAGCCCGAATTGTACACATACCCTCAGATTTTATCGCCACCTTTGACCATGAGTGGGGTGCAAGCCTCCTGGGAGATAAGGCTCATAGCATGATCTTCGACAATTCCAAGATAAAAAGGTTTGTACCGGATTATGCCGCTACTATTCCTTTTTTTACCGGAGCACATGAAATCATTAGTTGGTATAACGCGGATCCCGCAAGGCAGGTAGTAGACGAAAAGGAGAATCAAACTATAGATAAAATTATCGCCATGTATGAGTCAGCACTACCAAAAGGAAAAATCAATCTATAGCTTGATATTTTCTGAACTTAATGTAAATTCTTAAAAACGAGGAGAACAATATGAAAAAGTGGATATTAATAATTCCTTTTCTTATCTTAATGGTTGGTTGCAACACACCTCAGTCTGATGAGATTGTAAAAATACAAAACAAAATCACCGAAATAACCACGAAGTTGAAAACAGTGGAAGAAGGCAGTCGCCTTAAAGCTAAAGACGGGTTGGAAGACTTAAAAGATAAAATGAAAAACCTCGAAAAGATTATCGAAAAGCTCGATCAGATTGAAGCTAAACTGGACCGAATCAACAAGAGACTTGATAAATTAGAAAAAGAATAAAAAGTTATTTTTGCTCAAAAAACCTCTGCAGATAAGCTTCCGCAAGTCCTCTATAGTTACCCCATAGTTTTCTGCTGTTTTCTTCGAATTTCTCACTGATACCGTAGTTTTCTTTCATTATTCTCTCGGTTAGACAATCAACGTAAAAAGCATTATAGTCCCTTCTCTGAAAAATATTATAAAGATTCACGGAATAATTTCCGATACCCTTAATATTTCTTATATTCAATTTATTATAGTTTTTTGTAAGTTCCATAATATAAGAAATTTTATATCCAAGTTTTAACTCTTCTATTTTTTCTTCTTTATAATTAGCTCTTTCGAAATTAACTGCTTTATAAACTTTTCTCATCTGCTTTCTATAATTTCTGTACGAATTATTTTGAGAAACTATGGCACCGACCAGCGCCTCAAAATCAGAAAAAGCAGAAACAATTCTCGTTTTTTTTATTTTTGGAAGATAATCTCTCAAAACTTTATCTTTTTTGCAAAGATTATAAAATGGAGTCAGGTCTTCTCGTAAACCAAAACACTTGGAAATTTGCTGCTTTAAAATCTCTCCTTCCTTCATTTTTATATTGATAGACGAATCGATTATTAAAGCTTCATCCTGTTGTCTGAAAACAAGCTCGACAATCCTGTTGTTAAAATAAACCCTCCTTACAGGAACGTCTTCATAAAAAAAATAAAAAAGACCGGAATTAAAAGTCTTTAAAAAATCAAAATCCTTTGTTTTTATTCTTATCTGGAACATAGCAAAAAAATTATAGTATTAAAAACAAATTTCCGCAATCTTATAAAAACTATTTAACCACGAGACTG
>Ga0307427_1001075_pt1 | contig 14780 bp, 11 predicted proteins | sample SalMarWE160190MG_FD_202162 | JGI IMG/M metagenome (GOLD analysis project Ga0307427, IMG submission 202162) | Salt marsh sediment microbial communities from the Plum Island Ecosystem LTER, Massachusetts, United States - WE1603-190 | ecosystem: Environmental > Aquatic > Marine > Intertidal zone >... | reverse complement strand
ACCCAATAATCAATTCCTCTTCCGGTTATCCTTTAATTTCTGAAAAAGGGCTTAAAGGAATGAAAAAGTCCTTAATCCCGGTATCCACTTTCATAACACCAAATCTTGCGGAAGGTAAATTGCTAACGGGTGAAAAATTTCCTGAAAACATAGTAAAAAGCCTGTACTGCTTAGGCACAAAATACGTTATATTAACGGGAATAGAAAGCAAAGATGACCTTTTTTACGACGGAAAGAAAATAGAGTTGATAAAAGGTTCGAAAATAGATTTCTCATTCCACGGTTCCGGATGTTTTTATTCGTCTTATCTTTTGGGAGAACTAATTTTAGGCTCGGAGCCCCTACAGGCAGCAAAAAAAGCTAAAGAAGCGATCGAAACATACATGAAGAAATTAAAGTCAACTGGAGCACTGTTGGATAGTTAGGTCGTTAGATCGTTAGGTAGTTTAAAAAAACCGATCCAACGAACCAACGAACCCACGATCCAACGATTAATTATTCCAGATATTCAAGAACTATTTTCAGCATTCGCCAAATAGGTTCAGCAGCTCCCCAGAGAAGCTGATCACCCACGCTGAATGCGGCAAGGTATTCGGGACCTATGTTCATTTTCCTTATGCGTCCGATAGGAACGTTTAAATTACCCGAAACTGCAGCAGGGGTTAACTCGGCTATGGTTTCTTCATAAGTATTGGGTATTACCTTTACCCACTGGTGAGCCTCGATGAGCATACTCTCTATCTCATCAAGCGGAATATCTTTTTTCAATTTAATGGTAAATCCCTGACTATGGCATCTCATAGCGCCTATACGAACGCAGATACCGTCCACGGGAATCGGCTTTTCGGTCTGTAAAATCTTATTAGCCTCTGCCATCCCTTTCCATTCCTCTCTGGTCTGTCCGTTACTCATAGCAGAATCGACCCACGGAATAAGACTTGCGGCAAGAGGCACCTTAAACACCTCAACAGGTAGAGAACCTTTACGTAATTCCTCCGTTATAACCCAGTCCAGCTCAAGAGCAGCAACCGAAGGCTTATTTAACAAATCCTTTACGGAATCGCTAAGCACGGACATTTGTCTTACAAGCTCTATCATATTTTTAGCTCCGGCGCCCGAAGCAGCCTGATAGGTCATAGTGGAAACCCACTCTATACAATCATTTTTAAACAACCCGGAAAGAGCCATAAGCATAAGAGTTACGGTACAATTACCACCGATATAAGAACGTACCTCCGAAGCAAGGGATTCATTAATGACGTCTCTATTCACCGGGTCAAGCACTATAATGGAATCTTCTTCCATCCGGAGTTTCGAGGACGCGTCTATCCAGTATCCCTGCCAGCTGTTTTTTCGCAACTCCGGATAAACTTTCCCGGTATAATCACTTCCCTGACAGCTCACAATAATATCCAATTCCGAAAGAATGCTCAAATCAAAAGCATCCTGAAGCTTCGGTATATCCATACCTATCGAAGGCCCGTCTTGTCCTACCTGAGAAGTAGAAAAGAATAAAGGTTCGAAACCTTTAAAAGCATCTTCTTCTTTCATTCTTTGCATTAACACCGACCCAACCATTCCTCTCCACCCAACAAAACCAACTCTAAACATTTAAATTACCTCCTTTAAGCACGAAGTATAATAGTTAGCTTTCGGGTATTGTCAAGGGAATTTGGGTTTGGGATTTAGGATATAGGATTTAGTTAAAACAAATAAAAAATCCTTTTAATCTGCGTTTATCTGCGTCCTATTATCTTTGTGTAAGATTAACGGGGTTGACTTTTCCCTCATATCTCTTAATAATCCCAGAGAAAAAAAGGAGTTCAAAAATAAATGATTACTCACACATTAGGATTCCCGCGAATAGGGATTAAAAGAGAATTAAAAAAGACGATCGAAAGTTACTGGAAAGGCAACCTTTCCGAAGAAGAACTTTTTCTTACGGCAAAAACCTTAAGAAAAAAGCACTGGCAGCTGCAGAAAGAAAACGGTATTGACCTTGTTCCGGCTGGAGATTTTTCACTTTACGACCAGATACTTGATATGACGGTAACCCTGGGAGCAGTACCCCGACGCTTTAACTTCGAGGGCGAAACTGTCGATATCAAAACTTACTTCGATATGGCAAGAGGAAAAGCAAAGCAAGGTGATGCCAACGCAATGGAAATGACAAAATGGTTCGATACAAATTATCACTATATGGTTCCCGAATTCGAACCCAATCAAACTTTTAAACTTTCAAGCGAAAAGATTTTCGAAGAAGTAAAAGAAGCTAGCGGCCAGGGTCATAACGTAAAACCCGTCCTGCCCGGACCTCTTACATACATCTTTCTCGGAAAAGAAACCGAAGCGGTCTCCGACCGTTTTAATTACCTGGACTCAATATTAAAAGTTTACGAGGAGATTTTATCCCGGCTTTCCGAAAACTGCGAGTGGATTCAGCTTGATGAACCCATACTCGTTCTTGACCTGGACACAAAAATAAAAAACCATTTCAAAGAAACGTATGAAAGACTAACAAAAGCAGCCGGCTCGATGAAAATATTACTTGCGACCTATTTCGGAGCATTGGGCTCTAATGAAGACCTCACGCTTTCCCTACCTGTATCAGGCTTACACCTTGATCTCGTAAGAGCTCCGAATCAATTAGATTCGGTCTTAAAAAATATTGATTCAGAGAAAATTCTCTCTCTGGGGTTAGTAAACGGTCGAAACATCTGGAAAACGAATTTAGATACGGCAATAAGCACGGTAAAGCGGGCTTCGCAAGCCCTCGGCAAAGAACGTATAATGATAGCTCCTTCCTGCTCTCTTCTGCACGTACCTATGGATCTTGACGAAGAAACCGCGCTACTGCCTGAAATAAAAAATTGGATGGCTTTTGCAAAGCAAAAATGTAAAGAACTCCAAATCATACGCGACGCGGCTCTCGGCAAGGACGTCGGAGAAGAATTAAATGCAAATAGAGAAGCTCTCCTATCAAGAAAAGAAAGTTCTTTAGCTACAAATAAATCCGTACAGGAAAAACTGCAAAATATATCAAAAGAAATGCTTTCCAGAAAATCACCATTTGCTACCCGCAGGGAAAAACAAAAGGAGGAATTGAATTTACCTCTCCTCCCTACAACAACTATCGGTTCCTACCCTCAAACAAAAGAAATTCGTCAAATCCGTTCAAAATTCAAAAAAAGAGAGATATCCGAAGAAGATTACAAAAAAAGCATGAAAGATTTTATCAGGGAAATGACTATCAAACAGGAAGAATTAGGGCTGGACGTTCTTGTTCACGGTGAACCGGAAAGAAACGACATGGTCGAATATTTCGGAGAACAGCTTAAAGGTTACTGCTTTACTAAAAACGGATGGGTGCAGAGCTACGGAACAAGATGCGTGAAACCGCCTGTTCTTTACGGAGACGTATTACGTCCGGAACCTATGACAGTTAACTGGATTAAATATGCCCAATCCCTAACAAAAAAACCGATGAAAGGAATGTTAACCGGACCTGTCACAATCCTCTGCTGGAGTTTTGTTCGTGACGACCAGCCACGTGGCGAAACCTGTAAGCAGATTGCGCTCGCGTTACGTGAAGAAGTCGAAGAACTCGAAGAAGCCGGAATCAAAATCATACAGGTCGATGAACCCGCCATAAGAGAAGGTCTACCTTTAAGAAAAAAAAACTGGGAAGACTATCTGCAATGGGCAATCGATTGTTTTCATATTACAACCTCCGGCGTTAATGACAAAACACAAATACACACTCACATGTGTTACAGTGAATTCAACGATATTATCGAATGGATAGCAAAAATGGACGCTGACGTAATAAGCATTGAAGCGAGCCGTTCGAAAATGGAATTACTAAAGGCTTTCGAGGATTTTCATTATCCCAACGAAATCGGTCCCGGTGTTTACGACATTCACAGTCCCCGAATACCATCAAAGGAAGAAATGAAAAGCTTAATCAAAAAAGCGATAGAAGTAATACCTTTAGAAAACCTCTGGGTAAACCCCGACTGCGGACTAAAAACCAGAAACTGGGACGAGGTTATTCCGTCACTTAGGAATATGGTAGAGGCGGTAAGGGAGTTGAGAGAGGAGAGCTGAGTCACGAGTCGTCAGTCTTCAGTCTCTAGTCAAAGAACTCAAACCAACGAACGAACCAACGATCCAACGAACCAACTAATAAACTATATTGTCAAGTGTTGCGATTTGACCCCAGATATAAAGTGTTGAGATTTGACCCCAGATATATGACCCCAGATATATCCTTAAGTCTATCTTTAGCAGCAGACATTTTCACATCTTCTGCATTTTCAGCTTTATAATCGTGTTCTATACAGAGCGATTTCTTCCCAACTGGTCTGTTGCACTTCGCCTTCTATAACTGTATGTTTGTCGTTTTTCGCGTATGTAGTTAAACATAAGGCTATTTTTTCATCTGTAACATCGTCGCCAAGTACATCTTCAAGGTAATCGTAAGTATAAAAACCCTCTACTTCATTTATACTATAGAGTAAAGTAAGCCAGGAATAGGTACAGGCGCATCCACAATTATCTCCTTCGTGATAAAGGATCGCTCCAGTAAGCTCTGTTTCATATTCCCAAGAGAACAAAACAGAAAAGGGGAAACTCAGTATCAAGCCACAGATTGTTAATATCAATGTTTTTCTCATCCTAACCTCCTATCTCACCTCTTTAGTCATTGGATTTATGAATAAAAATTCACCATTGGATAGGAGTGCAGCAACAAAACAAACTTTAGCTGTACCATGTAAGGTATTGGGAGAAGACCATTTTGCCACTGTTTTCTTTTGGTCGAAAATAAAAGGAGAAGTCCCACTCCCAAAGTAAGCGAGCTCTTTTATATTGGGTAAGTCTTTTTCTTTTTCATATCGCCTCATAATCTCTTTTTCGATCAAATTTCTTCCTTCTTCAAGATCAACAAAGGGATATTTACCCCAGTCGAGATTGTCTCTTGGAACACACGCCGCTGCACCATATGCTAAAAAATGTGCTACTGCGATAACTTTACCTTTGAAGAGATAAGGAACGTCTATTGCGTCCCACGGTTCTCCCCTTGTAGAATGAACTAAAACCGGTTCTCCAAACTTTCCGTATTTTTCTAGTTCATAGATATAAAAAGTATCCTCATATGATATCTGAGTTAAGATCCCTCTGCCTTCTGGAGTATCCATAGGAACGTAAGGACTAGCTCCGCCCGTTAACAGCATCTCTCTTCCCGCTTCATCTTTTTTAATCCTATAGGGATGTTTTTTAAGAAGGTTCCTTTTTGCTACTTTCATAAACTCCTCTTTCATCTCAGGTTGTAGATGCAGGTCGTATTTAGGAAGTTTTATTCTATTTTTTGCTGGTTTAAACTCCAGATACAATTTGTCGTCTACCCTACCCTTCTTTCTCATTTCAATCTTTTCAAATCTCTTCTTCAATAGATCCTTTAAATACGACACGTAGCAATCCCTGATTCGCATAACCCTTTGAGTGGAATCCGTATTATAATCCCATTTAATCCATTTAAGATATCTTCGATCCGCAAGTTTTCCCTTGCATTCCTCGGCATATTTAGTAAGAGATAAAGGAACATAAAATGGTTCCCCGGTTATGGGATCTATTAGAGGTTCATATCTAAACCCCTCTAAGGGCACACCCAGAGGTATACCTCCATCTTTTACTTGACGGAGGTCCCCTCCACAGACTGAAATACTTAATAAAAGAATCAGAAATAATGTATACTTCATACTTACCTCCTTATCTTTTTTGCAAATCAACTTTCTATAAACCCGTTTTTGTAATTTCTCCCCAAACCAAAAAATTGATTTAACAAAAACATTGTACACTATAGTATACAAAAATATTCCCGCATGTCAAGGCGTTTTTTTACTAATTTACTAATTCACCGGTGCGTAGCACCCAACAGAGCCCCTTGACTTATCAATCAATCTTTTTAAACTCTCAGTATACTATAATTATGGAAACATTAAATTATCGGTATGAAAAAGATTTATTAAAATTCAAAAATATAACCCCTAATTTTTTTATTGGATTCTCTATCGCGTACCCGAAGAGCAAATGCTGTTTTTGCAAAAAAGATATTAATAAACGGAGAAAAAAATGGAAATAGGAGAAATAAAGAAGAAGTACGAAAAAGAATTATTAAGGAAAGCTAATGTTTTAGGTGTAATGACGGGATACAAGATAAAGGGAGAGGGAAAAACCGGTGAATTGAGTGTTGTATGTCTGGTCGAGAAAAAGCTCCCGAAAGAAAAACTGAGTAAGAGGGATTTTGTCCCGGAAACAATAAAAGATATTCCAACCGACGTGATAGAAGTTGGTAAAATAATAGCTCTACAAGCAGATAATAAAGAAAGAATGAGACCCTGCCCGATGGGCACATCCGGAGGTCATTATCTAATAACCGCAGGCACAAACGGAGAGCTAATCAAAGATAAAAGTACAGGGAAGATATGCATTGGAACAAATAATCATGTAGGGGCAAACTCAAACGATGCTGAGATTGGAGACTCTTATCTTCAACCCGGACCCTATGACGGAGGCAGGGTTCCTGATGATGTGATAGGACAGCTCTTAAAGTTCGTTCCTATAAAGTTTGTTGATTCCGATTCTCCGAGCCAATGCTCGCTAGCCAGGTTTTGGAGCAGTCTCTACAATATACCTGCCGGATTACTTGGGGGAAAGACAAGACTGAGACCGGTTGTTGCCTATCCGGAATATAATCTGGTGGACGGGGCAATGATTGAAGTCAAAAGGGAGGACGTTTTAACAGAGATTGTGGATATCGGAGTGCCTAAAGGGGTTAGACAAGCTCAGCTTGATATGCTTGTTCAAAAATCAGGAAGAACGACTTCCCACACAGTTGATGGACTGGTAACCGGTATAGATGCGACTATCGGTCCAATATCTTATGGTACCGGAAAATCCGCGTATTTCAGAGATCAAATAGTTATAAGCAAAAAAGGATTTAGTTCCGGAGGTGACTCCGGAAGCTTAATCCTTGATATGGATGGCTATGCCGTTGGCAAACTTTTCGCGGGCAGCGATGCCGATAATATCACAATTGCCAATCATATACAGAACTATCTGAATCTTCTGGACGTGGAGTTGGTTACCAGGTAAGGTTATCCTATGCCTACAATCGAAGAGGTAAAAAAGATAAAAGAAAAACATGAACAAGAACTTATGAATAAAAACGGTGTTGCAGGTTGTTCGATTGGATACAAAGAGATTGACGGTAAAAGGACTGACAAACTTTCCATTGTTTGTTACGTAAGAGAAAAGAAAATGGTAGAAAATCTTAAAAGAAAGGATATTATTCCTGGGAAAATCGAAGGAATTCCAACAGACGTTGTAGAATCCGGTGAATTTAAAGCCATGTGAGATTACATCTATTGTCGAAGGACTGTTAGGACGTTAGGCGGTTAGGTCGTTAGGACGTTCAACCCAACAAACTCTACGAACTCAACAAACCCAATAAACTAAAATTCTCACAAAGAACACAAAGATTGTTTTTGTTTTCTATTTCTAATTAATACAAAATTATCAAAGGTCAAGATTTGAAACTGGATACCTGGATACTACAAGTTATAATAAATATATTATTTCTTAAACTTCTTACCAGCAAACTCTAATATTTTAAAAGTATATTTGAGAGCAATTTCTATTAATTCTATAAAACTTTCTTCGGATAATTTGTTTTTCCACCTCAAAATAATAACATTAATTACAATTAAAACAATAAATAATAACAACATAAACAAGAAAACTTCCCACCAAATAAGCTCGAAAAATTTAAACGATATAAATGGAAAAGCCATGTAAGTTAACCAGAATAAGATATTGGCAATTATAACTAAATTGCTATCATAAATATTATTGAATTCTTTTTCTAATTTTCTAAATTTTATTAGATTTGCTTTCTTCATCAACCTTAAAAAATCCTCATTATCATAGAATTCCAAATATAAATCCCGCCATATATCTAAAGGAAATGCCTTAAGAGTTTCTGTTATATTATTCATACTGACTTGCGCTCCCTTCAAATATTGCTCTGATTCTGGATTTGTTAGAAACGCCATATTGGACTTCTTGTACGCTTCTAGCCCGAAATAGAACAATTTTACCAAAAGGTGCAATGGAATTTTCCCGGAATCTTCGTTTATCTTTTCCAATACTATCACAGCTAATGCGTTAGAAGCATTTACCATCATGCCAAAAAAATTCCCTTTTACAATGCGCTCAATTTTAGGCTCAAGGTTTTTATTGCTAAAGTGTTCCATTGTTTTATAATATTGGCTTACCGACTTTCGATAGTAATCTAAAGCTAATATATAATCCTTCTTATCCCAATAATAGCGAGCTTTTATAGACGATTTGAACCCTTCTGAATTACTCAATAAAAACCTACTGAAAGCCATATTTCTCTCAATTTCTGTTTTATCTTCTCCGTTGAAAAGTTTAAGTGATTTTTGTGCTAATTTTATAGATTTTCTTAAAAATATTATTCCTTTTCTATGATGTTCTTCTGCTTTACTGATATCTCGCTTTTCGTAAAAAACTACTGTCAAACAGTTCTCTTTCTCAAAATTATAATATAACTGATTAATCATAAGCTCCAATCTTAGCTGCTCTGGTATTGTTTTGTCCTCTTTTATTTTATCTATCAATCTTATTGCCTCTTGGAGTTCTTTCGAAGCTTTAGTATAGTATTCTATTTCTTCAGATTTAATAGCTTGATCTTTTAGTTTGCAAGCATGCATGTATACCTCATAAATTTTTTCTGTATCCATATTAATGTTCGTTTTTCTCATTTGTATTATAAAATAACAAAAATGCCTATCATAGTCAAGGGTTTTTTATAAGATATTTATAGTATTTCTTGCATACCACTATTGACATTTAGTTATTTTTTCGATATTATTTATATATAAGGAGATTGCTAAAAGTATATAATTATGGAATTGGAAAGTTATCTACGTGAAGAATGTTTATTACAATTTAAAAATCAAGACCAAGCCCATCTATTAAAAAAGGATTTTTTATTTTTTTCTTATACTATATCTTATTCTGCTTAAATCTTCGTCTTTCTTCGGTTTTCTGAAAACGAAGAGATGTTCATGCATTATTAAGTGAAAATTGTATTTTTCGACTTGTTTCCTCCAGTAAGGAGTGGATCCGCAATTATGTTGCACCTTAATGATATCTTCTTTTAATGCAAACCCTTGATTTAAAAAACGTTCCATCACATAATTTGATAATGGCACATAATGCCTGCTTTTTCTGGTATCGCCAATTAAAATAGCACAATAACGGTCTTCTTTCAGAACTCGATAAAACTCTTTTATTCCTTTCTCAAATTCTTCGCAAAATGTTTTTACTCCTGAAATATTAGAAAGGTCTCCTTCGACTTCACCATTAGAATACTTAATTATATTTAGATAAGGCGGATGAGTTAAAATTAAATCTATACTCTCATCTTCTATACAATCTAAATTCCTAACATCTCCAACTTGAATTTCCGGTTCATATTTATAATTGCCCGGAAAACCTATAAGATTAGTAGTTGTTTTTACTGCCTCCGGGTTAACATCAAAACCTATTCCTTTTCTATTGAGCAGCTTTGCTTCAATTAAAGTTGTGCCTCCACCAACCATTGGGTCTAGAACAATATCACTCTCTTTAGAATATTTTAGTATAATATTTCTGGCAATTTGAGGTGCAAAATTTCCTCTGTATTTAGGGTTATGAGATGCCCAATTACCCCTTTTGGGAAATGACCAGACTGTAGTTATTTCTTTTTCAAAATTACTAAGATCTATCAAGAATATTATTCTCTGCTATAGCTTTTCTAATCCAATTACACCACGAAACTATTGTTTGTGCTCTTCTTTTAAAGGTTTTAATCGAATAGCTTTTTAAGACTCCAACTTTTTTCATTATTTCAACTATATCTTCTATACTATAATCTTCTTCTTCAATAATTTTATAACTCTCATAAAAAACTTTTCTTTTAAAAATTTCTCTTATTAAAGAAGCATGCATTTTACTTCGAGGCATTCTCAAAACTTCTTTGCCAAACTTGGTCAAAAACATAATGCCTTGTTTTTTATCAGCTAATCCTAAGTACTTTGCAGCATTCAAGTAATAATCAGATTGACGAGGATCAAATGAGAAGAAATCTGCCAAATTTTCTTTTGTGTTTTCCCCCAAATCTATTAATTCAATAAGATTTATCACTTTTTCGAAATCATTTGCTTGTGGGAACGGTGCAAAATCAGAATCACTTGCGACGAAATTTTTCACTTCTAAAATATCTGTTGGAATACTCTGTACTTCTGTACTCAATAGAAAATTTTTATGTTTTCTCAAACTAATTGAATTAAAAAGAGTAGGATTTTTAAAATCATACTCCCAGAAACTGAAAACTTTATCAGAATATGAAAAAAATATAGGAACTACTTCTTTTTTTACCTTTTTCAACCAATATCTATACGGATAATATAATTGACGTATATTAAAATCTTCTACCTTGCCTATTTTTGCTTCAAGTAAATATAACTTTCCCCCTTCAAAACCTGCGTCGAGTTCTGCTCCAGTACTATTTACTTTAACTTTCCTAGGTCCTTTATTGGTAACAACTTCAAAATCAAAGCTCTCAGTTCCAAATTTTCCTCTTAAGGTAAACTTGACTTCTTCTTCGATAAAAGAAGCAAGAAGTCTATAGATATCTGCGACTATTATAGCACTATCTTCAGATTTTACATCACTTAAATCTATTGACTGATACTTCTCCACACTTCCAGTATCAACTGGGACCAAATCATCTGAATATTCAACTTTATTATATGAATTAAATTGCATCAATTCATAATCTAACCGAGAAATTGGTAGAATAGAGATGTCGTTATCCTTAAAAATTTTTGGTTGGTTAGTGTAATGATCAAGCTTTGCCATTAGTCGAGGTTCTCGATTAGATATTTTTTTAATCATAGTAGAGGAAATAATAAATTTTCCGTATTTTTTGATCTTCGCTACGAATTTTGTTTTCTCGTTTATTTTAGTCCAAGCTTCTTGATTCTTAGTCTCCGTCATTTATAGTTATACACTATCAATTCGTTAATTTCACCTCTACTAAAAGCGTTGCAATTAATAAATCTTTTTGCAGAGACTCTTTCTATAAAATAATCAGCATATAAATTATCAAAGAAATTGTCTTTTGGATTTTCGTTTTTTGGATCGGAATTACTCAACATTAGATTGGCACCTCTTCCATACATTTCTCTAAAAAACTGCGCAAGTCTTTTTTGGTCATCCTCATTAAAATCTTCCTTTGCATAACTTGTAAAACTAGATGTCCGGCTTATAGGCCTATAGGGAGGATCCATATAGATAAAGGTATCTTTATCAATGTGTTTTTTAGAAGCGGTGAAATCAGCACAAAATATTTTGGTATTTTTGAGAGCTTTTTGTACTGCTATAATATTTTTCTCATCACAAATTTTAGGTTTTTTATATCGACCAAACGGAACATTAAATTCGCCTTTTCTATTCTGTCTAAATAATCCGTTGTAGCAAGTTTTATTCAAAAAAATCAAATATACAGCCCGCTCTATCCAGTCTCCTGAATATTTATTATAATTGAATTTGCTCATTTGCCTATTATAAGAATCTCTAACCTTATAATAAAAATCTTTTCGCTCCTTTTCCGATTTTTTAATATACTTTTTTTCAATTTTTTTTAATTTATTTATTAATTTTTTAGCGTCGCGTTTTATTACTTTATACCCAATTATTAATTCTTTATTTATATCGAATAAAAAAGATTTCTTTATTTCAAAATTATTTTTAAGGAAAAAGAACATCGCGCCTCCCCCAACAAAAGGCTCAACGTATTTTTCAATCTTTTTTTTCTCTTTTAGTTCCTCAGGGAATCTTGAAATCAACTCTTCCAACAATTGAGTTTTGCCTCCAGCCCATTTCAAAAAAGGTTTTGCGTTTAAAGTTTTTTTAGTAGATAACCTATTTTTCATTTTAAATATTTATTATTTCAAACATACAAAAATATTATTGTTTGTCAATAAGTTTATTTTTATATAAAAACTTATTTAAATGTCCAGTACAAGAATAGGTCTTGACTAAATAGGTTTTTTTCATAAATTTTTTACATACTATGTATATAATTATAAAAATACTAAGTTATCTATGTGAAAAAGGCTTATTGAAATTCGAAAAACAAAACCTGAACCCCTCCACCCCTTTAACAATGTTTAAAAAATCTTTGATTTTAGGAAATTCAGTGATAACATAACATATATGGTTATTCCAAAATCATTACTCGACGAAATTCGAAGAGGGAGGGTTGCTCTTTTCTTAGGAGCTGGAGCCTCCAAAGGCGCCAAAAACAAAAAGGGAGAAGAACCTCCCGTAGGCAATGATTTAGCAAGAATGATATATGGAGAATTTTTAGAAGGAGATTACGACAGTGAATCTCTTTCGTATGTAAGTGAAATAGCAATTTCGGAAAAGAAGTTATCTGAAGTGCAAGATTATATAAAAAGCATATTCAATGAGTTTGAACCTGCAGATTTTCATAAAATTTTACCAACTTTTCTATGGAGTGGAATGGCAACTATTAATTTCGATAGAATTATCGAAAAATCTTACAGTTCAGTTAAAAACCCAGCACAAAATTTAATTAGTATTATATCGGATGCTGAACCAATAGAAGAGAAAATAAGATCATCCAATGATTTACTTTTTTATAAACTGCACGGATGCATATCTCGGACTTATGACAAAGATGTACCGTTAATTTTAACAAAAGATCAATTTGTAGATTTCTCGCAAGGTAGAGAAAGACTATATAGTAGATTTAAAGATTTAGGGTACGAAAACACAATACTCTTTGTTGGCTGTAAGATAGAGGATCTCGATATAAGAAGACTTTTGAAGGAATTAGAAAACGTAGATAGGCCAAGATATTATATAGTAAGACCTGATGTTCCTGCTCACGAAGAACGTTTTTGGTCAACCAAAAGGATAACTACATTGAATGGTACTTTTAGAGAGTTCCTTGAAACTTTAAATGTAAATATTCCCTCCAGAGTGAGACCTCTACTAAAAGCAATATCAATTAATCATCCTATAGAAATTAAATTCGTCACTGATGAAAAAATGAGTGAAGATTGTTATAATTTTTTAAAGAATGACGCAGATTTTGTCTGTCCCGAATTACCAATTGAACAAGGTAATAATAAAATTTTTTACAGAGGTTTTAGTCTCGGATGGTATTCTATAGAGCAAAATCTCGATGTTCGCCGTGATTTAGCAGAAACATTACTTCTTGAAGTAATATTGCCTGAAGAAAGAGAAAGAAAATCGCAGGTAGAATTCTATGCAATAAAAGCTGCAGCTGGTGAAGGCAAAACAATATTCCTAAGACGATTAGCGTGGGATGCGGCTAAAGATTATGAAGCTGTTTGTATATTTATTAGAGAGTACGGGAAGATAAGAAATGAAGCACTATAAGAAATACATCGATTAACAAAGAAACGTATATTTCTATTTATAGATGATGCAGCAGACAATGCGGATGAAATCGAAAAAACAATAGTAAAAGCCCAACATGAAAACATCCCTTTAACTATTATAACTGCAGAGAGAATAAATGAATGGAATATTCATTGCGAAAACATTGACCCATATGTAACAGAAAAATATGAGTTACAATATCTAACTCAAAATGAAATAAAAGAATTGGTTAAACTACTAGAGAAGCATAATAGTCTAGGATATCTTAAGGAATATAACTTTAATGAAAGAGTGAATGAATTCAAGAAAAGGGCAGGGCGCCAACTTCTGGTTGCATTACATGAAGTAACACTTGGTAAGCCTTTTGAAGAAATACTCGTAGACGAATATAATGCAATTTCACCTCATAAAGCTAAAGCGATATATTTAACTATTTGTGTGTTAAACCGTCTCAATGTACCTGTTAGAGCCGGGTTAATATCAAGAATGTACGGGATTACATTTCCCGAATTTAAGGAAAAGCTCTTTGCTCCCCTTGAGCATGTTGTAATTAATTTTATGAATCCAAAATCCGGCTATTATTATTACAAGGCACGGCATCCAGAAATAGCAAGGATAGTTTTCGAACAAATACTCAATGACAGAAACGGTAGATTTAACGAGTATATTAAGATATTAAAAAATTTAAATATATCTTATAGTTCAGATCATAAATCCTATCGTTCTTTAATTCAAGCTCGGGTTTTGAATGAAATATTTCCGGATTATCAAGATGCCAACCAAATTTTTGAAGCCGCAAACGAAATGATTAATAATGACCCATATTTATATCATCAAAGAGGAATTTATGAGATGCTGCGCCCGAATCCAAACTTTAATGCGTCCGAAAATCTTTTAGAAACGGCTCTAAGTTTAAGTAGAAATAATGAGACAATAATTCACTCTCTTTCAGAACTTTATCTATCTCAAACTGAGGCCGACATCCCAGAACTTAAGAAAAAGCATTATCGAAAAAAGTCTCGTAAACTTGCTAATTCTTTAATTAATAATAAAAGTTGTAGGAAGTACGCTTACCACACTTTAATAAAAATCTCTATGGGTGAGCTTAAAGAGTTGTTAGAAAAAGAAAGTGAAGATATAGAAATAGACAAAAGTGTAGAACAAATTGAAAGTCATTTAGAGAAATGTTTGCAAGAATATCCTGGAGAAAGCTA
>Ga0307427_1001073_pt1 | contig 14782 bp, 12 predicted proteins | sample SalMarWE160190MG_FD_202162 | JGI IMG/M metagenome (GOLD analysis project Ga0307427, IMG submission 202162) | Salt marsh sediment microbial communities from the Plum Island Ecosystem LTER, Massachusetts, United States - WE1603-190 | ecosystem: Environmental > Aquatic > Marine > Intertidal zone >... | reverse complement strand
AGTTAACTTTCTTTTTCAGGTATTTTTTAAAAGATCTTAATCCTTCTTTGTTTATAAATTTCAAATCTTTTTTACCATCAAATACCGATAGGTCTTTCTTTGATACATCAATTCCGATATAATACATAATGAAACCTCCTAATGGTTTTTTAGGAGAGTTTGCATGGTCGCCCTTCTATAACTTTACCTTGTATCAATACAAGCTGAAATATTTTTATATTTCGCTTCTGATACTGTCCAAGATTGTAGGAGGGCGGCCCATCTATAATTACGAGCTAATCATCAAAATGATGATTGCTCCAGGGACACAACGGCCTTAACCAACTACAAACTCATCCAGTATCATATTAACATCTTTTCTTGATAAATAATAAGTTACTATTAATATACAAGGGACATGAAATCCTAAGAAGATAGTTGATGTATAGATATCTGTACTCATATTATAGCAATTAAAGGAGGACAAAATAATGACTATTATTAAAAAAATAAGCGTGTTGGCAATAATTTTTGTTTTTATACTAAACATATCAGTAATTTTAATAAATGCCTGTGATACCTGGATTGCCTTACCAGATGCAACCGAAAATGGCTTTACGATATTTGGAAAAAATAGTGACAGGCCACTTTTTGATTGTCAGCCACTTATGTTCTATCCTCGGAAAACTTGGCCGGTTGGTTCAAAATTGAACCTTGGACGGTTAACTGTTCCCCAGGTTGAAGAAACTTATGCAACTATGGGTTCAAGTCCCTATTGGTGTTGGGGGTATGAAGAAGGAATAAATGAATATAGTGTGGTAATAGGGAATGAGGGAATTTGGACCAAAGTTTTTACCGAAGAGATAGCTGCCTATATAGAAGGGAAAGAACAGAAATATGGTCCTACCGGAATGGATTTAGTCAGATTAGGTCTGGAAAGAGGTAAAACAGCTTACGAGGCTCTCAAAGTGATAGCTGGTCTTACCGAGAAGCATGGACAGTTTGGTTCCGGTATCCCTACTATTAGTGTTATCGCTGGCGGATATCATAATTCTTATATAATAACTGACCCTAATGAAGCCTGGGTTCTTGAGACCGCAGGTAATCATTGGGTTGCGAAAAGATTTTCAACTGGCATTACATCTATTTCCAATACTCTAAGCATAGAAACAGATTGGGATCTCGCTTCTTCCGAACTTGTGGATCATTCCACTGAAAAAGGTTGGTGGCCAAGAGATAAAATAGATGTATTTGATTTTACCGAGGCCTACTCGGATGATACAACTGCAAGCAAAGAAAAACGTATGAATGCACTCGAAAGGGCAATGTGTTCTCGTAATCTATTGATAGAAAAAGAGGGAGATATTACTCTTGATTGGATGAAGCAAATAGCCAGGGACCGTTCATCAACTCCAAGTATTGATTTAGACCAAACAGCCAGTTCCGGTATAGCAATACTACCCAAGACCACTGAGGAAATTCCCGTTTTCTGGTGGTGTCCTGCAACTCCGAGTAACAGTTGTTATGTTCCTTTTTTCATACACGGAAGTAAATTACCCGAAATAGTATCGAAAGCAGGTACTTATGGAAAAATGATAGATTGGCCCAGTAAAGTGAAAGCAGATGAATTCTCTTCCGAGTCATACTGGTGGTTGTTCAGGGATCTCTGTGATAAAGTTCGTATTAATTATGAGGAGAGGAATCCGGTAGTGAGGGCTGAATTTGATCTTCTGGAGAAAGCTTTTGAATCTGGAATTCCTAATGTAGTTAAGAGGGTGGTTGAATTAAGAAAAGCCGGAGAGGATAATAGTGCGGCTAAAGTACTGGATGATTATACTGCAGAATGTGTACAAAAAGCTTTAGATAAGGTAAATGAATTACGAAAAAGATTTGAAGAGATGGTAATAGAAGTACCAAAGGAATACGAACCTTATCTTGGAAAATACATAGCAAACTTTGGTCAATTTATTGATAAAGAGTTTATTGTATTGATACAGAATGGCCACCTTGCCGTTGATGTCCCCGGTCAAATGGTCTTTGAACTCAACGAACCAGATGAAGAAGGGTTGTGGTATTTTACCATAACCCACACGGTGGCGGTTTCTTTTGAGATTGATGATGAGAGTAGAGTCACAGGGATGAAAATGCATCAAACAACTGAAATTCCCAGGAAAGATATACAGTCAGAAGGAACGTTTGAGGATATCCCTGAAGAGTTTGTTCCCTACCTTGGTAAGTATGTACTTCCCGTAGGAAATGTAGAGATGACTTTGCTAATGCAAAATGATCACTTAGCACTGGAAATGCCGAATAAAATTATTATTGAGTTAAGGCCACCTGATAACCAGGGTAAGTGGTATTTTACTATTGATGATAAAACTTCAGTGTCTTTCGAAAAAGATGATACGGGTAAGGTTAAGGCAATGAAACTTCATCAGGCATTTGAATTGCCAAAAAATAAATAATAGGGAATGGTGGGGTATCAACATTTGACATTAGATAAATAGGGAAGGTGTGCCAGGTCAATAATTCGGTAACTTTTAGCGGAAAAACCATAGGATCTGAGGGGTTTCTTAACCGGATGGGAGGTTTTAGGTATTACTATAAATAGACGTCCTAAAGGAAGACCTCGTAAAATAAAAAGCTAAAGTATAGAAAAAATAGGATGTGTTATCCTATTTTAATTAAAAAAATCGAGGGAGAAGATGAAAAGTGATATTGCAAGACCTGACCCCATAATGGACCCCATAAGCATAAGACTGTATTATGTTTTACAGGGATGTGGGGTAATTTTTATCACAGTTTATCAAATATAGACTTTGAGATTTAATTTTTAATAATTGGCCTTTTGTTGAAGGGCTATTGGCGATAGGCTGATAAGGAAATTATCATGAATCGATTTTTCAAAATATTGGTTATCGGGCTCTTGGTATTAACAGGAGTTTTTTTTATTTATCGTTACTCGAATCTAGAGCCTTCCACCAATTCTAATGTTATTCCGGTTTATATCTATAAGGTTGTCAATACTTATCCTCATGACCAGAGTGCTTTCACAGAAGGATTGGTATTTGAAGATGGTGTTTTATATGAAGGAACAGGTCTTCATGGATATTCCACCTTACGTAGAGTGAAATTAGAAACTGGAGAAATCTTACAAATTTGTGAACTACTACCTCAATTTTTTGGTGAGGGGGTGACCGTTTATGGGAATAAGATTATCCAGTTGACCTGGCAATCTCATATCGGTTTTGTCTATGATAAATACAGTTTTAAATTACTACAAGAGTTTAATTATCCGGATGAGGGTTGGGGTATTACACATGATGGAAAGCATTTAATTATGAGTGATGGTACAGAAACATTACATTTCTTAAATCCTGAAACTTTTGAGGAAATTGGTCAGATTGAAGTTTCCGCAAACAATATTCCCGTGATCAGAATCAATGAATTAGAATATATTCAAGGGGAAATCTATGCCAATATATGGCGGACAGAACGTATCGCCAGGATTGATCCTCTAACCGGTCAGGTAGTTGGTTGGATAGACCTGAAAGGCATTTTAAGTCTAAAAGACGATAGTGAGACAGTTGATGTTCTTAACGGTATTGCCTATGACGTAAAGAATAGTCGGTTGTTTGTGACTGGAAAATTTTGGCCAAAACTTTTTGAGATTGAATTGATGGGACAGGGGACTGCAGAATCCAAGAGATGAAAGGGGGGTTCAGGCTTCATAAGGAAAACAATATGAATAAAAATATAATGAGAAGAATTTTTCAAGTTTGGTTTATATTAATTATTCAAGGCGTCATTTTGTTTATTGCGGCCTGGAACATCTATTGGTCATGGGCGTGGATATTTTTATTCCTTAGTGTTGTCATGTTAATAATTAATTCAATGGTAATACCGGCAGAATTAATTGAAGAACGGGGGAAAAAGAAAGAGGATGTAAAAGAATGGGATAAAATTATAACTTCTTTAAATATCATACCGACACTTTGTATATTTCTTTTTTCTGGACTGGATTATCGTTTTCATTGGACGCAGGAGCTTCCTATCTTGTTCAATATTTCCGGATTAATATTGCTGTTTTTAGGTTCCATGCTATTTACCTGGGCAATGATATCAAATAAGTTTTTCTCAACCATGGTCAGACTGCAAACAGACCGCAATCACCAGGTTGCAACTTCCGGACCATATAAATTGGTTAGACATCCCGGATATGTGGGATATATTATCATGTTTCTTGCCATTCCATTGGTACTTGGTTCATTATGGACCCTAAGCTTTTCAGTTATTATAACCATTTTACTTATTATAAGAACTTATTTGGAAGATAAAACTTTAAAAAAAGAATTAAAGGGCTATGCCGAATATTCAGAATTAGTAAGGTATAAATTAATACCTTTTATATGGTAAATGCAAATCGTTTCTCAGTTATATTAGATAAATAGGGAAGGTGTACCAAGTCAATAATTCGGTAACTTTTAGCGGAAAACCTATAGGGTCTGGGGAGTTTTTAACCGGATGGTTGAAACTTTAGGTATTATTATAGGTAGACATCCTAAAGGAAGACATCGTAAAATGTAAAGCTGAACCATAGAAAAATAGGATATGTACTTATTTTAAATATTTAGGGAATAGATAGGGACACATCCCATTTTCTTAGATAATTAATATTTTACTTTTAAATTAGATAAATAGGATAGATCCTATTTTTTTTTGAGAATATCAAAATATGGTTTGAGAACAGAAAAAGGGTAAGCTACATAAGATGACTTTTTTATAGCTTACCCTTTTTCTGTTGTTTTTTTATTCAATTTTCCCCAACTCTACTTTTACTCCTACCAGTTCTTTCTGCACTTCCGAAAAGTGAAGAGAGTAATACTCTCGATTTTGCTGGTTTAAACTTGTGATTGTATTGTGTATCTCTTTGGTGTTTTCCAGTATCTGCCGATAACCCTCTTTCTGAGCTAATACGATTTCCTGCATAAACCTATCAATGCGAAAGATTAAGAGTATCGATAAGGCGATAGGAAACCCCTGGTTAGCAATTACTTCAGATAATGTTTTAACATCCATTACTTCACTCCTTTCTCATTCCCTCCAGCGGCTGCGTTTGGTTGGCCGGACATCCAAGTGGAGGAAGTTCTTCTTCTCATAGAATCCGATTCCGGTAAAATCTATATTCTCACATATTTCTAAAAGTTCTATCAAGTTGATATCTTTTACTTTTATATCTGCTGCTAGTCCGATACAGTGGTAACTGTTTACTACTCCTCCAATTTTTTGATTATATCTTGGACAACGGTATCCGGAGGTAATATACACCGGTCTTTCCAAAATATTCCTTAATTCCACTAATTTTCCAAGCAGCTTGGGATGAAGCATAACCAGATTACAGCAGGGACAGGCAAACTCGGATAAGTTGAAGTGGGGAGCGATATTTATATTGTTGGTACTATTTAGCATTTGCATGTGCACTAACTCCTTTTACAATCTCCTCCCCCTTGAGGGGGGAGGATTAAGGTGGGGGTGATACAAAAACAGGCGAGGCACCTGTCCTACGGTAGATTATTTAGTTGGCAAAGACTGCTGAGAAGGTCCTTTGTCTTTCAATAATTTTCTCTTTGATAAGATATCATATGTCTGTTTATTAATCTTTCCCACATTGGCTTCCATCATAGTCTTTACCACTTTCTCTTCAGGCTTTCTTAATTTAATATTCTTGACTGCCAGTATCTCTATTAACTTCTTCCAGGCTATCTCCCATTTTTGGCTACCATTTCCTATCCCCAGCTCTTCCTCTGCCCAGAGCATGGCGGATAAGATGGCATCCTTTTCATCTTTCCAGAGCTCATCTAATATACTATTATAACTTACAACTTCTTGTTTATGTTGAGCCAAGAAATAGAGCAGCGAAAACCCCTTAGCCGTAATTTTTGCTTCTTTCCCCATAAAGATAATTCTATCCGGGCGCCGCTGTGAGATTTCTAATAAAGGTTCCAATAATGTGACAGGTAAAGCAGTTGCTAGTTGCCGTTCGCTAATACTAATACCACATTCTTCTGGCACTTTCTTAAAAGCCTTCAATTTTTCATCTTGAACTATCCATTTTGCCTTTAGCATTTTCAGATGATTATTATCTTCTTTCATTTTTTTCTGAATTCTTTGAACTAATCTTTTCGGAATCAATTTACCCAACTCGACCCCACTCGCATCCCTCAAAGAATTCTCATCCCCATATCCCGCCCCCTCCAACCTTCCAATGTAATGTCGACTTAAACCGGGTATATATAGCAGGGCCAAATTTATTCCTTCTTCCTGTACTCCTTCTACTAATCTGTTGGATAACATCCTTATTTTATTCAAATCTTTATTTATTTTTTTCTCCCAGTCTACGCTTTCTGCTATCGCTGACAGACTATCGGCTAACCAGGAAAAACCTTCCCCCAATCTATAGATACAACCCCTGTAAAGATTATATTCCTCCTCAATGGTCTTAACACTCTTTTTTCCCTCCATCCAATCATATAATAAATGAGTCTTCTTACAGGTGATATAATCTTCTAAAGAGTTGATTTCTTCTTTCTCATTTTTCATTAGAATTTTATCTCGAAAAAGTTTCTTATCTTCATCTTCCTGTTCGAAGATCAGACGCAAGAGTTTATTCCAGCAATTTTTTCTATGACCGCATTGATAAATTCCTTTTTTATAGTCATCTCTAATAGCTTGAGAAAAGGAGATAGGCAATGCTTTACCATCAGGGCTTAAAGCTAGTAGAAAAAGAATCTCCAGAATACTAATATCTCCATTTTTACAATATTTCAACCAGGATTTAAAAAACAAAAAAGTTTCTACTTTAATTCTTTTGGCAGCTATTAAAATACCGTTATCGGTGGTAGATAAAACACCATTTCTATTCATCCTAATCAATCGGTTTCCTTTTAAAATATTCAGGCATTTTTCTATTTTTTTATCGATATTTACCTTATTAAAAGCAAACTGCCAGTAACCGGAAAGAAAATTTTCATAATCAGATCTACTCTGATTTCTTAGGAAAACAAATTCTTCTTTCTTAAAATAACTTTTCAACTCTTCCTGCTTAATATCTTCATTTACCACTAATCTCAAAAGATAAGTAGGCAAATCATTGTCTATATTTATTAACTGCTTATTTGCTTTATGATTGTAATTATTATCTTTCAAAAATTTAAAATAAATATTCTTATAAACGGTCTGAAAGAGTAGGGAATGAGCCAAAAAAATGACCCTTCCAAACTCCTGCCTGTTCTGAAAATTAAAAGAATTACCGTCTTTTCTCATTTCTTCTATATTTAATATTCCGGCTCTTCCACCCATATTTTCAATAGCGGCAAAGGTGAGGCTGGTTCGATAATTAGGAGGGTAATTTCCTTCATCATTACATACTTTATCCAGGGCAATAATCACATTATTAAAATGAAGATTGCTACCCATTGCCATGATATTAGTAGCACAGATAACCTTTATTTCTCCCTCTTTGAGATAAGTCTCAATCAAATTTCTTTCTTCCCATGATAGGTTTTGATTATAATGGGCAATCCCTTTTTCCAATGTCCTTCTCAATTCATCACGGGATAAAGTATCTTCCATTTCCTCCAGTTCTTTTAATGCCGAAGAAGCGGAAGGGCTTTCTAATTGAGAAGCAAGCCACTTAGCCCATTTTTGTGTCTCATCACAGGTTGCAAAAAATATCAAGACCGATTCTCCCTGTTTTACTAGATACCTGACTGTCTCTAACAAATAATCCTCAAAACAATTTTCACGAACTGCCTCCGGTTTAAAAAATACTTCTTTTTTGCAATTTTCCTTCTTATTAGAAGTAATATATTTAAAGACACCACCTCTTACTATGCCTTTTCGCAGTTCCACCGGACGCTGATAGGAAATAAGGGTTCTGGCGGGAAACCACCTTAAGAGAGCTTCTTGTTCTTCAATAAAAGCAGAAAGGGCGATGATTTTAATATTTTTATTCTTTCTATCGATATGGTCTACAATATCTTCCAGCAGAGGACCCCATTTTGAATCATTAATTAACTGCATCTCATCGATGATGACTAAAGAAACAATATCTAAAAAATGAGGACACATCAAACAAAAGTAATAAAATTTCTCATAGGCTATAACCGCAACATCATAATCTCCGGAGATGATATGATGGTCATCTTCTTTACGGTCACGGGTAGAGATGACTATATCTATTCCACAATCTCTGTAGAGATTTTTAAAGTGCCTATATTTTTCATCAGCCAGTGCTCTTAAAGGAACTAAATAGATGATTTTATGAAGGTGAATGACTTGAGCGATTGCAGCCATTTCTCCGATGAAGGTTTTCCCTGAGGAGGTTGGGGCTATAACCAGAAGATTTTTATCTCTGTCATTTCCTCCTTCTTTTTTCCCTCGCCCTTGAGGGGAGAGGGCAGGGTGAGGGTGAATCTCATTTTCCCCATAATCTAAAATCCCGAATTTTTTTACCGCATCCTCCTGTAACGGAAATAAGTGATTTGAGTAATTTTTTTTCAAGATATTTATAATATAAGAGGGGATACCATAATTCTTTAATTTTTCAATTTTCATTGTTTCAGACATGAATATATTCCTTTCTTTATATCTTTTTTTAACTAAAACTAAAACGAATATTAGAATAATCTCTATTACAAATCTAAGATAAAATGTAAAAATAGAACGATAGAATCACCTCCCTGGCTTTAGACAATGATGAGTTAAGTGAGTGTTAATTGAGTAAATGTAACAAGCTGTAAGCAAAACACACTTTTTGATTATACACATAATAAGTTTATATATCAAATAAATATAGCTTTTCAAAATATGAGTGGACGCTCTTCTTTTGTATTCCCGCATTTATGCATTAAAAGGGGGACTGCTTTTATTTCCCCACATTTATGCTAAGTAAAAAGTAAAGCCTGTCCCCCTTTTATGATGATCGGTGAATCAAAAGGAAAACGGGCTAAATTTTCTTGATCCCAAATATTTTTCCTAAAAAAGAAGGATTTCCACAACCCTTTGTCGAATGTAAAAAATGTGATATATAACAAGGTAGGACGGGCGTCTCGCCTGTCTACGAAAAGGGGCAATGCATCGTGCCCATATTAACTTACCAGCATCTTACAAATAAGCGAACCTCTCGCCCGGAAAATTATCACCTCAAGAGATGAATTGGGAGGATTCAAAGAACTGCCAGACCTCACCCAATTACCCGAAATAACCAATCTCGAATGGCAGGAATGGAAAGAAGAGGGGATAATAATTATATTTGAATGACAAATAAACTATTAAAAAAAGACTTATATATACAATTTGCAAATTATATTTGACAACTGTAAATATTTATAGTATTATTTTGACATAACCAATTAAAGGCGGAACATATGAAAAACTTAATTCTTACAAAACGTCAAGGTGAAATATTAAGGTTTATAATATTAAATAAAGAAAAATATGGATACCCTCCCTCTATTCCTGAGATTCAAGAGAAATTTTCTTTTAAATCTCCCAATGCTGTTAAAGATCATCTTGAAGCACTCGAGCGAAAAGGCTATATTTCTCGCCGTGCACATAAAGCAAGAGGTATTGAAGTTTTAGGTCATGCCACATCAAATGAAAATAGTAAAAATAACGCAATCGAAATACCTATAGTCGGAGAGATCTCAGCAGGTAGACCAATTTTTGCTCAGGAAAATATAGAAGGAAATATCGTTATTGATAAATCAATCATAAAAAATTCTAACGGAATTTTTGCTTTAAGAGTTAAGGGTGATAGTATGATTAATGCTGGCATCTTAAATGGAGATTATGTAATAGCCTCTCAACAACAAGATGCTGAACAAGGTGATATAGTAGTCGCACTTATTGAAGATGAAGCAACAGTGAAAAGATTCTATAAAGAAAAAAATAGAATAAGGCTACAACCTGAAAATGATACAATGGAACCAATAATTATTAAACCCAATGAAAATCAGGTTAGAATAATTGGTAAAATAAAAGGTGTAATAAGAAAAATTTAATAGAGGAAATACATATTAGATATTATGGTTGTCCGAGCAAATTACTCGATTTTTTGTGATCTCTTTTCCGGAACAACTGCAGTAGTTAATTTTAAAGGGAGATAAGCCATGAGCAACAAGAGATATCTGGAAAAACATATTTGTAATTGCGGAAAGTTAATGGAATACGATGGAATAGAGACTTCCATTATGTCCGATATCGACGAAAACAACAAAATATTATCAGACTTAGATGTTTATATCTGCAACAACTGTGGTTATAAAATATGGATTCACACCTCAGAACATTGCGAAGTTATAGATATTCAATAATGTATAAGGAGACATGAAAAGAGTTCCTAAGAGGTTTAACTGCTTAAGGTGAAATATGTTGTATTAAAACCTTACTTTTTTGGGTACAATAATGTTATTGATAAGGTTTGGTTACTTTTTAGGTAGTAATCATATTTTATTGAAAAAGTAGAAAAACATATACACAAATAGGAAATCAATTAGGTGTTAAATTTCACGGTATTAGCGGGATAGAAAGATTTAAAAATCAATTTGAAACAGGCGTTAATAAATTTATACAAATTTCACGACAGAAAGCGCAAGAAGCTCAATACAGAGAGAAATAAATAGATTAATTCGTAATTTATAAACATAAATACAATAAAATACAAAATTAATAAAATTAGGAGGAAAAGATTTGATAAATTTGTGGCTTAATACTATCCAAAATATTGATTGCTTTGATGGCTTTAATAAATTACCAGATAGATCTATTAATTTAGTTTTTACTGATCCACCATATGGCTTAAACAAAGAGGGGATAACCAACGATAAGACGTTAGATTTATTTTATAAAATATTACCTGAAAGTTTTCGTGTATCAAAAGATAATTCCTTTTTCATAACATTTTTTAGCATAAAATTTCTTCCGCAAGCTTTTAAAAACAACCCATTTAAATATTTTTGGAATTTTATACTTTATTGTCCTAATGGTATGGTTTTTTCACCCATAGGCTATACAAAATATATGTCTTGTATAGTCTTTAAGAAAGGAAATCCAAAAATGAATAAAAGAGGTAAAGATATTTTTATAGACACTCCCGGAAAACTAATAGAGCCCGATGAAGGCTTTATAAATCACCCTACTCCTAAACCTAAAACTTTCATCAAAGAAATACTAATAATGTTTTCTAAACAGAAAGATATTGTATTAGATCCGTTTATTGGAAGTGGGAGTACGGCAATTGCCTGTGAACAAACAAATAGAAATTTTATTGGATTTGAAATTGATAAAAAATACCACACACTATCTACAGAAAGGTTAAAGAGGATTGTCAAAATTAACTCCAATGTTTATAAATGATTAAAAATATTTTTTAAATTAATTTGTAGTATACTAATATTATAGTAATTTTTTAACGTATAAAAAAATTACATAATATAAGGAGAAAGAAATTATTATGAATTACACAACAAAGGATGGAGAAATTATTATAAAAATTCCTGCTTCAAATTCTGGTAAATTCAGATTTAAAACAAGAAGTAATAATTTGAAATTTGGAGATACTTTTTCTACAAGAAATAATAATTTTAATGAAAATGTATATTTGGAATGGCAAATCAGTTACGATGCAACAATTGCAGATGTGGCTAAAGGAAAAAAGGATACTAAGTTAAAAAGTTACACTTTTGTTGGCGCTAACAAGAAAACTAAATATCTTTACGAGCTATCTGAATTAGTATATGAAGGAATAAACAACGGTTTAATTTTAATTGAGGATATAAGTTCATTACTAAAAGAAATAAGCAACTATAAAGAGTTAATCGACAAAAAGAAAATAGCTGTTGAATATAATTCTAAGATTGTAATTAATGGCATTCAATTTGAGGAAACAAGCATAAAGTTGCCAACGCTTTTCATGATTGAAACAACAGATAACACACAAATTGAAATTTCCATACAAAAACAACAATATGCTTCTGGGGTTCAACCTATGGTTTATTTTTGTATCCCAATCAAATCATTCCAGAATTACAAAACGATACTGGGTAGACCATCAAAATCAGGTGACGAATTAGTATATATTATAAATGGTAAAAACGCGAGTGTGTTATTTGATATGATTAAAATATTTGCTATGTGTTCCCAAAGACACCATTTTGATATTACTGAAATAGTCAAAATATTAATCAGATTAGCAGGGTAAAAATCAATGATGTTAATAAATAAATCAAAACATTTAGCAAAGGAAAAACAGATACAATTGGGTAGTTACTATACTCCAAAGGAATTAGTTAATAAAGTTTGCGAATACATACAACCCTACATTTTAAAAAATAAAAGAAATATAATAATTTTTGACAACGCTGCTGGATGTGGAGCTTTTGTATTCGAAATGAAAAAATATGATTATAGAGCATCTGACTGTGATGCAAGGGCATATGAATTTTTAAAGGAACATTTAGACAATAAAAAAGCATTTTATACTAATTCTTTGATAGATGTTAGCCGGGAAAAATATAATATTCCCAATGATTCATTTTTAATAATGATAGGTAATCCCCCTTATAATGACACTACTTCCGAGTTTAAGAACGGACAGAAAGGGAAAAACTTATGCGATAAAGACTTATTTGATAGAGATTTAGGTGTTTCTTTTTTAAAATCCTACAATAAGTTAGAGGCAGATGTAGTGTGTATTTTGCATCCATTCTCTTATTTGATAAAAGAAACTAATTTTAAAAGACTAAAAAATTTTAAAGATAATTATAGATTAAACAAAGGAATTGTGTTTTCAAGTTCTTGGTTTTCTAAAACTGGTTCAATTAAATTTCCAATAATAATTGGGTTATATGAAAGAAATGAAAAAGGAATGGACTTTGATCATATTAAAAATTTTAATTTTTCCATTTTAGACATCGAAGATAAATTTAAATTATCTAAATACGTAACAACAGATGGTTTTATTGATAAATATCCTCCAAGAAAGAACGGTTTAAAAGTGTCCCCAATTGGTTTGTATTACTATACCTTCAGAGATTTTAACTCTCTACGCAAGAATATTTCCTTTATGATTAAACAACACTATAATGGGATTATAGTGACAATTCAAAATTTCTATAAATACGCATATCTAAATGCATTAAAAAATCTATTTCGGCCAAATAATATTTGGCTATATGGCAACTTATCTCCTTTAATAAATAAAAACATATTGGAAAAAAACAAAAATATTTATATAGAATATGCTATTCAAACTAATTCAGCGTTGAAAAATATTGATAAAAAAATAATACAAGATATAACTAAATATTATGGCATTGATTTAAATAGATTAACTGATGTTAATAAATTAGAGGCTGGAATAACAAAACAATTTAAGAAATTAATATGAAACTTTTAACAATAGTTTCAATAAAAGAACAAAATATCAAAAGGATTAGGAGTGCGATAGGAGACGCGTTGTACTAGCTCAACAATTCGGTAACTTTTTTTACTTTTCGTAAGAGGTTTGATAAGTCCAGTTTCTTAATGTTTTCTCAAATAATTAGAATATTACAGGGAACAATCCTTTGTTATGCTTTTATCATATTTTAAGAAATTACAGTATGTCAAATGCAAAAGTCTGTCAATCCATTTATTCTTCATAATCTAAAAATTCTATCCTATATCCCATACATCACACAATTCAAGTTGTACAACCTTATGAAGAAATAGTATAATCTAAATAATTTGTTTAACAGTACTACATAAATTATTTAAAGGTATAGGAAGAATTGAAAATGAAAATATTAGCAGTGGATTTCGACGGGGTCATTAGTGACAGTGCTTTAAAATCTTTATTTGTAAGTCATAATGCCTATTGCAAATATTTTGATTCGAAAGTAAAAAGAAGTTTTGGCGGGGAATTATTTACTTTTGATAATTGGGAAGAAATGCAAAAACAATATAAAAAAGAAATAAATGATTACTACCACTCAAGTTGTAAAACCTTATACAGAAATAGTATAATTAAAATTAATTCGTTATTAGCACTACACGAACTAATCAGAAAAAAGAAAAAAGCAAAAATAAATTAAAACTTAAATGGATAATGAGCGATTAGTGGAGATGTCCAAATGGATAATAAAAAAATAAACCGAGGTCAAATAAAAGCAATCCGGGGAAGTGTGCTTGATGCTTTTTTCCCGCAATCCCTTCCCAAGATTAATTACCAATTGAAATCCGGTGAAGCGATTATCGAAGTAACCCTTCATCTTGATGCCACGACGGTCAGAGGAATAGCCTTAACTCCTACTCAAGGGTTAAAAAGAGGAGATGAAATCATTGACATGGGACATCCTTTGCAAGTGCCTGTGGGTTCCGGATTATTGGGACGAATGTTTAATGTTTTTGGAGAACCGATTGATGGAGGAGATATTTTATCCGCTGAAAAATTAGTCCCCATATACCAAAAATCTCTTTCTCTTGCCGAGCGGACCACTACGGCAGATATTTATGAGACTGGGATAAAGGTGATTGACGTTTTGGCTCCTTTAGAAAAAGGCGGGAAAGCAGGTTTGTTCGGCGGTGCCGGTGTTGGCAAGACGGTTCTGATTATGGAGATGATTCATAATATGGCTTTGGAGCATGAAGGGGTGAGCCTCTTTTGCGGAATAGGTGAGCGTTCCAGAGAAGGAGAAGAATTGTATCGGGAAATGATAAAAACAGGCGTCCTGAAAAAGGCGGTTTTAATTTTTGCCCAGAT
>Ga0307427_1001072_pt1 | contig 14805 bp, 14 predicted proteins | sample SalMarWE160190MG_FD_202162 | JGI IMG/M metagenome (GOLD analysis project Ga0307427, IMG submission 202162) | Salt marsh sediment microbial communities from the Plum Island Ecosystem LTER, Massachusetts, United States - WE1603-190 | ecosystem: Environmental > Aquatic > Marine > Intertidal zone >... | reverse complement strand
AGTTCTTTCCTTCATTTCACAAATTTACTGATCCTATCCTTTAAGCTGTCCTTATCCATGTTAATTGATTTTAAGAGCTTGTCCTCCTCTCCATGTTCGATAAAACGGTCAGGAATACCTATTCGCAGAACTTCCCTTTTTAAGGATTCCCTGTTAAGGAATTCCAGAACTGCGCTGCCAAAACCTCCACTTATAGTGTTTGTTTCTACCGTTACTATTTTTTTGCTTTTTTCTGAAAGGCTAAGAATTGTTTCTTCATCTAAAGGTTTTACGAACCTTGCGTCAACCACTGTTGGATTAATGTTTTTGAGTTCGCTAGCAACTTCAAGTATTTTATAGGCAATTGGTCCGATAGTTAGTATAAGAGGATCTTTTCCTTTTCGTAAGATTTCTGCTTTACCGATAGGAATAGCTTGTATTTTAGGAGGCTCTTTTACTCCAATGGATTGTCCTCTCGGGTAGCGTAATACCGACGGTCCATCGGTATTAAGAAGAGCAGTTTTAAACATTCTTTTCAGTTCAATTTCGTCTCTGGGAGCCATTATCACAACATTTGGTATCATTCTTAAATAAGAAAGGTCAAAAACCCCGTGGTGTGTAGGTCCATCTCCTGGTGAGAATCCTGCTCTGTCTAAACAGAAAATTACAGGCAATTTCTGGAGTGCTATATCGTGAATTATCTGGTCAAGTGCTCTCTGGAAAAAAGTAGAGTATATTGCGCATACAGGACGTAAGCCCTCAGCGGCGAGGGCGCCGGCAAAGGTTACCGCGTGTTGTTCTGCTATACCGACATCAAAAAATCTTTCAGGAAACTTCTCTTTGAAGGTCGTAAGACCGGTTCCTTCTGTCATAGCTGCTGTTATTGCAATTATATCTTTGTTTGTTTCTGCTTCCTCTACAATTGCTTCTCCAAAGACGTCAGAGTAGTTTTTAGGGCCTTTCTTTTTTGTAACTCTTCCTGTTTTGCATTCGAAAGGTCCCACTCCATGGAACAGAGACGGATTTTCACTTGCGGGCTCATAACCCTTACCTTTTTCGGTAATGATGTGCAGGAGTTTAGCTTTCTTTATTTTTTTCACTTTAGAAAGAATCATAATCAGTTCTTTTATATTATGTCCGTCAATGGGGCCATAATAGGAGAGCCCCAATTCTTCGAATATAATGTTGGGGACAATAAGGTTCTTTAGCCCAATATGTAGTTTTTCTGCGGCTCGCGTTGCTTTTTTATTTAGCCCTGCGGGTAACTTTTCAATAAGGCTCCATGCATCTTCCATGATAAGATTGTAAATTTCAGCTGACTGCAGGCGCGTTAGATATTCCCTGAATCCTCCCACGTTCTTTGCTATAGACATTTCATTGTCATTTAGAATAACAAGCATATTTTTTTTTAGATATCCTATCTGATTCAAGGCTTCTAAAGCCATTCCGCCTGTTAAAGCTCCATCTCCAATAACGGCTACTACTTCGTTGTCACGAGCCTCTTTATCCCTGGCAATTGCGAAACCCAGAGCGGCTGATAGAGAGGTACTTGCATGCCCTGTTCCAAAGGCGTCATATATTGATTCATCTCTTTTTGAAAATCCACTTAATCCTCCGAATTTACGGATCGTTTCAAATCCTTCTCTTCTGCCGGTTAGCAATTTATATCCGTAAGCCTGGTGAGAAACATCCCAGATTATTTTATCTTTTGGGGGGTTAAATACTTTGAGGAGAGCTATTGTTAATTCAATAACTCCAAGATTCGGTGCAAGATGACCTCCGTTTTTCGAGACAACATCAATTATTTTCTCTCTCATTTCGGAAGCGAGAATTTCAAGCTCTTTTATTGATAAACCTTTAAGGTCGAAAGGAGAATTTATTTTTTCAAGTAACATTTAAATACCCGCAAAAGCCAGGGCAAAAAACACCCCAAAGATTAATCCCATTATTACTTCCACTGGAGAATGCCCGATTTTTCCGGGAATTATTGTATGGGTTAAAGCTTTTTCCGGGATTGTTTCTGCTATCTTTTTTATTAATTCCGATTGTCGGCTTATGACACCTCTAACAACATATGCCTCTCCCATAATAAATATAGAAAGAAATAAGGAGATTATAAAAAGAGGCGAGTTCAATCCATAGTATATTGCTATTAAAGTAGTTAAAGTTATGGTTGCCGATGAATGTGCGCTTGGCAAACCGCCTAATTCTAAAAGATTGTTTAATGTAAATTCGAAATGCTTTCTCATTATCCATTGATTAAAAATTTTTATTAATTGGCATGCCAGACCACTTAGATAAGGAAGCAAAAAAAGATGCCATAAGTTTGAATTCATTTTAATTTTTCCTTGCAAGTAAAAAGTTTAATAAATTTTCGAATGTTTTGTCATTCGGTTTTAGTATATTTAATTGTTTTAATGCAAGCGAACTATATTTTTTTGCAATAATTTTTGAGAAATCGGTTCCGTAAACTAAAGGATAGGTCAGTTTATTATTGTCTTTTCTTACTTCTTTACCCATTTCTTCTTTTTTTCCTTCTACATCCAGGATATCATCTTGTATTTGAAAAGTCATGCCCATTAAAAGCCCGCCTTTTCTGGAGGCTAAAATTTTATCTTCTGTTGTTTCTGCTAGTATTGCTCCAATTTCGCAAACGGCCGAAAAAAAGGAAGCCGTTTTATGAGAATGAATATATCTGAGAAGCTTGGGAGTCTTATTTGAAGAATCGTACAGCACATCTTCTGTCTGACCGCCAATAATTCCTTTATTGCCAATGGTCGTTGTTAGCACCTTTAACACTTTCTCCTTCAAAATAGGTTTAAGATTACCGTGAGCTATTATGTAGAATGCATGCGAAAAAAGAGCATCGCCGGCTAGTATTGCAATGTCTTCCCCGAATTTCTTATGAGAGGAAGGGACACCCCTACGGTAATCATCATTGTCCATTGCCGGGAGATCATCGTGGATTAGAGAGTAAGAATGAATCAGTTCAATGGCTGAAGAAACAGACATGATTTCGTCAAGTTTATCCCCTCCCAGGAGGGAATAAGTGGTAATCATAAGAATCGGCCGTATTCGTTTGCCTCCGAGAAGAACCGTGTACCTCATTGCTTTGTGTAATAAGGGCGGGTATTCCTCTTCCGAGGGAAGATGATCGTTTAATTTATTGTCAACTCTCTTCTTCCAACCTTTTAGATAATTCTCTATATTCATTGATCTTGAATTTTCCTTCACTATCTTTTATTAATTTTTCTATTTTGGTTTCGGCTCCAGCGAGGTAATCTTTGAGCTTAGTAAGAAGTTTTATCCCTTCTTCAAATAAAGGCAGGGATTCTTCAAGAGAAATCTCGCCTTCTTCTAAATTTTTCACAATTTCTTCAAGACGCCCCAGGGATTCTTCAAAATTCATATTTACAACCTATCATAATTATACCGAAGTGTCAAGGGTCGAAGAGAAACTGGCATCCCCCCCCTTTTTTCAAAGTCGGAGCCTGAATCCCTCAAAAAGCCGTGGTTGATTTCCCCGGCGAGGAAATCAACACTCCCGCTCTCGGGCTCGCTCTCCTTGAAATGCTTGTATTTCAAGGAACCATGCCCACTCGCCCTCCGAGAGGGCTTTTTGAGAGACACAGCCTCCTTGTAACACGCTAATTTAAAAATTCCAAAAATTGAAAATCCAATGAGAAAATCCTTGTGAATTGTTTCATCCCAACCACTTTCGGTAATTGGTGTCGATTTTTTTGGGGGATGGCAGTCGAAGGAGAAATTTCGTAAAAGGGGAAAAAATTGATTTATACGGGTCAATTTTCGTAGATTCTTCGAATCTAAGTTAAATATTCAAATTGGAAAATTGTAACAAAAAGAATAAAACAGGGGGAGGTTGGGTAATCTTGTGGTGATCTGTGCAATCTGTGGTTAATATTGAGGTTGTGTAGGATTAGCGAAAAGCTGAAGGCGAACAGCAAATAGCGTTTAGTGGATTTCAACTTGACAGTCATCCCGTTTTTAAGTATAATGGAAAATAGCTCACTGGCGAACAACGATTAGAAGAAAAAGTTGATTTTAAAATTTTTATGTAAAGAGGGGAATGAATAATGAATAAAGTACGCATGAATATTTTTTTGATTGTGAGGCTGTTTTTTCTATTTACCCCTATAGTTTTACTTTCTGCTCCTACGGAAGCATCTCTAATTGTTGCCTGGGAAGATTTTCAGGAAAACGATTCAAAAACTCTTGTTTTCAAGAAGCTTTCTTCTGATAGGTACCACTTCAAAACAAATCGGTTTCCTTTTGATGGGGAGTTGAGAGTTCTTAATATTACTGTAGACGAACAAATGTCGGGGTTTGAAGGTGGTTTTATTATGGGGATAGTAGAAGTTGAATTACTTGATTTACCGGAAGATTTTTTAGAAAAGTATTCCTACAGCTATTCTGCCTGGGTTCAGAGTAATATACTCTATTACGATAAAGAAAACGAAGAATGGCTGTCGGTTAAGGAATATTATAATAAGGCGAAAGAAAGAATTCCTTCGGGATTTTTTATGGATATTTTGGATTATCTTCCTCTTTTATTTTTATTTTTCATTGTTGTCATTTTTATAATTGTCTTTAACGTTCAGAAGAAAAACAAAAAATACTTAGACTTCGCGCGTGATTTGAGCCTGAAAGAAGCGGAATTCGTAGAAATGACTTATAAATTAGCGAAGAAAAGCAATAAATTGCTTTCTGAAATACTGAAGGAATTGAAGAAGAAAAGAAAATAAGGCACCACTCCACACCAGATATTAGGACGCAGATAAACGCAGATTTACAGGATTTTTTTATTTGTTGTTTAAAACCCAACACCACACCCCTAATTTTAACCACGAGATTACACAAGATTAACACAAGACAAAAAATATTCTCACACTGAGCCACCCCGATACGGTCATTCTTCCCTACGGGGCAGGCAGAGAACACAGAGAAAAAAACAAAATTTGTTGTTTTAACTCCCTAACTTCCCAACCTCCTAACATCCTAACTATAATATTATCCACGGATATACACGGAGAGACACGGATTTTTTATTGTTTTAACTAAATCCCAATCCCGAAATCCTGAATCCTAAATTATCACTTTGATTTTTAAATTTTAGAAAAGTAGTTAATAAAAACCAAGCGGGGGCAAACCGCTCCCGCTCGGAGGTATTACGCACAAAAAAACTAAGTATAATAATTTATAATTATGTAGACCTTTTTCTCTTCTGTCAAGTGCGCAACAAAAACAGAATAACCCCTTGACACCTCCCCTACTTTAAACGTATACTATAGGTACGGGAGTTCAATCAATGAAAAAACTCTCAACAAAAGTAAGAAGAAAAAAGAAAAAAACTAAACCATGAGAATTGTTTTAATGAAATGGAAAAATTAGATGAAAGTTTCAATTAGTTGGTCCGAAGAACTCAAAGACGCATTGGAAGATTTTAGGGGATAAAACTTAAAAAGGAGGAAATTATGAAGAACTTTAAAACGTTACTGTTATTCTTATTAATCGTGCCAATGTTCTTGATGGATTGCGCAGCAACGGAAACTATAAAATATGATGAAGTTGAGAGAACCCCAAAACCTGAAGACTATCCGATGGAAGTATATACGGAAGCTGGGGTTCCAAAAGAGCATAAAGTGATTGGGGAAGTAAGAGTTGATATTCCTGGCATGGCTTATTCTAAGGAAGAAATGGTTACCAGGTTAAAATCGGAAGCAAGAAAAATAGGAGCAGATGCAATAGTTAATATTCGCAAAATAGAAAATACTTCAGGTGGCATGAGGGAACTTTGGGGCGCAAAAGCCATAGTCTGGACTGATAAAGAATCAGACTGAATAAGGAATAACAAATAACACGAATAAATTATTTGACAAAAATAAAGGAAATCCTTATAATATTATAAGCAATTAAGGAGGGGATATGAACCACTTTATTAAAATCACTATTATAATACTTATTTTGTTTCTCGGAACTGTCAGTTTATTTGCCCAGACTCTACCTGAAAGGATAAGGATGAAAAAAGGTCTTAACTCTGAGTTCCGAACATCGAGTAGAAAGTTCAGGGCAGATTCACTGAATTGTACCCTTGTCGGTGGATGCTTTAGCGGTCCATCTTTTGCAACCTTCGTTGATACCACAAAAGATACACTCGCTTTTATAGGAGATGGTAGTTATCTCAGAATATTAAACGTGTCAGATCCATCAAATCTAACAGTTTTGGGTAAACTCAGATGTCCCGGCGTAGTTGAGGCAATCTATATAAAAGACTCTCTTGCTTATGTTGCGAATGGAGAAAATGGCTTACGCATAATAAACGCAACAACCCCTACAAATCCGAAGGAAATTGGGTTCTATGATACTGAAGACAGAGCCATAGGCGTCTACATAGTTGACAGTTTAGCCTATGTTGCAGATTACTTGAGCGGTCTACGAATAATAAACATATCCAACCCCGCTAACCCGCTGGAAATTGGTTTCTATAACGAAGGATATGCCCAAAGCGTCTACGTGGCTGACAGCTTAGCTTATGTTGCGGATTACTACAATGGCTTACACATAATAAACGTATCCAACCCGAGAAATCCGGTAGAGATTGGCTCCTATGAAACGGGAGACGAAGCGTGGGGCGTTTACGTGGTCGGTAATTTAGTATATGTTGCGGATAGATCGGATGGACTCCGTATAATAAATGCATCCGACCCGACAAACCCTACAGAGATTGGTTTCTATAATACGGAAGGTGAAGCTTGGGATGTTTACGTAGTTGACAGTTTAGCCTATGTTGCGGATGACTCGGCTGGTCTACACATAATAAACGCATCCGACCCGGCTAATCCGGCGGAAATCGGCTCCTACGTTACGGGAGGCAGAGCCTTCGACGTCCACGTAGTTGATAGTTTAGCCTATGTTGCGGATGAATTAAACGGCCTTCGTATATTAAACGCATTCGACCCGACTAATCCGGTGGAAATCGGCTCCTACGATACATGGGATAGAGCCACAGGCATCTACCTGGTTGATAGTTTGGCTTATGTTGCGGACTACTTGGATGGTCTACGCATAATGAACACAACAGATCCAACAAACCCGGCGGAAATTAAGTTTTTCGAAATGGGGGGTGAAGTCTGGGACGTTTACGTGACTGACAGTTTAGCTTATGTTGCGGATGGTTCAAAGGGGTTAAGAATAATAAATACATCCGACCCGACAAACCTGATGGAGATTGGGGCCTGTGACACGGGATATACCCGTGATGTACAAGTAGTTGATAGTTTAGCCTATGTTGCAAACTGTTCAAATGGCTTCCATATAATAAACGTATCTGACCCGGCTAATCCGGTGATAATTGGTTTATACGATACGGAAAATTGTGTCAATGGTGTACATGTTATTGGAAATTTAGCCTATGTCGCAAATGGTTTTGATGGAATATGCATAATAAACATATCCGACCCGACTAATCCGGTGGAAATAGCAACCTATGACACGTGGTGGTATTCCATAGCCATCCAGGTGGTTGATAGTTTAGCCTATGTTACGGACGGAGAGGATGGTTTACGTATAATAAATGTAGCCGATCCGGCTAATCCTGTAGAAATTGGATCTTATGATACGGATGGGTATGCCATAGAAATTAAGGTAGCCAATAATTTAGCCTACATTGCGGATGGAGATGGTGGGTTACGTATAATAAACGTATCCGACCCGACTAATCCGGTGGAAATCGGGTACTACGACACTGAGGATTATGCATACGACGTCCACGTGGTTGATAGTTTAGCCTATGTTACAGACGGAGAGGATGGTTTTTATATCATCAAATATAACGAAAGTTCCGGAATAAAAGAGGAAATAATACCCAATGTATTTTCGATATTCAACCTTACACCCAATCCCTTCACCAGCGAAACAGTTCTAAATTATAAATTACCAAAAAGTACCGAGGTAAATATAAGTGCTTACAATATGCTTGGACAAAAAGTTAGAGAACTTTATTCAGGTAAGAAACCCGCGGGGATTCACCAATTGACCTGGGATGGGACCAACAATGCGGGCGAGAAACTTCCCGGAGGGATTTACTTCCTAAAGGTAAGAGCCGGAAGCAAGGAGGCAAGAAGTAAACTGATACTTGTTAAGTAATCCCATATCTATAAATGTGATAATTCCATGATGAATATATTCTTCAGGACACGCCCCACGGGATAGAAATTAAAATTTGCTAAATATTAAAGCAATTCGTGGCATTTGTGTGATTTGTTGTTTCCTGTTTTAATTGTTTTTTAAATCTTAGAAAAGTAGTTAATAAAAACCAAGCGGGGGCAAACCGCTCCCGCTCGGAGGTATTATGTACAAAAAAACTAAGTATATATATTATGTGATCATTTTTATCTTCTGTCAAGTGTGCTATAAAAATAAAATCAACCCTTGACATCCTCCCCGCTTCAAACGTATACTATAAATACAGGAGGTTAGTATGAAAAAGTCAAAGAAAATAGCTTTACTTATATTCTTAGGTATTTTGATATCTTCATTTTTGGGATTTGGGATCACTGCTTTAGGGAGTGAAATACATCCTTTTTTTACGAGATCCTCGCTCTCACCTCGCCCCGGCGCAATTAGTATCAGTATAGCAATAATCCTTATAGGAATTATACTTATTATCCCTTTTAAGAACTTACTACGGAAAAGAGTATTCACGCGAGAAGAAAATATACTTCTAAAAGAATTCAACGGGTTAGAAGACTTGAAAAATAAAAACTTAATTTCTAAAGAAGATTTTAACAAAAAAAGAGAAGCTTTCTTTAAAGATTTTTTTAAAGCTCTTTCAAACAAATCGATTACATTTGCGTATAAAATTGAAACCTTATCCTCTCTTAAAGACAAAAACGTAATCTCAGAAGGCGAATTCAAAGAAGCAAAAAAACAATTAATAGAACAAACAAAGTAACCAATGAAAAACTACTTCAAAAATCAGCATGATATTGATTAACCCCCTTAATTTCTTATCAATTCTATTATAAAAATGATTTGGGGTATTATTGGTACGGTAGGCACAATAGTTACCATAGGGGCACTCATTTATGCCTTCCTTAAAGACAAACAAGCAAAAGAACTCAACAGAAAAAACAAAGAACTATTATCAGAAATCAAAAGATTCCAAGAAGAACAACGAAATGATACCTTGGAAATCAAAAAAGGAGTAGCAAAAATCGAAAAGAAGATGATAGCTGGGCTCGCAGAAAACACCCCTAAGGATGAACCCCTAAGAGTTAAAATAAAAAAAGCTGATTCTCTGTATCACCAAGAAAAATACAAAGATGCCTACAATCTTTACAACGAAATAAACAAAAAAGCTTTATCTTCAGGAAAAGACAAATTATTTGTTCTTTCTTTAATTGGAAAAGGTATATCCATTGGGATACAAGGAAATTACCAAAGGGCAATTGGGATATTAAGAAATGCCGAAGAATACGAAGAATTCCTTGATGAAAACGCGAAAGTTAAACTTTTTTTTAATCTTGGAAACTGTTACAAATTTCTAAAAAACAACGATTTCGCCATTGAATATTACAGCCAAGCTCTAAAGATCGATTCCGGCATAGCAAACGCTTACAATAATCGCGGGGTTGTTTACGGTGATATAGAGGAATACGAAATGGCGATAAAAGACCTGGATAGAGCGATTGAGTTAAATCCAAAATACGCAACAGCTTATAATAATAGAGGTAGCACTTATGCAAAAATAGAGGAATATGAAATGGCGGTTCGAGATTTCAATGAGGCAATTCTATTGAACCCCAAGTTTGCTATGGCTTATTATAATCGGGGAGTGGTTTACATTGACACAGATAAACACGAGCAGGGAATAAACGACCTAGATAGAGCGATTGAGTTAGATCCAGAGTTTACTATAGCCTACTATCACCGTGGACTTTATTACTACGATAAAGGGAAATATAAATCGGCGATAAAAGATTTGGATAATGCGATCGCGTTGGATCCAGAGTACGCTGATGCTTATAATAATAGAGCATGTTGTTATCTGAAGACAGGTGAATATGACCGAGCAATTCAAGACTGCAATAATGCAATTAAAATTCAATCAAATATCCCTACTTTCTATGATACCAGGGGCCAAGCTTATACAGGAAAAGGGGAATATGAGAAAGCGCTAGGAGATCTTGATAAAGCGATTAAATTAGATCCTACCTTAGCTATAGCTTATTTTAACAAAGCTCTTGTCTGTGAGAAAATCAATAAAAATAAAGAAGCGATTAAGTCGTATAAAGAATTCCTATCATTCACAACATATAAAGATAAAAATGATATTGCCCACGCAAAAAAAAAGAATAAAAGAACTCCGAGAGAAAATAGATTAAAACAACCAATGAAAAAACTCATAAAAGTAAAAGAATAGGGAAGAAAGCTAAAAAAAATCAGTGTAAATCGGTGTTCATCCGTGGCTAATTCGGGGGGTATGGGTTGGGTAAAACAAATAAAAAATCTTGTGGTAATCTGTGAAATCTTGTGGTTAATTTTAGCGGTTTTGCCGCGGAGGGTATTTACTATCGACAAGAACCACAGATGTTTCGATTTGCCTGTCAGAAATATTCCAGTATTTTCCGAGCAGGTGGTCTTTTTCTTCGGTAGATACTAACTTATAGCCGTGTTTTTTGTAAAATCTTATTGCCCATTTTGCGGCAGCCCAGGTTCCGACTAAAACCGGTTTGTCGGTTTTAGTTTTTAAAAAATTCAATAGTTTGGTTCCTATACCTTTATTTCTTTTTTCTGTTATTACATAAGCGTGCCTGATTAAAGTCACGTCGAGAACGTCCTGGATGCCCATTACGCCGATTAGTTTCCCATCTTCTTCGAATCCGTAAAAAACAATACCGCTTGCAATTTCCTTTTTTAAGGAATCCCTATCCATGTAAGGCTTATGATAGCAATCTTGGGGGATGACGTCTTCATAAGCTTTGGCGGCATCGTTGATTATTTCATAAATTGTGTTAAAGTCATCAACTTTGCATTCTCGTATCATCAGGTTTATTCCTCCACAATCATATATAAAATATATCTTTAGGAATTTTTAAGTCAAGCGATGTAGTTGATTAAGCTAAAAGTTATGTGCTGTGAGTCTTGAGTCAAATTTAGGTACTGGATACTGGGTTTTAGGTTAAAAATACAACAAAAAAAAATCCAGTGTAAATCTGTGTAAATCCGTGGCAATATTTTAAAATTTGGGATTTTGGGGTTGGGATTTAGTTGAAAAATAAAAATCCTTTTCAATCTGCGTTTATCTGCGTCCAATTATTGTGTGTGGGGTGGCTTAGTGACTTTGTGTCTTCGTGGCAAATATTTAGTTGTTCAGGTTTACCAGTTGAATTTCTCCGGGTTTTTCCCCCAGGAAATTTTCAACTGTTTGCTCAAAATTTCTCGGTATATCCGAGAGATATATATTGAGAGACCCCTCCCCTTCAGTTCTTAAGTTGTTATCATCTAAGAATTTTTCCAGTAATAAAGCAACTTCTTTTCCGGGTTTAACTATTGTTACTTTATCTCCTACAACGTCTTTTATTACGGAATACAATAATGGATAATGAGTACATCCTAATATTAAAGCATCTATGTTTTTATCTTTTAAACCGGAAAGATATTTTTCTGCTACAAGTTCCGGAATCTCACCATTTATCCATCCATTCTCTGCAAGAGGAACGAAAAGGGGACAGGCTGCAGAGTATATATCTATGTCCTTAAATTTATCTTTTAATTTTTTCTCAAATGCACCGCTTTCGATAGTGGCATTGGTTCCGATTACTCCAACTTTACTGTAGGCTTTATTCTCGAGGGCTCTAACCCCCGGGTCAATCATTCCTATTATTGGAATGGGAAATTCTTCTTTTAGTTCTTCCAGGGCGTTAGAAGAAACAGAAAAGCAGGCAGAGACTATAACCTTGACGTTAAAACTTTGAAGAAATCGAATATCTTCTTCCGCAAAACGCAGGATTGTTTCTTTGGATTTTGTTCCGTAGGGAACCCTGGCACTGTCTCCAAAGTACACAATCGATTCCTCCGGTAATCTTTTTCGGATTTCCCTGACAACAGTAAGCCCTCCAATCCCCGAATCAAAAACGCCGATCGGATGTTGCTTATGTACGTGATTTTGCATAAGCTTGAATTCCTTCTACTATAGCATCAGTAGCCCTGTCAAGGAAATCTTCATCCAGTAGTTTTCCTCTGTCGTCGGAGTGTGTTATAAAAGCAATCTCAACTAAAACAGCTGGCATATAATTCAAGCGGAGAACGTAAAAGTTAGCTTGTTTTAATCCCCGGTTGTAAAGATCGCATTTTTGTACCATGCTTTCCTGAATGTAAATACCCGCCTGTTGGGATTCTTCCAGGAATTGGGTCTGAGCCAGGTCGTTCAATATGTAATCGAGTTCAGATAAACTTGAGCCATCTTTTGCCTCAAATCTGATCGCGGAGTTTTCTGTTGCTTCAACAGTCCTTGCCCAATCACTTCTTGCTGCGGAAAGGAAATAGGTTTCTGCTCCATGCATTGCTTTTTTATTGGGTGCCGCATTACAGTGTATCGAAACAAAAAGATCGGCTTTCGCCGAATCAGCAATTTTCGTTCTATCTTTTAAAGGAATAAAAATATCCTCAACTCTTGTCATTATTACATTGAATCCGCTTTCGGTTAGCTTGGCAGCTATTTTCTTTGATGCTTTCAGCACGATATCTTTTTCCCGGACATTTTTATAAACTGCTCCCGGATCTTTTCCCCCATGCCCCGCGTCTATGACAATAGTTTTGAGGCTTCTTTCTACAAACATTTTCACTTTAATATCCAATTTCTTGCCGTTTCTTACTGCATCCATTGCAAGATTGTTTTTTACTTTGAAGCGGAATTTTATAAAGCCATCGCCTTGTTCGAATTTAACATCTTCTATTAACCCTTTAGGAGAAAGCTCTAGGATACTTTTGTTGTATATTGGATCAAACATGACTAAAACCCATTCATCTTTAACTTTATTGAAAAGATGTTTTAGGTTTGGTGAACATTCAATTGTAAAGATAGTCGTTGAGGGAGTAACCTCCCAATGGGTTTTAAATATATTAACTTTTGTTCCTACATCAAGAATCCCCTGATTGAATTTAGCTTCCATGTCCATCAGACTTCCAAGGATAAGGGGCAGTGAAGAAACCGGAACAAATAATTTGCCTCCTCTTTTTAGAGGAGGTGCCTCTAACTGGTATATGTCCCGGTTTACTTTTATAAAAGGGTTATCCGGCATAATAGAAACTATGTTTTCTTTCTGTACGGTTAAAATTTGTGTGCCGAGATCCCAATAATAGGAGACATCCATCTCTTCGAGCATTGGATGGCTTTTCACGTATTTATATTTTCCCAAATTATATTCCTGGAATGTGTATATCTTTCCGGATAAATTAATACTTAAAGAAAGTATAAGGAAAATCATAGATATTTTTTCATCTCTTTTCTTTGTTCTTTTTCAATCATTTTTCCTCTTTTTTCGTATTCTTTCTTTCCTTTAGCAACGGCTAAAGCTATTTTTATCAAATTTTTTTTTATGCATACTTCAAGGGGTATTAATGTCAATCCTTTATTCTTCAGTTTGCCGTCTATTTTTCTGATTTCACTTTTATGTAGAAGAAGTTTTCTATCCCTTTTAGCATCTAACCCTTCTTGTGCTTTTTCGTACAGGGAAATATGCATATTGAAAAGAAAAACCTCTCCATTTACAACTTGCGCGAAAGCATCGGAGAGGCTTACTTTGCCCAGACGTACTGATTTCACTTCTGATCCTTTTAAAACAATACCAGCTTCATAGGTTTCTACAATATGATAATCAAATTTAGCTTTTTTGTTTTTAGCAATTACTTTCATTATACCCAAATTCCACTTGACTTATTTCCTATATTTCATATATTTTTAGACAATGAATAAGATTATTTTTTCACTGTTTGCCATAATAATATTCTGTTTTTTTAATTGTGCAAGGCAGGTTGTAAAAAAAACGGTATCTAAAGAAGACCTTTTAGTAAACGTTGCCTCCTGGCAGGTTAAAGTTGTGCAAAAAAGTGGTACAGGAGAAATGACCGTATCTGAACCAGACGCGCGTTTTTCTTCTTATTTCTCTTTTAAATATAATGTTAACGAAAAAATCTTAACAGGTGAATTGTTAGGATCTTTCGGGATGTTAATCGGTTCTTTTTCTTTTTCTGAAGATTCAATTTCTATAAGAGATAAGGATGGAAAGCAGGTAAAAAAAGAGGTTCTCTCGTTATTCGAAGAAAATCCGGATGCTTCTTTGAATCGGTTTCTGATGTGGGATATACCTGTTTTATCCAACTGTGAAATGATTCCTTTGGAGAATGGATGGCTTCTTTCAGGAGATGGTATTGAAGTTTTCTTCTCTCGTGATCTTAGGCCAACTCGAGTGGTTTTGCACAGGGAAAATAAAATTATAGTCAACTATTCGGATTTCCGTTTGCGGGAGGGAATTCTTTGTCCATTTAAAATTGAAGCAAAGGCAATTGAAGCAAAAGTAAAGGAGAAAAGCTTAAAGATTGAATTCAGAAAGATAGATTTAGAATGATCTTTTTCATAATAACGTTATCTCTGATAAGTCAAAATCACATAAGCAAGGAACTTAAAGGTAATAGAAGTCCCTCGGTAAGAGTCCTTCAACAATCATTTAAAGATTCTTTAGCAATATATTCTTCTTTCGAAAGTCTTTCTAAGCTGGATTATAGGTTGCTCTCAAACGACCTTTT
>Ga0307427_1001070_pt1 | contig 14822 bp, 11 predicted proteins | sample SalMarWE160190MG_FD_202162 | JGI IMG/M metagenome (GOLD analysis project Ga0307427, IMG submission 202162) | Salt marsh sediment microbial communities from the Plum Island Ecosystem LTER, Massachusetts, United States - WE1603-190 | ecosystem: Environmental > Aquatic > Marine > Intertidal zone >... | reverse complement strand
TCTAAAGATTTATGGAGATAGTGTATAAGAAAACAGACAATCGGGTAACCTATGTATTGACACAAAATAGCATTAAGGTAACCTATGTCTTGGCACTTTTGGGTAACCTATGTATTGGCAGTTCTCAACTATTGATTATTGTCTATTGAAGTTCAAAGATCGAAAATTAAAAATCATCTATTTTAAATCATAATAGGAGTTTGCTTAATGGATGAAGTAGAAAAATCCAAAATCATCTTTCAGCCCTCTGGCCGGAGAGGGGAAGTGGAAAAAGGTACGACCATCATCGAGGCCTCAAGGCAATTGGGGGTAGATATTGAGAGCCTATGCGGTGAAAAGAAGGTCTGCGGTAAGTGCAAGATACGAATCGAGGAGGGATTTTTTGAAAAATACGGTATTCAATCAAGCAAAGATCATGCAGGTGGATGGCTTGTAGAGGAAGAGAAGTTCATCAATAGAGAGCAAAGGGAGGCTGGTTACCGTCTGGGTTGCTGTGCAAGGGTTGAAGGAGACCTCCTGGTCTTTGTGCCTGAGGAATCCAGGGCCGGCAAGCAGGTAGTGAGCAAGGCAGCACGTGATATCCATATTGAATGGAACCCTGCAGTCGAATATTATTATGTTGAGTTATCAGAGCCCACCATCCAGGAGCCCACTGGTGATCTGGAACGCATTTTAGAAGAACTCAATCAGAAATACTGTCTAAAAAATTTGGATATTGACTATTTGACATTACAAAATCTTTCAAATCAACTTCGTAAAGGCAAGTGGAAGGTAACAGTAGCCATCTGGATGGACAGAGAGATACTACAGATTTTACCAGGCAAGCTAAAGGACTATTATGGTATGGCCATTGACGTGGGCACGACTACCGTGGCTGCTTATCTATGCAATCTCGCGACCATGGAGGTCATTGACACTGTTTCCATGATGAACCCCCAGTGCAAGTATGGTGAAGATGTGATGAGTCGAATCACCTATCATATGATGCATGAGGATGGTCTTGTCAAGATGAGTGGTGACATTATTGAGGGCATAAATAGCCTGGTTACTCAGGCCTGTGAGGCCACGCACCCACCCAAGAAAGCCAAGAAAAAAAATGTGAATTACAAAGATGAAACTATAAAAACTGAAGAAGACACACAATATCTCTGCCTTACACCCAACGATATTATCGACATGACAATAGTAGGTAATACAGCCATGCACCATATCTTATTGAAGCTCAATCCAGAGCATATGGGAGTTGCTCCCTTCCCCCCAGTAGTCCATAAAAGTATGGACATCAAGTCCAGGGACCTCGGGATTCAGATAAATGAATCTGCCTATGTGCATATCTTACCCAATGAGGCTGGATTTGTAGGGGCAGATAATGTGGGGGTGCTCATAGCGGAGGAGCCTTACAAAAAAGAAGAGGTTCAGCTTATTATAGATATTGGGACAAACGGTGAGCTTGTACTTGGAAACAAGGAAAAGCTTATCTCCTCATCATGTGCTACTGGCCCTGCCTTTGAAGGAGCACAGCTTGCATTTGGGATGAGGGCTGCGCCTGGGGCTATTGAGCGCATCAAGATCGATCCCGAGACTCACGATGTGGATTACAAGGTGATCGGGAGGAATGCCTGGAGAAGTTACTCAGAGGCAAAAGAAATGGAGGCAAAAGGCATTTGTGGCTCAGGTATCTTGGATGTGTTGGGAGAGCTCTACCGTTCTGGAGTGATACTTAAAAGTGGGAGATTTAACTCAAAGCAAAAGAACAGCCGTTTTCGGAGGAATTCCGAAAATAATCAGCCAGAGTTTGTCATTGCCTGGGCAAAGGAAACCAGCATCGGAAAAGATATAGTTATTACACAAAAAGACGTCCGACAGATTCAGCTGGCCAAAGGTGCCCTCTACTCCGGCTGTAAATTGATGATGAGCCGAATGGGTATAGACAAGGTAGATAAAGTGAAGATAGCAGGGGCATTTGGGACCCACGTAGACCGTGAAAAGGCCTTAATCATGGGGCTTTTTCCTGACTGTGAGATAGATAATATCATCTCCATAGGCAATGCTGCTGGTGATGGGGCAAGGGCAGCACTTCTCAACCGGGAAAAGCGTAAGGAAGCGAATTGGGTCTCAAGGAATGTGGAATATATTGAACTTACAGTGGAAAAAGATTTTCAGCAACAATTCATGGAGGCCATGCAGATTCCTCATATGAAAGACACATTTCCTCACCTTAAAGGCATAGTTCATGAAGAGATACTTAACCAGTAGGGATACCAAGAAATCCATAATCCTGAATTTTGGTGATTAATCAGGAAAAGATAAGTAGTTAGATTAGGAGGAAATTTTTTTTCCTTGACCACTAAATCTGATTCAGTATATAAATGCAAATCACAATATTACTATTATTTAGAAACTAAATTCAATTCAGATAGTTGCATCATTCTCCATGACCATCGAAGAAAGAAAAGAACGTGAAAAGGAGATGCGCCGCCTACAGATCCTAGATGCCGCCAAAAAGGTCTTTGCGTCAAAGGGATTTTGTGATGCAACCGTGGATGAAATTGCCCAAGAAGCGGAGTTGAGCCCGGGCACCTTATACCTTTACTTCAAGAATAAGGATGAACTACATGCGGTTCTTCACATAAAAATACTAAAGGTCCTTATTGAAAAGATTGAAAATGTCTATCATCAAGACAAGTTAAGCCCTGAAGAGAAAATTAAGGCCCTGGCAAAAGCCCTGTATGAGGTTTATAAGACCGATCCCCTGATTCTTATAGACATACTGCAATCTCAATCGACTGAGTCAATCAGGAAACTATCCCCCAAAATCTTGACCCAAATCAAACATTATGGGGGGAATACCATAAGAAACATAGCCAATATTTTTGAAGATGGTATCCGGGAAGAAATTTTCCTGAATCATGACCCTATTGCCTTGGCCGATATTGTCTGGGGACTTTTTACCGGAGTTGTGCTCTGGGAAGAAACTAAAAAAGGTCTTGATCCTAAAAAGGATTTTTTAAAGCCTACATTGGAACTGGGTATTGAAATTATCAGCCGAGGCGTCAAAAAGAATTAAAGAATGTTGTAAAACATATCCAGGAATTAGTGCAGTTGTTAACCTAATAATTTCCTTATAAGACATAGATAAAACACCTTCTTTCTAAAGGCTTAAAGAGAGACTCCTATGGCAGATAAGATTTACACCCTCCCCCAGTTATTATTGCAGAGAAAAGATATCAAGGATAGGATTGCCATCCAAAAGAAGGACTATGGCATCTGCCTGTCCTACAGTAAGGAAAGAGGATTTTGATTATGGAAGAAAGAGCAATGACATTTCCTCAGATCTTATTGGAAAATGCAAAGAGATATGGGGATAGCAGAGCTGCCATCAGGGAGAAGGATTATGGAATCTGGCAGTCTTATACCTGGAAAGATTATCTGGACCAGGTAAGAGAATTTGCCTTGGGGCTGGCATCCTTAGGTTTTAAACGGGGTGATAAGATGGCCATTATCGGGGACAACAGGCCTCAACTCTATTGGGGTCTGGCAGCCTGCCAATGTTTAGGGGGCGTGCCCGTTCCCCTTTTCCAGGATGCCATACACAAGGAGCTTCACTATATTGTGGATCATTCGGAGTGCAGGTTCGCCTTAGCAGAGGATCAGGAACAGACCGATAAGTTTATGCATCTGAAAGAGGAGATCCCCCGCCTGGAATATGTCATGTATGATGACCCCAGGGGGCTTCGAAACTACAAGCATGACTGGCTCATAGCCTTTACAGATGTCCAGGAGATGGGTCGCAAGTTCGGCAAAGAAAACCCAGACTATTTCATGAATGCGGTAAATGAGGTAAAGCCCGACGACATGTCCATCATTGTTTATACCTCAGGGACAACCGGTAATCCCAAGGGGGTCATGCTAACTCACCGCAAAATTGTAGAATGTTCCTGGGGTTTTCTCACATGGGACAACCTGAATGAGACGGACAATATCATGGCCTATCTCCCCATGGCCTGGATAGGAGACCATATCTTCTCCTACGGACAGGCCCTCTGTGGCGGGTTATGCATTAACTGTCCTGAAAGTACCGCCACCACTTTACATGACCAGAAGGAGATCGGTCCGACCGAGATCTTTGCACCTCCCCGTATCTGGGAGAACATTCTGACACAGGTCATGATCAAGAATGAGGACTCTGCCTGGATAAAACAGAAGTCATTTCAATTCTTCATGAAAGTGGCTAACCGGGTGGAAAAGAAACGGATCGCCAATGAGCGGGTGCCTTTTACCGACAAGATTCTCTACAACATAGGGGATTTGATTCTCTACGCACCCCTGGTGGATAACCTTGGGATGAGAAATATAAAGGTTGCCTATACGGCGGGAGAAGCCATCGGTCCGGAAATATTCGAGTTTTACAGATCCCTTGGGATCAACCTGAAACAGCTTTACGGCATGACCGAGAGCTCTGCTTACATATCCATGCAAAAGGACGGTGACATTGACTCCGAGAGTGTGGGGCCTCCACTCCCCGGGGTTGAGATAAAGATATCAGACAAAGGTGAAGTCATGTACAAGGGTCCGGGCAACTTCATCGGCTATTTCAAAAACCCGGAGGCCACGGCCGAGACCCTTGAGGACGGGTGGGTTCACTCCGGCGATGCCGGCTATATGACAGAACGGAGGCATCTCAAAATTATAGACCGGGCAAAAGATGTCAGCCAGTTGACCGATGGAACCCTGTTTTCCCCCAAGTATATCGAAAACAAGCTGAAATTCAGCCATTATATCAGGGAGGCCGTGGCTCACGGAATGGATATGGACTTTGTTGCCGCCTTTATTGATATTGATTACGGGGCAGTGGGAATCTGGGCCGAAAGGAGGCATCTCGGCTTTACAAGTTACACGGATCTTGCCAGTAAGCCGGAAATCTATGATCTCATATATAATGAAATCCTTATTGTAAATAAGAGACTGAGTGAGGATGAACGACTCAATGGTGCCCAGATTAAGAGGTTCCTGTTACTGCACAAGGAACTCAACCCCGATGACGACGAAATCACCCGTACCCGGAAAGTAAGAAGGAAGTTCGTGGCAGAGAAATATGCCAAGCTCATAGAGGCCCTTTACACACCCGGCCAGGACCATGTGGACGTGGAAGCAACATTTACTTACGAAGACGGCCGGACAACCACCATGAAGGCCAACCTTAAAATCCGCGATGCTGAAACCTTTTAACGGAGCAACAAGCCATGAATGAAAAAGCAGAACCCATACTCCGCGCAGAAAATATCAGCATCAGTTTTGGCGGTCTGATGGCCCTGGATGACGTCAGCCTGGAGATTTACCCTGGCGAGATCATGGCCATCATCGGCCCCAATGGCGCCGGAAAGACCACCATGCTGAACATCATCAACGGATTTTATAAGCCCGACGCAGGCCGTATTATCTTTGAAGGCGAAGAGCGGCCCGAAAAAATGAAACCAAACCGTATAGCGTCTCAGAGAATCGCCAGGACATTTCAGAATCTGGCCCTCTTCAGCGGAATGTCAGCCCTTGGAAACATCATGGTGGGGCGGACAATGAAAATGCATTCAAACATTTTTTCCCAGGGGCTTTACTGGTGGTTCAGTCAGAAAGAGGAGATCGAGCACAGGAAGGCCGTGGAGCGGATCATCGATTTTCTCCAAATCGAAAATATCCGCCGGACACCAGCCAGCATGCTCCCTTACGGTCTACGGAAAAGAGTGGAACTGGCAAGGGCCCTGGCCGCAGAGCCTAAGCTCCTGCTTCTAGATGAACCCATGGCTGGCATGAATCTGGAAGAGAAGGAGGACATCGCTCGGTACGTTTTGGATGCCAATGAAGAATTAGGTTATACCATAGCCCTTATCGAGCATGATATGGGAGTGGTCATGGATATTTGTGACCGTATTGTGGTTCTTGATTTCGGCAAAAAGATCGCCGAAGGAAGTCCAGATAAAGTCAAGGCAAATCCTAAAGTAATCCAGGCCTATTTGGGTAAGGCAGGGGGGTAAGAAAGTAAGCTAAAATGCCTAAAGTGTCTAAAATGAGCTAAAGTTAAGGAAGAAGAACCTTTAACGGTTTATTTCTTTCTGCCAGCTTTAGGTTCTTTAGATCAGTTTATGTACTCATCAAATAAATCTTGAGGAGTAATATATGACCTTTTTCTTTGAAGTACTGATCAACGGTCTTTTGGTGGGAATCATGTATTCATTGGTTGCCTTAGGGTTTGCCCTTATTTACAAGGCATCGGATGTCTTTAACATGGCCCAGGGCGCTATGAGCCTCTTTGCAGGACTTGCCCTGGTGGGTTTCCTGTATCAATACATGCATCTTCCTCTGTGGCTTTCCCTCTTATGCACGATGGGTGTTATGACCATCTGGGCATATGTCATCGTCTATGTCATACTGCGACCACTCGTAGCACGCCCTCCCCTTATGCTCTTCATGGCCACCTTCGGTGTGATGTATCTTATGGAAGGAATAGGGCAGTCCATTTATGGGACACAGGCAAAAGGGCTCAATATCGGTATACCGGATAAGACATTTGAAGTGGGTGGCATATTACTGAGCAGCTTTGATCTCACCTTTGCCTTTGTTGCGGCCGTGCTTGTGGTGGGTCTTGTGTGGTTTTTCCAAAAAACAAGAACCGGTAGGGCCCTTCGGGCCGTATCAGATGATCACGAGGCAGCCCTGTCCGTGGGCATTCCTCTGCTCAAGGCATGGGTCGTGACCTGGATCATTGCTGGTTTAGTGGCCGTGGTAGCGGGTGTAGCCTGGGGCACACGCTTAGGGGTTCAATTCAGCTTAGGCTACATTGCCTTTAAGGCGTTACCGGTACTTATCATTGGTGGCATTGATAGTATCCCTGGAGCCATCATAGCAGGCCTTGTTGTAGGGGCTGGAGAGAATCTGGCAGAGGTTTTCATCGGACCATATATAGGTGGGGGAATTCAGACCTTTTTCCCATATCTGATAGCACTGCTTGTCCTTTATTTTAAACCTTACGGTCTGTTCGGAAAAGAAATCATAGAGAGGGTATAAAGGTATTGAAACGGAGTTAGCTTATGTTTTACAGAGAATGCGGTGTTTATAAAGATAGCTATGCCAGAGATATGGCCATCTTCCCCATCCCTCTGGACAGGTATGGCTTCATCGTCATGCTTATCTTATCGCTCGTTGTCATCCCCTGGACCGCGAGTGAATACTGGCTTTCTAATATCATGATTCCCTTCTACTGCTTTAGTATTTCCGTCATCGGACTCAACATATTGGCAGGCTATGCTGGACAGATCTCTATCGGACATGCAGCTTTTATGGCTGTAGGGGCCTATTCTGCGTTGATTCTATATGGCCGTTTCGGTATCCCACTGTTGCTAAGTATCCTGGGCGGCGGTATCGTCTCCGGGTTCGTAGGCATCGTTTTCGGCCTTCCTTCCTTAAGAATCAAAGGCTTTTACCTGGCCATTGCCACACTGGCATCCCAGTTCATTATTCAGTGGGTCATTGTGCACTGGAAATGGTTCAGTGGAGGAGTCTTTGGAACCGTCGAGACCCCTGATATGCATATATTCGGTTGGCTGCTCGATACTCCAGTGGAGAAATACTACTTAGCCTTAGGTTGGCTTATAATCCTCGCTGTATGTGCCAAGAATTTGGTCAGAGGGCAGCTGGGTCGTAACTGGCAGGCCATACGGGATGTTGATTATGCCGCGGAGATTATTGGCATCAATCTTTACAGGGATAAATTGATCGCCTTTGCCGTGGCTACGTTTTACGCCGGCATTGCGGGCGCTCTCATAACCTTCTGCTATTACGGCGCTGCAAATATTGAAGAATTTCATGTGATGGTCTCATTTGCCTTAATAGGCATGATCATCATTGGAGGGATGGGAACGATTCTTGGCTCATTTCTCGGAGCAGGCTTTTTTGTCTTGCTCCCACTCTTTATAAACCGATTCATGGGAATTTTTATGGAGGTAGTTGCTTCTGAGATACGATCCAATATGGAATCCATCATCTTCGGAGGCCTGATCGTCTTTTTCCTTATTGTGGAACCCTATGGCATGGCCAGATTGTGGCATACGATAAAGGATAAGCTGAGGTTATGGCCTTTTCCATATTAGCCTGGTAAGCGGTTGATTCGTTAAGTCGTTAATTGGTTAATTTGTTGAGTCATTGGATTTTAACCACACAACTATTCGACCATTTGACCACTCGACTTTTTTTTGAGGATAACTGTTTTATTAATCGTTCATTTAACCATTAACCATAAAAAAGGGGAGGAAATGAAAATGGGACGCAAATTTTTGTTAGTAGTTTTATCTTTAGTTTTGATGTTCACTTTTGTGGTGATCACTGGCCAGGCCCTTGCAGCCAAAGAAAAAAAGGAGGCACCCAAACAGTATATACCCATGCTTTCATATTGGAGTGGCCCCTTTGCTGCCGGGGGTAGCGGGCTCGCAGGTGGCCAGGAAGACTTCATGCAACTGATGAACATGGAAGGCGGGATCAACGGCATCATGTATGAATGGGAGGAATGTGAAACCGGCTATAATGTTGCCCGAGGAATCGAATGCTATGAGCGGGTGAAAACCCACGATCCAAAACCTTGCGTGGTTCACCCTTACGCCACTGGCATCACCTATGCCCTGCTCCCTAAGGGAATAAATGACCATATTCCCATCGTCTTTGAGGGCTATGGTCGCGCCGATGCTGCGGATGGAAGGTACTTTAAGTGGGCCTTTAATTTTCCCACGCACTATTGGTCTCAGAATACGGCAAAGATTAAGTTCATCGCTATGAAACAGGGCTGGGACGGCAAGAACATGGCAGAAATAGGAAAATATCTAAAGGGAGTGAAGATTGCCAACCTCTATATCGATGTCCCCTACGGTCAGGAAACCAAACCCATCCTGGATGATATGTCCAAGAAATACGCTTTTAAGGTGAGACATTTCCCTGTTTCCTGGCCCGGTATCGACCAAAAGGCCCAGTGGATGGATATAGCAAGAAGGTATAAGCCGGACTGGGTTATCAACCGCAACTGGGGTGTCTCCTGTACCGTGCCTCTCAAAGAGGCGGCTAGGATGGGATTTCCCAGAGATCGTATCGTGGGTGTGTGGTGGTGCGGTTCTGAAGAGGACGTTATGCCAGCAGGGCCTGCCGCTAAAGGGTACTACGCCACCAACTTCCATGGGGTAGGAAAAGATTTCCCTTTGATTCAGCGGATAGTGGATAAGGTCTACGGGGCCATGAAGGGAAATATCTCCTTCACCCGGGTAGGTACCGTGTTTTACAACCGCGGTGTTATGTACGGGATTCACATGCATGAAGCCCTTCTGACGGCCCAGAAGAAATTTGGGGTAAAGGTTATTACACCGGAGGAGATGCGCTGGGCTTTGGAACATCTGGACATAACCAAAGAAAGAATAAAGGAAATGGGCGCTGAGGGTCTCATCCAACCTGTCAGGACAACCTGTGAGGATCATGAAGGAGGCGGGAACGTCTTCGTTCAACAGTGGAATGGTGAAAAATGGGTGGCAACAGGATATGTGGTTGAACCTATGAAAGAGTATGTAAGAAAAATGGTTGAAGAATCCGCAGCCAAGTATGCCAAGAAAAAGGGTTTAAAACTGAGGGACTGTTCTAATTGGAAACCATTTAAGGAATAACATCAGATTGTCTTACAAATTACCTGCTTTGCCCGCCCGCCCTGGCTTTCGACGGACCATGGTGGGCGGGTAAGAGGCAGGAATACTATAATAAGGCTTTACTATGGCGGCAAACTCATCTCCTTTACTGAAGGTCAACAACATAGAGGTCATCTATGAACATGTCATATTGGTCCTGAAAGGGGTTTCCCTGGATGTGTATGAAGGACAAATTGCCTCTCTACTGGGAGCCAATGGGGCCGGCAAGAGCACCACTCTGAAGGCCATCTCCAACCTGGTTAAGGCCGAGCGGGGCGAAGTAACCAAAGGGACCGTAGAATTTGACGGAAAGCGGGTTGATAAACTATATGCGCCTGATCTTGTGAAAATGGGTGTCATTCAGGTGATGGAAGGAAGGCACACCTTTGAGCACCTGACAGTGGAAGATGATCTTCTCACAGGCGCATATACAAGAGGCAGAGATACCAAAGGCGTCGAAGATGCACTGAACCTGGTCTATAGGTATTTCCCCCGCCTTAAGGAACGCCGTCATGCCACGACCGGCTATATATCCGGAGGCGAGATGCAGATGTGTGCCATCGGGCGGGGCCTCATGGCAAGGCCCAGGATTATGCTTCTGGATGAGCCCTCCATGGGTCTGGCGCCGTTACTGGTGGAAGAGATTTTCGAGATCATCGTTAGACTCAACAAGGAAGAGAAGGTGGGCATTCTGCTGGCCGAGCAGAATGCAGCCATGGCACTTGAGTATGCCGAGTATGGCTATGTCATGGAGAATGGTCGAGTCGTCCTGGATGGCGATTCCAAGACCCTTAAAGACAATGCCGATGTAAGGGAGTTCTACTTAGGCCTGACTGAGATCGGGAAAAAAAGCTACCGTGATGTAAAGCACTATCACAGAAGAAAAAGGTGGCTGGCTTAATCACTCCTCAATTCCGGCCAGATATTTGGCTATCTTTTTTTTGACTCAAGATCATATTGAGATCGGATCTCTATCTTCTCCATGACAGAGGAGTACACCATGTATTTGAAGAAGAGTTTTTCTAAAATATCTGTGTGTAATGTAAAGATGAATCCCCGATGGCATCCTTAGTGGAAAGATGTTTGAGGGGATGACTATAGCCAAGGGAGGGGATTATTTTTGCTATCTTCGCTTTGTGCACATAGGGCATGGCTACTCCGCTTGAGGAAAATGCCCAGAAGTTTAGCATTAATATCGTAAAATTAACTTGGGCAAACAGACCAAGAGGCGAGGATTAAAAACAATCTTTATAACCAAGCTCTGCAGGATGACCTTAGGAGAAATGGCATTTCCTTGCTAACTTAAAGAAAATACTTAACAACTTTATGGGGTAAAACCCTGACCGAAAGGAGGTTTACAAATGTTAGAGTTTTCATACACGGAAGAACAGAAGATCCTGGAAGATACGGTGAAAAAATTTACTAAAAATGAAATTATCCCCGTATGCCTGGAGTTTGAAAACGATTTAGATGGAAAATTATCAGAGGAAATCTTTGAAAAGGCGGCCAAGGTGGGTATCTTGGGAACGGTAGTTCCAAAGGAATACGGAGGAGCAGGTGCCAGAGGCATAGAGGCAAACATCGTTTTGGAAAACCTATCCTATGGTGATGTAGGTATAGGATGTGCGATAGGTGCAAGCTGGTGGGCCCAGACCGCAATTCTAATGAGGGGTAGCCAAGGACTAAGGGATGAATGGTTTCCGAAACTTGCCTCTAAAGATAAGGCTCATTTGTGCTGCATGGCTGCCACCGAACCATCCGGAGGAACAGATGTTGAAGATCCTGCAATGGGATTTAAAACAGTACAGACTATTGCCAAGATAGAGGGTGATGAAATCGTATTAAATGGCCGAAAGATGTGGCCAAGTAATTTCGATATCGCCTCCCTTTATACTGTTTGCTGTACCACGGATCCAAAATTAGGGGAGGAAGGCTCACTTATGGTAGCTGTGCCGGCTGATGCGCCTGGGCTTTCCTTTGGGAAAAATGAGCTTAAAATGGGGCATCATGCAGACCGAAATGGTGAGATTATCTTTGAAAACGTTCGAGTACCTAAGGACAACATGCTGGGTAAAATGGGAGAGGGCGTTAAGCTTTTAGATAGAACACTTATATATAACCGGGTGGGACCTGCCTCTATGGCCCTTGGTGCTGCACAGAGGGCCTTTGATCTGGCGCTGGATTTTACCAAGACCAGAATGGTAGGCGGTATTCCCCTCTACGAACATGAACTGGCATCTGCGATGCTCTTTGATATGGAAACAAAGCTCCATGCCTCCCGCTTGCTTTGGCAAAGGGCAGCATGGGTTAATATGAAAACCAAAGGAAACATACATTATTCACATATGGCCAAGGTATTTGCTACACAGTCTGCCATGGAGGTGGCATCAGATGCTGTTGAGCTTATGGGATCTTACGGGTATGCAAAGGAATATGGGGTGGAGAAAATCATGCGGGATGTAAAGATTATCCAGATATATATAGGATCTAATGAATTGATCCGCTCTCACGCCTGGCGCTATATCTAAAATTCTATCCCCATTCTGGCCTGAATCCCTTTGTGAAATGGGTGTTTTATTTCCCTCATTTCAAATACAGCGGAAGCGTGCTCTTCCATCTCAGGGTGGGCATTCCTGCCACTTAATATTAAATGCAGATCCTTCGGTTTTAAAAACATCATTTCTCGTACCCTGTCTGGATGAACAAGTCCTAAATGGGTTGCTATATTAATTTCATCTAATATAACTAAGCGATCCTTGAGAGAAAATATCTCTCTTAAAGAGGCCTCCCAGGCTGCTCTCGCAGCCTCTATATGCTTTTTTGATTGCTTAGATGATCCAAATATAAATCCTTCACCCATAGTCTTAATCTCTAAATTTGGAAATCTTTTAATAGCAATAACCTCTCCATATGCCCTGGGTGATTTGATAAATTGTAATATGCTAGACCGCATTCCATTAGCCGCAAAAAACATGGCCCTTCCCAGGCAATAGGTGGTCTTTCCCTTACCGTTTCCGGTAATTATCCCAACACATCCCTCCTGGTTGCTGCCATCGATCTTCCATGAGCCTTCCTCTTTCTTATGCTCAACCATCTCTGTTACAAGATCTGCCTGTTCAATAACCTCAGCCCTCGCATTACTGCCAGTCAAGACCAATTCCACATTGGTTGGTTTTTTTTCTATAAGGTCGATGACAGTGCTCACAGAAATAATGCCCATATCAACGAGTTGGTTAATATCCTCAAGGATAATAATATCAAAGGCACCACTAAAAATTATATCCTGAACATGCTCAATGGATTTATTAATTTTATCTATGTCACTATTATGCAAGTTTCCATCAGGAGCTACATATTCTGATCGTAAGCGTTCAACCACTACGTAAGGTTTAAGAAAGGAAAGTGCCCTATCCTCTGTGTCTATAAAGGGATGGGGCACAAAGCCCATAATAAAGGTGCGCAGATTTTGCCCTGTGGCCCTAAGGGTAAGACCTATATGGGCAAGATTTATCTCATCTGTTTTTCCTGTATAAACCTGAACTAATCCTTGCTTCAACATCTGCTTACCTATTCTCCTTTCACCATTCGCACATTACTATTCGCCTTATCTCTCCTATCTATAAATACCTATCGCTTACAAATAAACTATATGACAATAAGCAAAAAATCTATAACATTTTCTTTATTACGACACAATTCTTTAGCCCATAGATTGACAGGAACATTTTAATTAGTTAAAAGATGGAGCAATTAAGGTATTTTGGATTGCGGATTTCGGATTTTGGATTTAGATTGTACATTAAATTAAATTATCTTTAATGGATGCTAATCCGAGAAATAGGAAATTATTTATTTAAAAATCTATAGATTTTTAACCTTAGAAATGGACACTTAATGAAAAAAGAGGGCGGTCTCGGTCTTGTTCAGATTTATACTGGAGGTGGAAAGGGAAAGACAACTGCCTCCCTTGGGCTCGCTGTGAGGGCTGTCGGACATAATTTCAAGGTTGCTATTATTCATTTTATGAAGATATGGGATTATGGAGAAGTAAAAAGTATTAGAAAGCTTGGGATCGATCTTTTTCGCTATGGAACAACAGAGCTTATTGACCCCAAAAATCCATCACCTATAGACTATGAGGAAGCCAATAAGGCACTACTAAAGGCAAAAGAACTTATAGAAAAGAATGACTACGATATTCTTATTTTAGATGAAATCAATGTGGCTATTGATTTTAACCTGATTCCATTGAAAAGGGTAATTGATCTTATAGACACAAAAGCAGATAATCTCGAACTGGTTCTTACCGGACGAAACTGTCCTCAGGAGCTTATTGAAAGGGCCGATCTTGTTTCATTTATCGATGAAATCAAGCACCCCTATCAGAGTGGGATAGAGGCAAGGAAAGGGATTGAGTTTTAATTAAAGGAGGCCAGGTTACATGTTCATCACGTTAATGAGAAAGCACACGAAAGGTATCTTGGTTAAGGTAATGGTTGGCCTTATCGCCGTTGTCTTTGTTTTTTGGGGTGTCTATGCAATCCGGGAAAAACCTGGCTCAAAGATTGCGTATGTAAATGGCGATTTGATCACAGGACTGGAATATGAGGCAAAATACCGTGAGATGCTCGATGCGCTGCAAAAACAATATAAAGAGTACTGGAATGATACACTCGTTAAGGCATTTCAAATCAAGCAAAGGGCCCTAAACAGCCTAATAGAAAAGAGATTAATCAGCCAGGAGTCTAATAGAATCGGCCTTGGAGTTACAGATGATGAGGTAGCGAATGCTATTTTTACCTACCCTGCCTTTCAGGTAAATGGCGAATTTTATGAGGGAAGATATAGGTCTCTTTTAAGTTATAATAGAATGGAACCAGCGGATTTTGAATCAGCAATAAAATTAGAGTTGTTAGGGAAAAAAATCCAAAACTTTATAAAATGCTTTTTCCCGCTCACAGACTTGGAGATGATGGATTACTATTCCTACCAAAAAGAGAAAGTTAATATTGGCTTTGTCTCTTTCAATCCGAGGGACTTTAAAGGAAAAATGGTGGTAAAACAAGATGAGAAAGAGGCATATTTTAAGGCACATAAGGAAAAATATAGGATTCC
>Ga0307427_1001068_pt1 | contig 14830 bp, 16 predicted proteins | sample SalMarWE160190MG_FD_202162 | JGI IMG/M metagenome (GOLD analysis project Ga0307427, IMG submission 202162) | Salt marsh sediment microbial communities from the Plum Island Ecosystem LTER, Massachusetts, United States - WE1603-190 | ecosystem: Environmental > Aquatic > Marine > Intertidal zone >... | reverse complement strand
CCCTCCGCCAGTCTCCTTTGGTTACTAAACCAGCCATATCCAGCTATTATAATACGCACAAGCACGGCATACAATTTCGTGTACTCGCCACCACCTCAGTGACAGATGACTTCCCTTCTTGTCATTGCGAGGTACTCTCCTCTTTTGTAGTGCGACCCTTCAGGGTCGTGCGCACGAGGCTAAAGCCTCGCACTACATTTCACCTTTTGAGTTTCGCTTTTCCGGGATTGCTTCGCTCCGCTCGCAATGACACCTTCTTCTTTGTCATTGCGAGGCGTAGTTCAAAAATGTAGTTGCCCAATTTATTGGGCAATTGTGCCTGATGAATCAGGCAACTACAAAACCCTTCTGTCATTGCGAGGCACACTCCTTTCTTGTCATTGCGAGGCACAACGTGCCGAAGCAATCTCAGATCCTCCCGGGCAAATATAGCGGGAGGGAGTTAGAGGGAGGGGGAATTTCGCCGCCTGCATTGAATTATATCGACAATTCCGATTACAATAAGGTAAATGAACAAAGCCAAAGTCTCCATAATTCTCCCGGCACTTAATGAAGCAGAGACAATCGGCAAGGTCATTGACGAAATACCCAGGCAGGCTCTAGAGCAAGAGGGATATAGCATTGAGGTTCTGGTGGTTGATAATGGCAGCACTGACCAGACCGCTCAAATCGCCCAGGGGAAGGGAGCCACGGTTATCAGTGAACCCCGAAGAGGCAAGGGCAGAGCAGTGAGGACCGCGTTTGAGCAGGTCACCGCCGATTTCGTATTCATGCTTGATTCCGATTACACCTATCCCGCCACCTATATTCCTGATATGCTCAAGCTTCTCAATCAAGGCTATTCCGTGGTAATAGGCTCTAGGTTAAAGGGGAAAAGGGAAAAAGGCGCTATAAGCGGTTGGAACATGATAGGCAACCAGGTACTTACCTTGATGGCAAAAATACTGTATCGCGCCAGGATAAGTGACTTATGCACTGGCTATTGGGGCTTTAGGGGCGAGGTCATACCCCAGTTGAATCTATCCGCTGTGGAGTTCACCTTGGAGGCCGATCTACTCTCCCAGGTAGCCAAAAAGGGTTATCGCATAGGCGAAGTGCCGATCCATTACCGCTGCCGGCCGTCACCCAGCAAGCTCCCTTCGCGAAGAGCAGTAGTGCAAATAGCGCTGGCGCTAGTCAACAGAAGGTTTTGACCTCCAATGAACTATCAAAACAAACTTGAAAGATACTTCGTCACCGGTGGTGCTGGGTTTATCGGCAGCCACCTTGTTGACCACTTGATTGACTCAGGTGAGGTGACCGTTTACGATGACCTCAGCTCAGGCAGGAAGAAATTTCTTCAACATCACCTCGGCAAAAGCAACTTTCACTTCACACAAGGCGACTTGCTTGATGTTGACACCTTAAATAAAGCCATTGCCAATCACGATGTGGTGTTCCATCTCGCTGCCAATCCTGATGTCAGAGCTGGAATTGATGATACCGACCTTGATTTAAGACAAGGAACGCTGGCCACTCACAACCTTCTTGAAGCCATGAGGCTAAACCAAATCTCCAAAATAATCTTTGCCTCAAGCTCTACTGTCTATGGCGAAGCAGGCACAAAGGCAGTTAATGAAGATTATGGGCCGCTGCTACCTATCTCCCTTTATGGTGCCAGCAAGCTGGCTTGTGAGGGACTTATCACCGCCTTCTGTCATCTTTTCAATATGCAAGCGTGGATTTTCCGCTTTGCTAATGTTGTTGGCGCAAGGGCAACCCATGGCGTTATCTTCAATTTCAGCAATAGGCTAAAGGAAAATCCCAAGGAACTGGAGATTCTTGCTGATGGCACTCAGCAAAAACCCTATCTCCAGGTCAATGATTGCGTTAATGGCATCCTCTTTGGTTGGAAACACTCACAGGAGCAAGTCAATGTATTCAACCTGGGCACTGACTCCTCCACCAGTGTAACCGCTATCGCCAATATGTTAGTTGAAGCCATGGGCTTATCCAGAGTAAAATTTAGCTATACCGGCGGCAAGCGTGGTTGGCCTGGTGACGTCCCACAGGTAAGATATGATATAACCAAGATGAAAAATCTGGGCTGGAGGGCTGGGTACAGTTCAGACGAGGCAGTTAGGCAGGCAATAAAGGATATCTTGAGCGGGCAAAGTGACAGCTAATCTTCCCCAAATATCCATAATCACCACCTCCTACACTATGGATAGGTTCAAAGATATCACTGAACTGCTTGATAGCATTCAGGCTCAGAGCTATAAAAAATTTGAGACTATAGTTGTAGCTGATAAGGCGCCCGAGCTTGCCGAGAAAATCAGGAATCACATACATCAAAGAGGTTATTCCAACATATTGGTGTTATGTAACGAGGGGAAACGTGGACTTTCCTCAGCCAGAAATTTAGGCATTGGGCAGGCAAGCGGCGAAATTGTCGCTTTTGTTGATGATGATGCCCTTCTTTTCCCCAACTGGGCAGAGGAAACGGCTAAAGCTTATGCCGAAGATAGCTCAATTGTTGGCCTCACCGGTCCTATTCTCCCACTGTGGGAGGACGAGTCAATGGCCTGGTTCCCTAAGGAGTTTTACTGGATATTCTCCTGCACTTACTGGGACTGGACTGAGCCCACTGAGGTGAGAAATGGCTACGGAACTAATATTTCCTTTCGAAAGGAAGCCTTTGACCAATGTGGCTATTTCAAAACTAATTTAGGGGTTATCGGGGGCTGGCAGGGACCAGGTGGAGAGGAAACCGAGTTTTCCATAAGGGTAAAACAGAAGACTCACAAGCGCATAGTCTATCATCCCAATATAGTCGTAAGACATAAGGTCTATCGCTACAGGCTTAGCTCCAAATTTATCCAGAAAAGGGCCTACTGGGAAGGCTATACCAAAGCTATGTTTACCAGGATATATCGCTCCGACAGTGAAGTGTTATCCACCGAGCACGAGCTTGTTCGCCGCATCTTTTCCCATTTAGTACCCAATTCATTAAAGCTTCTCCTTAGCCAGCCTAAAGTTGCCTTGCACCGGTTATGGGTCACCATCTCAGTACTGGCCTGTGCTGCCGCCGGATACCTGAATTATAACCTGCACAATCTTCGCTCTAGTGGGAGACATCCTTAGATGCAAATCCTTCAGGTATACCCAAAATATTATCCCGCCATTGGTGGCGTTAAGGAGTAGTGGAACCCTGATAATGAAGGTGATTCATATAGCCACAGGTGCCTACTCTGTGCCGCCTGCCGGGGCTGGCGGCGCTGAGAAAGTCATATATTCTCTGACTGAGCATTTATCGCGCCTAGGCTGCGATGTCAGTGTTATTGATATAAAAGCAAAAGAGCACCAGGGACTAAAATCGGGTGTCACCTTCCACGAGGTCCGGGAGCCGCCAATTGCTGATAAAGGACTTCCGCATCATGTCATCAGGCTCTCAATTTTCGCTATACTGGCTATATTTAAGCTGCGCACTCTGGTTAAAAATAATAAAATAGATATCATCCACACACATAACCAATTTTCGGCTGCTGCTATCTTGCTTGCCAATAAATTATTTCACTGGAACATTCCCCATATCCATACCACCCACAATTCCTATATAGTGATGCGCCCTACTTTGGCTAATAAGTTAAAAAATATTTTAGAGGTTATCGTGTTTAAGAAAGCCAACCACATTATTGCCCAAACAAACACAGTTCGACAGCAATTGACTTCAAAGTTTAATGTGAGTCCTGCAAGAATTACGGTGATTCCCAATGGTATAGAGCTTGAAGACATCACTGAGTTTATAGCCAATAATCCTGACCAGGGTAGCCCTGGTAAAGTAGTGCTTTGTCCTGCCAGAATATGCCCCAGAAAAAACCAGTTGTCATTGATGAACGCTATCCCCATTGTGTTAAAGGCACATCCTCAGGCTAAGTTTGTTTTTGTTGGCCCCGTTGAGGACAAGGCATACTTTGACACTTTGCACAAATTCGCAGCAGATGAAAATCTGTCCGGAATTGTGGAATTCACCGGCGAGGTTTCCCCAAAACAGCTATATCCACTATACCAGAATGCTACCGTATTCGTTCTACCAACCCTTTATGAAAGCGGGCTATTAGTTCATCTTGAGGCTATGGCGTTTGGATTGCCGGTTATCATCTCCAGGATAGCCACAATCGAAAATACAGTGGAACTGGAAAAAGGAAGTGCGCTACTTATAGACCCCAATAACCCAAACGAAATTGCCGATGCTATTATCCAGGTGCTTGGAGATGAAACATTGAGACAGGAGCTTTCAAATAAGGGGAAAAAGCTTGTTTGGGAAAGGTTTAATTGGCAGCAAATTGCCACAGAAACATTAAACTTATATAATGGGTTAAAAGCAACTGGAGCATAACGGCAAGCGTAACAGCAGCATCTTAGCTTTATTGAAGCAAAGATGTTTATCCTTATGGCATCGAAATTTCACCTACTGCTTGCAAGCTAGCTCAGAAAAAAGGCATTGAGGTTCTCCAGAAGGAAAGGAAATTATGACAAAGAACAAGGCATTAATTATAGGACTTGATTCGGCAGACCCAGGGTTAATAGAGACCTGGATAGACCAGCTGCCGAATTTCAAAAAACTTTTTGAGGAGGGATGTCACGGCAAGCTCCGTTCAACCACCCCCCCAGTAACCTGTCCCGCCTGGATTAGCTTCGCTACCGGGAAAAACCCAGGGACTTTGGGTATTTATGATTGGGAGGACTTCCAGCCTCCTCAAAAGCCAGGGCTCTCGAACTGGAAAGTGCCAGGACATCTTAAAATTTGGCAGTTGCTTGGGAATGCCGAATACAAAGTTGGCGTGGTCAACGTCCCCTTGACCTATCCTCCACAGGCAGTGAATGGTTTCATGATAGGAGGATTTCCTGTTCCTCCTGGAGCAACAGACTATACTTATCCTCCTCAGTTGGTGAAACAAATAAACTCCATTGTAAGTGGTTATGATCCCGACCCAAAGCAGATTGCTAACCCTGATTATCTAAGGAGAGGCGCTCATCAATTCTTGGAAGAAGTTGATAAAGCAACTGAAAATGTGTTTTCCCTTGCCAAGCATCTAATGAAAACATCTGAGTGGCATTTTTTCATGGTCACCTTTATGTGCCTTGACCAAGTTGGGCATTATTTCTGGCGCTATCTGGATAAGAAACATCCTGACTATAAATCAAAAGAGGCAGAGGAATTCAGCGGAGCAATTTTTTCATCCTATAAGAAAATAGACAACATCTTAGGTTCCTTGATTAGTTTAACAGATGAAAATACCTATGTATTCGTTATGTCTGACCATGGTTCAGGCCCCCAATATGGCAATCTCGCGATAAACACGTGGCTGATGCAGAAGGGTCTATTAACGCTCAAGCTCGAAAGTCCTTTAAGAAATAAACTGGTTTCAATATTGGATTCGACCTTTGAGAGATCGTTGAGGTCGGCTCTGATAGTAAAAACCTTCAGGAAACTCGGATTGTTTACTTGGGGTAGAAAGCTCGCTCATCGCACATTTGGCTTGGTTAATCCGGAAAATCCCCTATGGGCGACTCAACATTTGTTTGAAGCCGTAGATTGGTCTCAAACCAAGGCTATAGGTCTATCCAATGGGAAAATCTACCTCAATAAGGAAATTTTGTCCACAACAGAACAGTACGAGCGAGTAAGAGAAGAAGTGATCTCTTCTCTATATGAAGTGAAAGACCCCTTAACCGGGAAAGAGGCAGTTAGTCAGCTTTTTACTAAAGAACAGGTATATGGTGAAGATTGTTCTGGGAATCCCCCAGATATCGTCTACTTCCTCAATAATTTAAAATATAATCAAACTTCAAGCGTGAATAGTTCATCCTTGTGGCAGATACCAGCGCGGCGCTCTGGAGAGCACAGGCCCGATGGATTATTTATTGCTAAAGGCCCGGGGATCAAATCTGGGAAGAAAATAGATGCTCGCATTATTGACCTTAGCCCCACTACTATTCACCTTTTTGGCTTGCCGGTTCCAAAAGATATGGATGGAAGAGTTCTCAAGGAGATTTTTAGGGAGGGAAGCGAGCCAGCCAAGAGGCAATTGCTATACGAGGAGGGCAGCGAAAGAGAAAGAATGAAGGACAAGATAAAAGAACTGAAGCAATTGAGGAGGATATGAGCTAAATCTGCTTCCGGCGAAAAAGCTAAGGTGAAGGGTAAAGTGAAAAGGCTAAAGGATTCAGGCATGATATGAAGGCAGCAAGAGCAAATGCACCAAATGTTATCCTGATAACGGTTGATGCCTTGAGGGCAGACCATCTAACCTGTCTGGGCTATCGGAGGAAGATAACGCCAAACTTAGACCGCCTTGCCAGTAGCGGTGTGCTTTTCACGCAAGCGATATCAACAAGCCAGATGACTCCAGGGTGTTTCCCATCTTTATTTACCTCTACTTTCCCGTTGATGAATGGAGGGTGGTTTGATATAAGCAAGCGAGGAATTGCGCTGCCACAGGTGTTGAAACAGCATGGGTATCACACAGGGGCGTTCGTTTCCAATCCGTGGCTGTCCTCCTATTATGGCTATCACAACTGGTTTGATACCCTCGAATACAGCATCCCTGAGAGTCGCATGGAAATGTTGTACAAGCCTCTAGGTCGGCTGTGCGGAAGGCCGGTCAAGCCCCCTCACGCCCGAGCTCACGAACTGAACAAAAAGGCAATCACATGGCTACGTAATAACCGGGGCAATTTCTTTCTGTGGCTGCACTATATGGATGTTCATGGTCCGTATGGATTAATACCAACTATCATTTCCCTATTTCGCAGCCTCCCTCGCATCATGGTTCATCAAGCATTGGGGCATACGATACATAGAGCCAGACAATCAAACAGTTTATTGACTTCAGTGATCGACGACGTAAATAGACGCATTGATATGTATGATGCTCACGTTAGATATGAGGATAAGATGGTCGGCTCCCTATTGCGCACACTAACGGAACTCGACATACTGAAGGATACCTTTATCGTTATAACAGCAGACCACGGAGAGGAACTCATGGAGCACGGCTGCTATGGACACGTCTTCGGTCTGTACGACGAACTGATTCATGTACCTTTGATTATCGCCGGACCAGGGCTAAAGCGTCAGCTAATCATCCAGCAGGTAAGTCTTCTGGATTTGGCTCCGACTATCCTAGATATGCTTGGATTTGAGAAACCCAAGACTTTTCTAGGAAATAGCTTGCTGGGCTTGATGAGAGGAATTGACACAAAAGATGACAAGCTCGGAGCCATAAGCGAGACAGATGTACCGGTATATACGCCAGCATCTAGGTGGAGGTTACGGGGAAACCAGAAGCGACTGAATGCCAATCGGAGAGTGGTTTCGCTCAGGACAGGTAAATGGAAATATATCCATACTGAGGGTGGACAGGACGAACTATACCATTTGGAGGATGACCCAAAGGAGACACAAAATCTAATTGATGCTCAGGCTGACATTGCCGCAGAACTGAGAGCGAAGATAATGAGTCACATTGAATTCGAGTACAGAAATATGCCCAGTGAGGAAGAGAGAATCAAGACACGGGTAAGAAACTTAAAAGATGGCCGAAAGATATAAGTCACACCCCCAGTTTTGCATATGTTTGGGCTACTCTTCCCGAGGATGTGGATGCCAGGGTTCTAGGAGTTTTTCAGGAAAGGAAACGAGCCTGCCAGGAGAGATGTCAAATACCAGGAAGGAGATGGCAAGGATAAGGTAAGGGACAGGATAAAGAAATTTCAAGGATTCAGGAAGAGTTTAGTTCGCCCTTTTTGATGTAAAAGCTGACAAAAAGATTCAATGACCAGAAACATAGTTTTAATAGGCTCAGATAGCATAAGAGCAGACCACTGCAGTTGTTACGGATACAGCAGAAAGACAACGCCATTTCTAGATGGTCTGGCGGGAAAAGGGGTCAGGTTCGAAAACCCAATAGTCAGCGGAATTGCTACGCTAAACTCGTTTATAGGAATATTCACAGGGGCTTATTCTCCCATTGAAACAGACCCGTTACATCCAGAAAGGTGGAAAAATATTTTAGACCGGAGAAAAACGCTGCCATATGTTCTCTCCAAAAACAGATACCACACCTATGGGTTCAATATAAATCCACTGCTCTCGCGATACTATGGCTTCAACAGAGGATTTCAGCACTACTATGATGGATTATGGACAGCAAGGGAAAAAGACAAACAGGAAAGAGACGAACGGCGGGAGACAAAGAAATTTTACCTGACGCCCGATCAGACCAAGAAGGGATTAGTAAAGCAGGTCACCAGGTTGAGGCAATTCCTAACGGCAGATATAGGCTATCCGAGAACAGAGGAATGGATTGATGAGATATTCAATACAAGGTTGGAAGAACCTTACTTCCTCTGGGTTTTTCTCCTTGACACGCACCATCCATATGTTCCGCCGAAAGAATATACCAGAGGGAGTAAAGTGGGCACGAGAAGGATGCTATGGTTGGATTACAAGATGAGAAAGTATGGGAAGGGAGAAGCCGCATCAAAAGGAAATAGATGGACTATGGTACAACAGAAACTTCAGCCAAAGTTAAGCCAGAAGGATCGCGAAGCGATAGTAAATGGTTATGACGGTGAAATTCTGCATGTGGATTCAATAGTAAAGCAATTATGGGAGCATTTAAAGGATACCAACCCAATCTTCGTCTTCCATTCAGACCATGGAGATGGACTGGGAGAACACGGTTTTTACAGGCACCGTCCAGAACATTATGAAGAGTTAATTAGAGTGCCGCTGATTATTCACAATGCCGATAGAAAAGGGGTTGTGGAACAGCCGGTAAGTTTCTTGAGGCTTGCTTCAACCATATGCGAGCTTGCTGAGATTGAAAACGAGTTTGAAGCCCCAAGCTTATTCGATGATATTCCCTATTCCCCACCAATAGTGCGCAACAAGCTTAAGAATGGGCTGCGGATAACGGCGAGGGATAAAGAATGGAAGCTAATCACCAATCCTGATAGAGAGGATGAGTTGTACCACATTAAACAAGATCCTTCGGAAAAAGAAAACCTAATTGGAAAAGAAAGGGACATAGAAAAAGAGCTGAGGAAGGTTATTGAACATCACCAAAAACCTATGATAGAGAAAGAGGGGCTGAGCAAGAAAATTCAAGAGCTTAAGAATTTTGGAAGGATATAATGAAGCATCAGCTAAGCCCGTCCCTGATGGCATAGAACACATCCTGCGGTCTATTTATCTGATAGTTCACATTAACGGTTATGAGTAAGGCGTTTTCGTGGTGGTCTCCCTTCAGCCTTCCATGCTCCGTTTCCTCAGGGAGCGTCTGTATCTTCGCCTCTCCAAAGGAGCAGAATCCGTGGTCAGAGATTACAATTAGTTTGTTATTCCTATCACCCAGAAAGCCAGTGTCAAATATAAGCTCTCCAATTTTGGCATCCATTTTTTTATACCATTCTAGAACGCAATCCTCACCCCAGTGAAAATGCTGGATTCGGTCTAGAAGGGTATAAACGGAGATGAGTAAATCTGGCTTTTCGGCAAGAAGCTCTCTGGTTTTCTCAGTGACCCTTTCAAGCTCTTCCTGCCACTCTTTCTCATTGGTGGGTAATCCAAAGCCTATTGGCTTGAAATCAACATTGAAGGAATAAGGAGGGACAACGAAGGGAACGTTCAGTGCTTTAACCTTTTTGCCTTCTTTATCAAGAATGTCCCAGATAAAGTCCACATTAATGTCTTCCCTCTTCACAATATTCCCATTGACAACATAGCTTTCATGCTTATGTTCTTGAAATGTTTTTCCACAGAACATGCCGCACCAGATAGAAGCTGATATCGGCTTCTCTTTAAGCACAATTGTCTTGCCTTTGCCAATTTCGGTAAGCTTCTTAAAATTAGGCAACTTTTCCAAATTTGGCGTTATAACCGTCCAGGTAGCCGCGTCAATACCTAAAACAAAGAACATTTCAAAACCTCTTGAAAAAGCTATCAGCAGTCAGCTGTCAGTAATCAGCCATCAGCACAGCGCTACGATTTTTCCGAAGCAACAGTGAGATTCTCCAGGAAAAGTCCTGTCTCCTTCAGGTCTGGCATCAATTCACTTGCATCGAGTATCTCGATACCAGCTATCCGCTCGCCTGGCCCAATGTCTACCGCTATCTGGTCATTTAGTCGAATTACCTCACATTCTATCCTTTCATCAATGAGACGTATATACAAAGCATCTACACTAGGGTCATAAGTAATCTTCATCATTCCTTAACCTCCTCAAAAATAATATACGAAAACTGTTACTACCACAAACTTACCTTCCTCCTGCGACACAATAGGAACTACCTGTTTGACTGCGTAATTTCTGCCTCGCCACTTTTTATTGAAACTAAAGTTTTTGCGAAATGCCACTCGGCCCTTTCGTGCTGGTTCAGGACTGCCTATGCGTATGGTTAACTCAACTTCTTCTTTCGAAGTTCCTCTATCAACCATCTTCCCTTAAGCATGAGGGCTGAAAACCACCGGTTTAGAAAAACTCACTTAATCTCCTTCCTAACTGAGTTAGTCAGCATAGTCAGACGACTGTCTCCAGAACCACGCCAGCACCAATATTCCTATCCTTCACCAAAATAAACCTGCCAAGCTCAGGGATCCCGGAGAATTTCTCCACTACCAGAGGTTCGGTGGCAAAGACAATGGTCGCTGCATCGTTCTCGGTTATCTCTGCGGGGTGCTTTTCCAGCACCTCACCGGTCTCGGAATTTATCTTTTCCTTTATTTCCTTTATCTCACATTTCACCCTTCGAGTTCCACATCTCAGTTCCAATTTATCCCCTTTCCTCAAATCGCTTTCCAGCAACACAGCTTCACCCAGGAATTCTTCTGTAGGTATTGGAGGAGCTTCTACCAGCCCACAAACATCCCCCCGCCTGGGCTCACAATCGGTGATGATTCCAACACTATCCCCCATCGCCGCCTTCTCCAGTTCACCCTGGAATTCCCTTATCTTTTCTACCTTCCCCGTAACACCAGAGGGCTGAAATACTACCTCGTCACCCTTTTTCAAGACGCCGGACTCCACCCTTCCCACAACGACCTTATCGGAGTCAACCATATAGGTATCTTGAACAACAAACCGGAGTGGCTTTACCTCTTTGGGGGACAATTCCACGCTGTCAAGAGCTTCTATTAATGTGGGGCCACGGTACCACTCCATTCGCGCTGATGTCTTATAGATGTTGTCTCCCTCCATTGCTGAGCCAGGAATGAATTGTATATCGTGATAACCAAATGAAGCTAAAAGTTTAGCCACCTTGCTCTTGATATCTAAGAAAATCTCTTCCTTGTAATCAACGGCATCCATTTTATTCACCATCACAAAGAGCTTGCTAATCCCCAGCATATTTATCAAGAATGCATGCCTTCCCGTCTGCTCCTGAATGCCCTCCTCAGCGGCAACAACCAGGACAGCCACTTCGGCATGTGAAGCTCCGGTGAGCATATTCTTGATGAACTCTTTGTGACCTGGCACATCAGTGATAGAATAGAGATTCTTTTCCCCCTTGAACATAACTCCAGTGGTATCTATGGTGCGCTCCTCCTTTAGCTCATCATCAAAGGAATCGAGAAAGTAGGCAAATTCGAACTTCCTCTTATACTCTTCGGCCAGTTTCTGTATCTCCTCCACACGCCCCTCTGTAATGCTCTCCGAGTCGTAGAGCAACCTCCCTATCAAAGTGGATTTGCCATGGTCTACATGTCCTACAATGACTACACTTACTTTCATACCTGTCCCTCCTATATCAGCTATCAGCATTCAGCCTCTCCTGCCAACTGATTGCTGAAAACTGAAAGCTGATTGCTAGCCTCACATATAGCCTAAAGCGCGGAGCTTCTGCATAGTAAACGCCTTCTCCTTGTCCTGTGCCCTGCCAGACCTCTCGGCAATCTTGGTCACTTTTAGCTCTTCCACTATCTCATGTATAGTCTTGGCCTCAGAGTCAATAGGGGAGGTACATGGCTCACATCCTAAACTTCTGTACCTCTTTCCATCTTTGGCAAAATACATCGGGTTCACCGGCATTTTTTCCTGCTTTACGTACTCCCAAACATCCAGTTCTCTCCAATGGAGGATCGGATGAACCCTGGTATGGGTTTTATCCTCGGTTGTGCTTTGATACTGGTCCCACATCTCCAGCGGTTGGTCCTTGTAGTTCCATTTAAAATCCTCGTCCCGAGGGGAGAAATACCTCTCCTTGGCTCTTATTCCGTGCTCATCCCTTCTTATGGCTAAAATTAAGGCGTCAAATCCCCTTTCCACCAGGCATTCCATTAAAGCCTGTGTTTTTAACTTAGTGCAGCATTCGAATTTGCCATCCTGAGGACCAACTCCCGCTTTCATTGCCTCTTCATTTTTAGCCACCACCAAATCAAGCCCCCATTCCTTAGCAATCTTATCTCTGAACGCATACATCTGTTTAAACTTGTAGCCTGTATCTATGTGAATTACGGGGAAGGGAATTTTGCCGAAGAAAGCTTTCTTGCAAAGCCAGAGCATGGTGGTACTGTCCTTGCCAGTACTCCACAGAACCGCCGGCTTGCTAAACTCGGCATAGGCTTCCCTTATTATATACAGGGTCTTATTTTCTAAATCCTTTAACTCCGACATAGTAACTACCTCCTAGGTGTTTTCTATCAAAAGACAAAAGTCTTGGCTAAGGTTAAAGCCCCAAGCAGGCATGTGACTACCCCAATAGCCAGTTTCAACTTATTTGTATTTACTTTTTTGACCGTCATAGCGGCAAATGGTGCCGCTATAACCGAACCTATGCTTGTCGCAGCAGCGAGTGTCCAGTAAATATCCCCCTTGATCACCAGATAACTCACAAAAGCTACTATACACACCAGAGCCTCTGCGAGCGTAGTGCTTCCTACAGAACTCCTCACCTCCCTTCCACTTATTAGTTGTCCTCCAGTCACAAGAGGCCCATACCCTCCACCACTTGCCCCTTTGTTAAAAGAACTTATCAGCCCTATAGCAGTAAGACCTTTCCAGGAAAAATTGGTTTCACGATTCCGGCGTATAAGGATTACTATCCCTATCGCCAGTACCATTGCTCCAATATAAGTCTTAAGGGCGACTGTTGGAATGTTCAGCGCGAAGAACACCGCTACCACTGCTCCTACAATCCCACAAATGGCAAGGAGCAAGATAACTTTTGAATCGAGGGACTTTGGTATATAACCCAGTCCACGTAACCGCTTTTTTATAGCCTCATCACGCCTGAAGTCTAAACTTATGTTCCCCAGTCTGTAGTGGAAAAAACCCCCAACCAAACCACCAACAAGCTGCCCCAGCAGCACAGACGGCACCACCTCCAAGGGTAGAAATCCTATAATCAGGAGCACCGGAGACAAAGTGGTGCCATAGCCCATTCCAATGGAAGCATCCATATATTCACAAGCAAGGGCAATGATGGCTACAGTTACAAATAAGGCTATCGTTATTTCCATATCATAAGTGCTCAGCTATCAGCGGTTAGCTATCAGCAGTCAGCCACCTCAGATAGAAATTTGCGGAGAACGGGGCCTTTCCTTCCCTGCGAGCTGAAACCTGACAGCTGAATGCTCACTCCTCATCTTCAATCCAGGTAGCCCAAGGCCTTGAGCCTCTTCTTCACCTCTTTCTCATCCTCTTTGCTGAAAGTTGTCTCCGGCTCCTCTTCTTTAAGGACTTCCTCCAGGACAAAGTTTACATACTCGTCTACAGAGTGAAATTCTGTGCCCGCTACTCTTTGCTCTATTTTAGCGTAAACCTCGGTAGGTAAAGATACTGTTTTCCTTTCTTCCTTCATAGATAACCTAACCTCCTTAATCTTTCTTTCACTGCTCTTACCTCATCGTTTGTCAGCTTATCTTTCCCCCTTATTTCGCCAGTTGAGGACAAGCTCCGCATAACAAAGACAATGAATTCGGTAACACTGGAAAAGCCAGTCCCTTCTATCATCTGGCTCAATTTCTGGTAAAGCTCCCTGGGTATCTTAATGGTGACTTTTTTCTGCATTGACACTCCAATCAGAGTATAATTGTAGCCCAGAACTATTATTTATGTCAAGGGGGGGGGGGGGGTAAGTCATATTTTCCCCCGAGGTACCTCTAAAAAAGGGCATAGCGATATAATTCAAATAAAGATGAAGCTATGCGAACGGTGTAATGGATCAATACATAAGTAGCTACTATAGCCTGAGTGCGAAGCCAACATAGCCAGCAGCAATAACTACGATATTCATTACTAGATATGGCCTTTCTGTATCATATAATCTCTGAGGGCTTCTTGCCAAGTTCGCATGTCGTCCATTGTCCTCCTTTGTTACACTAAACGCGCCATCCTAGCCTCTTGTAGAAATCCTCTCTGGAGCCAACCATAATAAGTATCACTGATTTGGTTACCTCCGAAACCTTGTAAACAATTCTGTATTCGGTTCCCCTGTAGGATAAAGAGCACTTCTGGAGTCCCCTGAATCTTCCGCGTAGGAAGCCACCTTGGTGTGGATCAGACTGAATTGAAACAAGGTGCTTATTTGCTACAGCCTTTTGAAGCTGACCTGGCAACTTTTTAATATCTTTCTCGACCGAGCGGGGAATGACGAGCTCATACATCCGTCTAGTTGGTCAGTTTGTCTTGGAACTCCTCCAAGATCACAAATTTCCCCTCTCTAATCTCCTTGGCCACTTTCCTTTCACGCTTAGCCAGCATCTGCAGAATCACCGGGTCATTTATCCAGTCCCCTTGCTCCTCTCTCTCAATCAATTGGCGATAAGCTTCCTGAATTTGCT
>Ga0307427_1001067_pt1 | contig 14833 bp, 9 predicted proteins | sample SalMarWE160190MG_FD_202162 | JGI IMG/M metagenome (GOLD analysis project Ga0307427, IMG submission 202162) | Salt marsh sediment microbial communities from the Plum Island Ecosystem LTER, Massachusetts, United States - WE1603-190 | ecosystem: Environmental > Aquatic > Marine > Intertidal zone >... | reverse complement strand
GCGTTGCGGCGGGCAACCTCAATGCCGTTCAGGTACGCGACGAACCCGTCGTCGTACTTCATCCGAAGCGAGAGGTTCTCGTACGCCGCCGGGTCGGCCACGGTGAAGGGGATGAGGAGGTAGGCGGAGGCATTGACGCCCTCCATGCCGCTCTGGACGTCGGTCCGGATGAGCGAGGCGAACCCACCGCCGCTGCCGCCGCCCGTGACCGGGTCGGACCAGACCTCAAGGCCGCCATTGCTCGTATCGCCCAGGAGCCGCATCGAGGAGACCCACGTCCCGTAACTGCCGGCGCCGGCGTAGAGTTCCACCGCCGATCCCCCGCCACGCTCGTACATGACCAGGCGCAGGTCATACGCGCCCGCCGTCGTGACGTTGAAGACGCCCACCGTGTCGGCGGTGCCGCGCGGGTCAGGATGGGAAATAAAGAAACTGTCGGCGCCGTTATCGAGTTCGAGGCTGAACCCGTCGTCGCTGTTGACGCCGAAGGTCCAGGCCCCCGTCGTCGGAATGTTCACGACGCCGGTCACCTCGATGACGAAGTCATCGACGTCCGCGCCGACCGTCTGGCTGGGAAACGGCAGATTGTTGCCGTAGTGGCCCATGCCGCCCGTGTTCAAGTAGTCGATAAACGCCGTGTTCTCGGCGAAGTGGGCCGACTGCATCGACGGTGTGCTGAGAACGCTCTCGGCCGTGCTCAGGGTGCCGACTTGCGCGCTCGCCTTGTAGTAATCGACCGCAAGGCCCGGCACGGTCGTCTCGTAGCCGACGCCGGTCTCGCCGCCGATCCATCCGGACGGCGTGTAGCCGAAGTCCTTCCACGTGTCGCCGATGTTGCCGCCGGGAATGAGCACATCGACGTCGGTCTGCGACGAGATGATCGACGTGATCTCCGCGTCCTCGTAGAGGCCGTACGAGATGTCCTGGACCTGGTTCGGAAAGTCGTACGCCGAGACGATGTCGTCCGGATCGGCCGCGCCGGGCCGCACCAGCGCCAGGTAATCGCCGCCCTTGTTGAGGGCGAAGTTCGCGTGCAGGTCGTCCGGGTGCGTCGGGTCCACGTAGCCGTTCGACGCAAACACGATCCGGTACTGGCCGGACTCGAGGGTCACGGCCGGGAAGTCCCACATCTCGAGGTCGTCCGGGTCGTCGGTCAGGTGCCAGCCCTCGAGGTCAATGACCTCGGTGGTGGGGTTGAAGATCTCGATCCAGTCCCAGTCGGAGTCGGGAATCTCCGAATACCACGGCGTGCTGTTGGAGGCCAGAAACTCGCTGATGTACGGGTCGCCGTCAAGCAGCAGCCGCGGCTCCAGGACCTCCATCGTCGGCGCGCGCAGGCGCCTTGACAGGGTGCCACGATGCATAAGAACTTCTCCTCGATGCCCCCTGGTGTGTCTCCCGGCAATCCGCCGGGGGGCCGGAACAGCCTGTGAACCGCCCGACAGCCCGTCCTGTAGACCAGAACAGGGCCATCCAGACTGACTACGGCCCTAACGCCCCTTCTATTATACGCACAAAACGGCCGTCGCCAAGCCGAGATACGCAGAATACGCGATTTCACGCCGTCCGGAGCCGTCGCACGTGGAACTTGCGGCAGAATCGCAGACTCACCCTACAACGCTGCGTTGCGCGCGCAGCGGGTCTCCCAAGCGTTGCGCGGCGGGTCTCCCAATCTTTGCGCGGTGGGTCTCCGGACCCACCGCGCAGCCCCGCAAACGGGCCTTTACGCACGGTGGGTGCTCCAGACCCACCGCGCAAAAACGGCGAAGCGGCGTTGCCGTGCTAAGGTTCGACACCTTCGTGGAGCCATTCGGGTTGGAGCATCCGGGCGGATTCAACCCTGGCTTTGGCAAACCACTCGTCGCGGGCCTTCGACGGCGCCCCGAAGGTGTAGTACGGCGACTCGGTCCGGCCGCCGTCCATGACGGCGGTCATCTTCTCGACCACGTCGGGATGTTCGGCCGCAACGTCTTTCTGCTCGCCGACGTCGGAGTCGAGGTTGTAGAGTTGGATAGGCGCCTCGGCCCCCGCGCGGGCGTTCAGGCGGACACCCTTCCACGGTCCCATGCGGACGGCCTGCATCCCGCGGCCGGGATGGTGTTCCCAGTAGAGGTACTCGCGGCGTTTCTGCCCGCTGCGGCCGAGGAGCGTCGGCGCGATGCTGACGCCGTCGATGCCCTTGGGCGTGCGGCCGGCCGCCCCGGCCAGGTCCATGAAGGTCGGCAGCCAGTCCCAGAAGGCGCACGGCAGGCGCGAGGTGCTGCCGGGTTCGATGCGTCCGGTCCAGCGGGCGATCATCGGTACGCGGATACCGCCCTCGTAGACGCTGCCCTTGAGGCCGCGCAGGGGCCCCGCGCTCTCGAAGAAGGCCGAGTCGGCCCCGCCGGCGTACGTCGGGCCGTTGTCGCTCGTGAAGACGACGAGCGTGTCGCGCTCCACGCCGAGTTCTTTGACCAGGGCGACGATGCGGCCGACATCGCGGTCCATCCGCGTGATCATGGCGGCGTAGGCGGCGCGAGGCGTGGGATGGCCGGAGTAATGGCCGCCCTTGTACGGCGTCTCGGGCCACTTGCCCTTATACTCGGCGAGGGAGTCGGCGGGCACGTGGAGAGAGACGTGCGGCACGGCGTAGGGGACGTAGAGGAAGAACGGTCCGCGCCCCACCGAGGCGCGGAGGAACGTCAGGGCCTCCTCGGTGAACAGGTCGTGGGAGTACCGGACCTGTTTGCCGCCCACGTTCTTTTCGAGGATGATCTTCTTCGTGTTCCGCCACATGTAGTCAGGGTAATGGCTGTGTGCGTTCCACTGGTCGAGGTAGCCGAACCAGTGGTCGAAGCCCTGCTGGTTCGGATGGCCCGTGGTGCCGGGCCCGCCGAGTCCCCACTTGCCGGCGGCGCCGGTGCGGTAGCCTTCCTTCTTCAGGAGTTCCGCCAGGGTGACCGTCTCGACGGGCATCGGCAGTTGGCCGATGCGCGGCCGTCCCAGGTTGCCGCGCACGTAAGCGTGGCCGGTGTGGTAGCCGGTCATCAGGGTGCACCGCGACGGGGCGCAGACGGGGCTGCCCGAGTAATGGTCGGTGAAGCGCATCCCCTCGGCGGCCAGGCGGTCGAGGTTGGGCGTCCGGATCTTCCTCTGCCCGTAGCACCCGAGTTCGTTGTAGCCGAGGTCGTCGGCGAGGATAAAGACGATGTTGGGCTTGGCGGCCGGCTTTCGGCGTGCACCTTCGGCTGCGTCCTTGTGCTGCGTCGCCCTCACGCATCCGCTTGCGGCTGCGGCGGCGGTGACCAGGAAGTCGCGACGTTTCATGGGCTTGCCCTTTCTTGGCACCGGTGTCGGCTATTCACGGGCCACGGTTGCGGAACGTGCCCCGCCGCTGCCGCGGCGGGCTCGGACGACCTGCTGCCGCGGCGGGCTCGGACAACCCGCTGCCGCGGCGGGCTCGGACGACCTGCTGCCGCGGCGGGCTCGGATGACCTGCTTTCGCGGCGTACGTGTTTAGCGTGTCATTCCGAGCGAGCGAAGCGAGTCGAGGAATCTCGCCGTTGTCCGTGCCGAGACGACGAGATTTCCTGCGGGCACTCGGGGTACAGCGCTCCGCTCGCCCTCGCCTTTGGCGAGGGCTCGGTCGAAATGACATTGCTTCGAGAGCACGCTAAACACGTACTCCGCGGCGGGCTCGGACGGCCTATTGCCGCGGCGGGCCGGGCTGTGGGGTGGCGGTGGCGGCCATGTCCTGCTTCCACGCGTCGAGGGCGGCTACCATCTCCTTGACGCGAGCCGGATGCTGCCCGGCCAGGTCGTTCCCCTCGCCGATGTCCTTCGACAGATCGAACAGTTGGGCCTTGCCGCCGGCGATGACGAGTTTCCACGTCCCGTCGCGCATGGCCTGGCCGTTCCAGACGAGTTGGCGGCGGCCGAGCGGCTTGCCTTCGAGTATGAGCGGCGCGAGGCTGACGCCGTCGAAGGTGTGCCCGGCGGGCGCCTTGGCCCCCGCCAGGTCGAGCATCGTCGGCATGAGGTCGAGGCTGATGCTCAGGGCATCGGTGGTGGTCCCCGGCTTGATCCTGCCGGGCCACCAGGCGATGGCGGGCACACGATGGCCGCCCTCCCACACGCCGGCCTTCCCGCCGCGCAGGGGCGCGCTGGAACCGTACCGGGTGCCGCCGTTGTCGGAGAAGAAGATGACGAGCGTCTTTTCAGCCAGTCCGAGCGACTTGACCTTGGCGAGGATTTCGCCGAGACCGTCGTCCATGGCCTTCATCATAAGGCGATAGGTTTCCTTGGCGGGCCGCTTCCGGTCCCCGCCCTTCGCCCGCTCCGGTCCGCGTCCGGGCGGGTCGCCGGGGGCCTGCAGGGGCGTGTGCACCGCCTCGTGGGCCACGTACAGGCAGAACGGCTTGTCGCGGTTCGCCTCCAGAAAGGCGAGGGAGTGCTTCGTAATGAGGTGCGTGACGTAGCCCTCTTCCTTGACCTGCTCCAGCCCGTCCCACCAGTCGTAGACGCCCATCCGGTCGTAGTGCGAGATGTAATCGACGTTGCCGCTGACGTATCCGCGGAACCGGTCGAAACCGTGATGCATCGGGTTATAGTTCTTCGTGTACCCCAGATGCCACTTGCCGAAGATGGCCGACGTGTAGCCGGCCCGCTTCAGAACCTTCGGAAAGGTGACCTCCGACGTCTGCAGGCCGACGTAATGCTCGGGCGTCTTCGGGTCGGCGTTGATGACCTTCGGGACGCCGGCCCGCTGCTGGTAGCGTCCGGTCATGAGGCCCGCCCTCGTGGGGCTGCACACGGCGCCGGAGGAGTGGAAGTCGGTGAACTTGAGTCCACCGGCCGCCATCGCCTCCATGTGCGGCGTCTCAATCCAGCCATCGTAGACGCTCGAGTCGCCATAGCCCATGTCGTCGGCCATAACGATGATGAAGTTGGGCTTGGCGGCGCGTCCGGGCCCCTTGGCCGCAGCGCTCGCCCCAGCCGCCTCGGCCTCTCGCTCCGCGGACGGAGCACATCCTGCCGCAACCGCGGCCGCACTCAGGCCGACCGTTTTCAGAAACCGCCGTCGAGACGGGTTGGGCATAGGTGGCTCCTTCTCCGTGACCGGCAAGATGGTAATGCTTCGGACCACGCGGGGCAAGAGGGCACGGCGAGGCCGGGCGGCAAGCGGCGTCTTAGCCCTACAGCGCCACTTCCCGCGCGGCGGGTCTCCGGACCCGCCGCGCAACGGGCAAGCCGGGCCATCGCCTTAGCGCCTCAGGCACGGGAGGGTGGCACGGCAGCCCCGCCGGGGCGACCGTGGGCGCGGAGAGAGAGTCACGGCGGGTGGCACGGCAACGCGAAGCGTGGCCGTGTACGTCCAGCGCCCAACACGGCCGCCCTTCGCGCTGCCGTGCCACCCGGCAACACGGCCGCGCTGACACGCTGCCCTGCCCTGCATCAAGTGCGGCCGCAGACTTTCAGCAATGGGACTTCAACGGGAAAGCGGCAGGAATGTGGAGTTTCCCATTTGACAAATCGCCGGAGGGAGGTATACTACTATAGGTAAGCAGGAAAGCAGTTTATACAGGCCAAGTTCGTTCGGAGGGACCGAACGGCCTTGGCTTGTTTCGTGCCGACAAACTGAGACTGACGTTCTACGGGGCGGCTTTCGGAGGGAAGCGGACCTGCCGAAGGTCGCCCCTTTTCTTCAGCGCCGCATGGCATGAAAAGGAGAAGGACGATGAGAACCGTAACTGCAATCGCTCTCGGGATGTTTCTGGCGTGTTTCGCATGCGTCCATACCTCACAGGCCGGCGTCACGGGCAGCATCGTGGCCTGGGGCGACAACTCCCACGGCCAGTGCAACGTGCCGAGCGGCAGCGACTTCGTCGCCGTCGCGGCGGGATACTACCATGGCCTGGCACTGAAGGAGGACGGCTCGCTCGTCGCCTGGGGCGACAATGCCCTAGGCCAGTGCAACGTGCCGAGCGGAAACGACTTCGCGGCCGTCGCGGCCGGATGGAACCATAGCCTGGCACTGAAGGAGGACGGCTCGCTCCTCGCCTGGGGCTGGAACAACTACGGCCAGTGCGACGTGCCAAGCGGAAACAACTTCGCGGCCGTCGCGGCAGGAGCCCTCTTTAGCCTGGCCGTGAAGGAGGACGGCTGGCTCGCGGCCTGGGGCCACAACAACGACGGCCAGTGCGACGTGCCGAGGGGCCGTTTCGCGGCAATCGTGGCGGGATACCTGCATAGCCTAGGACTGAGGGAGGACGGCTGGCTCGCGGCCTGGGGCCGGAACAACTACGGCCAGAGCAGCATGCCGAGCGGCTCTTTCGCGGGAATCGCGGCAGGAGATCTGCATACCCTCCTCCTGAATGGCGACGGCTCGCTCCGCGCCTGGGGCTTCAGCAACTTCGGCCAGTGCAACGTCCCGACCGGAAACGACTTCGCGGCCGTCGCGGCCGCACAGTACTATAGCCTCGCCCTGAAGGAGGACGGCTCGCTCGCCGCCTGGGGCGACAACTCCTGCGGCCAGTGCAACGTGCCGACCGGCTCTTTCGCGGCCGTCGCGGCGGGACGCGAGTATAGCCTGGCACTGACACCCGAACCCGCGACGCTCTCGCTCCTGGCACTGGGCGGTCTGCTCCTGCTTCGTCGGAGGCAAGAGTAGCCGGCCAGGCAGATAATCGAACCCACGCAACAGGGCGGCTTTCGGAGGGAACTGACCCTGCCGAAGGTCGCCGTTTTCTTTGGCACCGCATGGCATGAAAAGGAGAAGGACGATGAGAATCGTAACTGCAATCGCTCTCGGGATGTTTCTGGTGTGTTTCGCATGCGTCCATACCTCACAGGCCGACTTCACGGGCAGCATCGCGGCCTGGGGCTACAACAACTCCGGCCAGTGCAACGTGCCGAGCGGCAGCGACTTCGTCGCCGTCGCGGCCGGATGGTGGCATAGCCTGGCGCTGAAGGAGGACGGCTCGCTCGCCGCCTGGGGCTACAACGACTACGGCCCGTGCAACGTCCCGACCGGAAACGACTTCGCGGCCGTCGCGACCGGAGCGCACCATGGCCTGGCACTGAAGGAGGACGGCTCGCTCGCGGCCTGGGGCTACAACAACTGGGGCCAGTGCAAAGTGCCGAGCGGCAGCGACTTCGTCGCCGTCGCGGCCGGAGGGTTCGTTAGCCTGGCGCTGAAGGAGGACGGCTCGCTCGCGGCCTGGGGCGACAACCACGACGGCCAGTGCAACGTGCCAACCGGAAACGACTTCGCGGCCATCGCGGCGGGAGCATACCATGGCCTGGCACTGAAGGAGGACGGCTCGCTCGCGGCCTGGGGCCGCAACGACTACGGCCTGTGCAACGTGCCGGCCGGCAGCGACTTTACGGCCGTCGCGGCCGGAGGCTGGCATAGTCTGGCCGTGAAGGAGGACGGCTCGCTCGCGGCCTGGGGCTGGAACGACTTCGGCCAGTGCAACGTGCCAAGCGGAAACGACTTCGTGGCCGTCGCGGCAGGATACGCCCATAGCCTGGCACTAAAGGAGGACGGCTCCCTCGCCGCCTGGGGCCGGGACGTTGAGGGCCAGTGCAACGTGCCAACCGGCTCTTTCGCGGCCGTCGCGGCCGGAGGGTTCCATGGCCTGGCCCTTACGCCGGAACCCGCGACGCTCTCGCTCCTGGCCCTGGGCGGTCTGCTCCTGCTTCGTCGGAGGCATGAGTAGCCGGCTAGGCAGATAATCGAACCGACGCAACGGGCGGCTCACACCGAGTCGCCCGTTCTTCAAAGGCGCGACCGGCCCCTTCGTCTGTACGCGGCGGGTCAGGAGACCCGCCGCGCGGCAAGCGGGAGGGGCTCCGGAACATCGGACAAACACACAACCGGGCAAGACCGGCCGTGGCACACTGACGGGCCGTCGGGCACCGGTTCAGGTCTGTTTCTTGCGTTTCCTCTTCGCCCCGCCGACGGCGCGGGCGTCTTCGTCGGCCATGAACTTGGCGAGGGCGGCGGGATCGGCGCGGTGGCGGAAGGCGTCGAGGGCGGGGTCTTTTGTGCTGACCATCCAGCGCTCCAACTCCGAGCGGAGGGCGTCGAGGTCTTTCTTGACCTTCGGGTCGCCGACGAGGTTCTTGAGCGCGTCGGGGTCGTTGGCGAAATCGTAGAACTCTTCGACCGTGCGGAGGAGGAAGAGGTCGACGCGGGCGCGGATATCCTCGCTCGATTCGGCGGCCGCCCGCATCGCCTTCATCGAGCGACCGCTTTGCGACTCGTTCCGGAAGATGCGTTTACCGTCGGACCAGGCGTTGAAGATGTAGCCGAACCGTGCGTTCTGGACGCACCGCATCGGGTAGCGTTTGCGGCCGGCCGTCTGGTGGAACTGTGTGAAGACGAGCGTGCGGCCGTCCTGTTTTTTGCCGCGAAGCAACGGCAGGAACGATCGGCCATCCATCCCTTCGGGCTGCTTCAGGCCGAGGGCGTCGAGGATCGTCGGCATGAGATCGATGCCGGAGATGAAATGCTCGGCCTCGGCGCCGCCCGGCTTTACCTTCCCCGGCCACCGGACCATCCACGGCGTGTGCGTGCTGTGCAGGTAACAGTTGGTCTTGGCAAAGGGCAGCGGCATGCCGTGGTCGGAGAGGAAGATGACGAGCGTATCGCGTGCGTGGCCCGATGCGTCGAGGGCCGCAAGGACCGCCCCCACGGTGTCGTCGCACCGCCGGACGGACGAGTAGTACTCGGCGATTTCGCGTCGGACCTCGGGCAGGTCGGGCAGAAAACCCGGCACGCGGACCTCGTCGGGCCGGTAGGTGCGCGACGGCGGTGTGACCGCCGCAGTCTTGAAGCGGGCACCCTCCTGGTCGCTGCCGGAGAACGGCCGGTGCGGGTCGTGCGAGTTGGCCATCAGGAAGAACGGGCGGCCGGCCTTCGCCGACTCCTCCATAAACCCCTTGGCAAACTTGTGATAAAGGCCGGGGTTGCGGCCCATGCCGAGTTGCGGCATGTCCTGCTTCATGTCCCACTCGAAAGACGCCTTCGACGTGCAGTGACCCACCTTGCCGAGGATGCCGCACCGGTACCCGGCGGCGGCGAGGCGCTCAATCAAGAGCGGCGTGTCGGTCTTCGTGATGCGGTGGAACCCTTCCCCGCCGCTTCGGTGCGGGTACCGGCCGGTCATCAGGACGGAGCGGCACGGTTGGCAGACCGCGATGGTGACGTGAGCATGGGTGAAACGCATGCCCTCGGACGCCAGGCGGTCGAGATGGGGCGTGATGCCGGGCGTCTTGCATCCGAAGACGCCGACGGAGTCGCAGTTGAGGTCGTCGGCGGTGATGAGCAGAACGTTCGTGCGCGCCTCGGGCGCGGCCGCCGCCGGCGTCGAGCGCGACGCGGCCAGCGCTGCGGCGCCAAGGCCGAGGTTTTTGAGGAAGTGCCTTCTCGATAGCGTGGACATGGATGCCTCCGTCGCGTGACCGACTCGATGATAATGCCGCGCGGCCGCAGCTGAAAGTACAAAGTTCATGGCTTCGCGGCCTTCAAGGGCGGGTGGCACGGCAGCCCCGCCGGGGCGGCCGTGGGCACCGAGCGCCCAACACGGCCGCCCTTTGGGCTGCCGTGCCACCCGCCAACACGGCCGCCCTTCGCACCTGCCGCGCCACCCGGATGAAGACACGTGACGCCCAAGACCGCAGCGCTTGCGTCGCGGGCGGAAGACGCCCCGAATTCGCGGGGCTTTCTTTTGACATCGCCGGTGCCGCGCGTACAATCGGCGTTGGCGTCACATGGAGCGAAAATCGGGTCTTCGCACTTCGGCACGGAGGATACAGAAATGTCCAGGCGAGTTCTCAAGGTCGGCCTGATCGGGGGCGGCGGCGGGGCGTTCATCGTCAACCCGCATCAGAAGGCGATTCACATGGACGGCACGCGGCGCATCGTCTGCGGGGCACTCCACCAGGACCCCAAGATCGCCATGAGTGAAGCACGCAAGTGGCCCTACCCCATCAAGGGCTACCCCAGTTACGACGCGATGATCAAGGAACAGAAGAAGATGCCCGTCGGCGAGCGCGTCGATTACGTGGTCATCGTGACGCCGAACTTCGTCCACTACGACCCGGCCATGAAACTCATCAAGGCCGGCATCCCGGTCTTCTGCGAGAAACCGCTCACGATCCGCTCAGGTCAGGCCGAGAACCTGGCGGCCGCCGTCAAGAAACACAAGGTGCCCTTCGGCGTGGCCCACACGTACCTGGGACACTGGTCGAGTTGGGTCTCGCGCTGGATCATCCGCAGCGGCAAACTCGGCAAGGTCCGCTGGTGCGACGCCTATTACCTGCAGGGCTGGCTGGCGACGCGGCTGGAGTCGGAAGGCCAGATGCAGGCCTCGTGGCGCACCAACCCCAAGATGGCCGGCGCCTCGTGCTGCGGCGGCGACATCGGCACACACGCCTTCATGCAGATGCGGTTCGTCACGGGCCTGAACGTCAAGACGGTGAGCGGCCGGGTCGAGACGTTCCTCAAGGGACGCCAACTCGACGACCACTTCACCACCTACTGCGACCTCAAGGGGCCGATGGCCGCACGCGGCGGGACACGGGCACTCATCCGCGCCAGCCAGATCGCCATCGGACACAAGAACGACCTGGGCCTGGAGGTCAACTGCGAGAAGGGCAGCCTCATCTGGCGGCAGGAAGAGGCCGAGAAGTTCACCATCCTCCTGCCCGGCGAGCCCGAGCGCACCTACTGGCGAGGCGAGATGGGCGAGACGGACTCGTTCCTCGGAAAACTGCCCGCCTGGATCGCCGGCGAGCCGACGATACCGTCGGGCCATCTGGAGGCCTTCCACGACGCCTACCGGCGGCTGCACAACGCGTTCGAGGCCGACGTCCGCAAATACAACGCCGGCAGAAAGTTCGCCTGCGACGGTTCGAAGTACGCCAACGTCGAGGACGGCGTCGCTCACATGAAGTTCGTCGAGGCGGCCGTCAGGAGTTCCAAGACCGGCAAGCCGGTCAAAATGTAGCACGGCATAGCGCGGGGGGTCTCCCGACCCACCGCGCTGCAATGGCAACCTTCCTGCTCGTGCGGGCGCGGCGGGTCTGCTGACCCGCCGCGCAATGTGCGAAAAGCGCCCGCGGGTCCCACCGGCTCGCGGGCGCTGGTTTGTAACTCTCAGTGCATCCCATCGGGTGCTCGCACACCAGCAAGCACAAGAGCCCCGCGCGTACAGACCTGGAAAGCCAGAACGCAAGCGCATTCCAGATCACAAACAGGCTACTTCTTATCCCTGCTCTTGCCCGAGACCTGCGCGCGGGGTTGCACCTTGGGCTTCTGCTTCGACAAGCCAGAGTTCCTGCTCGCTTCCAGAGACTTGCCCCGCAGGTGTCGCAACGTCTTGCCGTTACGGGCCAGTGCAGTCCCTCCTCACCTGCGGCCGACCATCACTTCTTGTTTGCGCCGGAACTGCGTCCCGACTTAGGCTTCTGGCCGACTGGTGTCACCGGGGGTTTGTTGCCGGAGGATCCGCTATTAACCCCCCCCCTCTTGATGAAGCCCTCACTCAGGACTTTTCCCTGCTGTGCAGGTGCCTTTTTCGCCATTCTTGATTTCCTCCTCTGCTTCCTGCTCACCACTATTATTATCGCCAAGTTCGGCGGGCACCTCAAGGGTTAGGTCAAACTTCGACCGGCACACGTGCAGCACCGGTACTGAATAGCAGAACTCGGCGGTATCATTGGAGAAAACGTCCACGTTCTCCAGGACCAACTCCCGGTCCTTCCCAAGGTCAGAGTAATGCCGAACGAACCCGTAGTACATCAGGCCGAGTTTGTGGTCTCGCACAAACAGCCATCGAACCTTCAGGCTGGTATGGAATACGTCCCAAATGTCCTCATCCCCTGTGCGTTTCGTGGCAAATACGACTCTGCCCAGGAAGGGGACAACCCCGAATCGATGGACGTAAGATGCTGCAAGACCCAGGCCCAATCCAATGAGCGAGGCCCAGGCAATCTGGGAAAAGAGTTCCTGCCAATCTTCAGGGTCCACCTCCTTGAATAGGGCTTGGAAAACATACACAGTTCCGACGCTGGCCTCGCCTTTTTCGCCACCTCGCGCCGGTGCCGCGCCTGAGCACCACAACACGATTGCGCTAAGGATAAGATAACTGGCAAGGGAGAAAAGAAGGATCTCAACGAAATCTTCCCAGTTCTTCTTCTCCACTCTTCCTCTTAGCTTGCGGTACAGTTTGCTCCCCAAGATGCCGGGCAAGGCAAGCAATGCAATCTGAATCACGAATCTGCTGAGGTCTGCCTCCATCGCTCCATCCCCATCAGCAAAAGGTTCTCCTTCGCCAGCACATTACATCCCTAGACAGATCCCTCATAATGCAAACATGGCCCGTAGTCAGGCCAAAAACTGCCGACCTCAATCCGCTTGTCTTCCACGGCACACTCACGAGCACCCGGAGAACGAGGGCACAAGCGGCGCCGATTCCCCTCACCCTTCCGGCCGGGGGCCGGTCGTGCGGCGCTTGGACTCGACCGCCTCTTTGAACGCCGCCTTCTCGACGTCGGCCTCGGAGAACCCGGTGTTCCCCCGCAGCGTAATGTGCTTCGGGTCGGTCGCGTTGTAGCGGACGATGGGCACACCCTCCCTCAGAACCACCACGTTGCCCTCCACGACGTTCGTCGTGGCCTTGTGGAATCGGAACGGCGAGCGGTCGGTGCCAAAGATGACGTTGTCCTCGATGACGAGGCTGGTCGTTCCCTCGTCGAGGAACATACCGTTCGACTCGGCCCGGCCGACGTTTCGCGGGATATCGTGAATGAGGTTCCCGCGCAGGGCCGTCCCCGGCTGGAGGCCGAGCGTGTAGATGCCGCCGCCGTCCGAAAGAATCTGCATGCAGTGGTGGATATGATTGTCGGACACGATGTTGCCCTTGCACGGCGTCGGTGTCGGGTTCCACATCCACCCGACCGAGACGCCCGTGTACGGATGGTCGCCGATTTCGTTGTGCCGGAGCACGTTATCGGCCGCCAAGCCCACCCACACGCCCACCGCGCCGAAGAACTGCCGGCCGCAGTCGGTGATGCGGCAGTTGGCGACCTCGTTGCCGGTGGCCACGTCGCCTTCCTTGCGGCTCTTGCCCTCGCCGATCATAACGCCGTTGCCGGAGACGTCGGTCACGGTGCTGTGCCGCAGGTCGCAGTTGCGGCAGCCCCGGCCGAACCAGATACCCGACCCGCCCAGGCGCGCGATGCGGCAGTTGTCAAAGACGCACCCCTCGGCGCCTTCGAGCAGGATCGCGGGCGTCACCGGCTGCCATCCCCAGCCCTCCTTCGCCGGTCCGCCGAAGTGAAAACACGCCTGCCCCCCGCCGTACCGGCCGCCGGTCGTCAGGTACGAGCAGTGCTCGAAGGCGAGGCCCTTGAAGTGCAGGTTCCGCACGGGCCGATTGTTCTCGAGGTCGCCGCGCACGACGAGCAACTGTTTCGCCACGGGCGCGACGATCTCGATGGACTCGATGGTTTCACCGGGCACCGGCCGGTACACGAGGACGCCCGTCTTTCGCTCCAGGTACCACTCGCCGGGCGCATCGAGCAGGGCCGGGTGATTCTCGACAGCGAACCTGGGGTGCGGCTCGAAGCCGTTGATCCGCCAGAACCCGGCCGGGCCGCCCACCTGTTCGGCGCTCGTGACGGTCCGCGTCTTGGCGTCGATCGAGCCGATGCGATTCCGCGTGACGGACCAGTCGTGCAGCAGCAGCAGTTCGGCCTCGCCCACGTCGCCGAGCGCCGGCAGGTCGCCCGCGGTGTAGGTGAAACTGCGGCGGTCGTCGATGACGTTCTCGACGCGGATGTACCCCTTGTTCGGATGGCGAGCGCGCGGCCGCCGGACGCCGCCGACGAACAGTTCGCGGAACGTCCATTTGCCGGCCTTGGCCTCCGGGATCGTCGCCTTCCAGACCTCGCCGTCCTGCTTCCACCCCGTGATGGTGCGGCCGCCGCTGATGACCGCCCTGCCCCTCCCGGACGCGGCGTACGTCACGGCACACCTCTCGGTGCCCGAGTCCTCGGGGCCGAAGACGACCGGTTCCGTGATGCGGTACGTCCCGGCGCGTACCAGGACCAGGATGCTCTTGTCGAGCCCCTTGGCGATTCTTTCTCGCACCGCATCGCGCGCCCGGGCGAGCGTGGCAAACGGCTTCTGGAGCGTGCCCGGCCCGGAATCATCACCGGTCGGCGCGACGTGGAAATCCGCCTTCGGCTCCTCCGCAGCGCTCGCACGCGGCAGCGCGGCGACCACAAGCATCAGCACAACAAGCAAAACCAGAACCGTCCGTGACATCATCTGATACCCCTTTCTTATACCACGCTGTCGCCAAGTGGCACGGCAGCCCCAACGGGGCGGCCGTGGACTACCGAACGCTCACAGGCCGCACCACGGCCACGCATACAGCCGCGTTGCCGGGCCACCCGGCGAAACCGCTCACCCGCAAGCCAGGTGGCACGGCAGCCCCAACGGGGCGGCCGTGGACTACCGAACGCTCACAGGCCACACCACGGCCACGCATACAGCCGCGTTGCCGTGTCACCCGGCGCAACCGCTCACCCGCAAGCCAGGTGGCACGGCAGCCCCAACGGGGCGGCCGTGGACTACCGAACGCTCACAGGCCGCACCACGGCCACGCATACAGCCGCGTTGCCGTGCCACCCGGCGCACTCACTTCGCCGCCACGACCGGCAGGATGATGCGGCTCGGGTGTTGTGCGTTGCAGAAGATGCGGTTCGTTTGTTTGACGAATTCACAGCCGTCGGTCCAGGGGCGGCACGTGCCGGGGTTGAGGTCGTAGCGGGGGTAGTT
>Ga0307427_1001065_pt1 | contig 14859 bp, 13 predicted proteins | sample SalMarWE160190MG_FD_202162 | JGI IMG/M metagenome (GOLD analysis project Ga0307427, IMG submission 202162) | Salt marsh sediment microbial communities from the Plum Island Ecosystem LTER, Massachusetts, United States - WE1603-190 | ecosystem: Environmental > Aquatic > Marine > Intertidal zone >... | reverse complement strand
ATGCCCTCCCGCGAAACTTACCGTTCCTTTCACTACCGCCCGAACAGTCAATTGACGGGTTGGAATTTCACCAACTGATATATAAACGCCTCTTGGCGTACCAGATTAACGCAGATTTTTTGGATTAAGAAATAAAAAATTATTATCTGCATGTATCTGCGAAGATCTGCGTCCTAATTAATTAGTTCACTTGCTTGGCTATCATTCTGGCGGCCTCTTCTATATCTTGAGCAACTGAAAAATCAAGATCTGAATTTTTTAAAATCTCTCTTCCCTCCTCTACATTTGTCCCTTCTAACCTCACTATAAGGGGAACATTTATTTCTACCTCTTTAGCAGCCTTTACCACGCCTCGCGCCAAAACATCACATCTCATTATGCCGCCAAATATATTGATCAAGATTGCCTTGACTCTTTCGTCACTCAGTATAATTTTTAACCCGTTTGTAACCATCTCCTCGCTTGCACCGCCACCAACATCCAAAAAATTGGCTGGTTCAGCACCTGCCAGCTTAATAACATCCATAGTAGCCATTGCCAGTCCAGCTCCATTTACCATGGCACCAATATTGCCATCCAACCTAATGTAGTTCAAATTAGACTCGGCAGCCTTTACCTCCAGCTCATCCATTTCCTGGGGATCATGGAGTTGCGCAATTTCCTTTTGTCTGAATAGGGCATTGTCATCAAAGTTGATTTTTGCATCCAGGGCAACCACATTGCCTGATTTTGTAAGAACTAAGGGATTGATCTCAACTAATGAACAATCTTTGGATAGAAATAATTTATACAACCTGGTCATTATGGCAGAAAATTCTTTAAACACCTTTTTATCGGGCATTGGGTCAAGGGCATAAAAAAAATTTCTTGCCTGATATGGCATAAATCCCTGAGTGTTATCGATGGTTTCAATTAAAACTAATTCCGGATGCTGAGCAGAGACCTCTTCAATCTCCATTCCACCTGCTTGGCTAAATATCATCACAGGAGATTGCAACTTTCGATCAATAACAACACCTAGATAGAACTCCCTGTCAATTTCCAATCCTTCCTCTATTAATACCTGCCGAACCTTTTGCCCCGCAGGACCGGTCTGTGGTGTGATTAGAGGATTAGAGAGAATCTCATCAGCTGCTTTTCTCATTTCCTCAAGACTCCCCACCAATCTTACACCACTACCTTTTCCTCGCCCACCAGCATGGATCTGTGCCTTCACTACCCATGGAGGACCGGGAATGCTCTTTGCATTTTCCACTGCCTGGCTTGGTGTTGTAGCTAATGTGCCGGATGGAACCGGTATCCCAAAATTTCGAAAGAGATCCTTTGCCTGAAATTCATGAATCTTCATAATCACCTACCTCATTTTCTATGATTTACTGTATATCAACTTTTCCTTCTGTCCTCTTTTTGTCGATGCTCCATAATAGAGGATAAATCTTATTATCTTTTAGAAATAAAATGCAAGACAAAGAATAACATTTTTTCAAACCTGAAACTCACTTTCGATCTTTCGGTATCTTCTGTGAATAATCTCCCCTATTAAAGATTTCCTCCAGACCAGAGGCACTTCTGATATGAATATCCTGTTGAGGGAAAGCGATCTCTATGCCATTTTTCTTGAATTCCTCATCAATTCTAAACCTTAGCTCTGTTGGTGCAGTTAACCAGAACTCCGGGGAAGTTATCCAGAATCTAACCCTGAAAATAAGCGCACTGTCACCAAAATCCATAAAATCTACCCGGGGTGCTGGATCATCCATCATCTCAGGCATATCAGCTACAATATTAAACAGAATTGCGCGCACCTTTTGAACATCAGAGCCATACGCCACGCCAACATCCACCTGGCGCCTGACTTTTGGATCCTTAAAAGACCAGTTCGTAACCCTGTTTGAAAGCATCTGAGAGTTGGGGATAATCAGGGAGGCATTATCAAAGGTCTGGACGATGGTAGTCCTTATATTTATTCTATTTACTGTTCCCCAATCCTCACCGATCTGGACCATATCACCTACCTGGATAGAAGGATCAAAGAGAAGAATGATTCCGCTTATAAAATTATTAACAATATTCTGCAGCCCAAAACCAATCCCAATTCCAAGGGCACCTGCCATAAATGCAAGGGATGAAAGGTTAATTCCTAAGATATTGATCCCTGTATAGATAGCCAAAATCCAAAAGGTGTAAATAACAACATTTACAAATGATGCCCGTGCCCCAATATCCAGCCTGGTTCGGGGAAGAACCCTGTTCTGCAGTGCCTTCCTGATTATCCTGGATACAAAGGTGAAAAAAATTAGAAAAATAATGAGGTAGGCTACATTTATTATGGTAATCTTTGTACCGCCGATACTGATACCGCTTTCAAGCCAGGAAAGATACTTGCTTAAACGGGTTCCCAGTAAGAAATCAAGGGATATGGGGAGGGCAATAAAAAAAATCAGAACTACAAATAATACTACCTTGGATGGTCTAAATTTTTCTTTCATATTTACCCCTTCCCATCTCCTTTAAAAAAACAACGGTTGCGCCCCAACCTGAAGGACCTCTATCTTGCTTGAAGGATAAAACCAGGGGATGCCTCTTTAAGACAGACTCCACCGTACGACGTAACACGCCTTTGCCCTTACCATGAATTATCTTAACTTCCAATATACCTTTTTGAGAGCATACATTGAGATATTCATCCACGACTTGGCCAGCCTCGCTTGGTGCAAAGGTATGGAGATCTATCACCCCATTAATAGGGATATGAACAGGTGAGCTGGACATCTTCAGACAAGGAAGCAGAAAATTTTTTTGAATGTCAAAATCCAAAGGCCAAACAGGAAGACTTTGACATTTAAGCATCTGGATTTGATTTGACATTTGGGTTTTGTCATTTGATATTTCCTTCACTCTACCTTTACCCTGGTGGCCTTTTTATCTGCCTTTTTTGGATGCCTTTTCTCTAAATCATCAATCCTTTTATCAATCAAAACCCTGATTCCCTTTAAACACTCTGCCCTGGATTTAGCCATGTGTTCACGAAACTCAGAACTGGGACTGATCCTTCCATCCAGCCACGAAAAAAATTTGCCCAATGACCGAAAGGCCTCCTCTATGCCTATCTCCTCTTCATCTTTGGGTCTTTTCTTTTCCATCGCTTTTCCCTCCAAAAATAATATTTAAGAAGTTGCCATCTATTTTTGCAGTGACATCCTTATACATAGAAACATATCGTGGCAAAAGTACATGCCTCTTAAATCCCCCTACCCTAATCACCATCTCCTCTGGAAGTCTGTTTAATTCTACCTCTTCTTTCGTGATAAATGGAAGTTTAATCTTTATAAAAAATTTACCGTCTTTCTGGCTAAACTCATAGGGCCGTTCTGTATAAAAATGCTCCGTTGGATCATGCTCACCATATATATCTTCCCCAAATCTTTTCAGTCTCTCCAGTCCCAGAGGCTCATTTTGGAAAAGGACTACCGGGAATATGGGGACAGGATTGAAATACTCCTCTGCCAATTCCAGATACCTTCTCTGAGATTCCTTCCAGTCATTAAAGTATGCCTCTTCAATGGTACCAGGCAAAATCCTGTTCATCACTATTGCATCAATGCACATCTTGTAGAGAGAAAAATATAAAAAGCTCCTCTGTGTTTCCTTCAAGACTATCTTCTCCGGATTGGTCACCAGTCTAACAGTTGTTATGGTGGGATCAGTGAGAATATTGTCAACACCCTCAAGTCGAACAAAAAGGTTCTCAAGTGCCTTAAAATAATCGTCTTCCGGGAGAGGCACATCGTAAAAACGTTTGGCTACGGGCCTGATATAGCTTACTACTTTGCGCTCTATCTTGAATATCTTGCTGATATACCATTCAAGTGTTGCAGGAATGCTGATAAACCTCAATGATTCACCCGTTGGTGCACAGTCCAGAATAATTACATCAAAAGCATCTTCCTTTACATATTGGTTTATATACAGGAGGGAGCTGACTTCCTCCATACCCGGTAAAATAGCCAGCTCTTCTGCCAAAATTTCATCGAGGCCTGCTGTATGAAATAAGCTGGCTATATATTTATGTACATCTCCCCAGTTTCTTTGTATCTCTTCCTGAATATCCAGTTCCTGAATCCACAGCCTATCTTCTATCTTAACTGGTATCCCTTTATTCTTATCCATTAATCCCTTATTAAGGGAAAAGATGTCACTTAGGCTATGAGCAATATCTAAAGACATTATCAAGGTCTTATAGCCCATGCCAGCCGTTTTTAGGCCCGTTGCACTCGCAATACTTGTCTTGCCCACACCGCCCTTACCTGCAAACATTATAATGCGCATATTCCCCCACAGAAGTGATCCTTCCGAACACAGGGTGAGCTACTCCATTACCCCTTCTTCACTATTATATCTCATAGAAAATATTGAGGCTGGCCCGGAAAAAACATTACAATTTGATAACACATAATCTGCCACCTCAAGTCTTTTTTGACGGCTCATGCTATTAAATTTCACTAATAACACCTCGGGGTCCTTGATAATTGATAAAAGATTCCATATCTCTTTTGCGCTCACATCTTCATCCACATCCGGACCTTCTTCTTCTACAACCTCCGCCTCAAATAGCCTCCTTGATTTTTCCAATAAGACATCGAGTTCTTCTTTAATCCGCGATATCTCTTTTTGTAAAATTTCATAGGAGCTACATTTTTCTACAAGCAAAACTGATCCACTCAAAGTTGATCCTTTACCGTCAGTTACATCAACGTTCATGGATACGCCAACCTTGGAGTTCTTTTCATCCACTCCCTTTTCTATTTCCAAGGTAAGTTTTTTATCGTTCATATCGCTATTCTCAGTTAATAAATATGCTCCTCATTAAGTAATTTTTGTAACCGTTCACGGTTGAAAAAGGTTCAACGTTCAGGGTTACCTTTCTTTGATCTTGCTCATAGGCTGGGAAGTGCTTAATGAAACCATAACTGACAGCATTGGTCAGTCAGGCATTATCATCCAGATCATAAAACGCTATGTTAGTTATGCACGGTTTAAATTTTTGATCAACCTTGAACCTCTGAACCGTGAACCCGTGAACCCGTGAACAGATAAGTAATTTTTAAGTAATTTAAAGAGATTTCGTCAAGCAGAATAATCACTGAAACGTTAAACCTTTTTCGACCTCACCAGGAAACGAGCCATCCTGTCTAACTTGAAAATAGTATTGAATTCCATGTTTTTACTGATCCATATCTTTTTATTGATTACTGAGTCAGTAATCGCACCCCTATAGGCCAGGCCATCAAGAAGGGTATGTATATCATCGCAAACCATTATAAAATCAGGAGATGATAATACTGACTCCGTAAGCCTTATGTCCCCGTCCTCAATCATGATTGCAAATTGTCCACCTCTTGTTTTAACCTGAATATCCCGCTTCCAGCCAGCAATGGCCTTCCGTGCCGACTTATTTCTGTTCATATCCTCTATAAGGCCGTTCATCTCATCCAGGGCCTTTCTGTAGTGGTTACTTTCCTCCTCAGAGGCAGGAGGCAAAGATGGTTCTTGCGGTGTTTCCCAATTGATCTCTGATTCCTGCAAACCTTTTTTATTTATCTGCTCTCGGGTAAGCTCTGCTGTGGGCACACAGAAAACATCAGTCATTTCACCAATCCGTTCGTCCCTGAAGATAAGCTTTACCTCTGTTCCTTTCTTTATTATCCCGGGTACAAGGATACCGGTTGTGGTATAGAGATTTATGCTCATGGCCGTGTCAGCCCCTTTGAATATAACCCTCCCCCTTCCATAGGGTGCCATATGCTGAAAAAGGGATGTGGCAAAGTAGGTAATGGGGGGAGTGCTGTTCATAATCCCCACCTGCTCAACCTCTATCATCTCTGTAGGGGCAAAGTTACAATCAGGACAATGCGTTAAAAAGGGTGGTACCCTGACTATCCCGCATTTTGTGCATTTACATCCTAAGAGTCTTTTCTCATTTTTAAGTGCAAGGAAAAAAGCTGAAAATTCCCCCTTTGTCCTCCTGAAAAAGGTATACATCGCATCGTTTGTGATCAGATAATCCTTACCATCGATTGTCTCTACCTGTGATCCCACATCTGGTATATATATCTCATCAATAACTTTTTTCTTTTCCATGATCTTTATATCTCCGTTTTATAGTCTTTATTGCTGTAACTCAGGTTGTCAGGTTCACGGTTCAAGGTTCACGGTTGGCTCATTTTTTTTCATATTCCTTGAGGTAATTGATGAATCCACCAACTGCATCACATGTCCTCCTAACTTTTTCATAAAGATTTTTGAATTCGTTGGACGATATGTATTCTTAAGGGGTTATTAGGTTCAAAGTTTTCCCGATGAAATCTAGATTGTTTGCCTTATCTTCATGCTTGTCTATGTTCATCGTTTTCTAACCTTGAACCGTGAACCCCTGAACTTTGAACCTGAATAGTAACTTATTGCTTAGTAAATTTAACCATTCACTCTTAATAAGGGATAGTGCTGTTTCTGCCCCAGCCCCGTATATTTCATTTCTAAACGATTACCCTTATCCATGCTCAAATATCAAGCATGCTGTGTATTGGGCAACAGTGCTACCAGTTCCATGAACCAGGGCTGTTTTAAGCCCTCTCTTTATCAGCTCATTTCTGGCTGACCAGGCAGACATGATATTGCTTGCGCCAACTGGATGACCACAGTAGATCAAACCACCGCAGGGATTGACTACATATTTCCCCCCTGGTGTCATAAGCCCGTCTTCTATTAATGAATCGGCGTTGCCCAATGGAACAAGCCCAAACTCAGCCATGCTAATCTCTAATTGATGCACAAAGGCATCATGGAGCTCAACTATATTTATTGCTTTCGTAGGATCCTTAATGCCTGCCATCTCATAGGCCCTGTGGGATGCATAATAATCAGACATGATCCGAGACATATCCTTTTGGTTTTTACCGGCAAATGAATGTTCATTAGCTTCTCCTACACCGGTTATCCAGACAATAGGGTTACCGCTATTTCTGGAGATCGCCTTTGCCGTCTCTTCCTCAGCCATAATAAGGGCCGCTGCCCCTTCACTATACACGCAGATCTCAAGCTCCTTGAATGGATAAACCACGAGGCGTGAGTTCATAACCTCCTCAGGTGTTACCTGGTCAAACTGTCTCTGGGCATAGTTATTTTCTCTCACCTGCTGGCTTAATTGGGCTGAGATCTGGGCTGTTATTTCTGGTTTCAGATCTCCAGGATGCTCGTCTAAATAAGCCAGGACCACCTCGGCATAGCTGTCAGAGGCAGTCCAGCCAATGCCTTGTTCAAAAAAACTATCCCCAGACCAGCCAATTGTTTTGATCACCTCCGGTGTGGCAGACATGGATGAAAAATCAAAGCAATCAGTTGCCTTTTCTACTCCCAATACCAGAGCGGTCTTAAACCTTCCAGCTGAAATGTATGCATGGGCCGCTGACATGGTGTAGGCGCCGGTTGCGCCTCCATTGGTAATGCGTATGCCAAACTTGTTTTGCATGCCCAAAAGGCCGTGTATGGCATGCTCAGGGATGGCTGTCCTTTCAAAGATGTCGTTATAAATCGCATAAAAGGCCGCATCTACATCCTGAATAGGGATATTTGCGTGCTTCACCGCCTCCCTTGTTGCCATCTGGGCTAACTCATAATAGGTCTTTTCTCTCCATGTACCCTTAAAAGGGGTAACACCCGCACCGACAATACCTACTTTTTTTGACATGATTTATTCCTCCTTTTTCATAAAATCTCTATCTCTTTTTGCTTCAGAAAAAACGTCAGTAGTTTCCCTCATACAAAATGCCTTGTATCTATAGAGAGATGACAGGGCTTTTATTGCCCTTTCCGAGGATGGAAATACCGGAAGGTAATTGGACTCAAGTCTTTCAACCAATTCATCTTCATTTCTATCCATCGAGGTACGCCACAGAGCAAATGGCTTTCCAACCCTTTTCATGTTTAAAAATGCCTGGGCACATTGCTCTTTTAAAGAATCAGATACCCTCTCAGTGGGTTTTTCATTTTTTGGTGCCAAATTAAAGAAATCTGGTGGCATCTGCATTACGATACAATCCACATTCTCATCTTCCGGTATGGCAATCAGTGCATTAAAAACCCTCAATATATCAGAGAGTGTGAATTCCAGGCAGACACCGCCATCAAGTGGGTTTAAAGGGATTTTCCATGGGGGAAATATCCTTTTCAGCCTCTGATAGGTGTGGTCTCCCAGCTGAGCCATTGTAAGGCCATTCATATCGCAGGTATCAGTAGCCATAACTCCCTCTCCACCTGATAATGTAATGATGGATAGTCTATTTCCTTTAGGTAACATAAGACATTCGAATGCCTTTGCCAGGTCAAAAAATTCATCCATAGTTCTGGCCCTCATAGCCGCTGTCTGCCTTATCATGCTATCAAAAATCACATCGTTTTCTCGTGCAATTGTGCCTGTGTGAGATGCTGCTGCCAGAGATCCGGCAGGGGTTCTTCCAGATTTCAAGATTATAGCCGGCTTCTTTACCGAACCTTTTTTAAGCAAATTAAAAAAATCTCTTCCATTTCCGTGCAGACTTTCTATGTGCATGGCTATGACTTTTGTGCCAGGATCCTGGAAAAAATACTCCAGGACATCTACCTCGTTTACATCCATCTTATTTCCCAAATCAATTATCTTGTGTATGCCCAGATGGGAAAACAGCCAGTTTATTTTGGGATCATAAAAACCCGACTGAAAGGCAAAAGAGATGCCCCCCTGCCTCATTTCTTTTATAGGGTTAAAGCTAATCGCCAGATTATTGGATGTATTGATGGGGCCTAAGGTATTCGGTCCAATGCTCCTCATATCCTTTTCTTTGACAAATGTGACAATTTCCTGATGAAGTTTCTGCCCCTGTTCTCCTCCCTCTGAAAATCCGCCTGTCACTATAACAAGCTGTTTTACTCCTTTTTTATCGCAGTCCTTGACAATATCAAGGGCCTTTGGTGCTGGAACAGCAATAACAACGAGGTCTATACCTTCCGGTATATCTTGTAATGTTGCATATGCCTTTATCCCTGATATCTTTTTCTCACGAGGATTAACTGGATAAATTTTTCCCTGGAAATTAAGATCTACCAGATTCTGAGTTAGGCGAAAATTCATCTTAAAAGGATTATTGGTTGCCCCAACAATCGCAACCGATTGTGGGTGAAAAAAACGTTCTAAAAAATGATCAACTTTACTCATCACCTACTCCCTTTCTCTTACTACCTAATATGCATATCATCTAATTAGCCATATTTCTGGGTGTGTTGTATCATAACCGCCACACTTCCTCAAGCAGGGTTTTAAGGTATCTGCTCAAAAATTTTATACGCCTCGGGCGTATTTATGCGCCTTGGGTGTATTTATGCGCCTTATACCAAGTTGCTTTCAACCCGCTACTATTTTTAAACGTCATTGCGAATCCCGATTCATCGGGGTGAAGCAATCCCTGGCCCAGACCTGGCCTTTATAAGTATGATGGCGGAAAGGCGCGCATGCAGAATTAGCAGTAACAGTAGCATATTCAAATCACGTCGCGCCAGGGCAGGCTCAATAGGACAGATTGCCACGTCGCTTCGCTCCTCGCAATGACATGATTGTGACTTCATATTAGGCACATTAAGGAAGGACATGGGTGTCTGTTTTTAGTAATGATACTGCTTTATACGGATCAGAAACGTGATTATATAAAAAGGTAAAGCAGAAAATAGGATTTTGGAAACGTATAAAATAGCAAGAGGATAGGACAGGATAGGGAAGTCTTATTATACAACATGGCCTTCCAAAGTACGTTGCTATAGAACCAACCCCTTGACTCCCCACCCTCTCTCATCGTAGTAATCTTCAACCAGCCGAGATATATCTTCCCGGCCGAGCTCGGTCTTGCCAAAATAGTCACGAAGGATGAGGGGCTGATCGTCAGTTCCTGTCATTGGCGTAAACCATATCTCTGGAGGTCTGTCATCGGCCCTGCCAAAGCCTTCTTTGATGTTTAATTTTTTGATTGTATTCCAAATCCTTACTGCAGACTCTCTCAGATGCTCGTCATCAATCTTAAAACCTGTAACAGCCTCAAACAATCTCTTGCAGAGTTCATAGCTGTAAAATCGATTATTGAAATGCCGGTTACATATTCCCAGACTGCTCAGTAATGTGTACCAGTCCTCTGAATAGCGGGTCATGCGGGCCACATTGAATCCGAGAGGAGAGTCCATGATCCGATCGATGGCCTCTTTGCTGGCGCCCATCCGATCCAGATGCCGATAAAAGAGAGGCAAGTTTTCCTCTGTCTGCCCTGGAAGATAGGTGGGAGAACCCCCGCTTGCAGAGCGGGGGCCTTTCAGGGACACAATCTGCTCAAACTCATTAGTCCCCAGGCCCACAAGGCGGGGTTCCCAGATAACATCAGAGTTTTTGATAATCGGGGCATGTGCTGCATATTCTTCACCAAGATATTCCAGAACGGACCGCCATCCCTCAGCTAAAATATCGGCAGAACCTTTCCTTCCTGCTATGGCCTCGGCCCACAGGTTTAATGTATCCATATCTCTCTTTAATGGTAGATCAAAACGGGCTGGATCCAGGTTCCCCAGTTCGTGCTCCGTGATAAGAAAATCCAGCATGCTTCCAAAAGTGAGCATGTCTAATCCCTGTCGATCCAATCTATCGGTCAGGCGGAGACTAACTGTTTTGTCTGCTGGCTTATTCAGATCAAAGAGATGCCCAAGAAGGAAACTATTAAAGTAAGAGGTTGTTGTGGTCCTGAATCCCTGAAAGACTCCATTCTTCACCTCCAGGTCATCTTTGTCCGGTGTAAAGCAGGATGGACAGCCGAACCGTTTTATCTTAAAGCTGCGGTATACTTCCAGACCATAGAGTTCATTAGCCTTATCGTGTGGAAAGACGTGGCTGAAATTTCTACATGCTGAGAACTGTTTAATGTAGTTCTCCCAGTTCTCCATGATGCCCAACTCCAAAACACGGGGGTAATTCTTAAATCTCTTGAGCCTTTCACGGATCCCGGCAAGGAGAGTTTTCAATTCATTGGGATTATATATCTTTGGGCGCTTATCTCCTGTAGCAACTATCGCCTTGAGATTTTTTGAGCCCATAACAGCACCCAGTCCACAGCGTCCAAGGGTAGATGCCTTATCTACCAGAGCCAGAGAAAAAACTACCCTGTTTTCTCCAGCAGAACCTATAGCAATTACACTGGCTCTCGGTCCTCCATGTGATTTTTTAAGTATATCTGTGGTCTCTATGACATCACAACCCCATAAATCCCTGGCATCGATCAAAGAGCGGGTTTTATGGTTAAGTATGAGTACAACGGGCTTTTTTGCCCGACCGGTTATTATTATGTGATCGAATCCCGCTCCTTTAAGATTTAAGGCAAAACGCATGGATCCCACTGATTCCGAAATTGTTCCATTTAAAGGAAAGTGAGTAGTGGCAACTATTTTGGAAGCTCCTGGGGTTCCAGTGGCCACCAGCGGACCTGCACCGAGAATGATAGGATTGTCTGGAGAAAGCGGATCTGTGCCAGCCACATATGTCTGCTCCATGAGCCAGGCATTAAGTCCGAGACCACCCAAATAGTCCCTGGCAGCATCAAGATCAAGGTTTTTTATCTCAAATTGTGCTGAGCTAAGATCAACATGAAGAATCTTGCCCATGTATCCAAAAGCGCTCATCGATCATCCTAATAAATGGGGTCAACACTTTACTTTATATATTCCTCCAACTTTCTCGCCCATTCAAAAGCATGCTAACTCTACTATGCTAAAGGCATGAAGTAAAGTGTTGACCCCTTATATTAATACACTAATAGGAAAAAGCTTCAACCGGCTTCTATTTTAGAAAGAGTGTGGACATGGTATTTGTTCAATACTTTATTAAAATTGCCTGACCCTATTCACATATTCCGCCGCCAATTGTTTACTCACTGCGTCGACAATCTGTTCACCATAAGCGGCCCGCTTTTCTTCCATTATTTCTCGCCAGATCCGTTGCCCTTGATTCCAATTCAGCATAACCAAGGCGACATTGGCAACGGTTGCTACCTGACGCCGTGTACTCTCGATCATCTCTCGCAGGTCATCAATAAGACCCGAAGGAAGTGAAACTGGTTCCTTCATACCATCATTGGGAGAACCTTTTGCTTGGGCCTTGGCTGGCCGCCCAGCGCCGCGGAATGAGATCTTCTTATAGGAGGTTTTTTTGCTCATTCCCTTGTCTCTGCCAGCATGTCGGCAATTTCCTTGTTAATGGAATTGGGATTAGGTCCTGACTTGAGGCAAATAGAACATCATCTAATACCTTTTTTCTCTCTCTTTTCATTCCAAACGTACAGTTCTATCCAATGTCAAGGGCTAGTCCCAGTCGCTTTTATTGTAAAATACATTTTCTTGTAAAGAAATACATTTATTTTTAATGCCATGTAAAAAAACGCATTCTCTTAAGTAAAAACACAGTTCTCTTGCAGGAATAGCTGAGAAACAATTTGGTTCTTTCCCGGTCTGCTTCGCCATCCATCCGTTTATCTATCCGTCCGACACCTACAACTACATACAGCAACCGCGACCATTACCACTACGATAGCAACGACGAAGATAATGATTGAGAAGAATTGGAAAGAAAAAGAAGGCCGGGAAGGGGAGCTAAGGGGTCATCATATGGGATTCCTTGCTATTTAATTATTTGTGTTGACATTGATAATTAGTGTGATAATCTATCGATGTAATAAAAGATAGCGTAAGTTATTTAGGAGATAACCTTTGGAGCCTAAAAATACATATAAGATTTTAGGTCCGATAGAGACTAATATTGTGGCTCGTTTGACGTATGAAAAAAAGGCTATTGTTACGGCGAAAGATATGGATCAATTATTTAATCTTTCGCCGGAGGATAGAAAACAGATTGTTTTTAGGCTCAAAAAGAAAAAAATACTCTCACCAATAAAACGAGGTGTGTATGTTTTTTCGCCTCTTGAGGCAGGCCCTGAGGGGATGGGTGTAGATGAGTTGCTTATCCCGCCGATTTTCTTTCCGAAGAAAAACTACTATGTCGGATACTCGACCATGTTTAACTATTACGGATTTACCGAGCAGCTTTTTCAAACTGTGTATATTCTGAATACCGCGAAGCGTATGGATAAGATAATTTGTGGTTTATCTTATAAATTTATAAAGATAATGGAAAATCGTATGTATGGGATAGAAAAAATAAAAGTAAAAGATAAAGAGGTAAACATCAGCTCAAAAGAGAGGACGCTAATAGATCTCATTTATTTTAATAAACCTGTTGGAGGTATTATAAGCGCTTCCAAGATATTTACAGAAATTGTAAACAATGATAAATGCGATATAAAAAAGCTAATTGAATATGCAGTTTGCTTCCCCAATATTAAGACCAGAAAGCGCATTGGATTGATACTTGATGATGCCGGAGTTCCTGAAAATATTTTGAAGCCTCTCATAAAAAGCATAAAAAAGACATCTATAAGTTCTCTTAAGGGTTCGCGTAAAGGCACCCTTAATAAAAAATGGAGAGTTATAGTCAATGATTCACGAAAATAAAGATGAGTTTATAAAAGCGTTAGGAAGAGTATCAAAGAAAAAGGGTTTTCTATTCCCTCTAATTGAAAAAGACTATTATTTAACCTTGATTCTCTCGCGAGTATATGATCTTTCCGAAAATCTTGTTTTTAAAGGAGGAACTTGCCTTAATAAGGTGTATTATGAGTATTATCGTTTAAGCGAGGATCTTGATTTTAGCATGATATTACCACAGTATGAAGCTACGCGCGGTCAAAGACGTAAATGTATCCAACCGGTTAAAGAAAAAATTGAAAAATTCATTGAACAGTTTGGCATGAGATTAGACGATGCTGGTAATCCCGGACGCAACGAGTCTAAGCAGTATGTATTTTACTTTGTGTACCAATCAGCATTACGTAATGTAGAAGCAAAAATTAAATTAGAGATCGGGCTTAGATTTAATCCGTTTGACACGATAAAAAAACGTCCAGTACAGCACGCTTTTTTGCATCCATTTACAGGCGATCCACTTTTTGATGGCGGTCAAATTAACTGCTTATCTTTAAATGAACTTATTGCGGAAAAGTTGCGCGCAGGCGCGATACGAAAAATTATAGCTCCTCGAGATTTCTACGATATTGACTTTGTTCTGCGTAATAAGTTTGATTTAACCAATAAAGAAGTAATAACGCTGTTTAAAAAGAAGCTTCAAGAGGATGACGCTGATACGGATTTAGGTAAATATAGGAACAACCTCGGCAGGTCAGATGAAGAAATAAAGGATATGAATTCACGTATTGAAACACAGCTATTTGACGTTTTAACACCTGAAGAGCGTAAGAATTTTGATTTGAGTACAGCTCTTAGAAGAATAAACAAAGCTATCGGAGCGATAGGGTAATGAAAAAGACATTTAGGCATTCAGCAGGATTTGGAAAATGGATTGAATATTGGGTTATTAGTTTGATGCTGGGTTCATTACAATAATCCGTACTTTAAAAGTAACTGGTACCTTTAAAATAGATTTGATGAACTTAGCCGCCTGCGGTGGGCCTGTATATCCTATCTAAAAAATGGGAGTCCCCAGATTTTCCGTGATCAGATCAGGTCTCTTCATCCACGGATAAAACCAGTAGTCAAAAGAAAAACTAAAGTTTCACCGAAATTGTGTCCTATAGAATCACGCAACCATGCGCAACAAAGTATCCACGAAAGATTTTCGCGGGAGTTTATCGTGTGTACGGCAAACGGCATCAAAATCATCTGTCAGGG
>Ga0307427_1001062_pt1 | contig 14871 bp, 9 predicted proteins | sample SalMarWE160190MG_FD_202162 | JGI IMG/M metagenome (GOLD analysis project Ga0307427, IMG submission 202162) | Salt marsh sediment microbial communities from the Plum Island Ecosystem LTER, Massachusetts, United States - WE1603-190 | ecosystem: Environmental > Aquatic > Marine > Intertidal zone >... | reverse complement strand
CATGCCCGATTCCTTGACTGTGGGAGGCAATAGTCCCCCACTAACACACGAGGATCCCTTCTCCACAAAGGATACGTCTATCGTGCGCTGCGTCAAATCATTCAGGGGTCCGGGGCGCACGAACGCCTGTCGCCCGCAAATGCTGAGTGTAAGTTACTGCCACACAAGACGTTACGTGCACGGCCTTCTGTCTCGCGTAGGGGAGGTAATGCGTTGGTGCTGCAGGAGAATGCGCGGCACCGCCGGAATATGCGTGGTTTTTTCCCGGACGACCCTCGCGGGCCGCTCGCGTCGTCGGCCGGGTGCGGGCCGACCACACGGTAAACGGCCGCCCAACAGGTACTCCCAACGGCGTTTACCGTGCCTTTCATCGGCACGCAACGGCTGTTGCCTTCAATGATTCGCATCGCCCCGATGGGGGCCACCGGAGCGGTGCACCTTGATCGCGTGTGGGTGGCGGAAACGCCGATCAGCAATGGTCGCCGCCGGAAGCGGAACCAGCATGAACCCCACGCCCAGGACAATGGCCGCGCCATCGCGGCCGAGCCCTGTCATCTTCTGAAACCCCGTCCACGCGCTCCCGACGAGGACACCCGCCATCAGGAACACGAGCGGCAGAGCGAATACCAGGAGAATGGCCCTCCACGGCCCCGGCACCGGGACCTCGACCGTGACCTGGTCGCCTTCCTTGATGTCATCGGCATCGATCCAGAGGAGGAAGTCGCCTCCGCCGCGCGCGTGGCACGCTTTGCAGCCGGCGCACGCCTCGCTGGGCTCGGACCGGATGCGGACGGCCGCTTTCCCGCCCTCAAGCCGCATGACAGCACCGGTTTCCTGTTTCAGCATGCCTATCTCGCCATGTCTCTGGCCTGCCTCACCTGAGCGACCGAACCTTGGCCGCCTGCCGCAGGACCACGCTGTACGGGGCGTGCACGTTGAGTCGGAGGCTGAGGAACCGTCCGAGCGGCCCGTCCGAGGTCAGGATGATGTGCCGCGTCGTCGGCGTCTTGATGCCCGGCATGGAGGTCTGATGGCCCGTGACGAGGATTTCGGCGTCCACGGATCTGGCGAACTCGTCGGCGGCCTGTTGATCGTGATTGCGGCCCCAGACCAGGGCGTGGACGCTGCCGCCGGGCAGGTAGTCGTCCATCGTCAGGGACCGCTCGAAGATGGCGTAGTCGAAGTACGGGAGCGCATCTTTCTGCGGCGTTGAGTGGCTGATTACGACGCCGGTAGGTGTCCGGACCGCGAGCGGCAAGGCCGAGAGAAACCGCCGGTAGGCGCCGTGGACCTCCGGCCAGACCGGCCCGTAAGCGTTCTCGATGCCTTTCCAGAAGGGCGAGGTGACGTTCTTGCCGCCTTTCGAGATGATCGAGCCGAGGATTTCACACAGGTCGTGGTTCGACAGGACCATCTGGACCCGCGACTTGTATCGGCACTTCAGGGCTGCCGCCTGCTCGAGCAGCCGGAAACTCTTTTCGCCGCCTTTGGCGTCTCCCGGGCCGCCGTGGATGAGTTCCTGGAGGATCAGGTACCGGTCCTTGTGCAGGTGGAGCGCCGCCCACTTGACGACGCGGTCGAAGTTGTCGCGGTCGCCGTGCAGGTCGCCCAGGATGACGACGTCGCCTTTCTCGGGAAGACGGACGATGTTGCCGCGACGCAGCGGATCGCGCCGCATCAGGATCGCGGCGCGGTCCATGCGATCGACGATCTGGCCGATGCCCGGGTGGGCGTCGTCGGGGTTGATGTCCCAATCGTTCTGGGGGTCCTGGGGTTGCGTCACGGCGACACTCCTTGGCGGACCCGGCGGCCGCTACGGGCCGGGCCGCGCCCCAAGGCGGCGCTTCAGGCGGGTCTTCCTCACGTCCATCAGGAACGCCTCCAACGGAAACAGCCGGCCGGGGCACTTCGTGTTCTTGAGTTCGCCGTGGCCGACGACGCTGTCCAGGCCGATGCCGTAGCGGTCGCATAGGGCCAGCACGAGCATCTCGAGCGATGCCATTTGAGCGGCGGTCGGCGGTTTCTGCTCGAAGTTGCCGACCAGACAGATGCCGATGCCCTCCAGGTTGAACTCGGGATGGCGCGACACCTTGGCGTGGGCGCCTGCACGCTGCTCGATCCATCGGTCGGTCGGAATGATCTCTCCGTCGGCAGTGCCCGGCGCGCGGCCGTTGTTGATGACGAAGTGGTATCCGACCCCCTCAAATCCCCGCCCGACGTGGTTGCGTTCGATGGCTTCGATGGTGGCCGATGGCGTGGCCGTGTGGTGGATGACGATGTACCGCCACGCGCGGTTCGGGGCCAGATGATCGGGCCAGACGAGGGTCTGGATGGCCGAGGTGTCCGGCAGGACCTCGCCTTTGGGTGGCGGGTGCTTCTCGACCATGCCGGCCAAGGCGGCCCAACAGGCGAGGGCGGCCACCGTCATGCTGGCAGCCAGGAGCCCCCAGACCTTGACCATCCGCGCCAGGTTCATCCTCGACGGCGTCGAGGGCGGCAACATCATCTGTGGATTGTCCGTCATGGCACGCTCACTTCATCGGTGCAAGTCGAGGCCGCCGGGCGAAAGAGCACTCATTATAGCCCCTCGCCACGAGGGCGTCCAGACAGGATTTATCCTGGACTTCCGGCGGAGGTCTTCTGGCGCCGCTCCGTTGCACTTACGATGTGAATTGGCCTTTTCAAGAGAAAGGGAGAGAAACCGGTACCATCCTGGAGCGCTTGCGTTTAATGTGTGGAAATGAGCACCGCTGGTCATCTTGCGCAAGGAGCGGCAGAGTGACTATGTTGGGCAAGAACACCGTGACGTTTATGGTCGCCGGCCTTGCCGCACTGTTCGGATTGGCGAAAGTCTGCCCGGCCGCCGGTCTGGACGGCAGCGCCGTTCGGCAGAAGGTCGGGCCGCGAGTGTGTCTCGTCCGGGTGGACGGTGCGCTGGGGCTGCCTGTGTCGTACGCGAGCGGGTTCCTCTTGGGTCAGGGCAAGTTCATTGTGACGGACCTGGCCTCGGTGGCCCAGCCGGGCGTCACGCAGGTGACGGCCATCTTTGGGGACGGCACGACTGGCCAGGCCAAGGAGTTCGGCATGGCGGACCCCGCGCTGGGTGTGGTCGCAATCAGCGTCGATCTGCCGAAAGACAAGGGCGCCGGCCTGACACTCTCGAAAGCAGCCGTGCACGAGGACGGTGTCTCGGCGGCGGTCGTCGGCTGGAAATGGGGCGAGAATCTCCACCTGACCGCCGGCATGCTCAAGGGACGCGTGCCGGCGGCTGACTTGGCCGAGAAAGTGGTTCTCGAGGGCCCCACGCCGAACGTGGAGTTTCTGAGGTTCCTGTGTCCGAGGCTTGACATCGCCACGGGCGCGGCCGTGGTCGATGCACAGGGCAACGTGCTGGGAGTCATGGTCCGCCTCATGGGGGCCGTCAAGCCGCTCGTCGTGCCGGCGCCTCTTATCCGCAAAGCGCTCCTGTCGGGCGGGACGCAGTTGAAGCCGCTCTCGGCCCTTCCCAACGCCCTGTGGGCGGTCTCGCTCCAGGTAACGCCGGGCCAGCCCCCGACGCCGGCGAACTTCGCAGCCGCTTGCCGCTTGGTCAAGCGGCGGAGCGTTTGCGCCAAATGCGGAGGCAGCGGAAAGGTCAAGATCAAATACATCGCCGGATATACGAGGGGGCTCGGCGGCACACGCCGGCCCATCATCCGCTATCGAGTCCAAACCTGCAAGACCTGTAAGGGCGAGGGCGTCCTGTGCGGCAGGGGGCTTTACGACCAGTTCATGCGGATGGCCGAGGGCGCCACGCACCTTATCGGTTCGCCCGATACCGCAAAAGACGTCAGGGACGCCGCCTTCAAGAACGGGATGGGACTGCTTGAAGTCCTTGGCAAGGTCCCCAAGAGGTACCGGGACTCGCTCGCGAGCCAGATCCGGGCCGATCTCAATGCAGACGGTCCGAAATACCCGCGCGGCGCCATCCTGTACGCACAGATCTGCGAGTCCGTCGACCTCCGAGGCGACCAGTATACCGTTCTGCTTCCGTACGGGTCGGGGGCCGTGTTGATGGTGAATTCCGAGACGCTCACCGGCGCCTACGGCGCGGACGACAGCCCCGCTGCCGCACCGCCGACCGCCGGGGCATCCGTCGTGGTCGGCGGTGTGCTCCAAGGGACGGCGGACGTGCAGGGCGCCAGCCCGATCTTGATGCGTCTGTTTGGATGGGCATCGGGGCCCGCGCTCGGGCCTAAGATCGAGCGGAAACCTTTCGCCGATGAGTCGCTGGGAGGGCTGACAAGCGCCGTTGCAGTGGTCCCCCCGCCGCCCACACCGAGTGAACCTGCCAAGACCGTCGGATCGACGCCTCCGGCGGCGACAACTCCAACGGCCTCGCCTACGCCTCGAAGGCGACCGAAAGCACCGCCAAGACAGCGGCCTAAGAAAAAGCCTGGCGAGCCGTCGTTCTTCGGGTTGTAGCCGCACCGACCATCGAAATTGGCTGGAACTTCGCTGCCGAAACGTGTCTAATGGGGCAAGAGGGCTGGTGACCATCTCCTGGTTGGTGGGGGGAAGAATCATGCTGATCGAAACGGGCCTGCACCTCACAGAGCGTCTCGTTTCACGGACAACACGTGCCATGCCGTCGCTGGCGGCGGTACTGCTCGGCGCGCTCTGGACTGCCGCATCACATGGTGCGCAGCCCGGCACCGGACCGCCGCCTCCTGCCGCGCCGGCGTTCTTCACAGTCTCCATCGGCCGGTTGCGAAACATCCAGGCCGACTCGTTCGAGTTCCAGCGTGACGACCAGAAACGTGTCCGCGTGCGGCTGGCCGGGGCCGACTGTTCGAAGATGCCGGATCGAGTCCGCGGAATCAGCGAGAGCATCATTCGCAACCTGCTGGAAAGCAAACCCGTGTGGGTCTTCCCGTGCGGCCGGCCGAAAGACCGAACCGACGAGGTGTGGGCGCACGTCTGGACCAAGAAGGGCTGGCTCGCGGAGGTCCTGATTCGGGCCGGCTACGTCGTGCGCCGGACCGATCTGGACGCTGCGTCTCTCGATATGCCCGACGCCGCCGGCATGACGAACAAGGGGCCGCCGCCGGGCGCACCGGCGTTCGCGGCCGTCTCGTGCAGGCCGGTGGACGGCGAGACGTACGTGTTGGATCGCGGCGGCTTCACAGCCCGCGTCTGTCTCTTCGACGTGACGTGTGCGGACGTGGGCACACCGACCGCCGCCGTCGGCGCCGCTGAGAAATGCGTCGGCGCCGGCCCGGTCTGGGTCTTTCCGTGCGGTCCTCAGAAGCGGGGAGCGGACCTGCGCGGGCGGATCTGGACGGCCGGCGGATGGATCTCGGCGGCGCTTCTCAAACAGGACCTCGCCAAGCGGTACGCCGATCCGTACAAGGCGCCGACACGGACGGCGTCTGCCGGGCCGGCGCCGAAGCCGGTAGGAACGACGCCGAAGCCGAGGGGCTCTCGGCGGGTCATCTGGCCATCGGCGTCGATCTCGGAGGCGGAACTCCAGAAGGTCGGCCAGCGGGTGTGCCTCGTCCGGGTGGACGGCGCGCTGGGGCTGCCTGTGTCGTACGCGAGCGGGTTTCTTCTGGGCAGCGGGGAAATGGTTGTCACGGACCTGGCGTCGGTGGCCCAGCCGGGCGTCACGCAGGTGACGGTCATCTTTGGGGACGGTACGGAGGTCGTGGCCAAGGAATTCGGCATGGCGGACCCCACGCTGGGTGTCGCCGCGATCAAAGTCGATTTGCCGAAAGACAAGAGCGCCGGCCTGGTGCTGGCGAAAGCAAACGTGATCGAGGAAGGTATCTCGGCGGCGGTCGTCGGCTGGAAATGGGGCGAGGACCTCAACCTGACGGCCGGTGTGCTCAAGGGGCGCGTGCCGGCGAGCGACGTGGCCGAGAAAGTGGCCCTCGAAACCGCCACGCCGAAGGCGGAGTTCCTGAGGTTCGTGTGTGCGAGGCTCGACGTCGCAACGGGCGCCGCCGTGGTGGATGAGGAAGGCACCGTTGTCGGGGTTATGGTTCGCCTCATGGGGACCGACAAGCCGATGGTGGTGCCCGGCCCTCTTATCCGCCAAGCGTTGCTGTCGGCCGGGACCGACTTGAAGCCGCTCTCGGCCCTTCCCAACGCCCTGTGGCCGGTCTCCCTCCAGGTGACGCCGGGCCGGCCTCCGACGCCGGCGGACTTCGCAGCGGCTGCTAGGCTGGTCAAACTGAAGAGTCTCTGCACCAAATGCAGGGGTAAGGGCACCGTCGTCGTCAAGAGGTTTGTCGGTTACCAGTTGGGCAAGAAACTCTTTCGCGAGGAGCATGAGACCTGCGACCAGTGCTTTGGCGAAGGGATCATATGCGGCACGGGGCTCTACTCGAAGTTCTCGGCGATGGCCGAGGGGGCGACGCACCTCATCGAGGCGCCCGATACGCAGAAGAACGTCAGGGATGCCGCTTTCAGTAACGGCATGGGACTGCTTGTCGCCCTGGGCAAGGTCCCCTCGATGTACCGCGCCTCGCTCACGAGCCAGATCCGGGAGGACCTCAATGCAGACGGTCAGACGTACCCGCGCGGCGCCATCCTCTACGCCCAGGTCCAGGAATCCGTTAACATCCAGGGCGACGAGTTCACCGTTCTGGTCCCCCACGACTCGGACGCGGTGTTGATGGTCAACTCCGACATGCTCACTCCTGAGTACGGCGTGGACACGAGCCCGACGGCGGCGTCTCCGGCCGCCGGGTCATGGGTCGTGGTCGGCGGCGTGCTTGAGGGGGCGGCGGACGTGCAGGGGTCCCACCCGATCTTGATGCGTCCGTTCGGGTGGTCGTTTGGGCCCAATCTCGGCATCGGGACCCACCGGAACTCCTTCGTCAATGAGGCGCTGCCAGAGGCGGCGATGGCTGTGGCAGAGGGGCCGACGACACCGACAGCCACCACCCCGATGACGCCGACCGTTCGAAGGCGACCGAAAGCGCCGCCAAGACAGCGGCCGGGGCAGGGCTGGGTGTCGTTCTTCGGCTTGTGAGCACCCGATGATCGGCCACGGCTCTGGACAGCGGGCCGGCTACCCGTTACAGTCGGCGCGCGATGGCTATGAGGCCCGATGAGATAGCCGCGGGAAAGCAGCGGACCCGGCAAGCCGTGGCGGAGGCGCTGGCGCGTCTCACGCCCGGGCGGCGGCGGGCGGCGAGTGTGGCACTGGCCGAGAACCTGGCCCGCGTCCCCGCCGTGGCCGAGGCACGGACGCTGATGGCGTTTCTGTCGCTGCCCACCGAGATCGACACCTGGCCGGTCATCCGATGGGCGTGGGAGCAGGGGAAACGCATAGCGATCCCGCGGATCCAGCCGCGTCCGGACGGGGACCGGACGCCGCTCCGCCGGCGTAATATGGTGGCGGTGTTCCTGGAGAAGGCCGACGTCTCGGAGGTGAGCGCCCATCCGGACGTGCGGCCGGGGCCGCTGGGTATTCCGGAGGCTCCGGATGCCCCGGTCATGCCGCCCGGCCGGATCGACGTGGTCCTGCTGCCGTGCCAGGCGGTGGACCGTCGGGGCAACCGTCTCGGCAAAGGCGGGGGGTTCTACGACCGGTTTCTCGCGCGGGCAAACTTGCGGGCAAAACGCATCGCCGTCGCCTTCCGCCGCCAGGTGCTCGATGAGGTGCCGGTCACCGACCACGACCAGCGCGTCGACATGGTCGTGACCGATGGCGAGGTACTGACCTTTGACAGGCAGTGACTGATTAGCCGCGGGGCTTGCCCCGCGTGTGCCGTGAACAGTTAGCCGCGGGGCTTGCCCCGCGCGTGCCGTGAACAGTTAGCCGCGGGGCTTGCCCCGCGTGTGCCGTGAACAGTTAGCCGCGGGGCTTGCCCCGCGCGTGCCGTGGGCCTGTGGCGCCGACAGGCCGGCGGCGGGTTTGACCCGGGAAGGAGTCCTTCTGGTATGACGACGTTCGGGCGGGTGGTCGTGACGGTGGTGGTGGCGGCGGTCCTGGTCGGGGTAACGGCGCTGGCGGCGCATCTGCTGAGGGTGCCGGAGGCGGTGTCCGAGCCGCCCGCCGTCATCGAGACGCCGACCACAACCGAGCAACTGGGACCGAAACCACAACCGCCGACCGGGCCCAAGGAGCAAACGCCGCCGCCCACGCCTCCTGAAACGAAACCGCCGGAGGAGATCAGGCCGCCTGCCCAACCCGCAGAGGCAAACCGGGACGCCGTGTCGGGCGGCGCCGGCGCTGCGGCCGCAGACGAGGGCCTGGCGATGATGCGCGACCGCCCGGTGGCTGCGCAGAGACGCCTCAGCGAAGCCGTCCGCGCGGGGGTGGTCGGACCGAAGACCACCGAGATTCGGGAGGCCGTCAAACGGCTGGCGGATAAGTTGCAGTTGTCCTCGCAGCGAAATCCTGACGATACGTATTCCAGGGCGTACCGGGTGGCCTCGGGCGATACGCTCATCAGCATCGGCCAGCGGCACCTCATCCCGTACGAACTCGTCATGAAACTGAACCGGCTGTCCACAACGGATATCATGGCCGGCCAGACGCTCAAGGTGATCCAGGGGCCGGTCCACGTGGAGATCCTGAAAGGCCGCAAGGAACTCAGGGCATGGCTCGGCGACGTGTGCCTGCGGGTGTACCCGGTCGGCATCGGGGCGGAAGACTCGACGCCGGAGGGCACGTTCAACGTCAAGAGCAAGATCAAGCATCCGCCGTATCAGCCCCAGCACAAGCCCAAGTCGGAGTTTCGTGACGCGGGGGCGCCCGACAACCCGCTCGGCTCGCGCTGGATCGATATCGGTAACCACTACGGCATCCACGGGACGATCGAACCCGACAGCATCGGCCGCGAGGTCTCCGAAGGCTGCATCCGCCTCCACAACAAGGACGTCGAGGAACTCTACAACATGGTCGTCGTCGCGGCGACGAAGGTCGTTATTCGGCCATAGTGTTGTGGAAACCCGTGGGCTGTGCGTAAAACTTAGCAGAGGCGGTGACGCTGAATGACGAATCCCGAATCCCGAATGACGAATGAATGACCAAGTAAGCAATGACGAAACAACAAAATTCGCCCGTGCATGATCTGGAGGAACGGACGGCCAAGTTTGGCGAGGCGGTCATCTGCCAAATCTTCTCTGCCATCTTCAGGAAGGCAAAGTGATGCGCATTCGACATTCGGCATTCTTGTTTGATTCGGCATTCGTCATTGGCTGCTGCGCCCGGCCCCAAGGGCCACGTGCCTTGTCTGCGGCGATGCGCGCGTATCTGACTGACGAAAGGCTGCCATGACGACACTTTCGGATTACCGGCCGTACTACGAGGTGCTTGGGCGCGTCGAGCGGGTCCGGGCGCGAATCCGCTCGCTCGGAGTCCTCGAGGGGCTGTTCACGCTGGTCACGGTCTTGTGCGGCATGGTGCTGGTGCTGACGCTGGCGCAGGGGTACCTGCGTTTCGGGCCGGTCGGCCGGCTGGTATTGCTGCTCGTGGGCGCCGTGACGGCGATCGGGGCGTTCTGGCGGTGTTTCGTTATCCCGATCCGGTACGACCCGAACGACAAGGAGGTGGCGCGGTTCCTGGAGGTGCGGCTGCCTGAACTGGGCAACAGCCTTATCAACACGATCCTGCTGAGCGAACGGTCCGACGACTGGTCAGGTCTCCTGGTGGAACGGGCCATCGAGGAGGCGGCCGGCGGTGCGCGGGGCGTGGACCTGATGGCGGCCGTCAGCGAACGCCGCGCCAAACGGTGGGGCCTTGCGGCGGGGGTGGCCTTGTTGTTGCTGGCAACCTTCGTGGGCCTGGGGTTCGGACGGTTCTGGTCGGCCGGGCTTCAGATCCTGATGCCGTTTTCGCGGGTGGCCTCGGTCGGCGACGTGCGGTTTCTGGCCATCACGCCGGGCAGCGTTTCGTGGATCAAGGGCGAGCCGCTGGCCATCGAGGCCGTCATCTCCGATCCCAAGGGCAAGCAGTATGAGGGCGCCATCGAGATCAACGGCCTGGCCGACGGCCGGGCCGACCGCCAGAACCTGGTCCTTGCCGCAGGCACGCTCAACCGTTTCACGCACCGCGTGCCGCAGGTGCTCCAGCCGTTCACGTACCGCCTGACGGTAGGCGGCACGGAGAGCCCGGAGTTCAAGGTGGCGCTGAAAGAGCCGCCGCTCATCGAGCAGATTGACGTCGTCTACCACTGGCCCGAGTACACGGGCCTTGAGCCGCAGCGGGTCGAGAACAACGGCGGTGAGATCCGTTGCCTCGTCGGGACAACCGTCGAAATGACGGTCCGGGTCTCGGCGCCCATAGAGGCGGGCAACCTGATTTTCGGCAGCGGCGCAGACCTGAAATGCCTCCCGGCCGAGGACGGCCGCGGTATCTCCACCCGCTTCACCGTCCTGGCGGATGACACGTACCAGATTGACTTGGGTGGAGCGGCGCCGAACGGCGCGGCGGTGGTGTACCGGATCTTCGCGCTCGAGGACCAGCCACCCGTCGTGCAGTTTATCGTGCCGGCCCGCGACGTGGTGGCCGGTCTCGGCGAGAGCGTCAAGATGAGCCTCAAGGGCGCCGATTCCTACGGCCTGGGCGAGGTCCGCCTGTTGGCCCAGACCGACGGTCCCGGCGCGCCGGGAGAGCCCGCCGCCGTCGCCACGTGGAAGAAGTTCGCAAATCCGAAAGAGACGGTCATCGATTATGCGATGAGGATCGATCCCTCGCACTACCGCCTCGGTCAGACCATCACGTACTGGGCCGAGGCGTTCGACCGACGCACGTACCAGGGCGGCGCGACGCCCAAGGGGCCGAACAAGGCGACGACGGCCAAGTTCAAGATCGTCCTGGAGGACAAGAAGGCGGCCGCCGAGCAGAAACTCGACCAACTCTCGCGCCTCTACGAGCGCCTGCGCGAAATCCTCAAGAGCCAGGAGCAGGCCCGCATCGCCACGAGCGGCCTCGCGCAACTCAAGAAACTGGCCGAGGTCCGGTCGGGCGGTTTCACCCTGGAGCAGGCCCAACGGTCCATACGCGAAGCGACGCTGCGCGTCGTCAAAGAGGTCAAGTTCGAGGCCGAGACGCTGGCCATCCGCGAGACCCTTCAGATGCTGACCGCCAACGAGATGGCCTCGGCCATGAAAAAGGCCAAGGCGATTGCCGACCTGGCGGACAACTCGCGTCTGGCGGCGGCGCCCCAACTCGCCGGGGCGCTCGCCAAGGACCAGGACGCCGTCATCGCGGTTCTGCGGCGCATCCTCGACATCACGGAGAGACTTGCCGATGCGGTCAAGGAGGGCCAGAATCGGCTCGACCCGTCGGACCTGCCCGACGACGTGCTCGACAAGTTGAAGGCCTTGCGCGACCGCCTGAAGGAATTCGTGGACGAGCAGAAAAAGGTCATCGAGGCGTCGAAGGAACTCGCAAAACGCCCCGTTGACGATTACCAGGAAACCGACCAGCGCGAACTCGAAAAACTCGAAGCCATCGAGGACCAGTGGGACAAGTTCCTGACCGAGGCCATCGCCGACTTCTCGAAGGTGCCGGAGGTCGATGCCTCCAACCCCAGCCTCTGCAAGGAACTCATCGAGGTCAAGACCGACGTCGAGATGGCCGCCGACGCACTCTCGAAGAAGGCGGCCGACATCGCCGTCCCGCTCGAGGAACTCGGCATGGAAGGGGCCGAGGAGATCGCCGAAAACCTCGAACGCTGGCTCCCCGACACCCCCGACCGCCAGCGCTGGAGCCAGGAAGAGTTCACCGGCGACGTCGAGATCCCGCACGCCGAACTGCCCGAACAACTCGAAGACCTCGTCGGCGACCTCCTGGAAGAGGAGGAAGACCTGTTCGAGGAGATGGAGGACGTCACCAGCGGCGCCGGCGATTCCATCGACAAGGGCGCCGGATGGGACGCCATGGACGGCCCAATCTCAAGTTTCGCCGCCAAGGGCGTAACCGGCAACCGCCTCCCGAATACGAGCGAGATCAGCGGCCGCAGCGGCGAAGGACGCACCGGCAAGTCGTCCGGTGAGTTCGTCGAGGAAACCGCCACCGGCAAGGGCGGACGCCGGACCCCCACACGCCTGTCACCCGATGCCTTCTCGAAGGGCGAGGTCAAGGACACCAGCCCGGAGGCGCCTACGGGTGCAACGGGCGGCGGGAAGATATCCGGCTCAGGCAGCGAGGGTCTCGAAGGGCCCGTCCCGCCCGAGGTCCAAAGGCGCATGGGCACACTGGCCGGCAAGCAGGCCCAACTCCGCAACAAGGCCGAGGGCGTAAAGGCCGCCCTCCAGGTACGCAACTACGACTCCTTCTCGCTCAACGAGGCGATTGGCGCTATGCGGAAGATCCAGCGCGACATCCTCGCCGGCCGGTACCGCAGCGCCCTCCGCCGCAAAGACGTCGTCCTCGACAATCTCAAAGGCACCAAGATGCTGTTGTCGGGGGAGGTCCGCATCCGCAAAGACGCCGGCGTGGCCCTGCCGAACGAGGTTCAGAAAGACGTGCTCGATGCGCTCGAGAAGCCCATGCCGCGCGGCTACGAGGAGTATCTCAAGCGCTACTACACGCGGCTGAGCGAAGGCTCCTGAACCCACCGGCCCGGCGTCAGGGCCCCTCTGGTACTACAACGCTACTTCGTGCGCGGCGGGTCTCCGCAGGCGCCGCGCATGGGCGAAATCGCCGTTTTCGGCGCGGTGGGTGCGGAGACCCACCGCGCAAAATGCCCTTGTGGCGTTGTAGGACTAGGGGAGGCGCATGAGGCACGTTCCGGCAGTTTTCCTTGCGGCCGCTGCGGCGTCTCTTCTTGTGCCGACTGCATGGTGCGCGAGCGCCGCCCCGCCGAGTGCGTCGCCCCCGGCCAAGCCTGCCCTGAGCCTGCCGAATGGGACCGGCGCGACCACATCCGAAGACGAGAAGGAGAAACCGAAGCGGCCCGAGATGCCGCCGTCGGTCCAGTGGCAGGCCAAGGTTCTGACGCCCACCGTCTTGCCGGGCGAGCCGGTCATCCTGGACGTAACCTGGCGCAACACGTCCACCAGCCCTGTTGAGTATCCCGATTATCAGCCTCTGCTGTTTGCCGTCCTGGAGGCGGGCGAGCACGGACCGCCGCGGCTGTTCTGGATTGTGCGGCGAGTCCGTCGCGACCTGATGATTCCGCTGGAGCCGGGCGAGACGTACACCCGCAAAGTGCCTTTCGTGTTGGGATGGCCTCCGAGCAAGACGAGCGTGCCGATGGAGTTCGTCCTTCCTGAACCGGGCAACTATCAGATCTTGGTAAAGGGCGCTGCGGATCCGACACCGCTGGCCGTCACGGTTGTGGCGCCACGGTCGGCCGAGGATATGGCGGCGAAGAATCTGTGGACGATCGAGATCGCCCGGTGGCTGGTCGGCGGGCGGCCGGACCCCGAGACGGTCGTGCCGGCCCTTGAGGGAATCTATTCGCAGTATCCGACCAGCCGGTACGCGGCGTGGGCGCTGTGGATTCACGCCACCATCATGACCGTGGGCGGGGACGTTCGCCGTTTCACGGAGGCAGCGCGGTGGGGCGAAGCGGTCGTGGCGCGGCATCCGGACTTCCCGCTCCGCGAGGAGGTGGTTAAGGCCTTGGTCGGCGTGTACGCGGCGACCGGGAAGGCGGACCAGGCTCGCGAGACGTTCGGAGAACTCGCGCGCTGGTTCCCGCAGAGCCGGTACCTCGCGCGTCTGCGCGAGCAGTTCGCCCAAGTGCTGTCGCGGCCGGGAGTGCGGTCGGAATTGCCGCAGGCGGGAACTCGCATTCCCCGCGCGACGATCCGGAGTTCCGGAACCGAGATGATTCCGCAAGGTGTCCGCGAGGCGTTCGAGACGTTCTGGCGAGCGGTGGCCGAAGGCAATTTCGCCGCCGTTGAAGGCATCCTCGCCCGCGACTTTATGAGCGATCACGGGCCGCGACTTTCTTACGCCCCGGCGCTCTGGAAACAGCGGCGGAACGCCGGGAGCGGCGCGATTCAGGTTCTCGTCGGGAAGGCCCAGACGGCCAAAACGTACGCGCGCCCGCGAAGTATGCCTGCGGGTGCGGCGCGGACTTGGTACGGCCCACTCTGCATTGTGGGGGGGTCGCTGTCCGTTGCCTGGAACGGGCACGGCGGCAGGGGAGATCGGGTCCGGGCGCCGAACGCATGCTGGGTGTTCTACGAGTATCCCAAAGGGGTGTGGAAACTGGTTTCCGAGGTTGCCACCACGCCCAACCTGCTGGCCGGTGGGCAGGCGCGGGGGATACGCGCCAAACTCCCGGAAAACCTGAGAAACTGGCGCATCAGCGACGGACGACGGGAGCGGGCCCCGTATGAGGAGATCAAGGCCCAACTCGGCCTCACGGGCAAAGTCGTTGACGAGCGCACCGAGTGGACCAACCACGTGCTCCGCATGACGGGGCCGTCCAAGACGGAGCCACGGCTCGCAGGCCGGATCCGGATGCTGCTGAAGTCCGGCGCCGGACCTGTCGGCCAGTGGGTTGTGCGCGACGTTGACTTCTACCTCGCTGTGGGTCCGAACGGTCAACTTATCCTCAAGCGCATCGACGTGAAGATGCCGACCGGGCGGAATTGAGTTGGGGTTTACGCCGGCCGCCGCCGCACCGCCTACGGCGCGGGTGCGCCCAGTTCGACCGTGATACCGTCAACGTCGTCCGAGCAACTCAGTTTGAGCCAGTACGTGCCGGGTTTCGTCCGCAGGATCTGTTGGCCGTTGGGGCCCTTCAGCGTCGCAACGTGATGCGACGAGACCCGGGTCTGCCACTTATCATCCACGCGGTACACGTTCAGCAGGATCCGGAACCCCGACTTCGGGGGGGCGCACTTCCACGTGAGCCGCCAGACGCCGGGCGGCGGAATGGTGAAGGTGCGTGTTTCCGCACCCTGCATGCC
>Ga0307427_1001061_pt1 | contig 14879 bp, 11 predicted proteins | sample SalMarWE160190MG_FD_202162 | JGI IMG/M metagenome (GOLD analysis project Ga0307427, IMG submission 202162) | Salt marsh sediment microbial communities from the Plum Island Ecosystem LTER, Massachusetts, United States - WE1603-190 | ecosystem: Environmental > Aquatic > Marine > Intertidal zone >... | reverse complement strand
GACGTCGGGGTCCCGCTGTTTGAGTTCGTCCCGCTGCTTCTGTGGGCCGAAGTAGCGCTGCGTGACGGCGGCGAAGAACTCCTTCTCGTTGGTCCTGGCCCAATCGCGCGCCGGATACGCCGTCCCGGCCATCGCCCTCTTGTAGGCGGCCAGAATCTCGGGGTCGTCGAAGCCGAACACGCGGTCGTGGTACGCGTGGGCCAACTCGTGGAGGACGACGCCGGCCTCGCGGCTTGGCCTGCCCGCGTAGGCGGCGGCGCGGCTGAACTCCACGCACTGGTGCTTGTCGGGGTGAAAATCCATCTTCTTCAGCCAGCCCGCGCCCGGATGATAGTGGAACGTGGGCGTCCTGCCGTGCGGACCGTTGGTCGTATCGACCTCGAGCCAGATCGGCACCTTGAGCAGTTCCTTGAGCGGCCGGTCCGGAACGAGCGTCTTGAGGGCAGCCAGATCGGCCTGCAACTTCGTCAGGGCCTTGGCGCCCACCTCGGCGTGCTCTGCCTTGCCCAGCAACCCGTTGTTGACGTAGACCTTCCACCCCTCGATGGTCTGAATCGTGTAGTGCGACGTGGGCTCGTAGGCCACAGCGGTGGCGGCGAGCGCAAGCAACGCGAGAACGGCACATCGGGCAGGCTTCATGGAGTATCCCTCTCAAACCAGGAAGACGTCCACGGCGCTGCGGGGTCCGGACCTCCCGGTCGCGGGGCCGTGCCCTCACGATACATCGCGGCGATCCAATGTCAAGGGCCGCGATGGGGATTCCGGGGACGGGCGGCATGGTCATCCCGAAGGGTGACCATGTTCATGCCTCAGCCCTGGCGCAGACGCTCCCTCCTCGCGATGGCCAACGCGCTCAGGACCAGCATCGCGTCGCCTGTCCTGGACGTCACCGCCTTCGGAACCGATGGCGCGGACTGGCGTCTGCGTTTCCTCTGGCACGCATCGGGATCCAAGCATACCATACAGCATTCAGGGCAACATCGCGCTTGACACGAGGCCGGCTATGGTGCCCGGAACTCCCAGGTCTCCCCGGGCGTGAAAAGCGAATTTTCCGCATGACTTCCCGTCCGTATACCCGATAGAATAGAATGAGAAGAGTGTTCCGGAAACGGGCTAACGGAAGAATTTTCGCGGAAACCGCTTGACATCGTCCAGAATCCGGTCATAATTCTCCGCTGAGTTTGATTAGTGACTTGCCGCCCGCCGGACACGCCAGATCGGACTGGCCTCCGGCGGGCTACATTTTGAGGGAAAGCCCATGACACCGTCCCATCCTCAGGCCGCCGGGCAACGGGCCATCTGCTTTATCGATGGGCAGAACCTCTTCGGGGCTGCCAAGGACGCCTTCGGATACACATACCCGAACTACGACGCCAAGAAACTCGGCGAACGCATCTGCCAGGATCACGCCTGGACCCCCGCAGAGGTTCGGTTCTACACGGGCGTGCCGCAGCCAAGCGACAATCCGTTTTGGCATCATTTCTGGACGGCGAAACTCGCACAGATGGGCCGCATGCGAGTGGTCACCTTCTCTCGGGCTCTCCGGTACAACAACGTGACGGTTAGACAGAAAGACGGAACGGAAGTCTCTGTCCTCAAAGGACGCGAGAAAGGGGTCGACGTGCGGATTGCCCTGGACATGGTCCGCGCGGCCCGCGAGAAGCGCGGCCACGTCTTCGTGGTGTTCAGTCAGGATCAGGACCTCACGGAGGCCGTCGATGAAGTCAGGGTTATTGCGAAGGACTCCGGGCACCCGATTCACATCGCGTCCGCCTATCCCTGCAGTCTCACCTCGCCGAACAAAAGGGGCCTCGACAGAACTGAGTGGATCACGATCGACCGCGCCACCTATGACGCCTGCATCGACACGCGCGACTACCGGCCGAAGAAGAAGCTATAGCCGTAGGGTGGGTGCTCCGCACCCACGCGGCTTTCGGTCTTGCCGCTTGACATCCGCATGGTTCGGGTTATCTTGAGCGCATGTCACGCTACCGCCGCGCTTGGGCCCGCGGGGCCGTGTACTTCTTCAAGGCGGTGACCTTCGAGCGCCGGCCGTTCGGCAAGCCTTACGTGCGCCGTGGTGCAGCCGCCGTCCATTGCCGCCTGGGAGGCGACAGGAGAATGAGGCGAGAGTCTGCAGGCCTCAGGCCCTCACGTCGTGGCTGTCTTGCGAACCACGACGCGCCCTGCGCAGCGACCTGATATATAGTTGCAGATCTCGCTCCGGGTCTCCCGTCTTCCTGAAAGGCTTCGGGATGAAGACGCGCCCTTTGCCGGGGATATCGGACCAGCCCTTGCCTTTGGGTGGTGGCAATCCAGGCAAGCGCTCGGGACAAGGTGTTGTCTTGCCAAGGTACTCCTCAAATAAGTGGTTGATCTCGCAACCAAGCTGCGAGTCTCTTATGAACTGCCAGCGGTATTTCTCAGCGACGCCCTGCACGTTGGTGTACCCACGGGTCCCGAAGAGTTCTTCCTCGGCATCGTCAACTGTCTTGCCAAGCTTTGCGAAGTTCTCGGCCGTGTAGTGCTGCTTCGCGTCGATGTACGGGCCGAAGTCAACGTAACAGGCGTAGACCAACTCCAGAATGTTCCGGAGGTACTGGCGGCAGGCAGTCTCGACATCTTGGCTTGGCACGTCTGGAACGTCGTGGGTTGGCGTAAACCAATAGAGTGTTGGTGAGCCGGGGCGGATACTGGCGCCGCGTACGGGATTCTCGCCGACGTGCTGACTGGCTCTGCGGAATTGATTGAAGAAACGTGCCAAGGGATCCCGCCGGAGTTCATCTCTGCGCTGCTCATACCACTGCTTGAAGCCGAGAGCGTCATCCAAGACAGACTGAAGCGCAAACGTCACACTCCTGACAGCGGCCACAAAGGCGCTCGCGTAGTACCGTACGGCGAAGAGGTCAGAGCCGGACTCGGGGATTCTCTTCAGAAAGAAATCCGCCTCTGCGACCTTGTCATCAACGAGACTGAAGGATCGCCGCATGAGAAATTCCGCCCGGTGACGTTTGCCATGGACTCCGTTCGGAGATGATAAGGCAGCAGAGGTCGCTATTCCAGGCGATTTCTCCCCCCCGGAATCCCACAACTCGGCCGCCCCTTCGCCACTCCGTCACTTCGTCACTCCGTCACCTCGTTGCTGCGCACTCCGTCACTTCTCCTTCCTCGGCAGCCTCTTGATGATCTCGTCGGGATTCCGGGGGGGATTCCGGGGACAGGATATAGTTTTCCGGAAGCGGGATAACCCGCAGTAACCACGCCACGCGCCGTCGCCCACTGACTTCCCGCGTAGGGTGCGTGCCCGCCCCGGCGGGTAAACTTTGCAGCCACGCGGCCCATGACCTTATGAATCAGCGTGGGTCCATAGGACCCACCCTACATGCCTGGAACCGTAGCCCCCGAGTGAGGGTCGGAACATGGTCACCCTGCGGGATGACCATGCCACCCGCCATGGTCACACTGCGGGATGACCATGCCGGCCGGCTCGGGACGTTGCGTTCAAGAGTGCATCATCGGGCATGGCCGAGGCTGCAACATGGTCACCCTGCGGGATGACCATGCCACCCGGCCAATTCCCCGGCGCGGCATGGCCGCTCCGTCACTCTTCTTTCTTCGGCAGACTCTTGATGATCTCGTCGGCGAGGCCGTATTCGACGGCTTGTTCGGCGGACATGAAGCGGTCGCGGTCGACGTCTTTGGCGATCTGTTCGACGGTCTGACCTGTATGCTCGGCGAGGATCTCGTTCAGGCGCTCGCGCATCCGCAGGATCTCCTCGGCCTGGATGCCGATGTCGGTCGCCGTGCCGCGCGCACCGCCCATCGGCTGATGAATCAGTACGCGGCTGTTCGGCAGGACGTACCGTTTGCCCTTCGTCCCGGCCGCAAGGAGCACGGCCGCCATGCTGGAGGCCTGGCCGATGCAATAGGTCCGCACGTCGCACCCGACGAACTGGATCGTGTCGTAGACGGCCATGCCGGATGTGATGACGCCGCCGGGCGAATTGATGTAGATGGAGATGTCGACGTCGGCGTTTTCGTTCTGGAGGTACAGCAGTTGCGCGATAACGAGGTTGGCCCGGTGGTCCTCGATGTCGCCGCCGAGGAAGATGATGCGGTCTTTGAGGAGGCGGCTGTAGATGTCGTAGGCTCGCTCGCCGCGGCCGGTTTCCTCGATGACCTGCGGGATGAGTTGATTGCGCGTGTGCACGCTCAGTTCCCCTGCTTGGATTTTTCCTCGTCGGTGGGGTGCTCGAACACCTCGTCCACCAGGCCGTACTCCTTGGCTTCCTGTGCCGTGAAGTAGCGGTCGCGTTCGCTTTCATCGCGGATTTTCTCGGGCGGCTGCCCGGTGTGTTTGGCAAACAGTTGGATGAGGCTTTCCTTGTCGCGGAGGACCTCCCTGGCGGCGATCTCGACATCGGCCGCCTGGCCACCCACTTCGCCCGCCGGCTGATGGAGCATGACCTTGGCGTGCGGCAGGGCGAAGCGTTTCTCCTTCGCACCGCCGGCCAGCAGCAGCGCCGCACCGCTGGCCACCAGGCCGATGGCGTACGTCGCGACCGGGGCATCCAGAAACTGGATCGTGTCGTAGATGGCCATCGTGCTCGAGACGTACCCGCCGGGCGAATTGATGTACAGGTTGATCTCCTGGTTCCGTTTCTCGCTCTGCAGGTACAGCAGTTTCATCACGACGACGTTGGCCGTGTGGTCGTCGATGATGCCCTCGATGAACACGATGCGGTTCTCGAGCAAGAGGTCCGACAGCGTCAACTGCCGCTGCTGCTGGTACGGCGGCATCACGGCGCTCGTTGGCCGCACCAGGTGACGGACCACGTCGGGGTCGTTGGAATGGGATGGCATGGCTGGCTCATTTCCTCCAAGCGGTTCGTCCACCGGTGGCGCGCCGGCTCGCTGCGCGTTCGCGCAGGGCCTACGTCGTCTCCATGTCGGCGGCGTCCTCTGCCGCCTCATCGGCTGGGGCATCGGCCGGTTCGTCTTCGGCCATGCCGGACGGCTCTTCCTGGGGCGCCGCCTCGGCCGCCGCCTCGTCCTCTGCCTCGCCGGCGGTCGACTTCTCAAGCAGCATCCGCAGGACCTTGTCATCGAGGATCTGGCCGCGCAGGCTGTCGAGCGTGCCCTCGGCATCCATCTCCTCGTGAAGGCGATCCTCTTTGCGGTGGTACTGGGCGGCGATGAAGCGAACGCGAGCATCCAACTCGGCGTCGGTCGCCTCGATGCCCTCCTTCTCGGAGATCGCGCCGAGGATGAAGTGGAGCCGAAGGTCGCGGGCGGCTTGCTCGGTGCTGGCGCCGCGAATCTCTCCGAGGCGGCTCTCGATCTCTTGCGACGGGATGCCGCGGTACTGAAGGTTGACCAACTGCCGCTGCAAGAGGCGGTTGGCGTGACGCTTGACCAGGTCCTCAGGCAGGTCGAACGGGACGGTCTCCAGGAGCCATTCTTCGACGGCCGCCTCGCGTGCCCGGCGGTAGGCGCTGTCGCTCCGGGCTTCCTCCTGACGCCTCACAGCCGCCTTCAAGGCGTCCATGTCCTCATACTCGGCGGCCTTCAGGAGCGCCTCGTCGTCGGGCAGAACGACCCGCGCGATCGCGCCGATCTTGACCCGAAGTTCCGCCTCCTTGCCGCGCACGTCCTCGTTGTCGGCCTCGTCGCCGATGGTGATCTTGACGGTCTTCGTTTCGCCGACCTTGGCACCCTTCAACAGTTCCGGCAGGTTCGCAAGACGGATCCCCTCAACCGCGATCTCGGCCACCGGCAGGCGGACGTCTGTCCGATCCACGACCATGACGTCGCCGGCCTGGATGGCCAGGTCGCACGTCAGGATGTCGTTGTCCCCGGCCTCGCCGCCCTCCTCGACGGCTTCAAGCCGGCCGCTCTGCTCCCGCAGCCGCGCGAGCGCCTGAGTCACCGACTCGTCGGTCACCTGGGGCCGCTCGACCTTATCGAGCGGAATCTGCGAGTAGTCGTCGGGCAGGTCGAACTCGGGCCGCACCTCCAACTCGATCGAGAAGGTCATCTCGCCCTCGTCGGGCAGTTCGATCTTGTCGGCGTCGACGGCCGGTTCGCCGATGACGTCGAGGTTCTGCTCCTCGATGGCCTTCTCGAACCCCTCCGCCACCAACTTCACCCGGACCTCCTCGGTCACGGCGTCGCGGAACCGCTTCTCGATGAGCCGCCGCGGCGCACGCCCGGGCCGGAACCCCGGCACCAGGGCCTCACGCTCCAGTTCCGTGAACCGCGCGGTGAACTTCTGGTCGATCTCTTCCCGCGGGAAGGTGATCGTGAGTTTCTTCCTGCAGGCGGCAACGTCCTCAACGGTCACGTTCATCGACAGTGCGCTCCTTGCGGGACGGTTCCCGCGCGTCGGCGCCGGTGCGCCGATGTCCTGTCCTCCGGCCGACGCCAACAAAAAAAACGGCCTCGCCCGAACCCTTCAATCTGGTCGGCGCCGAGCCGCCTATGCAGCCGCCAACATGGAGCGGGCGATGGGACTTGAACCCACGACATCAACGTTGGCAACGTTGCGCTCTACCGCTGAGCTACGCCCGCTCGCTGCCGTAGGGCCGTCGGGACCACCCTTACGGGCCCACCGACCAACCTCAGGGCGGCAACTATACCTGGACCCCGGAATGGATGCAACCTAAAACTGCCCCGCGCTTTTGCCCGAGAAGCGTCGCTTGCCAAGTGCGACCGGCGCGGGTAGAATCTCGGGCACCGTTGCGACGCCATCGGGGGCAGCGCTATGGCGGCCATTTTTGGGTTCCTTCGTCGAAAAGGGGCCAGGCGTACCGAACGGCAGAAGACCGGCCGGGCGGGCGAACGGGCCGCCGAACGGTTCCTCAAGAAGCACGGGTACCGCATCCTCGCGCGCAACGTGACGTACCGGCAGGGAGAGGTGGACCTCGTGGCCCGCGAAAAACGCACCGGCACGATCTGTTTCGTTGAGGTCCGAAGCCGCACACTCAACGCCGACACCGACGCCGTCGTCGAACCCGAAGAGACGGTTACGCTCGCCAAGCGCCGCCGCGTCATCTCAGCCGCCCTGACGTTCCTCGCCGGGCGGCGGGCAGCCGACCGGCCGGTACGCTTCGACGTCATCACGGTCCGCTTCGCGGGCGACCGGCGCGGCAAGGCCGATATCCGCCACTACCCGGCCGCCTTCGACGCCACAGGCAGAATAACCTAGCAAACCGTTAGCCGCCGGGCTTGGCCGGCCGAGTTATGCGCGGTGGGTCTCAGCGCCCACCGCGCATGACGGCGCGTGTCCGCGGCCGCCTTCGACGCCACAGGTCAGGTAACATAGCGTGCCGCGCGCCTTTGTCTTTCGCTGTTGACTTTGAACTTTGAACTTTGAACTTTGAACTTTGAACCTGGCACTTGGAACGGTTTTCACCCATGCCCGAAACCGCCATCGACAGCCACGCCCACGTGCACGTCGGCCGTCTCGCCGACGACCTGATCGGCGTTCTGGAGCGGGCCCGCGCCGCGTCGCTCGACGCCATCATCAACGTCGGCACCAGCCCGGCCGAGAACCCGCGCGTCGTCGAAATGGCCGAACGCGAGCCGATGCTCTATGCCGCCGTCGGGTACCATCCGCACGGGGCGGCCGAGATCAAGGCCGTCGATTGGCCGCCGCTCGATGACCTGACCTCCCGGCCGCGCGTCGTCGCGCTCGGCGAATTCGGCCTCGACTACCATTACGAGCATTCGCCGCGCCCCGCTCAGCGCGACGTCTTCGCCCAGGGCATCCGCCTGGCATCCGACCGCGACCTGCCGCTCGTGGTCCACACGCGGGAGGCCGAGGCCGACACGCTGGCCGTTCTCGATGCGGCCGAGCACCTGCCGCGCGGTGTGTTCCACTGCTTCACCGGGACGCCGGAGTTCGTCCGGGAGGCGCTGGACCGCGGATTCCACGTCTCGTTTTCGGGCATCGTGACGTTCCCCAAGGCCCGGGACCTGCGCGAGGCCGCCCGGTGCGTGCCGCTCGAGCGCCTGCTCGTCGAGACCGACGCACCGTACTGCGCGCCGGTGCCGCTGCGCGGCAAGACGAACGAGCCGGCGTACATCGTGCACGTCTTGCGGTGCCTGGCCGAACTCTACTCGCTGAGCGAGAACGACGTGCGTCGGATCACGCGGCGGAACGCCTCGCGGCTGTTCGGCATTCCACTGCCCGAAGGCGGCCCGTGCATCGTGTACCCCATCCGCCGCAGCCTCTATGTCAACGTGACGAACGATTGCCCGAACCGCTGCACGTTCTGCCCGCGCGCCAAGAGCGACGGCGAACTGCTGGTCAAGGGCCACGACCTGCGCCTGGACGCCGAGCCGTCGGCCGACGAGATGCTAACGGCCCTGGCGGCCGCGCCGCCGGAGAACTACGAAGAGATCGTCTTCTGCGGTTTCGGCGAGCCGACGCTCAGGCTGGACGTTGTGCTTCAGGTCGCCCGCGCCGTCAAGGACCGCTGGCGCTTGCCCACGCGTCTCGATACAAACGGCCAGGGCTCAGCGGTCAACGGCCGCAACATCGTTCCGGAACTCGCCGAAGCGATCGACGCCGTCAGCGTCAGCCTCAACGCCGCCGACGCCGAGACGTACGAGCGCCTGTGCCGGCCCACGATCCCGAACGCCTTTGCCGCCGTCTGCGACTTCATCCGCGCCTGCCGCGGCCGCATCGGAAGCGTCCGCGCCACCGCCGTCGCCGTTCCCGGCCTCGACATCGAAGCCGTCCGGCGGTTGGCCGAAGACGAGTTGGGTGTGGCGTTTTCCGTGCGGCAGTATAACGTGGTGGGGTGACAGTGCGTAGGGTGGGTGCCCGCCCCGGCGGGTAAACTTTGCACCCACGCGGCTCATGATCTTATGAATCGGCGTGGGTCCATAGGACCCACCCTACATGCCGGCCATGCCACGCGGCTATAACGTGGTGGGATAGGGCCTGGCGCACCGGCCTTCTTGGGGCTTGCCATTCGCACCGCTGCGCGGTATCTTTTGGGCGGGATATGAAGCGAGCAGTGCGTTTGGAGCAGCCATGCTGACGGTTCCGCGGGACGAGATCGCCGATTTGTGCCGCCGGTGGAAGGTGACGGAGTTCGCCCTGTTCGGGTCGGCCGTGCGCGACGACTTCGGCCCCGAGAGCGACGTGGACGTTCTCGTGCGCTTTGAGGCGGACGCCGGGTGGAGCCTCTTCGACCTGGTGACGATCCAGGGCGAACTGGCGGACGTGTTCGGCCGCAAGGTCCACATCGTTGAAGCGGAGGGCCTTCGGAACCCCTTCCGGCGAGACGAGATCCTGCGAACGCGGGAGGTCGTCTATGCCTCCTGAAGCCCGCGACCTTATGAATCAGAGTGGGTCCATAGGACCCGCGCTACATGCTTGTGGTGCGAGAGGTTTATGCGGCCTGGAGCGCGCCCGCGGCCCCTTCTTTCCGATCGCTCTCAGACTCTCGGCCCTCTCTTGGCCGTCCGGTCAGCGCGAGCGTTCGGAATGCATCCGTGAAACGGGCAAATCTGAGATCATGCTCGAAGACGGCAAGACAAACTCCCACGTCAGAACCCGTACTTCTGCCGCCGGAGCATGAACGCTTTCTCCCCGCCTTCCATAACCTGAGTGATTGCATCGCGGATTGCCCGAACATCAATCGCTCCCGGTTTCTTGATCTCTCCCCGGCTGCGGTCGTGCTCAGAGGCGTAGTCGCAGTGAACAACGAGTTCCGCATCCCCGTTAACCACAAGGTTCGCGTTATGGCTCGCAAAGATGATTTGTCGTCTCCGCTTGGCCTCCCATATCAGGGACACAACATCCCCAATCACCACGTTATCCAGGTCATCTTCAGGCTGGTCGATGATCAGCGGGCCACCTTCTTCGCTAAGCAGAACCTTCAACAGGGCGGTCGCCTGCTGGCCGGCAGAAGCCCGCTCAAAGGGTATCACGTGTTCCGCCTTCTTGTAAAGGAACTCAGGGGTATCCCTGAGGCTCGTAAGCGCTATCTCAAGCCAAGTATCGGGCTGCAACTTCTCGAGCACGGCTCGCCTCTGCTTCTCCGTTAGGTCCCAGCAAACCAATGGTGTTGGCACCATGTCGGGGGCCACGTCCTCTGCCTTGGTCTCGGCCAAAGACCTGAGTTCCAACATGAGCGCTCGCCACTTTTCTACGGCGGTGCCACCCTTAAGGAGGGACCCTCTGAGTGTATCCCAGCGGTCCTGAGAGATATACGCCCCTTTGAGCGTCTCGCGCAGCTTCGCGAGCGCGTCATCGATATCGGCCCCACGCATGAGTTCTGCCTTGATCTCGCCATCGGACATCTGCGTGAGCCCTTTGCATTGCCGCTCCAGAGCGTTGCCGCGTTGGCGGTGCAGGTCAATCCAGGAATCCAGCAGCCGTGCGAATTCACCCTCCGAATCGCCTTGGCCCTTGGGATCCCTCGCAAGATCTGTCACCTGTTTCTGCTTCTCGGCCTCCTGCTCTCGCAGGTCGCGCAGCTGGGCCATTTGTGTCTTGTGGGTTGCCGCCTCCTGCTGGGCTGCGTCATAGGCACGCGTGTGGGCCTCCTGGTTTGCCTCCCAAGTGTTCAGCCGGCTAAGAATCTCGCCAATGCCAGCAACAAGAACCGCTCGAGTATCTCTCACGCTGTTGATTGCGCGGGCAATCAGCTCGCCAGCATCCTGATGAATGGATCGGAGCAACTCGCCTTGAGGGCTTCCCTCTTCTAGGTTGAGGCCCTGTGGCAATTCCATCAACGCCGTTTCGGCTGCAGAGAGTTCCTGCTCAGCGAGGTCCAGGTCCTTCTGGATGGCATCCTGTGCTTGGGCCTCCCGCAGTCTGGCCGCGTGCTCCTTGATGGCCTTGCTGGCTTCGTCTGTTAGCTTTGGCAGCCCCTTTTCAATGGCATTCGCGCGTTCACGGAGGGAGGCCAGCTCCGTCTTGGCAGCGGCCAGATCTCTGGCTGACTGCTTGCGGACGAGTATTTGGGAATAGACTTCACGTATCTTCCTGCGATGTTGATCAATTTGCTCTTGCCACTGTGCTAGCTCGTTCTGGATGGGCTGTTCGATGAACCGCTGCAGTTCAGCCGTGCGATTGCTGACGCTTGAAAGCTGCTTCTGGCTGTACGCGCGGATTGGCAGCAAATGACGGACTTCCTCGGCGGTGGCGGGCACTGCGTCCTGGTCGGCCACCCGAAGTGTGATCTCCTTGGTACCCGAATCGTACTGTACCACATGGGGTATCTGGTCCAGAACCCAGTGCACCGTCACGCGGCCCTTGACTGCGTCGAGTGTCTCTTGAATCAGACGCCTCTTGCGGGCCGCGCCATCGCTGGCCTCTATGTCCGACTCGTATGGCACCGGCTGGTCTTGCATCGCTTGGCGCAGGTATTCCAGGATCGTCGACTTGCCTGTACCGCGCCCGCCGATGATCGCGTTGAACTGCGGGTTGAGCTCAAGGTCGAGGGCCCCCATGAAGGTGCTGGCGGAGACTTCGATCCGAGAAATATACGTCGCTGGTATGGTTGGCTGCACCTGGGATATGCGGGACTGCCTGGCAAGGCAAGCCTGGCGCAAAGCCTCTGCGGTTGGCTCGGCCATCTTCACCCAGGTCGTGCGGCATCCAAGGTCGCGACAATCCTCACGGCGAGAGTCGGAGGTCTGAAATACGCCAATGGCCCTCGGCCCCCAGCCGTGGGCCGTTCCAGTCAGGATGTGTTGCTTCTTATGGCTGTCCCAGTTGCACTCAATGTAGCCTCCATCACATGGCATGGAAGCGTACTCGGGGTCGAAGCCCTTCCGCAGTAGTGTCTTGTGACTTCCATCATCGCCAACGTGAGGAAGGATGATGTAACGCCCCTTGAGCGCGCCGTGCGAGTATCTGCGGAGCGCGTTGTCCAAGTCTTTCAATGACCTGAAGTCAAGGGGTGTGACCGGCGGGCCATCGGCAGCCCCATCTGGGTACGTGTTCCCAACACCAATGGCCTCAAGCAACATGGCCTGAATGCTTGGATCCGCATCGGCGTCAAGGAGCACGATGGCTTGGCATGGTACTGCCAGCGTCAACTCCGCCCCTGGAAAGATAATTGGATCTTGTGCGCTGGGCGTGGGAGCCGGACTGCTTGTCTTGTCTTCCTGGGCCGCCAGCTGGAAGTACTTCGCGAAGCAGACGTCATGGTGGTCAGTAAGACCAACGGCTTGGAGCCCTGCCTCGCGACACGCTCTTACGAAAGCACGAGCAAAGGCCATCCTCTGGTCGTGAGGCACCGGCTTACAGCCTGTCCATTTGCGGTCCCGAGGCGAATGCACTTGGAAGTCGCTTCGATAGAAATGGGCGCCTTTGTCCATCATTCCCCCCTTATATAGCCCGGGTCCGGGACACCTGCGGTCTCTGAGCAATCGGACTATCGTAAGTATGCCGCGCTTTCCTGCGAGCCGCAAGCCCCTTATCGGGCGTTGGGGGGCAGTATTCCAGACGCTGGGCCAGGCACGGTCCGTTGTAACGTCGCGCACATTGATAGCATGGGCCGAGCGCGAGGGCGCCATCGCCTTGAATGAACAGACCCGAACGCGGTTCTCGTGAGCGGCTAGGCAAGCCGCCCGTTGCAGTCTTCGGCCTTCTCGGTTGGCGGGCGTCCGAATCGCACCCCCAAACCCGCCAAATCCCACATCCCACGCAAAGATCGGCCCCTTTCCGCAAAAAGACATAGGTGGGAGCAGCCGATGACCTTATGAATCAGCGTGGGTCCATAGGACCCACCCTACATGCTGTTGCCGGAAGGGAGTGTCTGCGTGCCGCGCCAGGGCGTGGCAATTGCGGCTTGGCGTTGGAGCAGTTGACGTTCAACTGTAGGAGGGCATAGGGCGGTGGGTCTGGCGACCGACCGCGCTGGAACGCGAATCTTCGCGCTGCTACGGGCGCGGCGGGTCGGGAGACCTGCCGCGCTATGTGCTACATGCAATCGTGAATTGCGTTAGTCGAGCCCATGACCTTATGAATCAGGATGCGTCCACAGGGCCCACCCTACATGCTGTTTGAGGCTGACAGCATGGTCACCCTGCGGGATGACCATGCCACACGGCTGCTTGAGGCTGACAACATGGTCACCCTTCGGGCTGACCATGCCACACGGCTGTTTGAGGCTGACAGCATGGTCACCCTGCGGGATGACCATGCCACCCGGCTGCTTGAGGCTGACAACATGGTCACCCTTCGGGCTGACCATGCCACACGGCTGTTTGAGGCTGACAACATGGTCACCCTGCGGGATGACCATGCCACCCGGCCGGCGTGCGACACTACAACGTGGTGGGGTGACAGTGCGTCGGGTGGGTGCCCGCCCCGGCGGGTAAACCTTGCACCCGCGCGGCCCATGACCTTATGATTCCGGGGAAAACAGATCTGGTTAACGACTGCCACCGAGGATTGATCGCTTGCCATCCGCAAAAGGCAGAGCAGGAACATGGAAGAACTGACATGAAGAAAATCACCCTCATTGCACTTGGACTACTCACGACGTGTCTTTCCGAGGCAAAGGCCCACGAAGCCAAAGAGATCCTCGATGCTGCGGGTGTCAAGGGGGGGCTGGTTGTCGTGATCGGCTGCGACAGCCCGTCGCTGCTGGCGGAATTGCGGGCAGGCAATTCGTACCTGGTGCACGGCCTGGATCGCGATCCCGGGAAGGTCGCGGCCGCCAGAAGGCACTTACGAGAAAAAGGGCTTTACGGTTCCGTCACCGCAGCCCGATTGGAGGGATCGCGACTGCCGTACGTAGACAACCTGGTCAATATGATTGTCGTCACGGGTGAGGCGGGGCAGATTGTCGAGGACGAGATAACGCGGGTGCTTGCCCCCCTGGGAATCATCGCGGATGCTCGGAAGGAGCAAATCGAGATCACGCGCAAGCCGTGGCCCGGGAACCTGGATGCATGGAGCCACTTCCTGCACGACGCCTCGAACAACGCCGTCTCGGGCGACACGGTAGTCGCCCCGCCGCAGGGCCTGCGGTGGACTTGTGGGCCCGAGTACGCCAGGAGCCACGAGCACTTCGCCGGCATGAGCGCGATGGTCACTGCCGGCGGACGGATCTTCACCATCATCGACGAGGGACCCATCAGTTCGGTCTACCTGCCGCCCCGATGGAAACTGGTGGCCAGGGACGCCTTCAGCGGCGTGCTGCTATGGAAGAAGCCGATAACGAACTGGGAATCGCACCTTCGGGGTTTTCGCAGCGGCCCAGCGGAGATCGGGCGGCGGATGGTGGCAACGGGTGACCGGGTCTACGTCTCACTCGGTTACGGAGAGCCGGTTACGGTTCTCGATGTCTCGACCGGAAAGCCGCTCACGACCCTTGCCGGCACCGGCGGCGCTCGCGAACTGCTTCTGACAGGCGGGGTGCTCTATGTGCTCGCCGACGACATGACGGCCGCCCAACACGAGGAGCGTAAGACGTGGATCAACCGGATTTCCCCGACGCTGAAGATCTGGTATCGCTTTCCGCGTGAGGCGATTTCGATGTACGGCACCCAGCGGATCGTCGCGATAAAGACCGGCTCCGGCGAGTTGATCTGGAAGCGGGAATTCAAGGCATCCGGCGAGATTATGCCCACGACCATGGCGGTCGACGATGGAAGGATCTGTCTTCAGACCGTCTCGCACGTGGTCTGTCTCGATGCCATCGCAGGCAAGGAGATGTGGCGCAGCCGGCGCCCGGTCGCGAGGAGCCGGCTCTCCTGGTCCACGCCCACCCTGGTCATCCACGACGGCGTTGTGCTCTCTGTCGACCGTGCGGCAAAGGACAATGTGGACAAATCCCCGCCGGCCCAGGGCAGCAAGTGGCTCGTCTCCAGCGGCGGCCAGGAAAAAAAACAGGACGCGGAGA
>Ga0307427_1001059_pt1 | contig 14906 bp, 13 predicted proteins | sample SalMarWE160190MG_FD_202162 | JGI IMG/M metagenome (GOLD analysis project Ga0307427, IMG submission 202162) | Salt marsh sediment microbial communities from the Plum Island Ecosystem LTER, Massachusetts, United States - WE1603-190 | ecosystem: Environmental > Aquatic > Marine > Intertidal zone >... | reverse complement strand
AGAGCAATCATTGCAATCGAAAGCCGCAAGATTGACATCCTTAGAAAAGACTATCTGCAAAAAATGATTGAACCCTTTTCGACAACTCTAAAACCCAATCTCATTATCTAAGGTTCCTCGCAGTTAAGGCAAGGTAAGCCAGAGAAAGACTCAAGAACCTATCCTCTCGCAAAGGCGCAAAGATCGCCAAGAAGCCCTTTGCTTAGCGTTTCATAATCCACGATTCTCTTTCTTCTCTTTAGGGTAGCATGTCTATGTTTTAAACCCATATTTTTGCCTTTCTCTGCGGTCCTGGCGCCTTGAGTAAGTGAAACGAACGGGCGAGAGATAAATCTTGTGTGGAGTGTGAGGAGTCTTATCTAAATTGGGAAGAAGATCTCCCCGATAAGTGACCAGTGTCCTTACGTTTTCATGGACAAGCTTTTACAGTAGTCATGGGCATTTGTGCCTATTGACGAAGCAAAAGCATCGCTCAAGGATGGTATGCACTTAACAAGCAAGCCAAACGCGGTTGAGCGTACTATTATTGTTGTTACCGCGTATGGAATCGCGATTCTCACCACAATCCTTCTACGCCTCTCAGGTTACCATCCTTTTGGCCTTGTTGTTGTGGCCTGTGCTATCCCATTGGCAATTGGAGCTAGCTCCCTTGGGCTCAAAGGAGGGCTCATCCTTGCCCTTGCAACTACGCTTATTGGACTCCCATTCTTGCTAACGGGAAACCAGGGAACCCCAGGGTTTCTACTCACATTTCTGGCAACCAACCTAGCGCTCGGAGGAGGAATCGGATTGGTAAACAACGCCAGGGAAGCCCGCCGTGGAAAATGGCAACGAGCAAGAAGCCTTGATAGAGACTATAGCAGTGAAATCTTCGAGAACTCGCTCAACATGATTCATTTCATAGACAAGGACGGAAACATACTGAAGCGCAATGAGATCTCACGCGATACCCTTGGATACAAACCTAAAGGGTCTCTACAATTCGCCAAGTATATGCATCCAGGTGACGTGTCTTCAATGAAGGTTGAACTTGCACGGCTGTTTGAGAGAGGAGAAGTACGTGATGTGAAAGTTCGTTTCATCTCGCAGAAACGCACGGTAATTCCAGTGGAAATAAGAGCGACACGAGCAACACAAAGGGTAGCTGTGGTAGAAGCATGTGATCTGCGCCAGCAAGTGGAGCTTGAACGCCGCTTGATGGAAACAGAAGCTCTTTACCGGTACTTGATTGAGGATGCAATTGATACACTAGACTCAGGAATTATTATTACTGATCGTAGGAGACAAGTTGTGTGGGCAAACAAGACCATTGAACGTTTCTTCGGGGTCGATCGCGATGGTCTGATTGGAATTGACGGTTTACGTGCCCTTTCACGGTACGCTAACGTGTTTGAAGACAGCGAAGATGTTCAACAAGCTGTCAAAGAAGCGTTCGAAAAGGGTGGGAAGATCGATTCATATACCTGCCACGTGCGTCCTGGGCCAAAACGAAAAGAGAGAAGTCTTGAATATCGATCGATCCCCATTGCAACCAAGCGTTATACTGGTGGACGCATTGATCACTATATTGACATTACAAGAATCAAGCACCTGGAAAAGGGATTGCGGGAAAAGACAAAACGCCTCGAGCAGAGCAATGAGAAACTGGAAGAATTCTCTCACGTTGTATCCCATGACCTGAAAGAACCGTTGCGCACAGTGGAAGCGTTCAGCGGATTTGTGCTAGAAGACTACGCGGATCAACTCGATGAGGAGGGCGTAGGCTACTTGAAGACGCTGAAGAAGTCTTCAGCCCGCATGCGCGCATTAATCAATGATCTTCTTAAGCTGTCCAGTGTTCATATGGATACTAACTCATTCGAACGGGTCAACATGCAGCGACTGCTAGAAGAAACAAAGCAGGATCTTGAGGTTCGCCTGCAAGGAGTTAACCTTCAAATTGCGGACAACTTGCCAACTGTACTGGGAAGCAAGACCCGCATAGGAGAGCTGTTCAGCAATCTACTAGTAAATGCAATCAAATACAATGATAAGGCCCTGCCCACAGTACGCATCGGTTGCCTGGAAGAATCGGAGAACAGAGGAATGAACACCTTCTTTGTGCAAGACAACGGAATAGGAATAGAATCTCGGTACCAAGAACGGATTTTTGGCATATTCGAAAAACTCAACCCAAAGGAAGACCAAGAAGGAACCGGAGCAGGTCTCGCGATCTGCAAACGGATCGTAGAGGAGCACAAAGGCAAGATCTGGGTAACCTCAGAAGTTGGAAAAGGCAGTACATTCTATTTTACCATCCCCAAGACAACCGCGAGGAGAGAGGTGAGAATAAATGCTTAAGACAAAAAGAATAAAGGTTCTTGTTGTCGAAGATAATCCTGATGATGAAACAATCATAAAACGGGCGATGAGAAAGGGTGATATCAAGTGTGACCTGTATTTTGCTCGTGACGGAGAGGAAGCGCTCGACTTCCTGTGGCACAAGAAGACCTTTGTCGATGCTCCCCGCCCCGATCTGATACTCCTCGATTTAAACCTTCCCAAGATTGGTGGCTTCGAGGTATTAGACAAGATCAAATGCGATGACCGATTGCGGCGTATCCCTGTAATCGTGTTGACCATCTCTGAACGAGAAGAAGACATGGTAAGGGCCTATGACAGTGGAGCGGCAAGCTTCATGACAAAACCTGTCGACTCAAGAGACTTTGAGCGCTTGATTCAAACCGTACAGCAATACTGGCGGGCTGCTCAATCTCCCCCAGAATAACAGGACCCCTGACGCTCCTTTTCTTAACCATTGAGATCAGTAGACGCCGCTACTGGTGCATGGATTTCCGACCATTGCCCTCAAAAGGTCTCTCGTTTCCGTCTATCTTTATGTCATGCGGTAAGAACAATCAATGGTTCTTCCCTGGGGAGATGGGCTTGGGCAGCAGGCTCGCCTCCCCTTCCTTTGAGAACTGTAACAAGTGATGAGTGATGAGTGACAAGAACCAGTCGGGAGTCAGAAAGACAGGTTCTAAGTTCTAGGTGCTACGTTCTAGGTGCGACATTGCTCGTCAGGGACTGGCTGGTTTTCAACGGAGCTAACGGGAAAAGATGCCTGTCCCTGTTTTCCGACCAGACGGTCTACGTGTTCTTGTTACGTCATCCTTAACGTCGGGCGCAAGACCCGACGCTACGAACGGTCTATGTATTCTTGTGTAGCGTCGTAGCTTGCCTGCAACGTTGTTTTTGATGACGAATCATCTGACCGTTCCTGCGACGTTGCTCGTCAGGGACTGGCTGGTTTTCAACGGAGCTAGGGGGAAAAGATGCCTGTCCCTGTTTTCCGACCAGACGGTCTACGTGTTCTTGTTACGTCATCCTTAACGTCGGGCGCAAGACCCGACGCTACGAACGGTCTACGTATTGTGGGAATCTGTCTGCCGTAGCATTCTGAGAGGCAGGTTGGCATGACGGGCGCATACTGTCATGCCGGACCTGATCCGGCATCCAGAGGATTGGCAGGATTTGTATACAACCATTATTTGACTGGATTCCGGCGTGCGCCGGAATGACGATGCATGCTGGATTCCGGCGCCTGCCCCGGACCCCGATCCAGGGTTCGCCGGAATGACGGACACCCCAGTAGAGTAGGACTCCACAGGGCAGGCAGGTTCCGACGCTACTTCCGACTCTGGACTCCCGACTCTGGACTATCTTTTGACTGTTTTCTCTGCCCTGTTGTCACGAAAAGAAAGATTGGAACAATCGCCAGAAGAAATCACATGCACAACTCCCGCTGAGTCAACGAGAAGCCGTCCAGCAACATCAATCCCTATCGCTTTTCCTATTAACTTTCCACGCTTGCTTTCCACGCAGACAGTACGCCCAATCGTCGCCGAAAGAGCCCTATACTCTTGCACAACTTTTCCCGACAATGATGGCTCCATCCATTGCAAGATCAACGCTAATAGTTGATCTCGCGTAATATGAACACAGGTTTCTCGCGCTACACATGTAGCGCTCTCAAGCGGCACAGGTACCAGGTTCACCCCCATACCAACAATCGCCCGAGACCCCGAGACCTCAATTAGGATACCACCGATCTTCTTTTCTTCAACCATGACATCGTTGGGCCACCGCAGCTTTGCTTCGATGCCTAATTCTCTCAGTCCTTTAGCCACTGCTATACCAGCTCGCAGGCTGATCAAGGGTTCAGCTTGCAGAATAACCGATGCGTACAACCCACCGACGGGCGAAATCCAGGTTCGGTCAAGTCGTCCTCGTCCCTGTTCCTGTTTATCGGCAACGATAACCGTTCCAACAGGGATTCCCAGGGAAACCAGTTTCTTGGCCACGCTTTGGGTAGAGCTCACGCGGGCATAGTGGATAATCTGGCGCGCATCGGTCATCTTTCTCACCTTAAGGAGCACTCACATGCATACTATCCTTGAGCACGATCTTATCAACGTTCTTCACCCAGTAGCTTCCAACAGATAAAACCTTGTATTCTTCGTTGCTTACATTGCCATCTTCGGGTAACACAGTAATACGAAAACCCAGTTTCCAATCAGGAACTTCTATTTCATTGAACGCGTAGGCAAGAATCACCGGATAGTCCGAATCTTCGACCCTTCCGCGCTCAATCTCAATCGCGTAACCATCACAGGAAGAACAAAGAATTGAGGTATAGTCTAGATTACATGGGATAAGATCTATCAACCTAACGCCGGCGTAGAGCCCCTCATCGCGCCAATTATCAAACTGGTTCTGGTAGGTTCCTCTTCGCATAACTATAGGCATCTGTTTCATCTGAAGAAGGCTGATTTCTTCTCCTGACCCATCAGGATAGAAAATCTCGATCGCCGGGTCCTGCACTTCCCTTGCCATCCGAACAACCACAGGTAAGACAATCACCGCCACAATAAGCAAGAAAACAATTAGGTACGGTCGCCTAAGTCCCGCGATCATAGCCACGCATACTTCCTTGCAAGGGCGCTGGTGGCAAGCAAGAGACAAAACAGAAACAGAACAGCCCAATCTGCTCGCTGCCAATGCTCCTTGTAGGCAATGGTACGCTTCGCGTAGAGACCAAAACAGCGGCCCTTCATCGAGATTGCGATGCTATCAACTCGCATCAATCCTGAGACAAGAAGAGGAAAAAGAGTATAGCGAATCGAGCGTAGTAGCCCCGCGAAGCCATGTATCGATGTGTTAATCCCGCGTACTTGTTGCGCATCGCGCACCGTGCGGTACTCCTTCCTGAAAAACGGCACAAACCTGAGGGAAAGAACAAGAACAAAGCTATAACGATAGGGAATGCCAATCTGCTCAATTGAGTGTGCGAGCCGGTCCGGGTCAGTAACAAGGACAAACAAGATGCTCGAGGAAAAAATAACCAAGAACCGAAATGCCATTTGAGCTCCAGCAAGAAGCCCACAATCGGTTACCACAAATCCACGTGAGAGAAGAACGGTTCCCTCCCTTATAGAGAAGGCCTGCGCGATGAATAGAACAACTCCGAACAAGAGCACAAACCTGGTCTTACAGAGAAAAGATCCTACACGCTCGCCAGAGATAACCAGCAGACCAATAACAAGGAGAAAAACGCCAAGCTTCACGAGAATACTTGGTGAAACAAGAACAGCAACAAGGAACCCAACCAAAAGAAGGACATTCGCCATCGGTGTTACTCGATGAAGTCCGGCATATCCTTTGTGGTAAGAAGCCTTAGCAATCATGCCTGCTCCTGTTCCCAGTACGTAGGAGTAAATGCTCTTTTTCCTGCCTCTTTCAGCTGAGAAAGAACCTCATCTTTCTCCCCAAAGAACGCCCTTTCTCCCAAGTAGAGAAGCCGATCGCACAAGGAAGCAACAAGCGGAATGTCGTGCGAAACAACCAGTGTAGCAGTCCCATGTCTTCTCGCGGCAAGAAGCTGAGAAATGATCCAAGAAACATTTTTCGCATCCTGTCCGATAAACGGCTCGTCAAGTAAGAGAAGATTGGAATTGCGAGAAAGAGCAATTGCAAAGGTCAAGCGACGCTGTTCCCCTAAACTCAACGAAAGAGGAGGAGCATTTTCAAGACCGGCGAGGCGCGCCCCTTCCAACACACAATGAAGGTCCTTGCTCCCAATCGAACCATCAACCTCAAACTCACGGCGGACAGTTCTCTCAAAGATCTGTTGATGTGGTTGCTGAAAGATAAACCCGACCTTGGGATCGTCATCACGCACAATATATCCACTTGCTGGCTTCTCCAATTCTGCTATCAGGCGTAAGAGCGTCGTCTTACCGCTCCCATTCGGACCGATAATCCCCAGGATCTCACCAGGCCAGAGCTTGAAGGAGAGGTCTTCAAAGAGCGGAGTCCCTTCGTAGCCAAACGACACAGCATCAACAAACAACGTCGCTCTTCTGGCCCGAGGAAGCAACGGAAGACTAATATCCCAATCGGCGCGCAAGCCAAGCGCTTCCAAATCCTTATGACAAACGGATGAACGACGCGCGACAACCTTGCCACCGCTAAGCAGGAGAAGACGTGGGTGCATCTGCAGCAAAGGGCTCAGTCGGTGTTCAACCACAATCAATGTGTACTTCCCTTTCTTCCGCAAATCATCCATGATCTCAAATATCGCCTTCGCTCCTTGCGGATCGAGATTGGCTGTTGGTTCATCAAGTAGGACAACACTTGGATGCATCGCCAGGATAGAGGCGATTGCCACACGTTGTTTCTCTCCTCCTGATAGAGTGGTTGTTTCCCTATTGGCAAGGTGACTAATCCCAGCAGTTGATAAGCATTCTTCTACTCGTGCGCTGACCTCTTCACGTGACAGACAAAGATTCTCTGGGCCAAAGGCAACTTCCTGCCAAACGTTTAATGTACAGATTTGGCTATCTGGATCCTGTTGCACCAATCCCAATTGCGTAGCAATCTGCTGTGAACGGATGTTTCGGATGGAGAGGCCATCGATTAGAATCTCGCCCCCAACATGCGCGGGGATCATCTCAGGGATGAACTTACACAGCGCCTTACACAAGGTTGACTTCCCACAACCGGAGGGACCGCTCACCACAAGAACCTCGCCAGGGTCGATCTGTTCGGAAACATCGCTAAGTGCCGGTTCTTCCCGATCCGTGTAGCGGACAGAAAGCGAATTTACTGTAATTCTGGTCCCATTAACGCACGACAACCCGCGTCACCCGCCTTACCCAATAGCTTCCATCGTACCCCGCGGCAATCAGTCTTAATCTTCCCTTATCCAAGGAAAGAAGGATCTTCTGATCTTCAAGAAGCGAAGAAAGATCATCAAACCTTGCCTCGTAGCCATCATCTGCTATCACCCGCACTAGCTGTGCTCCTTTCTCCGGTTTTGCCTGTTCGAGAACAATAGAAAAGGGCACTCCCGTATACTCTTGCGGAGGGACATAGGTAGAGCTTCCTCGAAGTTCCGCGGTAACCGTCACAACTTGATCGTGCCAATCCCTGTAATCAAAGGTGTAAGGCGCCAAGAGTGCTCCCTCAATCCTTGCCTTATCCGGAGCAGCGAATGGATCGTAGACTGCAGTGTAGTAGTAGACACCGCCCACGAGTAGCGCAAGCACCACACCAAGGGTCAACAGGTGCTTCTTCAGCGATGAAGAAGTATGTCCGATCTCATGATCCCGAAAGCTTGAAACAACACGCGACCTGACCAGCATCCTATAGATATCCCATGACATATACCCGCCAAAGAAAGCTCCTGAAGTAGCTGATAATGTCACCATAAAGAGGATAAACCACATTGATACCCCAGAGAAATAGATGGCCTGAAACAAAAGAACATTAGACGCCGTCGCAACCGCGCCAATTATCATCGTTAAGGGCAACGACAAGCGTTTGGAAATCCCCATGCCCACATCGACGAGAAGCCCTTCCACAAAGGAAATAAGAACTATTACCATGCCGTGTGTTCCACCGGAAAGTAGCTCAACTATGCCTTTAGTTATCCCTGTAAGTGTGGCTGAACCAAAGCGCCTGGTAAGAATACGAGCAAGAAGAAGCCACAAAACGTGCAATCCGGCAATTAATTGCCCAGCACCAAATGGAACGCCAAATAGACGATTGATCAGGTTGCCAAGGTAACCGATGTAGGCGGAAAGCACGCCTCCAACTGCGGCAAGGAGAGCCACCAGCACAAGCTCGCGCAGATCGAGAAGTGATCTCTTTGCGTTACTCCTATCTGGCATTAGCAACCCTACAGATCTAGGTTAATTTCCGCAAGCCATTTAACGCTCTTTAACTGTGTCCCTTTGGGAAACAATACAGAATCATCAAGAACAAAGCGCATATGACCGTCTTCCTGGGGGTCAAGGAAAACTCCACCTTGCTTAAGCGCAACGATGAATCGATCATCATGGGCAACAAGCGTTGAGCTCACCGACTGAGAGTAGCCATCCCGAGCGACTAAGGTAATGGTATAGCCAGCATTAGCCAGATCATCGTTAAAATCCGTGTCATCGTAGTAGATCCCCCGTTCCGGAGAGGGAAAGTTCTCATCATCGACATAAGCGATAAGTCGCCACAGCGGAAGCCCTGTATAAGTATGCGTCCCTCCTTTACCTGTAACAGTCACCGTAGAGGTGTGACACGGGCAGCCAACACCCGCCTCTAGCTCAGCACAACTAAACGTTCGGACGATGGCACCTTGCAACAAGAGAGAGTATTCTTCATAGGCCCCAAGAATATCGATTTCTTCGACCATTCTTGCTGAAAGAGAGCCCTCAAAGCGTGGGTTATCCTCTCCAACCTTGACTACACGGAGGTATCCTGGATCATAAGGCATATAGACACCGTTTTCCTTGAATGCAAGAATCCATGTTCCAGTCGAACGATCGGCCAAAATATCAGCGGCGTAATTCATCGAGTAACCATCAGACGCAATCACTCTAATTGTGGTACCTGGCGCAATGTTTCCGATTAGGCTAGAGATAGGAACACCGGTATAGGTAGCTGCATGATCCACTCCAATAGAGTCGACAAATGTGCCTGGAGCTGTGATCGTGTCAAGTCCCTCCAGTTCAGCAATGCTGTATGTAGATACATCTTCTCCCTTAACTACGGTGAGAATTTCTTCTGTGGAAGAGGGAGTATCTGCCTTTGCTGTGGTTTGGGATGGAAGCATTCCACCATCATAGTTCACAATCAGGTAGCCTACGTTCTTAACCAGGAGCCCCATCGTAGAGGGGTAACCAGCGTAGTAATGAGCAAGATCTTCTCCAAATGCTTGCAGCATATCCGCATTACTGAAACCCTCATCATCCGGAAGAAAAACAAGCACCGGGGCATCTTCCCACTCCGCTGTACCAATCTCATCCATATCTACGGCAAGGATCGGATTTCCGCTAACTGTTTCCTTGTAAATTACCTCATATGAGAGCTCCTTACAGTAACCATCGGTAGCAATAACCCCAAGCCGGTCCCCTTCGTTCATTCCTCCTACTTCTGCGAGAATCTCATTAATCCTTACGCCGGTATAAGCATGGGAATCCTTCCAGTTTTCCTGCCCTCCATCAAAGACTGGGCCCTGGTATGCCACGATCCCACTCATTTGAGGATAGGAGTCAAGGCTGATCTCAATTACTTGCTCACCCTTCTGTACGATCACCGTGGGACCTGCCGCTGTCAGGAATGAACCTCCCAACGCCATTGCTGCTGCCACCACACAAACAATTATTCTACGCTTCATATGTATCATCCCTTCCGTTTTGTACCGGTAACGTTTGTATCGCGGTTGCTTGAACCGCAACGAAAACCCTCTCTTCTTCATGTAAACCCATCTCTATAACCTTTCTTTGCGAGTGGAGTGTATTAAGTTCAAATCCTTTGCAGGAAAGAACTAGGTTTGCTACTTGTCCGAGCTGACGTACTTTCTTTACTTCAGCAGGAAACATATTCTCAGCGCTTCCCGCAACAGCATGGCACTTCCTTCGATACACCATAACCATTTCCGGTGGAATTCTGATCATGAAATCCTCATCATCTATAAAGCTAAAAACGACTAACTTCTCCCTGCCCAGCGTAACCAGACATAGCGCGCGATCTCTCTTCATTGCCTTAACAAGAAAAGTATTCTTGCTAACAAGTGGCGAAGTCGCTGGCAGGTAAGAACAGGGATCATGAGTAGTCCCTCTCAATTTCAGCTTCTCTGACCACAACAGGTGTTCCATAACCTCGCGAGAGGTTCCTGCAGCAACCAATAGATCGGCCATATTCAGGTGAAGAAGGTCTGCTAGAGCCCGTATCTTGCTTAACTCGGGTGCCGGACGCCTCCCATGCTCAATCTTAGAAAGGCGCGTAAAGTCGATACCGGCCTTAGAAGCTAGCTCGCGCAGGCTTAAGCCAGCATCATCCCTTGCTAAGTGAATCACTTCTCCAAACCTGATCTTGCTCACAGGGAGATAATAAGCTTCTTGTTGACATATGTCAACAAGAAGCGAAAACAACCTTCGTATCAGGTAGAATAAACAACTATGCGCGGGAGGATCAATCCTACAAATCGCGGAATGCTACTATCAAACCCAATAGGGCAATCTCTGATCACCTTGGCTGCCCCGATCATGCTCGCCAATCTATTCCAGACTACCTATAACCTAATCGATACCTTTTGGCTGGGAAAACTAGGTAAGGTAGCTGTAGCCGCTCCAGCCATCGCTTGGCCGCTCATCTTTCTTATGATCTCATTAGGATTAGGTTTCACCGTCGCCGGAACCGCTCTCGTTGCCCAAAATACGGGGGCACAGCGCCACGAAGAGGCTCACAAGACTGCCGGACAGCTACTCACGCTCATGCTGATTTCATCTATTGTCATTGCGGTTATCGGGGTAGTGGGAGCTCGGCCATTGATGTTATTAATGGGAGCGGGTCCGGATCTCATCGATGCGGCGACCGCCTACTTACAGATTATCTACTGTGGGCTTCCTGCCCTGTTTGGAGTGTTTGTCTTTACCGCTCTGTTAAACGCAATTGGGGATACAATCACTCCAATGAAACTGATCGGCGCGTCGGTCGCTCTAAACCTGTTGCTCGATCCGTTACTTATTTTTGGCTGGGGACCATTTCCAGCATGGGGAGTCACTGGCGCGGCAGTAGCCACGGTGATCTCCCGCGGGATTTTCTCCATCATTGGGATTGCCCTTCTTTTCTCGGGAAAAATGGAACTTCATATCCGCCGACGTCACCTGGTATTACACTGGAGAACGATAAGGGAAATCCTGCTAATAGGAGCTCCAGCTTCCTTAGGACAATCAGGAACAGCAATCGGTTTTTCGATCATGACAGGAATCCTTGCCCGCTTTGGCACAGCCGTTATCGGAGCCTTCGGCATTGGCAGCCGCATCATTTCCGTTGCTACCATGCCAGCAATGGGGCTTGGACAAGCAACCGCAACAATCGTGGCCCAGAACCTGGGAGCAGGCAAGAAACAACGTGCTGAGCGCTGTGCATGGATCGCAATGGGGATATCAACTGCTTTTTTGATTGCCGCCGCCATAGCTGTGTACCTTCTTCGAACTTCTTTGATTCGCGTATTTGTCACAGACCCCGATGTGATCAGATTAGGAGAAAGAATGTTCTCGCTTATCGCCGTGGCTTTTCCGTTCGTGGGAATCCTACAGGTTATCATCGGTACCTACCAAGGGTCGGGGCATACTGTTTATTCCATGTTCTTCAGCCTGTTTAGACTATGGGGATTGCGTATTCCGCTTGTCTACTTCCTTGGTTTCACGCTCGCAATGCGGGCTGACGGGGTATGGTGGGCAATGATTCTATCTAACCTTGGAGCAACGTTGCTTTCTATTGGTTTCTTCTTAACACGAAACTGGAAACACCGAATCATTAAGGATCAGCCAATAGCAGCGCAGATAGCGGCCAAGTAGCCGACACCCTTGCAAACCCAAGCCACAGTCTCTATCCTCTTGTGAACAAAAAGGGGAAGACCATGACAACTATTACAATTGAGGAAGCAGCACGGTTTATTGGAAAAGAGATCATCCTCCGTGGATGGGTGTACAACAAGCGTTCTAGTGGGAAGATCATCTTTCTACAGATTCGTGATGGGACGGGCGTGGTTCAAGGAGTCATCACGCAGTCCGATGCCCCTTCTCTATTTGTCACCGCTAAGAACCTATCTCGCGAAGCCTCAGTTGTCGTAACAGGAACGCTCCAGGTAGACAACCGTGCGCCGGGCGGCTGCGAACTTAAGATTGAGCAGATCCAAGTCATTCAGCAGCCGAGCGAGCCATTCCCTATCGAGCTCAAGAGACAATCACCGGGTTTTCTTATGGATCACCGACATCTATGGATAAGAACCGGAAGACAAGTTCCCATTCTGCGCATCCGTGATTCTGTGTTTCGCGCTGTCCGCGACTTCTTCCACGAGCAAGGATTTATTGCTACCGAAGCTCCTATCCTTACCGGGGCCTCTGTCGAGGGAACAACTACATTATTCGAAGTTGACTACTACGGAACAAGGGCCTACCTGGCACAAAGTGGACAGCTCTACCTGGAGGCAACAGCCATGGCGCTCGGCAAAGTCTACTGGATAGGCCCTGTATTTCGCGCCGAAAAGTCAAAAACACGTAAGCACTTGACCGAATTCTGGATGGCTGAGGCAGAGACCGCTTTCTACGATCATAGTGATAATATGCGTCTACAGGAAGAGCTCGTGGCCCATATTGTCGAAACAGTTATTGACGAACGCAAACAAGAACTTGATTACCTAAAACGAGACACCGCCTTTCTGCGCGAGCAAGTCTCTCTTCCCTTCCCTCGTATAACCTATGATCAAGCCATAACGATATTGCAGGACAGCGGACACAAAATATCCTTCGGCGATGACTTCGGCGCTCCACAAGAAGCAACCCTTGGAGATCAGTTCCGGAAACCTGTTTTCGTCGAGTATTTTCCAGCTTCCATGAAACCATTCTACATGAAGCACTCTCCTGAGAAGCCTTCACGCGTTCTGGCGGCAGATCTTATTGCCCCCGAGGGTTACGGAGAACTGATCGGTGGAAGTCAACGAGTAGACACACTGAACGAACTAGAGAGACAGCTGGACGAAAAAAAACTCCCGCGTGAGGCCTACGAGTGGTATCTTGACCTGCGTCGTTATGGTTCGGTTCCCCACTCAGGTTTTGGGATAGGAATAGCGCGCACTATTGCCTGGATCTGCGGTATCCCTCATATCCGAGAGGCAATCCCATTTGCTCGCCAGGTCAACCGGCTATACCCATAATCTGATAGCCCATACTACCAAGCACTTTTTCATCGAAGGATAAGTATTAGATGACAGTTGCTTGACAAGAGGAAGTTGGGTGATTATACTTTCGGATTTGGTGGTTAGAGAAATGATAATGGTAAGCGCTAAATAGCGCTTATCATCTTTATTTCCCTCGATCTTCAAAGATCGAGGCAGTCACCACCAAACAGCAAGGGGAGCCTAAGCCGTAACATAGTAGATTATAGCAGGCTAGTCCGTGACAAGGTGTCGACCGACTTCGGGTTTACAGCCCGACAAGTGTACGATAGGTACGCTATTTCACCTCCTTGGTGGCGTAAGCCTTTACACTTAGGTTGCCGTTCAAATCGGTAAGGGCAAGGGAAACCGGGCTCCCCTCTTCCCTTCTGTTGTCATCCCACTTCATTCTTAGACCAAGAGGACACGCTACACCCGTGCTGTCATCCCCTTCACCATTAGCCACACTATCCCCAAAGCTATGATAAGATCCCCGGCACTAAGCGCGGTCGCAAAGGGAATTCCCCTGGGAAGGTAGAGAAGATCCCCCAATACATTGAATCGTGTTGTCCCACCCATCAAGACAGTATTGCCGTACATACCGTATCTCACTAGATCAACAGCCGCCTCGCGAACTCCCGCATGGGCAAGCGCATCCGCTGAACATGGCATATACCCACCATTTACAGCAATCACGAGCAGATTTAGCGCTGCTCCAGAGCCAATGATCCAAAGTGGAAACATGCGGTAATTAAGCACTATAAACAGGAAGGCAAGGCCATAAGATAACAAATGAAGTGGTTGTGTCGCGTATGGAAACAAGGGACGATTGCTAAGTAGCGGGAAAATCGCAAACTGGATCAACAATGCTACAAGAATTAACCACATGAAACGCAGCTTAAGAAAAGCAAGACGGGAAAGCCTACCTTTCAACAGATATCCAACGATTAACCCGAGACCTACTGCGTACAGAAGAAACATATACTAAGCCCTCCTTAAAACACATAAGGGCTATACTACTGGCCCTTTGGTATCTGGACCGTCCGTTCGGCTATCTCGAAGAACACCGATTGACTAATGCCAAGTAACGGAGAACCGTCATCATCTTATCCTGACCCCGCGTAATCTCATTGAAGTGTTTTCTGTACTCCTCTCTTTGACCACTTGAGTTATAGCACCTCGTGTCAGATCTGTCAAGCACTACAGCCAGGTTTGAAACCAACCCCCACCGCAGCACCGTTCGTAGAGTTCATTGAGTTCATAGGGTCCAGTGAAGAAAAAGGGAACTGGCTGCTCAGAGACTAGGTACCAGGAACTAGGTACTAGAAAACCAGGGACTGACTGCTTTTTAAGCAACCCAAGACAAAAAGCTGCCTGTCTTTTTTTCCGGTTCCCGATTGTCAGCATGCACCGATAGGGGTAGGAACGATACATTGGTTTGTATCGCTCCTCCCTCCGAACCGGACTTGCGGTTCTCTCGCATCCGGCTCTCCAGTTGGTGGTTTTACCTCGATGAGGACCGGAGCAATATTCGATGGGCCTCCACAAGACTGAACAGCCCATGTTTCCGAAAGAATTTGTTTGGCCAACGAAAATGATCGATATTGCCACTGATACCCTTGGAACCCTTGCTGCGGTTCCGCAGTAT
>Ga0307427_1001057_pt1 | contig 14918 bp, 40 predicted proteins | sample SalMarWE160190MG_FD_202162 | JGI IMG/M metagenome (GOLD analysis project Ga0307427, IMG submission 202162) | Salt marsh sediment microbial communities from the Plum Island Ecosystem LTER, Massachusetts, United States - WE1603-190 | ecosystem: Environmental > Aquatic > Marine > Intertidal zone >... | reverse complement strand
GGAGTACGCGTGATGTGTGGCTGGGGAGATGAAATAACTCTGCGAGTTCCGATACCTTCGGAGCTATCAGCAACAGGTAAGTTTCGCTGGGTAGATAAGCCAGTTGACCGTTGTATCGCTCCAATTGTTCAGGCGCTTAACGATGCTGGAATTTACACTTCTGGTTGTTGCTGCGGGCATGGAAAGAACAATGGAAGCATAATTTTACAAGATGGAAGGGTACTAATTATTGAACGGAGAGGAATGATGGGTAAACTTGAGGAAAATTTGAAAGAGACGGAGTACGCGTGACCTTAGAGAATGGAGACGAGTGATGATATTGATAAATTTGACACCACATAAAATAACGATAGGAGAGCGTGAAATAAAACCGGCCGGAATTATTGCGCGCTGTCAAGAAATTACAGATGTCGCAGGTGTTGTAGATGGGGTTGAGTTGGTTTATAGGAATTATGGAAAAATAGAAGATTTACCACAGCCTAAACCTAATGTAATGTATTTGGTATCACATATTATCAGGGTGGCAGCCAAGGAGAGGTTAGATGTTGCCAGCCCCGGGGATGCAATACGGGATGAGGATGGCAAAATAATTGGATGCACCAATTTGATTGTGAATAAGAAATGACCACCCCCGACCCAGAGCTTGACGTTGACGAGAATTTTCAATTAGTGTGCTATTCTTGCCATCATGTTACCGGAAAGGCCAAGAGCCACAAAAACAAAGAGTATTTTTGGGCCGTTCAATGTGAGAGATATGGGCACGACCACATGACAAAGTGGAACGCCGAACTGCCCATAAAGGTAAAAGAAAGGATTTACAGATAATGCTATATACAATTACAGTTCCAAGCAAAGACTATAAAGCTATTGAGCAATATTTAAAAAAGGGAAAAATATTAATACCAGAAATAATAGGGCGTTCCTATGAAGTGTCTGGAAACGGGATTACAGTTACAGCAGAAATTATGACTGATAAACACGCTATGTTATATTCGGTGACATGCGATGATGAGGTTTATCAAAAGATACTAATGGTTCCTGTGTGCTATTTCCCAGAATTAGGGATTACGGTTGTCTTTGATAAAGATGCAGGATATGAATAATGTGGTATAATATAAAAGGAAAGGAGTGAGCGATGAGAGATTATAAAATAATTGTAACGTCTGAAACAGACCCAATAAGTAAAATCTTGTATAGGGCGCGCATTGATGGGTATCAGTACACCGCTGAGGGACAAGGCAGAACGCCAAAAGAGGCCATTAGAGAATTAATCGCGGAAATTTTAGATAAACACAATCAGCTTTTGAAGGAAATAAAAGAAAAGGAACGCGCAGAGTTCTATGATGTAGATGCAAATATATTTGATAGATTGGCATTCTTTCAAGAGTTTTTACATGGCGATAAAAGGGAGTGAGTAATGGAAAAAAAATATGAAAATATTTTATTTATTAATGGTAAACATAGACAGCTTTCAGTGTCTAATGCCCCCGCTGGTATATCGGTAACTGTCATAGCTACGCGAGACAATCCATGTGAGTGTGAGAGTTTTACCAAAGTTATTAATCATAATGACGCCATCGCCTTGACCGATGCTATCTACGAGGCTGAGGGTTACGGATAGTTGCCGTATCCTGAGAATGAACCAGAGGAATTTGGCATGTATGAAGTTACGCTATCCGAAGGGGTATATCGAGTTAGAACTGCCCTTTGGGATGGGGATATATGGATGTTAAAAGACGTTATTGCCTTCCGTAAACCCCGACCATACGAAGGCGAGGTGGAGTGATGATAGTAATTTTTAGCAAGCCAATACTGCCGGTAAAGATGAGAGAGAAGAATGACACTTTTATTTGAGGTTTCTAAGCCGTTTCAGATTCAGCCGTTTATCTATAATAGTCCTGTTATGTTTCGTATGGGATGGTTGTGGTTTGCTATTGGAATAATAAAGATTCCATTTCGTCAATTGTGCGAATCGTCGTGGAAATGGGAGCGAAAGTGAGGTGGAGTGATGAACAAAAGAATTAGACCGTTTTCCTGCGGTACACAATACGGTGCTTGGGTTATGTCAAATTGTGATAGGTGTAAAAAGGGGGCTAGAGAGGGGCAAGAAGGATTTAAGTGTGATATTGATGAGGCGCTTTTCGAGGCTTATTTTGGTGATGGAACTGTGAGCATGAAAATTGCTGAGCGAATGGGAGCGATTGAAAACGAGGGCGCGTATGTCTGGAAGTGTCCCGAGGTCGAGTGGACTGATGAATGGAAAAAAGAGTTTAAGGAACGTCAAGCAGAAAGGAGTAAATAACGATGCCATATAGAGAAAGCTATCGAAGTATTACAAAACTTTTAGATATTAATGATATAGAAATCAACTATAAACAATTTTTATATCATGTTATAGCGCGTGGTGAAGGATTTAAACCAAAATCATTACAGTTGGTTTTGGATGAAGGGAACACGATAACGGTTGTATGTGGGTGCGGAAATGCAATTGTTATACCGTCTTATATTGTTGAGAAAATTGCTAATCAGGCAATGCAATTAATGGCGGAAAGAGGTGAGTGATGAGTGATTTTCAATATGTTGTGTTGGCAATATTTATATTGTTGATGATTTTCGGGCAAGATATTATTGACGCAATAAGGCGAAAGTGAGGGATGATGAACGTAAAAATTGAAGGTGTTGTAACAGCTGTGTATGATTATGAAGAATATAATCCTGTTATTCATATCAGGCTGGCGTGGGACGATGAAGAACACGGCTTCGGCTTGATAGATATTAGCCAAGACAGAATGGGAACGTTTATTAATTCCGAGAACATGAGCAAAGAGTTTGTTAAGAAAGTGCTTTGTTCACTTGTGGACGAAGCTGATACGGAATGCGAGGGATAATGGACGAGAAAACAAAAAATAAACTTGTTTCAAAATATGTTAATAAAGCACTAAAAAGGGGCGTGAATATGAGTGAAGATGAATTAACAATACTTTTCACTAATTTTGTAGATAAAGCAAATAGAGTATTTGACGAACCTGCTAAACGATACCGAGAAAAGTTGTTTGGAAAGCGTTTTGGAAAGTGAGGAATGAATGAGGCTGTCTCAGAAAATAATGAAGGTAATGAAGTTTCTAGAAAAAGAACAAGGCATTACAAGAGAATGGCTGAAAAACAATTCCTATTTTGTAGAATGGCATCAGGACGCAAAGAATCTTGAAAAATATATTGATATGATGACAAGCAAAGAAAGCGAAGATGACGACAATGAATAAAACGAAATACGAAAGTATTGGGTCTCCAGCCGAACACGGCATGTATGCCTATATTTGTCCAGAGTGTGGAAAACTATTTTATCACGATTCCCCTGTTCTTTATGGTATGGGTAGATTTTGTCCTGCGTGTTTTGACGGTTATGCAGACGCTATGTATAGGGATGGGTTTGGCGATGTTTATGGCGAAGAAAGTGAGGGAGAGGCGTAATCCGTTTCTTTAAGTTGCTACTACTATCACCCTGCGGAAATAAAACAGCCCCGATTGCTCAGGGCTTCAACCAATAAGTGATAGGTGCTGACAACCTAATTATATCACAAAAGGAGATTGTCTGAGCGGTCTTATACAGGAATATGAAGAAAAGTCGCTTTCTATTTGTGAATTATGTGGAGAGAAAGGATATTTGCAAAAGAAATCCGGCTGGTATAAAACACTATGCGACAAATGTTTTGAGGAATGAAAATAAGGGATTTTCTTATTTAAGTTAAGGCCACAAACATAAATACTGTTGACAATTTGATATGTATTATGTATAATAATAGTAATGGCTATAGATTATTGGTATTTTACTTGCAAAGTAGGTAACGCTTGTACAGTCAATTGGCAGACGGGATGGCTAACAACTGTCCGGTTGTGGGTTCGACTCCCATCAAGCGTTATAGGAATTATGTATTTTATTTACGAAGTCATTTGGTTTGTAGATAGCTCCCCCTGCTGGTGGGAGTGAAGAAGTTATCGAAATGGATAAGATTAAGTATATTCAGGAGAATGTGAATTGATGATGACTTATGATTGGATTAGAGATTGGCATAGAGCGACACAGACAACTTCTGATGAAATGTCAACTTATAAAATGGCGGTATGCCAGCATCAATATATTCCAATATACCGCAGTTCAGCAAGCGAATACCAATGTATGTATTGTGGAAAAGTCATAGACGCTTGGGAATATTATCTATGGCAAAGGCGCCCATGACCCCTGAAAGAGAGATGAATTGAGGGCAAATGAGAAATAATAAAAATACAGACTACAAATCGTCTTATGGAACCTTTTGTTTGCAAAAGTGGAGCGAAGATTCGTTTGAAGTGATATTATCAGAATACAATGATGGTAACTCTTATTCGGCAAGTGAAAAACTATCAAGAGAAGATATTATTCAGATTTTACTGGCTAAAACCACCCCGTTTGTGGTGGATACAGCCAGCTTAACAATTATGTAGAAATGTGGTACTATTAACTTATGTATAAAAGAACTTTTAAGTACCGATTGTACCCCACAAAGGCACAGCAAACAGCGATGCAGAAATCGCTTGATGCTTGCCGTTGGGTATATAACAGGACGCTTGAGGTGCGAAAAACGGCGTGGGAAGAACGAAAAGAAAGCATTGGTCGCTATGATACCATCAAGATGATTCCACAATGGAAACAGGACAATTCTAATCTTACTGATGCTTATTCCCAGTCTTTGCAAGAAGTATGTACTCGTGTAGATTTGGCGTTTCAGGCATTCTTTAGACGAGTCAAATCTGGTGAAACACCAGGTTATCCAAGATTTAAGGGTGCCGACAGGTATGATAGTTTTACTTACCCCCAAAGCGGCTTCAGGCTTTTGGAAAAACAGCTTGAGCTGTCTAAAATAGGACTCGTAAAGATTAGAAAGCATAGAAATATTGAGGGAGAAATCAAAATTCTTACTATACGCCGAACAGCAACCGGTAAATGGTATGCCTGTTTTTCTTGTGAAGTTGAACCAAAGCCTTTGCCAAAAATTGAGGCGGTTGTTGGGATTGATGTTGGTCTCGAATCTTTTGCCACGTTCTCTACTGGCGAGAAGATTGAGAACCCTCGTTTTTTCAAAAAGAGTGAGACGCGTTTGGCGAAAGCTCAACGTAAACTTTCTAAACAAAAGAAGGGGTCTCCTGAAAGAAAGAAAGCTAAAAAGGTCGTTGCTCACACACATGAAAAAATTGTCAATCAACGCCGAGACTTTGCTCATAAGGCGTCTCGTGCTATAGTAAACAGTTATCAGGTTATTGCCCTTGAAAAACTTGATATTAAGCAAATGAGAGAAAATGGTTTCAAGGGCATTAGAAAAAGCATTGGTGATGTTGCCTGGAATCAATTTGTACAATTTACTCGTTACAAAGCGGAAGAGGCTGGTAGGGAGTTTGTGCAAGTTAATCCTCGTAACACAACGAAAATGTGTTCCCGATGTGGGCAGTTGGTTGAAAAGAAATTGTTTACTCGTGTACATATTTGTCCTCATTGCGGCTTATCCCTCGACAGGGATGAAAACGCCGCCATTAATATTTTAGCGCGAGGGCTATCGCGCCTGGGAAACCTAGAAGCCCCCACTTTAGTGGGGGAGTAGTCACTCTGTCTTTGCGATGGTGCAAAAAGCATCAACAATAATATTTTCTCTATATTCGTGTTCTATTTCTCTTTCTACTTCTGATTCTTCCCAAGCCATTAATACTGGCGCTAACCAAATATTCTGGCTAGAGTCCCACCAAAAATCAGGGGTTATGGTTTTCAATTCTGGATTATCAACATAATGCCATGTAACAGAATAAAGACCATCATTAAGTATATGTTCGTTTTCTGGATATGGCATCCATCCTAGCCCTTCTGCTTCAAGGATAGCATTCGCGAGTGAAATAACTTCGGCGCTTGATAGCATTTCTTGATTATCGCCACCAGTTGTTAACCAATAACCCTTGTCCGTTAAATAAATCTCTAAATCTTGTATTTTACAAATTTTCTTTTTGATTTTCATCATTCACTCTTTCCTTTTTCAGACTCCAACTCTTCAATTCTTTCGTTTAGTCGTTGTATTTCATTGTGCATATACTCAATCACAACCGCAACGGCATAATCGTTGACCCAGCGTTTACCAATTTCGCCAGCCTCCGCAAGTGTTATCGTTGTAATTTTGTCACGGTTAAGGTCATACAAAATACCTTCGGCGGGCTGTTGGATAAAGCTTTCAAGCTCCCCACCCATAAAGCCCTCTACCGTCAAAAATACAACCTTGCCTTCTCCTTCCTGCTTGCGTATTTCGTCTAATACCTTATCTATTTCCATTGCTCACTCCTTTGGTGTATTTTGTATATCTTTATTAACCCAAATAAGTTAATTACTGCTCACTCTCGCTCTTTTAATAACATGCAGAACACAATGTCGCCGTTTACGATTCATGGCTCCTTGCTCTCTATTTATAATAATCTTGGCTGCATCAGGGCTTCTTTGATGCGCTATTCTCTTTTTTGACCGCCGTCATTCTTGTTAGCGCACTTATTACAAACTGGACATTGTACTTCAACACCGTCTATAATATTGAATATCATCCAGCCGCTATAATTTAATCCCTTTATCAGTGGAGCGCCACAAGAGCAGCACTTATCCGAAATCACTTTTTGCATTTTTTCAATGTTTAACTTTTCCATCATTCCTCTCAATCCCATTCTAGATTAATATATTTTGGTTGTGCCCCTTCAGTAAGTTTTTCGACATCTTCTTTCAAGGATTATAGCTCCCTCGGCAGCACCGGCTTACCGGCTATCTCGTAGATCGTCACGCCCACGACGCCCACGATAACACCAGCCAGGAATATCAGGAGGGGCTTCATGTCTGCGCTTCCAGTTGAGCCAGGTGAGCGCGTGCCTTTTCAATCTCTATTTTGTCCTCTCGAAATCCAATCCAGCCCTTTTTCCAATTTCTAGTTATGCCTCCATCGCCAAAGAAAATTTTTACCTCGACTATATTTTCTGGTGTCATGTCAATCCTATTCACCTTTTCCTTATTTTCCAACTGCTCAATATTTTCGATTGGTTCATTCAGGGGGATGTTGATAAAGTAATCAATGTCATTGCCGGTCATCCATTGCCAATCCTCAAATTTTCGTCTATCCCATGCCCGTACCGCCCACTCGTCATATTCCGGAAAGTGAACAATGTACTTGCCTCGCTTGCTTGGTACATTCTCTGGATACGCCACCGGCTTCACCTCGTCGGGTGCGCCGGGGATTGGTACATAACAAAGAATCTTTGTTAATACTAAATCTCCACTTCTCCACCATACCCCATTATGATGTGCCTTACGAAAAACCCCCTTGTCTCCATCAAGTACCCAGTATACAGAAAAATCATCTGGATGTCCTTCAACTGGCATCAAATCCTCAAGTTTGTATTTCATTTTTGCACTCCTTCTACCGGCAATACCGGTCTGCTAAATATAGTTATCATCACATACCCCCACCATCCCAGGACGGCAAGGACGCCGCCCAGAACGAAGGCTAACAGCCAGTGGTAGGGTTTCATTTTGTAAATTCCAATCTCGGTTGCATCAGGGCTTCAAGGGTGCGCTTCTTGGTGATGTTATAATAGACGGGGCTATTGTCTATTCCTATACCACGCCTGCCAGTATTTACACACGCCTCAAGCGTGGTTCCAGAACCGACGAAACAATCCAGAACAGTGTCGCCCTCGTTGCTGGAGTGAAGTAGGATATTCTCAATCATATCAACCGGCTTTGGCGTGGCATGTCCGTTCCGTTCTGCTATTTCATAATTCCAAACGCTGTGATGGGTTTTTTGATTATTGAAGGTATATCGCAAGTCCTCATACTCACGGCGCAAGTCCTCATACTCACGGCGCAAGTCCTCATACTCACGCTTGAAATATCCTGTGGTTTGAAGTTTTTTATAATGGCTTTCTTCCGGTATCCGATATGGATGTGTTGTAGGCTTATCCCAATAACAGTAACTTGCTTTTATTCCTAAGAATTCATCACATTTTATATAATTCCATCCCAGCTTTTCACGTTCCCGTTTGAAATACTCCATCAGTCCATAAAACCCATCTTGTTTTAGAATCTTATTTAGTCCTGTTTCATCCTGGAATGTGTAGAATAGGATATACTCAGCCATTTGTTGATAGTTCCTCAATCCATCAGGCACAATGAAACCATCTAAAAAACCCTTGTTACTTGCACTCTCAAATCGTTTATTCCAGACAATAAACTGCTTAAATACAAAGTTGGTGTTCTCTCTTATCCAAACCATCAAGTCGGCAATCGTCTCCATGTCATTGTGAAAGAAATAAAATGAGCCATTGTCAGCCAGCACCCTTTGACATTCTAAAATCCATTTACCGCACCACTCAATATAATTGGGTATTTTGTCCCATTCTGCTTTGCCAATGTTATATGGTGGGTCGGCAATAACAAGATTGATGGATTTTTCATCCAGTGTGGGCATAACGTCAAGGCAATCCCCTTGATATATCTCAATGCCTTCGGCTAAGACTTCGTGTTTCATTTATCCCTCTCAACCCAATTTCCGTCTATGTAATCCTTATCTCTCGCAAGAAGAACAACGCCATAACAGGCAAGCAGAAAGCCAAACAGCAGTCCAACGACAAACAGTAAAAATCCCATTTCATTCCCTTTCCGGCGTATAACGCCAGCCCAAAACCTCTACTGTCTGATATTCTATCAATAAATCGCCCTTATCGTACTCAGGATAAATCCCAAATATATCAACTTCCCAATGCGCAGTTTTGTCCTCATAACCCAAGAAATCAGACCTGTCAACATATCTTGCCCTAAACGTCATTCCGTTGGCTAAGTCTACCCAAACCCAATCCGAGTAACCGTCTGTATCTACCGGCGGGTGTGTTTTCACGTCAAATAGCTCTGGACAGACACCCCAACGCCCGCATAAAATTTATCACCATCACAAGGTCTGGCTAAAATCTTTTCGCCGTCAGGAAATATGCAAATCGTCAAATCCCCATTAAAGACAATCTGTTCTGGAACATACTTTTGGCGCCCCTTTGAGTTAAAGACCCTCACAACATCATTTATCGCTTTTGCAAACTCTTGAACGCTTATCCCAACCATTTTAAACTCCTTTCAAATCTATCACTTTTTGTAGTTTTTTTATCGTCTGCCTAGTAGGCATCACCTCTCCACGTTCAGCCCTACCTATCGTTTCGATATGTAATTTAGAAAGCTCCGCTAAATCACCCTGAGACAACCCTAATATCTCCCGTGCGCTTCGTATCTGCTCTCCTAATACATTTTCTCCGGCGTTCCATAGCTCTACGGCTCTCTTAGACGTTCTAGCCTTTTTCCCTTTGTGCCAGCAATTCAAACAAATCCCCCGATATTCCCTGTCTGAGTATTTTAACACCGTTGGACCTTGCCTGTCATAACGGTTAAATCCTGCCCCGCATTTAGGACAATCTATCAAGTCGCTATTTCTCATTTCCTACGCCCTCCTGACGACACAAGAAAAGCCCACACCAAAACAGAAAACACAAACCACCCAATCGCATCATTAAACATTTTCAAATCTCCTTTAGATCGTCAATATTAACAAAAATTCTCGCAATCGAATCTTTATTAATCTCGACCATTATCTCAAACATTCCCTCACCCCACTCTGTTTTTTCCGGAGCGATAGTAAATACCCCTCGCCTTTTTAATCCCAGTAAAAGCTCTTTTGTGGAAATCTTATCTAATTCTTTACGCATTACTCAACTCCTGTCTCTCAAATTAAACATTATCCATATCAGAAAATCGCATACTCAACTGAACACCATCGTCAAGCATAATCAAAACCGCCTTACGCTCATATCTCTCACACAGCCTACCCGCCTCCCAAATCACCGCTTCCAGATACAACGAGCGATATACTATCCTCTTTTCTGTTCTGATACACCACTCTCCAGAAAAGATGTCTTGATAAACAGTATAGCTTATTTCAGCCATTTCCCAATCTCATCAAACAAATCTAACACGCCACCGAACACCATGCTCAAAAACAGAATGGCACCAAACACCAATGGAACGAACATAAACACACCAACTATACTAATGGAAATCCACAAACAGATTTTGTATATCATGCCTTACTCCTTTCATCAAACAATCCTGCTTGCCCCGCCTGACGCATCCTAACGTCCTCTGGTATCTCACAGGTATACATACAGACAGGATAATTCGGACAACCCAAAAACTGATTACCGTTATGCCGATTAGTTTTAACAATCAATTTAACCAACGGCTTACACTCAGGGCAATATCTCTCGACCTCTTGATTATTCGGTAACGGCTTCATTTCGACCTCCTCTAGCCTCTCAAAGGCAATAACTTTATAAAATCTATGACTGCACCCCATACTCGAAAATCGCCATCGCTGTTTATCGTCTATTCCCAACGGCAACCAAAACCCCTTCATTTCTCTAACAACTTCACCGGCAATATTCGCAACAATATTTATTTTTTTCCCTCACTTTTCAACTGCCCATGCGCTCCCTCAAGCTCACACATAAAGGCGTTTCGGCTTCCGTAGATTTTCCGCATGAAAGCCATTGCTAACCCTTTCTCTCTGTCAAAGGGTTCATCATGCGTCTTGACTACCGTTTTTGTTCCGTCATTCCAATTAACGATAGTGGCTGGGGGATTAAAAATAATTCGGTCTGGTTTCGGGACGATTTCAATTCCATAATATTGGCACTGCGCTATCAAAAGGGCTCCCGCTAATTTTCTTAACAAGTCAATATACCCCTCATTAATTTTTACATCTGGAACAAATTCAGTATCGCTCATAATTTATCCTCTCTTTCCCTCCCTTCTGCTGGGTGCCAGCACACACCGACACCCAACGTCAGAAGGAGAAAAAATGTTGCATCTAAATGATGCCTAAATCAGCGTCTCCTGCCCTTCGGCTTTCAGGGCTTCCGGCAAGACGCTGGATAACTCAGTCTGCGCAATCTCGCCGATCTGATACGCCCCGCCGTCATCCTTCTCGGGCGCTAGCCAGTCCAGGGCATCATTCACCGATGCCACCGGCGATATTAACCAATTTGGCACCCATTCTTGATGCGGCATTTTCAATTATTTTCTCTGCCATCTCATTGTTTGCGTGTTCTGGTATGTATATTTCCTCACCCATATAATCCATTTTATTCCTCACTTTCAATCGGTATAAGCTGAATATGTCCATTCATAAAATATTTTTGACCGCATACGGGACAGGTTACATAATACATAAACCAACCATCAACATGAAACTTTGCGCCGCATTGACAAGTTATATCTGCACATACATCAGTCCCCTTCCATTGAATCCAACCACACGGCGGGCTAAATTTATGTTGTTTGTCCCATGCCTCATCTTTGTTCATTTTCACCTCCATTACTAGTTTATGATATTATACCATAAAAAGGGGGTATTATGCAAGAAATTAAGTGAAAATTTAATTTTAATATTTTTTTGGGTGTACTTTATAATACAAATCTTGTATATTATAAAATCTGTGCAAAGCCTCTTAATGTGCAACTTATATATTAAAGAAATACAAGCTTTCCCGAACATGCGCGCCATCGTTCTTTCCAAATAGTCTTTTGAAACTGCTGTTACCACTATCTAAAAGAATATGCTCGTCATAAAGGTCTTCCGGCACGTCATACACATTATTATCTCTACCAGATATACCATCAAAGCTAAGCACATAACTATTCTGTAATCTAAGCCAGCCCCAGAATTCATCCAAGTCCAATCCACCATAATACATTCCCTTAGTGCCAGCATACGGTGGGTCAAGATATAAGAACTCCCCACTAACATCCTTATAGTCCATACATATAAAGGTTACATCATTATCACTCAAAACCTTATCCCAAAATACTAACACCTTCTCTAAATTAGAAGGCATTATCCCGTTACGGGTAACATGAAACGAATTATTAAATTCCCCACTACTGTTATACCTAATTAATCCATTGGTGGTAGTCCTATCAATAAACATAAAATCGAGCGGGTTTCTGTCTTTATTGTATCTTTCTCTCACATAATAGAAATATTCCTTTTTGCGCCCAACATTATCATTCTTGTTCAATTCTTTCCACAGTACGGCATAGTGTTCAAAAACCTCTTCCCAATCATTCTGAATACACAACCATAAATTAATCAAATCTTCGTTTATGTCAGATAACACAAATTTGTTTACACCACCTCTCAAAGCTAATGCCATAAACACACTACAACCACCACAAAAAGGCTCGTAATAGGTTTGTATATGCTTTGGGAAATAGCTAACAATCTCCTCAGTTTGACTTCTTTTGCTACCACTCCATTTTATCGCAGGTTGAAACATATAGGTATTATACCACACAAGATTGTAAAAACAGGGGGAATTTGGGTAAAAATTTAACTTGTAATTTTTGGTTGTGTGGAAATCTTTAGGGGGAACGGTGGGAGGGAAATTTGGGGGAAAATTTAATTTATTAAAAATTTGGTGTACGGTACTTTTTGATGGGGGTGTGGTGGGGGAAATTTGGATAAAAATTTAACTTGGGGAATTTTGGGGGTATGTGCATAGTATTCCGCGCCATTGAAAAACCAATCCGAACATCCGTTCTAGACGAATGTCATACGTTTAATATGACAAACGTCACCTATACGCGCGTGCCATGGTATGATATATTTGTAGTATAAACTAACTAGAAACGGAGGTTCAAGGTGTACACGTATACGGTCAGCAACCACACAGGGACGTATGAAATCCCAAGGAATCTTATATCAAGATATGTTATATCTAGGCGTATTGATATAGATTCTCTGGAAGCGCAGGCCAAACAAACCGGACGCGCGACAAGCGTTATTAAATCCGGCAATCTATTCACAGTCAGATACTTGGAGGTTTAAATGCAGGCCAGCATAACATACAATCAGACTAGCAAGGATATCAAACGCAAAGTTAAGAAGTTAGCATCACGCAAAATTAAACAGTTAAAGAATGGAGGCAATAATGATTAATCAGGTAGGGAGTCATAGAACAGTGGTACTCACAAGCGATGGATATACTTGCATAGTCCGGAAGTAGTCAAGTTTAACAGTCGTGAGATAATCCTTGATTCTGGAGGGGGGCACACACAAACCACAAAGGCGCGGATGAACCAAGCGAGCGAGCAGTATGATTTGGGTTATCAAGTGTACCAGCGTGATTATGATTGGTTTGTAGACTATCAAGGTCAAACCCTTGAATTCTATGATGGGATGGTATTAACCCGATAGTTGAATGATAGTAGGGATTAAGAGATTAATCCCTACAATTGATTCAATTATTAGAAATGGAGGTTTAAACATGAAACAACTATCAGTGCCTGAAAAGCATCAGTTAAAGATTGCTAAAAAAACCCTGACGTTAAGTGACGCGGGCGCGCGGATTATGGGGGGTATGACAAAAGACGAGGCACGCAGAATCATTAAATTGCTCACTGGTAAAACTGCAAAAGAATCATAATTAGAAAACTATAATCCTCTGGTTTATTCTAGGGGATTATTGCGTTAAAAGCTATTTTAAGGGCTTCTGGGGCACGTTATATATAGGATGGCATAATGTATAGCATGACCTGTTTTAATCGCTCCCAAGCGCTCTGGTGGTGGCACATGCGTTCTAGAAAAGGGAGTATGGAAGTATGGAGGTCTTGAATATGATAATAGAACATTTGTGCTATGGGGGGTTATTAGAACATTTGTTCGGGAAGGGGAGCGGGGGAGCGCGCGAGAATACTTTAGAACGCCCGTTCTATCATACCGCACCTTAAACCATATACAAACATACTACACCTTGAATTATACTGCGCCTTGAATAGAACAAACATAGAACAAATTGTGAAGAATTATCAAATCATTTGACAATTACACCTTAATTTGTTATAATCAGTATGCAATCAAATAATGACTGGAGGCGACTTGATAAAAGCTATTGACAAACTAGAAACAGAGCAAACAGAACTTGAAGTTAGTATCTTTAAAGGCTATAGCGCGGATATTCAAATCAGGGCTATGTTTGTTATACGCTCCCTAGTATTCACTCGCTGTTTAGCTGACACAGTTTAAGGAGGCTTAAATATGTTACTTGATATTCTATGGGCTGGCAGGGTTTACTTTGCACTTATCCTATTGATTGCATTGGCTACATTACTTGACAATAAATAGAATATAGACTATAATAAGAATACACTAGACGCGGAGGTTTAACATGAATTTACAAGACCTGAAATATAAGGCTAGACACGAATTCAAGCAGTGGCTAAAAGACTTCGGCACTGAATACATCAGGGGAACCGAACCCGATGATTGGGATGAGGCAATTGGAACGTTTGCATGGCAGGCAACGGTTAAAGCAAATCCAGATGTTATCTTGGAAGATAAAGAAATTGACAGGATTGACCTGGGTGACGGATACCCCAAAACGACGATAATGAGTTTGATTTATTCTAGAGTTAATAGATTTTTAGAACGTTATCTCTATGATGAATTTGATAACATTGTGGACGAGATTTTATCAGAACGGGAGACTAAGAATGAGCTAGAAATTAATTTGCTAAAGACCAGCGATATAAGGATTGTCACTGGAGGCAAGCTGATTCAGTTTTGTCCTGATAGTCGCATCATGGATTTACGCGAAGACTACATCTCAGAAACCGGAGAACGTATATCTATTGATGACTGGTTGGATTGCTGGGAAACCGCTGACCTGGATGAGCTTGAAGACGCTACCGCTGACCAAATAAGCTACCTGAGACAGGATGATAACGGCAATTGGCAAGTATTATAATACACAAGATTTGGATTAAACAA
>Ga0307427_1001056_pt1 | contig 14945 bp, 14 predicted proteins | sample SalMarWE160190MG_FD_202162 | JGI IMG/M metagenome (GOLD analysis project Ga0307427, IMG submission 202162) | Salt marsh sediment microbial communities from the Plum Island Ecosystem LTER, Massachusetts, United States - WE1603-190 | ecosystem: Environmental > Aquatic > Marine > Intertidal zone >... | reverse complement strand
GGACCCCGGCTTTCGCGGGCAGTTAACACTTAATCTTCATAACGTTAGCGAGAAAGAGATCACACTGGGAAAGGGCGAGCGTATAGTGCAGATAGTTTTTCACAACCTCGGAAACGCAGCCCACAAAGGTTACAACGGGTCATACCAAAACAGCAAGGGAATAGTGTCGAGCAGACGAAATAAACAGTAACCAAGCAGGCATCTAGAAGAGCCTGTCTTTTTTGTGCTTCTGAGTTTTCTGAAAAGTACTGATTTCAACAATCTGCTGAAAGCAATTCTTTACAGGGCAATGTGACGAAAGGCAAATATATGTAAAAAATTTTTGCCAAGTCGCTGGCGTGCCCGCGTGTGTGTATAGGCATGACCGTTCAAGAATCTAAGCTAGACAAATTCATAAGGCTAGGAGGTTACGAGACTGTCAGACAGATCAATCGGGGCAAGTTCAAAGGGCAATGGAGAAACTTAAGTAAGGCTTCAAGGAAGACGGGAATTTCACGACCTACCATCTACAAGATTTTAGAGGAATACCCAGAGAAGCCCAACAAAGTAAAACCAAAATATCTTGACAGACTAGAAGACAGCGAAGGCTACAAAAGATTCATGCAACAGTACGGAATTAAACTGGACAAGAACCATCTACAGCAAAACATCAGGTATATGCGAATCGCTTTCAAGATGTTAGGAAATAAGACCCCTGAATCTTGGACAGAGGAAGACTATAAGAAACTATGGTATGCTAAAGAATTTTACAGCGAAGAGTGCAAAGGAATAGACAAGATCATAGGAGTGCATTTCAGAAGAGTGATGAGGGCTACTGACCGCTTCGATCTTTTGGAGAAGTTCAAATATAAAGCCCCTAAAGAAGGAAAACGAAAACAATGGTTTCTAAATGAAGAGGAGATCAAGAGTTTAGTCAATGTTATTGACGAGAAAGAAACTCTCTTACTTCTTTTTGTAGGCATATCAGCAGGGGCAAGACATCAAGCTCTTAGTGATCTAAAGCTCAAAGACGTAGACTTTAACGATAAAGTCTTTCAAGTGCATGAATCAAAGACAAGGGACTACGTACTGAAATTCCCTCCATACCCAGTTTTCGACCTTCTCAAAACCTATGTCAAAGAACTAGACCTAGCCCCAGAGGACAAACTATTCCACATAGGCTACGACTACCATCTCAGAAGACTGAGGACAGCGGGAAGAAAAGCAAAACTCAACAAAAGAGTTTCAACACACATCTTGAAGCACACCTTTGTTACTCAAGCCAGTAGGCACGGAGTAAGTGCAGAGAACATCGTCAATCAAACAGGGACAGAATTAAGAACCTTAGAGAAGTTTTACAGGGCAAAAGATGAAGCCAAGTTACGTCATGAAATGCAAGGCACAGAATACAAAGCAAAACCATTTCATGAATGGATAGAAACATTAAGCTACTATTTCAGGGCGAGATACAGGTATTTGAAACAATATAGCCAAAACACAAATTCATCATAGGAGTAAACAATTTTTGTCAAGTCAGTTCTGCTATCTGCGAACACGGCTTATACAAGTGAGTTGGGGTTAAATTTTAACCTTTCTCTCTCTTCCTTTTCTATTAACTCCTGTCGTCTCCTGTCCTCTCTTCTCTTCTCCTCTCTGTCCTAGCTCTCCGCTCCTCTCCGCTCCGCTCTCATAAGAATAAATATTGTGTCTTATTATTCTGATTGGAATAATTTGGTGTTCTTTTTTGGCAATAAGGCTTATATATCTCTACCCCTGAGGGATATATCAGTAATTCACTTTGGAAGGAAAAATCATGAAAAAGAAAAAGAAAATAATGGTGAAAGTATAAATGAAACTAAATGTTGTTGGGTTGGTGAAAGAATAAATGAAGGATAAAAAGCAAGAGAAGAAAGAAGAAATGAAGGTGCCGAGAATTTTTAATGGTAGTGTTTTGTTTCGTGCAAAAGTAGATTATGACGTTTTAGATTTTATTTTTAAACAATTACCATTAAGAGAAGATAGACTAATCTCAAGAGTAAGTGTTCTTTATCATCATAGCACTAAATGGTGCAGAAGAAAGATAGCTGATTTATTGAGCATGGGATTAATAGAATATGAAAAAGAAAAACCTTTTTCTTATTTATGTTTGATATATACAACGGATATTTTTGAAGAATATCTTAAAGATTTGAAGAGAAACATACGGAAATATGAAAAAATTGTAGAAAAAGAACGAAAAGAGCATGAAGAATGGCTAAGAGAACATTCAAGTGGTTTTATACCAAATCACGAAACAGGGGATGGAACACAATGAAAGGAATATGTCTTAATTGTGGTAAAACAATTCCAGATAATTTGTCTTTTTGTAATAGAGAATGTGCAGAAGAACACAAAAACAAAATAGAACATTCTGAATTATTCAAAATGGAAGTTGATTTGTTAGAAAATAGTGTTGGTAAACACGTAGAATTAGGTTTAAGCAGAGGCTCAAACGTAAAAGGAATAGTTACAGCTTTCGATAACAGATACGGAAAAGTAGCGGTAAAAGTTACTGAAAACAATAGAACAAAAACAGTTATCGTTAGACTAGGTTATGTTATCTCTTTCGCAATTTACGATTAGGAGATGTTTATTTTTGAGATGGAATTTCAGAATAGCAAAATTCGGATACACTTATTTTAGTATGTTTGCTAAAACTCAAACTCTAGAAGGCGTATCTTCTCTCCTAAAAAGCGGGAAACACATCGTAATGTTTGATCTAGAAGATTGTTCTCTTAAACAAGCTGAAGAGACTCTCAGTTACGTGCAAGAAAAATATGATTTATCCGACATCTTTATTCTTTCTGATGTCGATAGAAGTTATAGGGCATGGTGCTTCAATTTTGTTGAACTGAAAACTTTTCTCAAAATTCTTTTAGATGTTGAATATTTAGATTATAACTTCTTTTATTATACCGTGAAAAGAAGAAAAGCAACATTAAGGGTAAACAGCAAAAAGAATAGACCGCCTCAAAAGATAGTTAGTATTCTAAGAAGTTATCCTACTTTAATTCCAGATGAAATCGAAAAGGTAGTTTATGACACTGGAATAGAGAAAAGAGGTAGAAGTATTCTTTTGGGTGAAAAATGATGGATAAATTCCCTGAAGCTTTTAGAAGGTTCGAGAAGGTTGTTGATGTAGATAGTTTTGAGAGTTACAGAGAATTACATTACGCTTTTACTCAATGGGCAAGTAAAAGATGGAGAAATACAGAGTTACAGAATAGAGCTTTGACGAGAGAAGGTAGAAAGTTAGGTTTTAAAGATACTGTTATGCCTTCATTTTTTGGTCAGAAAGTAAAAGATGAAATAAGAATGAAAGCCACAAGAGTAAGAAGAGAAAAATGGGTTACAACTTACAAAAAGAGAGCTAAAAAACAGGTTAAAGTTGTTGCTAAAAAGTATAAGGGTGTCGGCAAAGTTAGGATTAATGCTCTCAGTTGGTATGTAAACAGAGGTTATTCCGCTAACAAGATTCAGAAAAGACTTTCTGATAGAGGAATAGGCATAAGACGCAAGAAGCTTTTGAATATAGTTAGGGAAATGAGGCTGAAAGAAAAGAAAGCTGATTCTAAGAAATACAATCCTAAAAAGTATAGAAAGAAGTCTAAAATAAAGTAATTTTAGGCTTTTTTCTTGTTTATTTTTCTATATTATTCTTTCAGTTTAAGTTAAAAATCAGTTTATACAATATACTTTATTTGAAAAGGAGATGAATAATTATGCCGTTTCGTAATTCTAAAAGTTTGAAACTAGAATTAAGTGAATATGGAAGTTATTTAGGTCGAGATGCTGGATGCTTTGAGTTAAGAAACAAAAACGGAAAAGTCAAACGCTATCCTCATTTTGAAAAAGAAATAGGTGAATGTGTCTTAGTTTCTGGCTCTTATGTAAGTGTTGACGCTTTGATTGATTTAGCATTATGGAATATAGACACTTACATAATGACGAAACATAACCGTGTTGTTGCTTTCCTGAAAAACTTAGAAGATGACTCTCATGTTAAAACTCGTGTTAGCCAATATCAAGCATTAGATAACGGAAAAGGAATCACAATAGCTAAACAAATTGTTAAGGCTAAGATTGAAGGACAGAATAGGATTTTACGGAAATATGATCTTAAAGCTATTGACCGATATATTGGAGATGTCAAAAGTAGAAGAAGCCTTCTTTCGATTGAAAGCAGACACGCAAGATTATATTTTAGTCAAATTTTCAAGTTATTTCCAGAGAACATTAGACCTGAGAAAAGGACAGGTTACAAAGCCTATGATGGAATAAATAATGTTTTCAATTTTGGCTATTACGTTCTGAAATGTAGAATACATAAAGCGTTATTGAAGGCTAAACTTGAACCGTATTTAGGATTCTTGCATAGCTTACAGCATGGTAAACCAAGTTTAGTGTGTGACCTTCAAGATGTTTACCGTTATTTGATTGACGATTATTTGATTGAGAGAGGTAAGAAGTTACGGAAAAAGGATTTTGTTGTTGTAACGGATTTTATGATGAAGCTTAAAATGGGAAAGAGGATTCATTTATGTAAATTTGAAACTGACAGTTTAGCTGATGGTTTAAATGGTGTTTTTAATCGTGAAGTTGAAATTCCAAGAATAAGGCACGGTAAGAAACAAACACTTGACACTTTAATAAATGAAGAAGCTCTTTTATTGGCTAAGTTTCTGAGGCAAGAAAAGAAGGAATGGATTCCTAGACTTCCACAACTCTAACTTTTATTTTTGTTACGATTCTCTTTTAGCTTTAATTATGGTGTTTTGAGAAGTTATGTTTTGTTTTTCTTCTATTTCATCGAGCCTTTTAGTTATTACATTAAAGTTATTATCAACAATTCCTTCAAGTCTATTTAATCTACCAAGTAAATCTTCATCGGTTACTTCTTCACTGTAAACTATTGATTCTTCTTCATAGTTACTGCCCATGTATAAACCTATGCCGCCAATAATGTATAGTATGACAGCGGTAATGAAATATGGAGAGGCTGTAATTAATGATGTTGTGGCTGCTATTTGATTAAAACCAATAATTTGGTGAATCTCAGCGTTAATAGTAAGAAACACAAATAGTCCAAAGATAAGAATAACAGAGCCAACTCCAAGACAAACATAACCAACTGCTTTCCAATTATTCATTTAATTTCCCCTTAGAAATATAGGTTAGAAAAACTTTTAGAATTATAGTTTATGAAGTTGAAAACAATATCAGAAATCTTACTATTCATTTGTTGTTCTGTGAGGAGAGCGGAGCGGAGAGGAGCGGAGAGCTAGGACAGAGAGGAGAAGAGAAGAGAGGACAGGAGACGACAGGAGTTAATAGAAAAGGAAGAGAGAGAAAGGTTAAATTTTAACCCCCAAACCCAACTTCTCTCTCCTACGCATTAACAATCTCTCTTCCTCCTACTCTCTCCTACTAACCCTCTCTCTAAAAAAACAAAAACAAAAAACACACGCACAACTAGGAGTTATATTTGTCATGTGCTTCGATTAGGAATTGATATCCGTTAATTAGATAAAGACTGCATATTCTATCTGCAATATTCTTCTGTTTGTGTTCATACAATTTATTTACTATTTCAATAATTTCTTCTTTTTTGAATGTTGGAAAATATTTTCCAACGTTAATAGTTTCATATAGAATTTCAGCTACAAATCTCGGTGTTCTTGTAACATGACTTAATAGGTACTCTATGAAAAAAGTTTCAGTTGTTTGGTCGATATATTTTGCAGAAATCTTCATCCACGAAAAAATTTCATCATCGATTTCTTCTACTGTTGAAAGCCAAAATGAAAGATGTGAAAGAATCTTTTTGAATTGCTGTTCGTTTTTGGAATTTTGGATATATTCAATTATTTTCTTCCAAAGAGGTTTGATTTTTCTCTTTGTTTGGTTGTCCAGCTTATCCCTTAATCTCCAAATGAAGAAAACCAAATCCATTAGATATGTAGTATTTTCATCAGTAATCAAGTCCATAATTAGACTAGATTCAGCTAAAGATTCAATACCCCTAAGATAAGCCATACAAATAATCTGTGAAAGTTTCATTGTATCATGAGATTGTTCAAATTGTTTACCAAGAGCCTTTTTGAAATGATTGTTTTCTTTAAGTAAAAGATATATTTCTTCTGAAAAAACATTCGAATAAAACAAATAACTTGAAAAGCCATATTTCCATGAAGCATTTTTTTCTTTATTAAAAATTTTATTAATATTATCTTTTACCCATTTTGAATCTAAATAATTAAGGTGCAGTAAGAATTTTCCTAAAGTTACATCAAATTCAATAGACCTTTCATTTTTTAGCGTTTCTTCAAAATATTTCTTAATATTTAATGCCCACTTCTTGGCGGTTTGTTTCTTATTTAGTCGTGCAACTCTCAAAGAATAACTTATCATTGCAGATAGAACATTTCCTAAAGGAGCGTTTAAAACTGCATTTATTATATCTCCACTATTTTCATCCACATCAGATTTGGTTTTTTCTCCAAGAATTAGCAATATTTTTTCGCATATAGTAAAATGCTCACACGCAAAAGCGTGTTTGTCGCTTTTTGTTCCATTAAATATTAGATCAGCAATTTTTGAGATTATCCATCTTTTGTGATAATATTCAGGTTTTTCAGTTTCCGTCCAAAATGATTCATCTGTTATTAAATCTAAAATATAATTAAAAAGATCCTTCCAAGAAAAATCATTTTCATTATTCCAAGCATCAAGAATTCCAGACAAAAGTGAATTCTGGTATATAGATGGCATCACTATGAATGGTTTCATATCGGTTACAAATCTTTCATAATTTTCTCGAACTGTTCTACTGAAACTACTTGCTAACGTCTCTTCAATTTCAAACGGTTTTTTTTCAGGTGGTCTATAGTTAATTATGTATTCCACTATTGATTGGTTTGACTTTTCCAATAATTCCTTTGAAAAAGGTGTGGCATTTTTCGGGTCATATACTTGGACACCTGAAGACCAATAAAGGTAGCCGGGGTGTTCAATTTTAAGTGGATATATTTGACGATACTTTTCGTAAATCTTTTTTATCTTAATATTTGAAATGTCACTAATTGCAGTTAACCACTCTAATTTTTGATATGCTTCTCTTTTCTCCAAAATTTCTGGATTTAGAGGTTTTTTTTGTGCACTAGGTTCGATTTCTTCAATCCATTCTAGGAGTTTATCAATTTCTTTAGAAGAAAATTCGTGTTTATTTGCGTTAATCAACTCATAAACTTCATGTTTTAAATCAAATTCTTTTAAGGGGTTTCCTTTCCAATCCCAAAATTTTTTTGAATACCACAAATAATGATAATTAATAGCATAAATGCCTAATCGATTTAATATTGCATATTCACTTTGAAGTAAGTCATTTAATAAATCCAACACATTTGATGGATCTGCTAGTTCCAGAGTGGTTCTGAGTAGGCAAACTAATTGCCAATCATACTTGTTTGGAAACATAATTTGTGAGCTGTTTTCAACAGTTGGAATGGACACAATATTGAACGCATAGCCATTTTTCATTAAAATTGATTGTATCTGGTTTTTTACTAATTCGGCTGTTTCTAATCCACAAATTTTAACAATATCTTTTCTATTTTTTTCGAATATTTGTGCAAACCAATATTCTTCCATAATTGAAGTTATTTCTATTGTAGAATCTTGGAGATTTTTTTTCGGTTTAATAACGATTTTAAGAAGCTCCAATAATAAACTCTTTTTTTTATTTTTTATGAGAAAAGGAAATGCAGTTTTTTCAATCTCGGCTGAAATCAAAACATTATTTGCATATTTACCAAAAAGAGCTGTTTCAATAAATTTTATGTGTTTATTCGTGATTTTTTTCAATGGTAGTTCGAAAATGATTTTTATAATCATCCAATCTGTATGTGGATTTTCAATTCTTTCACCATCTTCGCTGTAATCAATAATAGATTCAATAACTCCGATTACCTTCTCAATTAATCCATCTTCCTGTTTTTCAACGGATCGTTTAGTCAAATTCTGCAAATAATCCAGAACTTGCCAATAATATACAGAAAAGTAATTTCCCTCTTTTCTTGGATTTTTATTATTTGAAGGATCAAAATATTTTCTTTTTTCAAGTACTTCAAACCACGGAAAAGGATTTTCAGTCTCAGAAAGTTTCTTAAAAAACATCTTTTCAAATGTAGAATCTTGTCGTACATTCTTGAATAATCGATCTATTTCTTCTTCCATGGTAATTTATCCACCAAATTCATCATTTTTGTCTGTTTTTTAAAAACTTGGTTTGAGATTTCTTTTATTTCGCTATTCCATTTTTTTATCACTTTGTATAGTTGTCGATAGCCTTCCTGATCCTTTTTATAACCAATAACATTTATTCCCAATGAACTGAAATACTCCTCATCATAATCCTTGAGATATCCTTCACTTTCATAATACGGCAAAAGAATCCAATGGTTTCCTTGACTATGTTCTTCACTGAACGTTTCCATTAAGAAATCAAGAATTTCAAATTCCTCTAATCCGTAGCCGAGAAAAACTATGGAATATATCGCAAAGATTTGTTTCAAGAAAGCTTTGAACTTAGGATTTCTATATCTTGTGAAATATGTTGGAACCGTAAAAACAACCGAGTTAGTTTTTTCGATTGTTCCATGAATTTTGTAAAGTTTATCTGGAAAAATATTTGTCGCCAAAAAGTCCTTTTCGTCATAGATAATTCTATTTGCGAATGATTTGTCAAAATGATTGTCAATATTAGTTGTTATATAAACTGCTGAGATTCCTTTAAGTTCATCATATATGTTGTATTTTCTCACCAATTCTGGGTCAGCAATTAACGATTTTTCAATTTCAGCAAAAAACTCCTTTTCGAGGTTAGACTTACAGAGTAGATTGTAGCAGATGGTAATTACTTTCTTGGGATTATCAATTCTCAGAATGCTGTCTTTCTTTTTAAAGGTGTTGATACAACCTAATTGATAACACCTTTCTACTAATTTTGAAGCAGTTTCTTTCCAACCCCTGCACCCGATTAATTTTGACACTCCTGCACCTAAGAAAAAACATAATTTTTCATCATTAATTTTTTCGATTAATTGCGGAGGAACATCTGGTTCTTCTAAGATTTTCCCCTTTTCATTAGACGACAATTTTCTCATAATCAGCTTGATTAAAGAACTATAATTCTTTTATGCTAAAATGAATTTCATGCTGTTTATTATAATAAAACATTCTATTGTTGGCGCCTAAGTTACATCTTGATTTAAAATTAGTTTTGGCTAAAAATGTGTATCATATTTACTCAGCTTAGGTTTACTAATCTTGTTTTCCATATTTTTTGTTCATGTCTTAAAAATTTGGCAAACAATAATACCTCTTCGTTAATCAATGTTTCAATGGATTGTTTTTGCCCAATCTTTATTCTAGGAATCTCAACAGTAGATTCAAAAAATGAATTCAGCCTTCTGTAGAGCAGAATGGAAGAAGTTATCTAAGAAGGTCATGGTCTGTAGGTCTAAGCACTACCCTTTCAGAAAGTTTACGCACTTACCCCCCAGCCCCATAAGATTTGATGCTGACAGACCCGCAGACTTCTTTAACAAGGAGATGTTAAAAAAGACCGATTTGGGAGAGATGAATCTCACATATCAAGCATGCCAACTTTATTCTCAAGACTTGCGTTTCAATGAGATTAAGAGAAGGCTGGGTCTTCATCAGCAACAACTCAAGCGACATATCCAAAAGGGGCTTAAATGGTTCGTAGAGAATTATGTGGACTCTACAGACCAAACGGGGGGCGAAAAAGATAACGCCCAAAAGACAGCCCCGCTTGAGGAAAAAACCCCGAAATAGGCTTAGTCACTAGTCACATCTACGTGGGAGAGAGAGGGATAACCTATAAAGATAACGATTTTGAAGGATATTGCTGATTTCGTTATCTTTTGTATGCTGTCAAGGGGGTTTCTGAAATTGACAAGTCACATGTAAAAAGGTGTCTTCCGCTGTATATTTGAACGGAGAAAGGAGATAGTTTCTTTGCGGAGAATAACCTTAAATTGGGGCTAAAAACCGTTATCTTTTTGCCTGTTTTTTACAAAAAAAAGATAACGTTTTAAGCGATTTTAGCTTTTTACACATTCTTTACATTATTTCTATACAAAACAACATACTACAGGGGGGTAGCCTTTTAACTGCTGTTATTAGGCTCCAAATATGCTCGTGTTATAAGCCCATGGAGGCAATGAGAATCACAAAGAAAACGTTTTTAGTCTAATGTTAGAAAATAGGGTTCGCGGGTGGCGAATTCGTCCCTTGTTTGGGAAAAAGGTCAAAAATGATGAGGCTTCCCTGTTTTTGTCCCCTGAAGCTTATTCGTTTTTGTATTCTTTAGCCACAATCATTGTTGTCGTTAGGAAGATGTCTGATAACGACCTGAGCTTGTCTGTCAGGAATTTGTCCAAGTCAGCTAGGTCTTCAACTTGCACCTTTGCGATTGCATCGTATTCGCCGTAAAGCTCATCCACTTGGATGACCTCTTCAAAGTTTGCAACCTTCTCGCAGACGTCCCTTTCGGCGCCTGATTTCAATGTAACTAGGATATAACCATAGACTCCCATTACCCTTTTCATCTCCACAATAACACTTCATCACAAAAACTTAAACATATCGTTCAAAAACGTCGGAAACCAGCTAAACCATGCCTCTTGGTTAAGAGCAGCTACTTTGATTAAAAAAGAGGTTTTGCTCCACAATAAACGCTGAAAAAGTGAGGACTGCAATTTTGAGGCTGAGTTAGCGCACCATTTTCTTTGCTAGTCTGTTTCTGTAGATTGTAGCTGCAAAAAACTTTTATGCACTCAAATACTCGTGTGATAATTGATGCCCAAAGTCAAGGATGTTATGACTAAAACAGTCATAACAGTTGAAGCTAACAAGACTGTTATTGAAGCAGCAGCCCTAATGGCAGAAAATGATGTAGGCAATTTGATTGTTATGGACGACAACACGCCAATAGGAATCGTTACTGAACGCGACTTTGTAAGAAGAGTTTTAGCAAAAGAAAAACCATCAAAAACCAAAATCTCAGAAGTAATGTCAACGCCCCTCAGAGTAATTGACCCTGGCGCTTCACTCAAAGAAGCCGCCAGAAGAATGGTCCGAAAAAGAATCCGCAGACTTCCTGTAATAAAAGACAATAAACTAGTTGGAATCATAACCACTACTGACTTCGCAAGACACTTGGGCAAAAAAACTTTCACCGACGACATACTTGAAGCAATAGGACGCAGCAACTATCCTGTTCCAGAAGTTTTCGAAAAATAGCAGACACCTTTTACAAGATTATTGCCTTTTGAAATCACCAAAACGTGTCAACGCTACAACAACAAAGGAAGCACCAGCAAAGCAGTCATACCTAGAAGCTTCATGAAAATAAGAACAGAAGGACCAGCAACATCCTTCAATGGATCGCCTACAGTATCACCAACCACTGTTGCTTTATGAGTATCCGATTTCTTCCCGCCATACAATCCACTTTCAACCAACTTCTTAGCATTATCCAACAGGGCGCCCGTATTGTTGAAGAAGAAACCCAACATGGCTGCGGAGGCAGTAGCACCCATAAGCAGCATCCCCAACGCGGTTGGGCCAAACAGCAGCCCCACAACTATGGGAGTCACAATCGCAGTAATCCCCGGCAAAAGCATTTTACTCAGAGCATTCTTGGTTGCAATATCGATACATCTGGCATAATCAGGAAGAACCTTACCTTCCTTGAGTCCCAGTTTCTCCTTGAACTGTAGTCTCACTTCATCAACCATTTTAAAAGCTCCATCAGCAGTTGCCCGTATTGTCAAAGACACTAATGGCAAGGGCAAAACTACTCCCAGAAACAATGCAGCAACAGCATAAGGAGACTCGATGGAAACTACGGAGATGTTGGCTGCTGCGAAGTAGGTTGCAAAAATCAAGAAAGAAGTAACTGTGCCTGAAGCCATGGCATAGCCTTTAGTTGCAGCCTTCATAGTGTTTCCGACAGCATCCAGAGTATGCAAAGTCTCAGACGCTTGCCCCGAAAGTCCAGACATTTCAGCAATCCCTGCTGCATTATCAGTTATCGGACCAAATGCATCAGAAGCCAGAATGAACGCAAGAGCAAAATCTGTGCCAATATTGGTTATCACAAGCCCATAAAGAGAGTTCCCAGTAATCACAAACGAACCCACCACAGCAGCTAAAACTGCAATCATCGGCAACAGCGGAGTTCCCAATCCAGTCGATATGCCAGTTATCAAGTTTAATGCTGGACCTGCTTGCGAAGATTCGGCAACATGATGTACAGGTCCGCGTCCAAGACCAGTGTAGTAAAGCGTAATGATGATGCAGACGAACATTGCTGCAACACCAAGTAATCCCGCAAAGAATAGGGAAACATCATCCAGAAACAGCGTGGATAAAAAGAATAAACCAACTAAACTCAGAACTGCAGTTGCTATAAGCCCAACCATCAACGATCCTGTGGCGCTTATCCGTTTCCACTGCCTAACCAAAGTTATTCCAAAAATAGAAGCAAGAACACCCACAGCCTCAAGTATAAACGGAAAAACAATCCCGTTGGGACCGTACCGGGCAAGAAAGAGGACACCCATCAGCATGCCGGTTGTTATGTCACTGCTGAAAGTCTGGAACAAATCTGAACCTCGTCCGGCACAATCACCCACGTTATCGCCAACCAAGTCAGCGATCACAGCAGGATTTCGGGGGTCATCCTCAGGGATTTCCATTTCAATCTTCCCAACTAAATCGGCCCCAATATCAGCCGACTTTGTAAATATGCCACCTCCAATCTGCGCAAACAACGCCGCTAAGCTTGCTCCAAACCCAAACCCAACAAGCGCCGGAATATCATTCAAAGCCACGTAAATCAAGAACAACGCAACCAAACTTATCCCCGGAACTGCAAGCCCAATAACCGCGCCGCCCAGAAAGCCAGTTCTAAGAGTTGCTCCGGGTGAATGCCTAGCTGCGCTTGCGGTTCTCACGTTGGCTCTAACTGCGACGTTCATGCCTACGTAGCCGGCAAACAGGGAGAGAAGGACTCCACAAATGAATGCCAGTGATGTGGACCAGTTGAAAAGCAAGAGAATGGTTATGGCTAACCATGGAATAACAAGGATTATGGTTCTGAATTGCCTTTTGAGGTAAGCGTTTGTTCCTAATATGATGTAACTGTTCACTTCTTGCATACGTGGGGTACCCGAATCACGTTTAAGAATCCAACGAGTAATGTATGATGCTACTAGAATGGCAACCATTCCAACCCCGAAAGCAAACAAAAGCGGATCAGTCACTACAATTCCTTACCGTTTTCTAGTTTCGCGACCTAACTATGTCTAGCAAAATTACTCGCCGCCTATTTTCCATTCCATACGTGACTTTATCCCTTTCCTTACAAATAGTAACTTGTTCATAAGGATAATCATAAATCTACGGCAAAACAGCCTATGATTCTGTACATTTCTCCTTTAGAGCATCAATTCTCTTGCCTGTTATGCCTTGCACCGTTTGAATACACTCAGAAATGATTACAGAAACACGTCATTGGTTTACGTTAAAATTGAAGACATTTTCATTTTTTTCTGCGTTTTTCCTGTGCTTCTCGTTCGCTTACCCAATACGATTCGCTAGCACCAGTTTCGTTTACTATGTGTTCCTTCTTGAAGACTGGAGCCTCGCTTTTGTAGCGTTCCACAGCCTCTTCCAGAACCCCAAAAACGTTCCCTCTGTGAGCCCCAGCCACCACAACATAGACAAGGTCTTCGCCGACGCTGAACTCTCCGACAAAATGGTGAATCTGAACGTCAACAACCCCCTCCCTTTTCTTTAGCTCTTCACATATGCCGCCAAGAATCTTGTTAGCCCGTTCCTCATAGGCTTCCAACTCCAGTCGTTCCACGTTTTCGCCACCCACTGTTTCGCCCCGAACCACCCCAATGAACGTGGCAATGGCTCCTGCCTTACGAAAGTCTGCCTGTTCTTTGATGGATTTCAGCAACTCAGAGAGGGAGAGTTCTCCTTTTTTGTGAATGCCAATATACTCCATACTGCAGTCACCGTGCTAACTAGTCTATTATGGGATATGCTCTCTCAAAAACGATTCTGGCTGTGAAGGGGGCGCCCTTTCAGATTAACAGTTCTGTACACTGGATGCTCCTTGAATCGAAGAGTTGTTTCCGATTTCTCGATAGTTCCACTAGGCAACCTTACACACAAGGAACTGACATTAGCTCCTGCGGAAGTAAAGCGTACCCCATCCAAGAGCTCGCCCTTGGTGACCCCAGAGGCTGCGAAGACCAGTTCGTTGCCCTTCGCCAACTCGTTTTCGTTGTAGGTTTTGTTTACATCGACACCTGCCTCCACCAGCCGGTCCAGTCGACCAGCATCATCCTTCTTGTCTCTCCAAACATTCACAAGCATAGTGCCCCCAAGACACTTCACCGCAGTCGCTGCGATAGTTGCCTCAGGTCCCGCACCAGCACCCAAAAGAAGATCAACCCCAGAATCAGTAATACACGCAACAACGGCTGCCGCGATATCGCCGTCAGGAAGCAAAATTATTCTCACTCCAAGTTTCCTTAGGCTCTTCAGAATTTCTAGATGTCTCTCCCGCTCCAACATAATAACCGTGAAGTTTTCGAGTGACAACCCCTTCGCCTCGGCAACTGTGGTAACAATCTCTTCAACGGACATGTCTAAAGAAATCTTGCCGATAGACTGACTGTCAGTCGCCACTTTGAAGTAATACCCATCATCAGGTAGCACCTGAAGACAGCCAGCAGGTGCACAAGCGAGAGCAGAAATAGCGTCTTTCCTGCCTTTAGAAGTTGCAGTTGTGCCGTCAACAGGGTCAACGACAAACTCGA